>Ga0190359_1000184_pt1 | contig 41597 bp, 43 predicted proteins | sample 48721823_MG_FD_161269 | JGI IMG/M metagenome (GOLD analysis project Ga0190359, IMG submission 161269) | Hydrothermal vent microbial mat bacterial communities from Southern Trench, Guaymas Basin, Mexico - 4872-18-2-3_MG | ecosystem: Environmental > Aquatic > Marine > Hydrothermal vents >...
AGTTAACGCTTCAGGGGACATGAGGAACTCAAACTCAAGCAACTCATTCTCTGCGCTTCTACCTGTATAGATTATCCAGTTCTTGTCAGTGGATTTCTTGAGTGTAGGGGGATGCGGATAAACTGTCTCATAGTATCCTACATCCTCTATCTCTACTCTGACATTCTGGTAAACTATATGATCGCTAGCCAGCTTCAAGTTCAGGTGACTATACTCGGCATCGTACTCCAGCGGTGGACGTACTTGATAGTAATATTTGACCGTGTACTCCCCTGGAAGATAATAATAGGAGCTATATGCACCTGCCTCGTTTCTGTAAGCTTGGCGGTAGATGTCGTTGTAGCTGTAGACGTCTATTGAGTCACTGGTGTGGAGCATTAAATCATAGTCCATCACATACCAAAATGTGTCGGGAGGCACATCGATGTCAAGTAACTGAATATGAGCATAATTCAACTCATCCAAAGATAACGGTGCCTCCCAGTATCTATATAGAAAGTGTTTGTCATTCGCATTGATCTTGTAGGTGAAGGTCTCCTCAAGTCTACCATCAGCATATAGCTTAGCAGTATACTGGGATACAACGGCGTCACCCTCAGCATTTCCTATCATGGTGGCTACTTGGGTGCCAGCTAGAGCGATTATCGTGGTTATTGCGACCAGCAAGAGTATCTGATTTCTTTCACTCAACTAATTCACCGAGATATCTGGTGGGTTCTCTATCTTCTCCTTGAACTCAAGGTAACCCATTTTTGATGCCCCTGCGTAGCCTGCGAGGAGGCTACTGGGTATGGTGTCCTGCATTGTATTGTACTGCTGGACAATGTTATTGAATGTGTACCTATGACGCGCTATCTCGTCCTCAACATCAATAACTGCTTCCATGAGCTTCTGAGTGGTCTCTGATGCCTTCAAGTCAGGATATGCCTCTGCCACAGCCAATAAGCTGCTTGTGATGGTTCTGCTCTCCTGCTCTATCTCACCTAGTTTACCGGGCTCAGCTGTATCGATTCCCTGTCTGAGCTTGGCGATGTTCTCAAATATCTCACGCTCATGCTTGACGTAGCCCTTTACTGCTCCTAGAAGCTGCTCGATCATGTCGAGGCGTTTCTTCATGGCTACCTTGGTTTGACCCATGGTTGCCTCGGCTGCGTTCTTGTACTTTTTGAAGTCGTTATAGATGTTGACGAATCCATAGATGATTGCTAGGATTACACCAATCCCAATGTAGACTATTGTTTGCACGGATTATTCACTAAACAGAGTATCTACAAGCCATGATTAAAACTAATCCCATAGAAGATGTTTCATATCCCCAATCTAATCTCTTACTATGACTGTTTACGCTTATCAGACATGGGCTGAGCTTGAGGAACGCCTCAAGACCACTAAAACAGTACTCTTTCCAGTAGGGAGCACCGAACAACATGGACACCACATAGGAGTAGGCGCCGACTGGATACAAGCAGATGCAATTGCGAACAGAGTAGGCGAGAAATGTGACGCACTGGTTCTACCTACTCTCTGTTATGGGGTCTCTGGACACCATAAAGAGTTCACAGGCACCCTCACATTATCCACCGAGACCTATACACAGGCAATCTATGAGATACTGGAGAGTCTAGCAAGGTACGGTGTCAAGCGCGTCGTGTTCATGAATGGACACGGAGGAAATAATACAGGTCTTACCCTTGCAGCTAAACGCGCTAGGGATGATTTCGGTATGCTATGCGCTATCTGTACATGGTGGGATATATTGGCTAATGAGAAATTATTCGGTAACCCCGCTGAGCAGCACGCTGGGTATGCAGAGACATCATTTACATTAGCCTCCAGACCAGAAGCAGTGCGAATGGAGCTAGCTAACTGTATGGCAACCAAACAGGTTGACGATGACATACAGTTCACAAGAGCGGGTATGGCGAGATACAAGAATGGCGTGGTTAGAATCCCATTACAGACCGTAGACGTTACGGACACAGGGTCCATGACTGAGACCCATCCAGATGACAACCCCCATGTATTCGATTACTCTATGATTACCCCCGAGTTTGCTGAGAATCTAATGAACAAGGTGGTTGACTGGATGTGCAGCTTCATGAAGGACTTTGATAAGATGAAAGAGACAGAGCCCAACATTAAGAGACCTTAAGCTCGACCTTCACCCATTCATCTTTTTCTAGGTTTAATCCACCTTTCTTCAAAGGAATTATCTTAACGAGCGGCTGATAGTTAGCCCATAGAGTCAATGAGAGCCCAAGAATTTTCTCGTCATTAATCGTGAAACAGTAGTTGTTTCCTGTGCCTTTACAGGATTTATTGAAGCGTTCTGTTACGGTTGATATCTTTTCTCCGAGGATTTCGATTGACCCATGTTCTGGGGGGTTCTCGATGTGGGCTCCAACCCACCCGTAATATGGTATACCGCCCTCGATTATCGCTGGTTCACCGTTTACTGTGCCTATTAACCCAGAGCATACTGCTTCCAGCTTGATCAACGCATACTCGGGTTGAAGATGACCCACGTTTCCCGCGATTTCCTCAAGAGGATCACCATACATAGCATCAATCAGGTTCAAACAGTATCCTCCTCTTGCCCTAATCTGATCATCAGGAGAACGTATCTCTGCATGAAGATGAGGAGAGGTCCCCCAACCATAATAACCAGAACGTAGGGTAACTCCAACAGGGTCACCAACTCGCACAGTCTCACCTACTTTAACAACTGGATCAATGTGTAGAAGCTTGGTAACTGTTTCAGAGTTATCCTTGTTTTCTATTATTACTACGGTATCGTGGTCTGAAGCAGTGAAACCTCTTCCAGATGGAGCCCGTACACGCCTGATTAGGGTTACTTCTCCATCAACAGGAGAGACAGCTTCACCGCCAAAACCGTCACCCGGATAAATATCAACACCATTATTCTCTTTATGAGCAGGATACGGGCTGTTAAAGAAGGCAAACCTACCATCCGCTGGGCAATAGAGCTTGACGCCCTGTGATTCAACGACTGGCTTCATCTTTGGCAAGGTTGACAACCACAGAGATACCTTGGGTCGTTAAATGGTTTCCCCGTAGAAAAATAACGGTTTTAAACCCGTAGATTGTGTATTGTGTGAGTTAACTTGGAACCAGCCCTACGTGGAATACTTGAGAAGGTTATAGACGATGAATTAAGCGATGACAAACTGGAGAGCAACTATCGTATATTCATGAATTTTAAGACCCGTGGGCTGATAGAAAGTGTCCCAAGCGCTATGTTCGGAAGAATATACACCCGTACATACAACGCATGGCTAGAATACAAAGCAAACGATGGAAAACCAGTCAGTAGACCAGAAGCAACTGAGTTTGGACGCATATTTGAAACAAGAGCAGTCGAGATAAGAAGCAAGATAATGGCTGTTGCGAGCCTCTAACCAGATTTTGTTAGCTCTAAGAATCGTTGAATTTCTTTTTCCCTGAAATCTGGTTCATCTAGAAGCCTGTAATCGTAGTCTGTGCCTTTACCGAGGATAACTGTGAGACGGTCCATTCCATCTGGATTATAGCTCATGAGTATCTTGATGGTGAGACGCGAGTACCCATTTCGCCTCATATACTCGTATATGCGTCTCCGCTCCTCGGGCTCTAGCCTCATAGCCACTTAGAATCATCTGGGAGATAAGAATATTATCCGCTTCACTCTTCAGGTTGATCTTTCAGATACTTCTCAACGCGCTTCATGCGTTCATCGATGTTCTTCTGCTTATCTGCTAACCGCTGCAATCGATCTACTACTTCTTTGAGTTTCTCTTCCTTTGACAAGGTAATCTACTAGAATTCTGTTTCTTGAGTATAAAAGAAAGTGGATGTGTCACTCATCCTTTGGTTGGGATACCAAGAACAAACAGTGGGGATCATCCTTTGTCAATATCTCAGGTATCTGTACATCGATATCAGGGCGATATGTCTGCCAGAAAGCATGATGGAAGTATTGACAATAGACAAGTCCAACATCGTTGCAGTCTCTTGCTCTCCAGATTCTCTCATATGGGCATAGATACGTGTAGCTTTCAAGGAAGTTGTCCGTGTATTTCTTCCGTTCCTTCTGGTTGTCTGGGTGACCAGGTAGGTCGTAGTGGTCGAATAGACTTCTCATGTTGATGGGTAGTCCTTGTTCCTCGTGGCGTTTCCTTAGACGTTCTCCTCTTGCTGCGCCGTAGGCTTTTACTGCTCTGATTAGTGCTTCCTTGCCTTCTTCACCAAAGCTGTCCACCATTTCTCGTGCCATTACACAGTACATTAGGGACCAGAGGTCTCCAAACTCAGCTATGTCTTGCTCAGTAACCATAAATGATCACAGTATTTCGGTGTTCAAAGTTTATAACCTCTTGGCATTAATGTGAAATATCTAGAAACTCATTGTTTGTTATGGTAAAACCATTTATTATGGGCTCAGATAGCGCGAAAAATTTCCTAGAAATAGGCATCAAGATTCTTAGTGAAGGAAAAAACGCGCTTGACGCGGTTGAGCAAACATGCAAAGCAGTTGAATCCAATCAAGACGACCACGGAGTTGGACTTGGGGGGATACCCAATCTAGCAGGAGAAGTTACTCTAGACGCCTCGATTATGTGTGGAAGAACATTGAACGCCGGGGCGGTAGCTCATGTTAGGGACTATCTTCACGTTATTTCTATTGCCCGTAGGGTGATGGAGGAAAGCCCTCATGTCTTGTTGGTGGGGGATGGTGCTGAGTTGTTCGCTGAACACTTGGGGTTTGAGAAAACGAAGCTTCTTACACCGTATGCTGAGGAGTTTTATAATGCGTTTAAAGAGAAGCGGCTTCACGAACTGGGACCCGAGTTTGATTTGGATAAGGGATATCTTAGGGCGGATGAGCAGGATTATGATATAAATAAGTGGTTTGAACGACTGGAACCTCATATGAGAGGAACCGTTGATGTCATGGCATTTGACATCAATCAGAACATAGCCACAGGAGTAACGACAAGTGGAACCTATCTGAAGCTTCCGGGAAGAGTAGGAGACAGCCCCATCATAGGTGCAGGGAATTACTGTGATAACCGGTATGGTGCTGCTTGCTGTACAGGCACAGGTGAACTGGCTATAAGAAACGGCTCCGCGAGAGCAGTTGTTGTGTACATGAAGACAGGTATGAGTCCAACTGAGGCATGTGAGGAGTCCATGAAAGAGATCCAAGAGATAGTTGAGAAGCCGAGTATGAATGTAATCGCGTTCAATTCACTGGGTGAGACAGGTGGAGCCTCAACACACAGAGAGATACCATATTACTACATGAATATAGACTCTCAGAGGGTCGAGACCCGGAAAGGCTCATGGGTTAAGAAATAACTCTTCTTTTTCAGTTACAGTTAAAAGAGAGACCCGCGTTAACAGCGGCACCCATGAGGAATGTCTATGTTGCAGAGAATACGTCGCAGTCCCCAGATTCTATACCTTGGGTTAGCGACAGCTCTGCGTGGACTACGCGATAACATCAGATACGTTGTTTGGCAACCCTTCGCACTTAGCCTCGGTTTATCAGTAAAAGACATAGGCGCACTAGAGAGCCTCATGGAGCTATCACGGATAATATTCCAACCAATAATTGGCGCAGCAAGCGATGTCTACGGTAGAAAACCATTTCTGATCTTGAGAGACCTCTTAGTGGTCTGTGCTGGTGTATTCTTCATCTTCTCTAAGTCGTGGCTATACGCTACGTTGGGAATGATTCTAGTTGGTTTCGGGTACAGCATAATACCTGTCTGGACAAGCATAATAGCTGAGTCAGCTGAGGAAGGACAGGTAGGCTGGCTCTATGGGATACTGGGCAGCGTCTACATGACGTGTGGATTAATTGGCACTATCTCAGCGGGTTGGTTAGCCGATAATATTGGTTATAGGATGGTTTTCATAGTGTTTGTAGCCGCAAGCACATTATCACTTATAGTTACGACTCTGAAGATCGAGGAAACACATACACTCTCAAAACGTGAGTTTGGTGTAGGAAAAGCCTTATCGAGTATGCTGGACAGTTTCAGACCCCAAAGATACCTCTGGGGCTACTACATCGCCATGAGTGTTGACTTACTAGCTTTCAGCATAGGGTGGAGACTCATCAACGGATTACTTGTTGATTCCTTTGGGTTTACGGCTGGACAGATCGCGATTATCTCAGCCTTCCAGACTGGAACCATGGCTGTATCACAGATGCTCATAGGAAGCAGAGTAGACAGATACGGTTACCGAGTCTACTTGACAGCCAGCCAGATAATCTCAGGTATACTGATAGTGGCTTTGATACTCAAGCCAACGTATCTCGTTGCAATAGCATCAAATGTACTCATGGGGTTCAGTGCAGCCCTCTGGTCACCAGCCGAACAGGCTTGGGTAGCAAAAAACGTAGACCCATCTGAGCGAGCTAAATCTATAGGTGGTTACAGTACATTCAGGGGATTAGTAGCGTTACCTGGACCATTTATTGGCGGAATAATCTATGACCGATATGGGTACAATGCCCCAATGCTAGTAAACCTAGCCTTACTGGTGGTTGATATTCTGCTTCTCTGGTTCCTAATCAAGGATAATGCAAGAGAAGAAGCGGGATTACTCAATGACTCTTAGTTCAAGAATCAAAGGATTATAGCCGTCTGGGCAAGCATGTCTCGCTACTTTTGAGCCATCTTCAGCTGTAGCGTAGGCTACTTGTCCTCCATGTGCGAGTGCATAGATTTTGGGAAGTGCAGAGTATAGTGCGTGGAGGCATAATTTTCCTTCGATCTCATGGGTGTCCCAGTCGAATATGATTTCGTCTCCTACTTTGTGTCCTGCTGCGCAGTGTCCTTCTTGGCTGATTACAGTTGCTTTTACGCGTACCATAATAATTCTGTGAAATGATTGTTTAAAACTCATTCTGATTCGGGTAAACTCTATATAGAATACTGTTGAAGACTGCACTATAATTTAGGTGAAACCGCTGGAACAAAAGAAAATAGTAAAGCGTGTACGGGGTTTCCTCGATAAACAGAGCCACAATTACCGCATGATGATAGTTAGAACAGCGGGAGCCCACTTTCTATACAACCTCACAGGACAATATACCAGCATATACACCAAAGCGCTTGGCGCAGATAACATACTTATCGGATTGATCAGTAGCTTCAGTGCGTTCATCAGCATGCTCATAAGCATGCCTGTAGGGTACATCACAGACAAGTATAATCTGAGGTATGTTCTCGGCGCTGGAATGTTTCTAAACATTGTTATGATTGGGCTCTATGCTTTCGCCCATGACTGGCGTTGGATATTCATCGCTATGGCTATCAACCCTATCACCATGGCTTTGATGTTCAGAAGTCAACAAGTCATTATCACAAATGGGTTAAGAGACGAGGACAGAGCCACAGGAATGGGGCTAAGGATGCAGATCGCCTACTTGTTGGGACTTGCTAGCCCTGTAGTCGGGGCATACATCGTGAACTATATGGGTGGACTGACCGTCGAGGGCATACGTCCCCTATACTATATCAGGTTCGTTGGTTTGATTATTGCTTATAGCTTCGTTTACTTGAAAACAGATAACGTTGCACCACAGCCACGAGAAAAAAGCAGCGCAGGCTTTGTTCAAGACTTTAAAGAGGTCCTCGAAACTGGTGGAAATAAACTCAAAACAATGATAGTTGTGGGCGCATTAGGCGCTTTTGTATGGTCAATCCTAGAGAACTTTGCATACCTATACGCAGAAGAGATCAAAGGAGCAGATGCCTATATTCTTGGATTAATGCCCACTTGCGAGACCATCGCCTATCTTCTATTCTCAACTACAATGAACAGGTTAGCAGACACACGGGGCAGAAAATTCGCTTTCATAGCAATACGCCCCGGACTCTGGCTCAGCTTTATCATAGCAATATTAGCCCAGAATCCATACTGGCTACTAGTCGCATGGTTCTTACGGGGAGCAGCTTTGAGCACCAGCGCCTATAATACTTTGTTTATGGAGTTAGTGCCCGCTGAGCAGCGTGGACGTTGGATGGGTTTAAGTAACACTTTCAGTGCCATGATGCGAATAATAGCCCCTGTACTTGGGGGTTTTCTCTATGATAGCAGTCTGCCTTGGCTTATTTTCGCTGTTCCATTAGCAGTTGATATGTTATTACGAGTGCCTATACTATACAAATGGGTACCAGAAACACTGCAAAATACACCATAGCAACTAAGATTTTTAACCTGTCCTTTAGAATCTATCTGGATTATATGAATCTAGAAATGCAAATCAAGGAGATTATGAACAAGAACCCAATCATCGTCTCCCCAAAAGAAACACTAGCAGAAGTATCAAAGAAAATGGCGAAAAACAACAAAGACGTGGTCGTTGTAAGAGAAGAAGAACTCGTCAAGGGATTAGTGACGGCTAGCGAGATCTACTACGCCATGAAAAGCTATGTTCTCGGTAAAAACATGCTAGAATCCATACCAATGGAGATAAGAGACCTTAAAATCGGTGAGCTCATGAAGGCGCCAATGGCAATCGAGTTCATGGAAGCATGCGGTTTAACTGGAACCAACATGTGCATTGTTCTCGGCGAAGAAGATACTGTTGCGAATGCTATGAGAGTTATGGCTATTGGCGGTGTTGACCATATCTTGATCATCGGCGATGACGGCGTATCAGGAACACTAAGCGATAACGATCTACTCAAAGCGTTCCAGTAACCTATTTTCTTTAATCATTTTCTTAAAACCCATATACTGGTAGAGCTTTCTTTTCATCGAATCAAATTGACCCAGTGGGAACTAGTTGAATGGATTGAACACATTGTTCCAAAGCTGATGCAGGAAGGCAAGATGCCTGGACTAAGCATAGCAGTTGTACAGAAAGGAGAAACAGTATACACACAGGGCTTCGGAAGCCGAGACAGGGAAAGAAACCTACCTGCAACTCCTGACACATTGTATGGTATAGGCAGCATAACCAAGAGCTTCGTAGCTATAGCTATACTCCAGATGATGGAACAGGGAAAACTCAGCCTAAACGACCCAGTGAGCATGCATGTACCCTTCAAGATCGGGTTAAAGGACAAACCCATCACTATCCACAACCTCATGACCCACAGCTTAGGCGTACCAAGCCTAGCAACGAGCAGCGTCGCGTTCTACAAATCAGTAGGTTTTGACACAGGCATACCCTTCGGTAGCCCAGAAGACTTCTACAGATTGATCAATGGAGCACAAGACCAGATCGTAGCTGAGCCCGGTGAGCGTTTCTTCTACCATAACGCAGCTTGGAGAATCCTTGGACACATTGTTCAGGAAAAATCAGGTAAACCATTCCACAGGTACATCAAAGAAAACGTGATGAACCCGCTGGGAATGAAGCGAAGCACAATGAACACCGCTGTCTTCAACAACGACCCAGACAGGATCACACCATACTGGAAGAAACCAGACGGCACAATAGAACCGACAAAATTCCCCTATCCCAACCCAGAGGACAACCTACCCTTCAGTTTCATCGCAGCCGCAGGAGGTATAACAAGCAGCGCTAACGAGATGGCACATTACATGAATGCGTTAATCGCTAAAGACTCGGGGTTGATCACCTCTGAGTCATTTGAATTGATGCAGACCCTTCACATAGAAAGAGATCCGGGTTACTATGGCGAGACAGGTTATGGGTATGGGTTAAGTATTGTGCCTGATTTCCATGGAAGGAAACTTGTTGCTCATGGTGGCTCGATACTGGTCTCAACGGCTCTTATGTCAACCGTGCCAGAGGAGGAGATCGGTGTAATGGTGATGGGTAATAGCGCTAAGCTTCCATATGAGGCGATAAACGAGAGCATATTGGCGCTACTAATGGGGCTAGACCCAGAGAAATCAACTCCATGGTTGTATGTAAAAAAGCGGTTAATGGATCTGACTGGGCATTATGAGACCTACATGGGTATCGAGTCTGTTGATGTCAAGTATAAGGCTGGAATGTTGTATTTGGAGTCAGTGACACCATTTGCGAAAACCTCCACTCCAATTATTCCAGTTGATACACGTATAGAAAAGACCGAGTTTTACTCGCTGGCTGATGGGGTAAAAGCACCGGTTATTTTCGAGGATGATAAGCTTTTCATAGAAAGATATGTCTACCGTAAAGTGTAATATCGCCCATTTCTTTCTATTTTTTTGCTTCTTTTATGTTAACATATTATTGCGTTCACGTTTGTTAACACAGGTTATCTCTATGTAAAATGGTTTGTAGCAGTTTGTAACCGATATAAGTTATTATAACCCGCAAAAGAGTAGATACTTGACCGATGAAAGCCACCAAAGACATCGTGATAGTACTAGCTATAGTTTCGCTTATGATTAGCAGTACAGCCGCATGGTGGATCGGTGGCTTAGAGACAAAGGAAAACTATCCCTATGTTATCAACTTCGTGGACACAGGCTTTCTAGTAATCCAGAGCGACTGGGTTTACTCAGGTTCATCAAAAGTCATTCTCACACTGGTACTGGAAAATGATAGCGGTGAGGTTCAGAGCGCGGATATCTCGATAATACCTCTAGACTTGGATGGAAACGTGATGCTTGATGGAGGTGTACCGATGACACAAAACGCGACCACAGGAAACATTGCACCAGGAGACACATGGACACAGGAGTTCCTCTTCCAGAAGAGCGGAATACGACTTGAGTTGAACGTCTTCCAGATAGTCATCTTAGGTGAGGACTCACTAGTAACAGGCGATAAACTGAGCACATTCAACATAGAACAAGATATCTATACCAGTGGCGGCGGCACGACATTACCTCAAAAAGCATTAGTTGGTTATAGGTCTGGCACTATTGATCGCCAGAAATATCCCAAGTATAGGTACTATGATACAAGCTGGAGCGACGAGATCGAACTAATATCACCAGCGAACGATAAAGTAAGAGACGTAAGGCTCGAATTCAACCCAAACCCATACTATAATGATAGGGCAGTAATGGTGGTTCTAACAGAGGACGGATACCTCCAAGCATACGATTATGATGGTTTCTCATGGAGTGCCGCAACTACCCTCTCACGGATATGGACATATGCACCTTATCAACCAGAGAAACCTTTCGATATGGCTTTCGAAAAAACCAGTGGAGACTGTGTTGTGATCTATAATAATGAACTGAACAACAATGGATACCAAGAACTCGCATATCGGGTATTTGATGGATACACTTGGAGTCAAGAATACTATCTTGATGATCCAAAAACAACTTGGCCGGGTTCAGGTGTAGACTTTAAGTGGGTAAAACTAGCAACGGATTACTCTGATGGATCAAATAAGATAGGGTTTGTTGCTTTTGATGCTGGTTGGTGGGATACGGTTATGGCGATTTGGGATGGTTCAAGTTGGACTGATTGGAAGAAGATTGATCAAGGTCCTTGGGATGATGACGGTTTAAGCGTTGATGTGGCTTGGGAGTACACTTCTGGTGACTGTATGGTGGTATGGAGTGAAGGCGATGACATCGGTTATTATATTTGGGATGGCTCATGGAGCACCAGATATGTACAGCAGTTAACAAACTCTGCCTGGTATGGCTGGACATGGTTACGGCTCAAGCCTCAGCTTATGGATGGCTCGAATCGTATGATGTTGTTAGCGCTTGACCTAGATGGAAGATATGCAGCGGCCATTGATTGGAATGGAAATAGTTGGAATGGAATTGGTACGGTTCTAGATACTAGATTAGAATCTTCTTGGGGAAGATGTATTGATGGTGACTGGGAAACCAATAGTACAAAGTTCCTTGTAGCAGCAGGGGATAGAAATGTTGACGCTATTAGTTATAAGACATGGACTCCGGGTGGTGGATGGTCTCACTCTACTAACAATTGGGCAACCTATGACTCAGGAGTTGGAAACGACCAAGTATGGGTACAAGTGCAAGCTAATCCAGCTGGAGACACGCCTTATATGACGGTAGCTTGGCTCGATATCAAAGATGACGTTGTAATTGCAGAATGGACCGGCACAACTATGACAAATGGTATGGAATTCACAAAGAAGTCAAAACAAGAATACGAAGGCTTTGACTTAGCCTATTCTTGGAGATAAGACAGTAAGCATTATACAAAGCCAAATACCACATCGATCCATGTCAGATAACCAGATCGTTGAAGAGCTTGTAAAAATCAGAGAGCTACTGGCGCCAAAACCAGAGCCACCAAAAGAAGAAGAGAAACCAGCTGGACTCTGGGAGGAGTTCATAGATTTCATCAACAAGTATGGTGTAATCGGGTTAGCAATCGGCTTCATCATAGGCAGCGCATCAAAAGACCTAGTAAATGCCTTAGTAGCCGATATCTTAATGCCAATTATACTGTTCTTTGTTCCGGGTGGTACTTGGCGTGAGGCAACAGTAACCATTGGTCCAGTTGTTTTAGCTCTAGGTCATTTTATCGGTGCTTTACTTGATCATCGCGTTGATTGTATTCTTCTTAATGAGGCAGATCAAGAAGACAAACATCAAGTAATATCACTCATCCACTCTATTTTTCCCGTCTCACCCTGATAGAAGCCACATAGCTCTGAGTCATACGTGCCATTATCTTCAATATACTTGTAAATAGCATATGAGTAACTAGCCCTATCACCGTTATCGTCAAGTGATAAATCACCGGTTATCCCACTATGGCTCCTGCTAACCTCAATTATTGAGTCAAGTATTGTACATGCATCAGTAGTGTTTGTATCTATCACACAATGAGCCATGAGCCAGCAACAATCATAGGTAATGGCTTCCCTGTTGGGTAAGTCCCCATCGTATTTTGCTTTATACTCTTTGTTGATCTCTTGGTACCACGAGTTTGTTGGGTCCGGTGCCTGCATTGGGCAGAATAGCTTCACTGCGGACGCCTGTAAGCCCGCCTCGTCTTCTAGCTGTCTACTATTCACTGTGCCATCTGCACCAAACCAAGTGGTATTAAGTAAACAAGGATAGTCTGAGGCTTGAAGCAATAACTGTGCGGCTTCATTAAACGACGCCAGCAACACACATGGTTTATCAGTTCCATTATAAGCTTCGAGGGTGGATTCCGCCGCATCCAGATAAAGACTGAAGTCTTCGTAAGTTTCCGGGGGGTAACGTACTATTTCTATGATGTCTCCATTATACTGCTCTCTGAATGCATCAACTATTCCATCTGCCCAGCCATCACCCCTCTGAATAACAACAACAGAACTATACCCAAAATCATCAAGCATCACACAGATAGGCTCCGCGAGCCTGAAATCATTGACACAGAGCCTGAATGCGTTATCTTGTATAGCGAACAAAGGCGATGTTGAGCCCATACTAACCAGCGTCATATTGTTCTCTGCAGCGATTTTCCGTGCTCCGCTACAGAGGAAACTACTCCACCCATAGCCACCCACTACCAGTATATCATTGTCTGCGAATTCTTGGGTGTGGTCAAAAGTGTATTGGGCTTGTCCTTCGGCGCATTTTATCTCAAAAATGAATCTCCAAGGAATATCCAACTCAACGCAGTACTCGTTGATATCAGTCTCAGCCAGCGATACCATATACGACTCGTAGGGTAGACTGTACTCTGTACTTGCGATGTAGCCCAGTGTAACATTGTAATTTGGAGGTTCGGGTTGAACTGGCTTCTCTTCTATGGGTTGAAATGATAATACAGCGACTGCTAGCATCCCCAAGAGTAGAATTGAGTATATTATCCGTCTATTCATTACCTTCAGGATTCGATGTTTCCGTGAGGTTTTATCTTTTTTTGAAAAAATATTTTTACAAACCCGAGAGTGCTTCGTCGATCTCAAGTAAAATAGTGTGTAATTCTCTGATTAGATAGCGTTTCTCTACTGTGAGGCTCATATATCCTGGGTCTCCTACGATGATTACGTTGGATAACTCGGACTCATAGTTCTCAAGCTGCTCCGCGTAAGTGTTGATGTGCTCCTCTCCGGTTAATATGTATAATTCTTCAAGGTTAGACTTGATCTTTACGATGTTTAGTAAGAGCCCAGTCCAGTGTTCTCTTGGTATCTCCCAATCCTCAAAAATCTCATAGACGGTATCAAGGGCATCAAGGTTCAACCCAATGGTCTCCTCTTGAAGCGTTGTAATATGTTGCTCATTGCTCCTTGCTGGTGCTGCAAGTAAAATTCCTCCCATGATTACGATAATTAAGAATGAGACAACCATCAAAGTACTCATAGTGTAGCTACTCTGAGGAGGTTTCACTTGTTCAGTTTCTCCTGTTAAAAACTTGTAAGCTTGTTCTCCTTCACGGTTTAAACTATAGATTCCCTCTGGGTCTTTTTCAAGCAACTCTTCCAAGTTTCTTATATGATATGCTAAGTGCCCTGACTCGATTCCAAGTTTTTCTAGTAGTCTGCTGTAGGTTTGGGGTTCTGATGCTAGGAGCTGAATTATCTTACGTCTGATTGGATGATCAAGCGCCTTGTATCGAGTATCCCCTTGACCAGCCATAGAGTAAGAAGGGTCTAGAAGAATTAGATACTTTTGACGAAACGTGCTATCTCATGGTAGTAGGCATCCGAGTTGTCAACCATCATACTATGCTCAGCACCGGGAATAAAGATCAATGGAAACTTTTCCGCCATCTTCGCCTCAGAAGTAAACTTACCCTTATTCTTCTCACCAAATATAGCGAGCACAGGCACATTCAAAGCAGCCAATCTGTCCCTGATGTCATCCTTCTTAGATACAGCTACAAGGTCCTCTGAGCTAAGGTAAGTTGATACGGATTTAGCCTTACCGAAGGGTATAGCGTATTTGGCTTGTTTTGGGTCTTGTCTGTATCTTTCGAGGATACCTTGGAATACACCTCCAACCCATTCATCATATGTGTGCTTGGTGATTATCCAGTTACTAAAGAAACAGTCATTGAAATCCACGTTTCCCTCGGCGTAGACAATACCTTTCACTCGATCATCCATCATCTCAGCAAGCTCAACCGCTACAGGTCCACCCATACTATGAGGAACAAGCACCACATCCTTGATGCCTAGCTTATCTATCATTTTCAGAAGCATCTCTGCTTGCTCCTTCATAGTGTAATTGAAGCCTCCTGGGTTTGAGGAATCACCGTAACCAATCTGGTCAATAATCAATACCCCATAATCCGCTAACTCAGGATACTCTGTTGCCTTCAGATGAGTTTCCTTTCAGTCACCCAGACCGTGAACAAAAACAAGGGCTGGCTCACCAGCTTTTCGATAATAATAAGCGTATTCTACTCCGGGTGCGACAACCTGTCTCTCCGCTTTCATAGCCATAGAAAACGATGTGGAAGTATAAGTGGTTACTTCTCACCTGTGACGACCTGATAACCGCTTAACGCCATCGCCTTGCTGCAGGTTATCATCTCATCGATCCGTACATGCTTCTCAACGTCATCAGGGTATCCCCTTGGACCATAGAGACAGCACTCGATACCAGTTTGAGCCAAGTGAGCCGTATCATTGCCACAGTAACTCCTTGGGATAACTGCGCCTATCTTCTTCGGATACTCACCTGTCACAGCCTTATGGTTCTCCTTCAGTATTTGGACAACCTCCGCATCAGGTGAAACCCCCATGGGCGGCATTACCATACCACCTACTCTAAACTTGGGGTTCACCGGGTACTCAAACTCGTACTTGAACTCAGAGTCTTCTGCTGCGATTTCTTCAAGCATGTCTTTGAAGCGTTGGTTGATCTCCTCGATTGTGTATCCCGGTGGATATCTGAAGTCTACGATGGTTGTGCAGAAATCCGGTATATTGTATGGTCCAGCTAGATCATAATCTCTGTTTCTTCCGCCGATGATGCTGCCTGCTACCCATCTTGGTGCCCCGGGTAAGTCTGGGTCTCTTGCCTCGAACTCCATCTTGTCGATTCTGTCCAGTACTTTTCTCATCTTTTTTATGGCGTCAACTGCTTCCTCCATCCTGCTGATGTGATGGCTCTCACCAATGACGTTGATCGCCAAGTCATGGACACCGACACACTTCGTTAGAATATTATCGACGCTGTATGGCTCAGGTACGATAGCATAATCTGTCTTAATGCCCTCTTTCAGCATGTGAACAGTACCTACTCCGCCCTGAAGTTCCCCAACAACAGTCGCACAGACAAGATCACCCTTAAGCTTCTTTCCTGTTCGTTTTATGGCTAGCGCAGCCATGAGGAAAGCCGCGTCACCGCTCTTCATATTATGGATGCCAGCACCCCAGAGCCTGTTTCCATCTATCTTGGGCTCATATGGGTCCCACTCCCAGTCGGCTGTGATGGGGTCTATGTCGAGGTGTCCGTTGAACATCATTGATTTACCTGTTCCATCGCCTTTCATTACGCCGATTACTTGTCTTCGCCCGGGTTGAACCTCCTGAACATGGATCTCATCAAAGTCATTGTCCTCGTACCAGTCGATCATATAGTCTACTGCGGGTCCTTCCTTGTTTGTGAGGCTTGGCTGCTGTATTAGGTCGCAGGCTAGGTCAATTACTTCTTGTTTCTTCAGATAATCGAGTACGTTCAAAATATCTCACTGTTATGTGCCTACACCTGTCTCTAGTCTATAAAATATGTGCATCAAACAGAACAAAAAGAACTGGTTATGTTCGTTTGAATGGTTTCAACCAGTACTTGTCTGGATCATGAGGTTTCCCATAACCAAACAAGTCATCGGTCCAGACCCAGAACTTGTTCAACTGAGGCACGTTCCTGATGAACCACTTTACCACATCATGAGCGAATCCCTCACTCTTAGTGAAGCTACAGGTCCTGAAACAGACACTGCACGCAGAACCAACCTCGTTCCAGTAGTCAAGACAAGCCTCCTCATCACCATACCATTTCAAGAAACCGGGGTTATTGGCTTTGCAGACTGCCTCATAGGTTCTTGGTCCATGGGTGATTGCTTGTGCTGGACAGTGCTGTGCACATTTCTTGCAGTCCTCACAGTATTGGATGATACCCGGGTGTGCAAGCTTACTCTGAGGTAAGGGTAGGTCTGTGAATACTTTCATCAATCTTACTAGGGGGCCTCGTTCCCATGTGATGAGTCTTCCATGGCGTCCTGCGTGCCCCAAGCCTGCTTGGATGGCGATGGGTACACTCATGGCTGTGTCGTTTCCCATGGGTGTAGCATGCCATCCGAGACCTCTTATGAACTCTGCTAGTTGTCCTGCAAGGTGGTGCATTCTGCTGTATCCCATGTTTGTGGCTACTTCTAGTTGGGTTGGAGCGTGCATGAACTCCTCGTACTCCATCGCTACCGTCAAGGCGATGACGTACTTGTGTTTAGTCGGGAAAACCGCCTTCTCATCAGTCACAACTCCCTCATCAATCTCGTCATCAAACTCAAGGGGTTTTCCATACCTGCTATGGGTATAGAACCAACGCTCATCAAGTCGGGTGAATCCAACGCTATAAGCACCAAAATACTTGGCTACCTTTGAGATTATCCTTGCTGCTTCCTCGGGTGAGCCCTCCCAGCGTGGAACATCCTTTGGCTTGGTAACATAACCGAGACTCTGCCAATCATAGTAGGATATTCCCTGCGTATCAGTAGAGCCCTTTGGATACTCGTAGAGTCCAGCTGCACCATTGAAGGCGTACTCGACTAAGCTGAATCCGGGTATCTCTTGTTTTATCTTGTTTGACCTATATTTCTCTGCTCCGAACTGTACTACGTTTCCTGTTTTCTTTATGGATTGTCCGAATGCCGTGTTTTCTTGGTTGAATCTTTTGTATGATGGCTTGCTAGGGTATATCTCGTCAAAGGTTTTCTCAGTCAAAACTTTTCACTTCTTCTTTGAATTTATTGGTAATAAAGTATCTCCCAGAGGGGATGGTTTTTTCAGGACCAAGTGAACCTGATTATTGGTCTTGATGAGCGAGAACTTTTACGATGTAATGTTCGAGGCAAGCAACGAGGAACGAGTCAAAATAATGCGCGTTCTCAAAGAAGAGGAAACAAGCTTCAGCGAACTCAGCAGACGCCTCGGAATAACCACCCAAGAGGTAAGCCGCCACTTTAACAGGCTCTTTGAGGCTGGATTGGCTACCCGTAACACGGATGGTCATCCTTGCTTGACTCCTTATGGTTTGCTGGTTCTTAGGCAGTTAGATTCAGTGATGTTCACCTCTGAGAACAGGGAATATTTTGAAAGACATAATGCGGGTGGGTTGCCATCCAAGTTCTTGAACAGGTTTGGCGAGCTAAAAGAGATGAACTACATTGATGACATCATGGTTAGCATTCATAATAGCGTCAGGATACTTCAGGAAGCCGAGGAATACGTGCTTGACATAAACCTACCATATATCGCAAGCGGATTCAAACATATCAAGGCGGCCTACGAGAGAGGCGTAAAAGGGTACTTCATGAGAGGCACAGACCTCAATGTCCCACCTGAGATGCAGGATATCAGAAACGAGGTTTTCTCAGAGGATTATCTTCACACGATCCGAAGAAAAGGTGTGTTAAAGGACCGTTTCATCGAGGTTGACCTCATCCTGTATATGAACGAGAAAGAGGTTGCATTGCTTAGTTTCCCTACCCTGAATGGTAACTATGATTATCGTGGATTCACGAGCAGCGACCCTATGGCTCTTGAGTGGTGCCGTGATCTCTTTTATTATTACTGGGATAAGGCAACTGGGAAGCCCCTGATATAATTCATATCCATCCTATGCGTAGAATAATCTATGAGCCTCAACCAGAAGGTAGCTGACCAACTATACCAGATAGGCGAGATACTTGCGATAAAAGGAGACAGATTCAGAAGCAGGGCCTACAACATGGCAGCACAGCGAGTCACAGCCCTCACAGAAGATATAGGAGCTATCGCTGAAAGAGGAGAACTTGAGGAAATCCCCGGCGTCGGTAAGAGTATCGCAATGGTTATCGAGGAGATAATTGAGACGGGGCTGACTGGAGTCTTGTTGGATCTTCGGGACTCCTTACCCAAGGGGGTTCTACAGATGATTGAGGTAGAAGGCATTGGACCCAAGATCGCTATGAGACTAAGCGAGGAGCTTGGAATCACCAACATCGAGATGCTTGAACAGGCAGCCAAAGAGGAAAAGATCAGAGAACTCAAGGGCTTCGGACCCAAGAAAGAGGAAAACATACTCAAGGCAATAGACGAGTACCGTAATAGGAGCACAAGGTTCCTTCTCGGAGAAGTATTACCCATCATACAAGGCATCCTCAGCTACATGGAAGACAATCCAGCAGTCAGAAGGGTCGAGGTAGCAGGCTCAGCAAGACGCAGAAAAGAAACAGTGGGTGATCTTGATGTCTTAGTCAGCAGCTTGGACCCAGAGACAGTGACGGAACACTTCTGCACCATGCCACCGATTATCAGGATTCTGGGTAGAGGACCAACCAAGAGCACAGTGGTCCTCGAAAACATGCTACAAGTAGACCTCAGAGTAATTCCACCAGAGAGCTATGGCGCAGCACTCCAGTACTTCACAGGCAGCAAGGAGCATAACGTCAAACTACGGACCATCGGAGTGAAGGCAGGGTACAAGCTCAACGAGTATGGACTCTACAGACGTGAAGATGATTCGCTAGTGGAGGCAGAGGATGAGGCAAAGATATACGAGGCACTTGGTATGCGGTGGATGCCTCCTGAGCTTAGGGAGAACACTGGTGAGATAGAGGCAGCCATAGAGGATAAGCTACCCGAGCTGGTGACCTTAGATGATATCAGAGGCGATCTTCATGTCCACACCGATTATAGCCATGCTATTGATCCCCTTGAAGAGATGGTAGAGAAAGCGGTGAAGATGGGCCATCAGTATATGGCTATCACGGACCATAGTCAGAGCCTAGCTATTGCTCAGGGTCTCAGTGAAGAGAAACTCATGCAACAAATAGAAGAGATTAGACGCCTTGATGAAGAGTACAGTGAGATCAAACTCCTTGCGGGTACTGAGTGTGACATTAAGTCGGATGGCTCGCTTGATTATAACGATGAGGTGCTTGAGCAGCTTGACTGGGTGGTAGCTAGCATTCACACTGGCATGCAGCAAGATGAGGCCACCATTACAAACCGTATAGTGGAGGCTATCAAGAACCCGTATACACGAGTAATAGGACACCCCACAGGGAGACTAATCCAGAGAAGAAACCCCTACCCAGTAGACTTGGACACTATTTTCAAGGCAGCAGCAGAGGAAAAAGTATTCATGGAGATCAACTGCAGCCCAAGCAGACTTGATCTAAGGGACGTTGATGCACGTAGAGCCAAGGAGGCTGACGTAAAACTGGTCCTTGGATCTGATGCTCACAGCGTATCTCAACTAGAGTTCCTGCCACTTGGTGTGGCTGTTGCTCGCCGCGGATGGCTAGGTGTTGATGATGTGGTTAATACTTGGAGCCTAGACAAGGCGCAGGGTTATAGAAAGTAGAGTTATTATATTGAAGTTGAGAAGGAGCCCATCTCGTTAATGAGACTCACGACCCGTCGGGGTTCTTGGGGAGTAAATAGAACTGGACCCTTACTGCGGGTAACAATTTTAACCGCCTCTCCCTTACGGACACTGTAGGCTACATCACCTCTATGATTTTGCTTGTAACCGAGTCCACCGTACTCCATGAGCCCGATGTTGGATAACTCTACGCGCTCGATGTCAAGATAGGGGATTGTTCTAGTCATCAAGCCGTAGCTGAGTTTCACGCCTCTGTAATCCAACTCTATTCGGAGTCTATGAAAAATCAGGTAGATTCCACCGAATAATGCACTCAGTGTAAGGAGAACCGTGTTGGGGGCTGGGTTCTCGCCTATCATGGTGCCTGTTAGGGTTTGCGCTATGTAGAGCCCTGTGGTCATGGTGAATGCGGTTAACAGTGTGCCTCGTGCCCAGAGTGGGGCGTATACTTGTTCGCGGTAGAGTCCAGTCATTTTTTACCGGAGTATATGATATTCTGCTTGGTCATATATCTACCAAATAGATCAATTGTTCTAAAGCATTGAACAGCCGATAACCCGTATAAATCGCCCTTACTAGATAATTTGAGATATACAGTGGATACAACAAATATCGATGACGAAGCCCTTGAGGACTTCAAACATGCAAAAATAGTCTACATGATAACCTATGGAAAAGATGGCGAGACACATAGCAGACCAATGACAAACTTCAACGAGGACCCTACCCACGAGATATGGTTCCCAAGCTACAGAGAGACTCAGAAAGTACTGGACATAGAGGAAAACCCCGAAGTGGCTTTACTTTATCCAGGAGTCAAGAGGGATAGCTTCGATGAGATTCAGGGAAAAGCCTCTTTCGCTGATCGCCAAGTAGTTGAGGAGAAGTGGGTTTGGTGGTACCTCTATTGGCACCCAGAGATGAAGGATTATTTCTGGTTTGACCAGACAAAGGATCACCCTGAGCGAGTAATAATTAACGTCAAACCAAATAACATCAAAAAGTTAGATAGAAGAGATATTGACTGGGTAGAGGAGACCTACTCAACAGTAGTCTTGAGGAAGAAATAGACTACCATTCGATGAGGTTGCTACCCCAGCTCAAGCCTCCACCATAACCAACAGTAGCCACAATATCGCCTTTCTTTAGGGAACCATCCTTGGCTGCCTCGTGTATTGCGATGGGTATACTTGCCCCAGCACAGTTTGCGTATTTCTCTAGGTTCAGGTAGGCTTTCTCATATGGTAACCCGAGGTTCTCCATGCAGACCTTGATCATGGTGCTGTTTGACTGATGGGGTATAACCCAGTCAACATCATCGACCTTGAACCCTGCACGCTTCGTAACCTCAGTAATAGCTTCACCATATTTCACGGTGGCGAAGTTCCAGACGGCTCGTCCATCCATGTGGAAGTATTCCTGTCCAGAGCCAATTAGTTCCTTTGTGAGTCGTTGTCTTGTGCCGCCTGCGGGTATCTCGATGACACTAGCACCGGTACCATCCGCCTTGAGGTATGATCCTAGTACGCCGCCTTCATCGGTTTTCTGAAGTAGTGTTGCACCTGCGCCGTCTCCGAAATAGATGCAGGTGGTTCTGTCCTCCCAGTTGAGTATTTTACTGTAAAGTTCCGCGCCTATGACTAATACGTTATCCATGTGGGGGTCCAAGACCATCCTTGAGCCAATATCAAAAGCGTACACGAATCCGCTACAGACACTGTTGACATCAAAAGCTCCCGAATTACTGCACCCTAGTTTGGCTTGGGTGATTGCAGCTGTGGAGCTCAGTATCACGTCTGGGCTGCTCGTTGCAAGTATAAGCATGTCAACGTCTTCTGGTTTTACGCCAGCGTCTTTTAGTGCTGCTTCACCAGCCTTGGCGGCTAGGTCGCTTGTGCATACATCATCTTCAGCGATGTGTCTTAGCTGCATTCCGGTTTTGGTTCTAATCCATTCATCAGTGGTCTCGATGCCCATTGCTACGAGATCATCATTGCTGATTACCTTGGGGGGTACATACATTCCTGTGCCCTTTATCCCTGCTCTCATTATTCCTCTTCTCCTTGTTGTAGTCCTAAGTCAAATGCTTTGAGGTTAAGCTCAATTGTTCGCTTGGGCACATTCGCCATAATCGTCTCCTTCAAGGTCTCGATCTTGATAGGCAACTTTGCCTTTGCAGCCATGTAGCCAATCATAAAGCTGTTGAGGACTCTTGTGTTGCCGAGGCGTTCACATGCCTCTAATGCGTCAACCCAGATACTCTTGAGGCTACGCTCATCAAATATCTGCTTAAGCTCATCCATCAAAGGATAACTCATCATCCCATTCTTCACAGTCACAGGCAGCACTGGCTTACTATTGACAATAGCGATACCATCAGGCTTCAACAAATGAGCATACCGTGACGCCTCAAGAGGCTCAAACCCGAGTAACACATCAGCTGTACCCGGATGAACTATGGTACTCTTAACATTCTCACCTATCTTGATCTGGCTGTGAACGCTTCCACCACGTTGGGCTAAGCCTGTGGCGTCGCTGTTTCTTATTCGTAGCCCGTCCCGTAGGGCGGCTTCCGCGATGATGGTTCCGGCGGATACTACTCCTTGTCCGCCGATTCCAGTGATTATCATGTTAAAACTCATTGTTTTATCTCCTTGATTGCCCTTGTGGGGCATATTTGGGCGCATACACCGCATCCGATGCAGTGCGCCGGGTTGATGGATACCTTGCCATCAGTTACGTCGAGTGCTGGGCACCCGATGTTGTTCACACAGTAGAGACACCCCGTGCACTGGTCTGTGTTCACTGTGTATGTTGGGAACTCTATTTGTTCGCCTTTTTTTCGTCTTATCCTGTGGTCTTGGACTGGGCAGACTTGTCGGGATACGACTACGGCTGGACCCTCATGTTGCATGGCTGAGACGATGGCGGCTGTGGTCTCATCCACGTTATATGGAGAGACCACTTGAAGGTGCTGTACGCCGCACGCCTCCACCAGTTTCTCGATGCTGACCTTTGGAGCCGGTTCACCGAGAACATTGATGCCGGTGTTAGGGTTTGGCTGGTGTCCGGTCATCCCGGTCCAGCCGTTGTCGAGAATCATCACTGTGATGTTTGCCTTGTTATGCACAGCGTTGATGAGAGGCTGTACACCATTATGGAGAAAAGTGCTGTCACCGATTACAGCCACTATTGGGCCTTCTACGCCTGCATGGCTGAGCCCTGATGCCATGCTGATGCTTGCACCCATACAGACACAGGTATCAATGGCGGATAGCGGCGGATTTGTACCCTGATTGTAACAGCCTCTATCACCTGTTACTGCTCCACCTCCCCCCATCTTACGTCTTGCTAGTTTCAAGGCATAGTAGCTTGCGGCGTGGGGGCATCCAGCACAGAGGTTTGGTATGCGTCTTATGACCTCGGGTGCCTTGTAGGTTGGTACCTTTACGAGGGGATCATCTATGCTGAGGATTCTTGCTATGCTTTCACCTATTCTATCTGGCGTTAGTTCGTGTTCCCTTGGTACATATCCATCAAGGCGTCCATGAACTAATGTGTCTAGTCCTATTTGGTGGGCGATACTGCTTACCTCTGTCTCGATGATGGGTTCAATCTCCTCAGCTACCAGTACATGGCTGTGGTTTCTGAGGAACTCTGCTATCTTCTGCTTGGGCAATGGATGTGTGAACGTGAGTTTGAGAACCGAGACCCTATCGGTTAGCCCTAGTACGTCTAACGCCTCAATGGTGTGCTCATATGGAACCCCAGACGCTATTACCCCTAGCGTTGCTTGCTCAGCGTAATCCGCCCGGTTCTCTGGGTGGTTCTCGCTAAGAGCAGCAGCCTTGTCTATTTGATTGTTAAGCCATTCAACCCGTTTCCTTGCGTTAGGCGCGATCATCACATACCGAGAATCTTCCTTGATAAAGGAAGCCTTGGCTATACTTGGCTTGATCTCGCTCTGCACAACATCGCTCTTCGCGTGACATATACGGTCTGTGACCCTAAAGAGCACAGGCAACTGTAGTTTCTCGCTTAGCTCAAAGGCTTCAATTATCATGTCTTTTGCCTCTTGGACGTTACTGGGCTCGATGCACGGTATCTTGGCTAGCTTCGCATAGTATCTTGTGTCCTCGGCGTTCTGGCTGCTGAAGGGGTGAATATCATCAGCGGTCACGATAACTAATCCACCGTTGACGCCGGTATACGCCGAGACCAGTAAGGCGTCACTGAGTACGTTGACGCCTAGATGCTTTGTGGTCATCAGTGCCCGTACTCCGCTGAGGGCTGCACCGTAGGCAACCTCGTATGCTACTTTCTCGTTTGTGCTCCACTCGACGTGCATACCATATTTCCGCGCGTCTCGTGCTATTGTGGATAATATCTCGCTGCTTGGAGTACCGGGATAACCAGCTACTACTCTTACTCCGGCTTCTATTGCTCCTCTTGCGATTGCGTTGTTGCCCATATACAAAATTGGGGCGTTTGCATGTCTTGGTTCCAAATATTTACACCTGGATTTAGTGGGCTGGTGTCGGACTCCGTACTTAAGCCCTTCGACAAGCAGCGAATCTCCCTACGTCATTCAACGATGTTAGGTGGAGTTATTGGAACCTATCTTCTCTCCGCTAATCCTTCATCTGTGGAACAAGTTTCTCCATCCAACCGAATATCCAGTCGCGACTAGGTTTCCAAGTTACAGCGATACTGAATATCAGTGAGCCTATAACCATCAAGGCTGAAGCGATAACTGTACCCAAGGTGTTCTCTAGCCCACCGTAGACCATTCCACCCATCACCGCCCCCACACTATAGAGGATAGATTTGCCGACTACCTCTACAACCGCCAGTTTACCGAAAGGTAGCTTTCTTGAACCAGCGAGAATAACGATTGGAGTATCAGGAAGAGGCGTTAATGCAACAAGGAGTACCGCCCAGAGCCCATACTTGTTAATCCATCGAGCTATTCTATCCTCGGCATCACTCATCTCTTCAAGGCTCTCAGCCACACCCCATCCCAGAAAATATGTTGTTACTTCCCCGATGGCGGCTCCTGTGCCTGCTGCCGTGCCTAGTATGATTGGGTGATAGATGGAGGCAAGGGGTAGGAATAAGGGTATGAACATATCTCGCGCTACAACAGTAAGATGACTCAACATAGCCGCAATCAATACGCCTATTAGACCAAGCTGACCCAAGCTGTCGCCCTGCACCATGAGTTTCCACAATAACCCCACTGAAATAGCCGCGACTGTTATAACGCCAAGTATGCTAAGGGCCGCTTTCCGCTTCAAAGTAGCCTATAGTTGAGTAAGGATGAATTTAAGTAAATTTATAACATGCCAAGCATCCGGTTTTTAACACGAGTTGAATACATTTAAGTCAAAATAGAAACCTCATTATCATCGGCGTCGTCGCCGTTATACTTGTACCAGCCATCATGGTCTGGAGTAGCTACAATGGCTTGGTCTCAGCTGAGATACAGGTTGAGAACGAGTGGGCACAGATCGAGGTACAGTACCAGAGACGATACGACCTTATCCTCAACGTGGTAAACGCGACCAAACTCTACATCAACTATGAGCAAAGCCTACTAACTGACATAGCAGCAGCGCGTAGCGGATGGACTGACAGCCTTGACGGCAGCGTGGATGAACAGATAAACGCTGCAGAGGAGATGGATGATGTGTCCAACCGTCTTCTAGCAGTTGTGGTTGTTGAAGATTATCCTGATCTTGACGCGAACACATTAGTGCTCGGTTTGATCGATGAGCTTGAGGGCACAGAAAATAGAATCGCCGTGGCTCGTCTCAGATACAATGAGGCAGTCACAGAGTACAACAAGAAAGTACGTTTGTTCCCCGGTAACATCGTAGCCAATATGTTCGGGTTTGAGACCAAGCCCTACTAGGCTGGGGAAGGCACAGATGAAGTTCCTAATGTACCCATCTAGGTGTTCTTCTCTGAGGAAGCAAGGACTCGTCCTCATAATACTAGCCGTATTATTTTCACCTACACTGGTGATTAAGGCTCAGAGTCGCCCGGGGTATGTCTATGATTATGGTTATCTATTGTATCAAGATGAGGTTGAAGCCATAGAGTCCCTGTGTATAGACATTGATAATAATACGACAGCAGAGGTGGTGGTGGTTATTCTTGAGAATCTTGAAGGGTTTGACTCCATCGAGATGGCGAAACTTGAGTATTTCAACGATATACCTCTTGACGGCATCACGGGCATAAGTAAAGCGGGTAAAGACAACGGTGTACTGATTCTCATCGCGGTTGAGGAAAGGGAATGGGCTTTCGAGATCGGATATGGCGTGGAAGGTGACCTTACGGACAGTGAATCAGGTCGTATCGGAAGAGAAATCATAACACCATATTTTCAAGACGGAGAATACTACTATGGTTTGTTTATCGCTGTGGCAACAGTAGGTGAAGAACTAGGCTACGATATTGAGGGATTTGAGTCTCAGGAAGAAGATTATCCTGAGCCCGATCTAATTGATTACCTATTGGAGGACCCTTATGTGCTAATTTGGTGGCTACTGGGATCAGGTGGAGAACTAGCCATAATAATACTTGTTTTCATCCTCATAGCCTTCTTCGTATTTGGCTTCGGAGGAGGAAGAGGTGGAGGATTTAGTGGAGGCGGGGGTGGACGAGGCGGTTGGGGCGGTGGAGGAGGACGCAGCGGTGGCGGCGGCTCCAGTGGAAAATGGTAACTAGACCAGTGGAGCTACTTCATCCATCAATATCTTGATGGATTCTGATTCTTTCCCGTATGGGAAAACTATCACAAAGTGGTCAACCCCGAGATCAACATAACCCTTTATGAACTCAGCTGCCTCCTCTGGTGTATTATAGTTCCAGGTTCTTGGTCCACTGTATTTCTCATAGGGAGCTTGTTCTGTTGCCTCTGCTCCTTCCAGTGCTAGGTGGAGTCCGGCGCTCTTTCTGATATCATCGTAGTCTCGTCCAAAGCGTTTACAGTGTTTCTTGAGCACCTTGAGACGTTTCTGGTATGTATCTACTGGTGTGTTCCAAGCGAAGTTTGAGACATCAGCGTGTTTTGCGGTTACCTTGAGTAGCTGTGATCCCATGCCTCCGATGAGTATGGGTATATGTTTCTTTACTGGTTTCGGCATGCTTACCGTGTTTACCCGATAGTGTTTACCCTCATAGTTCGCTACTGGTTCGCTCCACATTCGTTTCGCGATCTCTATTGCGTCCTCCATCTGGTTAATCCGTGTCATGGGTTTAGGGAACGGGATATCGTATGCGTTGTACTCTACTTCTTTCCAGCCTGCGCCAATTCCGAAATAGACCCGTCCACCGCTGATGTGGTCAAGACTCGCGGCTATGTTTGCGTGTAGCGCTGGATTGCGGTAGCTCTGGCTGGCTACCATGTTGCCTAGTTTGAGTGTTTTTGTCTCCGTGGCTAGGGCGCTGAGAGTTGTCCAGCATTCTAGACAGTTTACGTCCACTGCTTCTGGTCTGATGAGGAAGTGGTCGCTTGTCCATAGGCTCTCAAAACCATGTTTTTCAGCCGCTAGTGCTGCCTCTTTGATGTGTTCGTATGTGTACCCGAACTGGGGCTCGATCTGAACACCGTAATCAATCTTCATAGGAAGAACTAGAAACTATGAAATATAAAGGGGGTTAGAGGGGCTTGCAGATTATCTCGTGTAGCTTCATATCCCTGATGCGGCTGCTCTCGGATGCCTCAAGCATCATCACGGTGTCCGCGCCAGCGTGACTACCAGCTACTGCAACCACCTTAGAACCAGAAGCTACAGTGTTACAATCCACTGCCATCATGGCGATCTCAGCGCAAACCTTGACGCCCTGACTAAACTGACGTAACGTATTAGCTACAATAACGTTTGGAGGGGGTACTATCCATGGTAGTCTTCCCTCTTGTGGGTCTGACTTTGCTGGACGCTGCCTACCTATGCCTGCGCTTACTGCTCCTGTAAGTACATCAGTGCATGTAACGACCTCACAGCCTGCCTCTTTGAGACGTGCTCTGGTCTCGTCTGGCATTTTCTGTACGCCTTTCTCACTGTATCCGGTGGCGTGGGTTACGATAACCAGGTTTAATCCACTGTCTTTGAATACCTCAACTGCTTTCTCGGCAACGTATCCAGTGGTGCTGCTGATCAGCACGGTGTCTATGTCTCTTTCTTTCGCTGCCTCTAATGCGATTATGAGGCTTGCCTCTGTGTGTTCTTTTCCGGGTTTCTCCCAGTATACTACTTTTCGCTCGATGCTCAACCTGTTCACCTTAGAATATGTGATCAGACAGAGGATGGAAAATAAAACTTGCCCATAGCCTTAACAATACACGAGCTTTCATCTAACTATGATTCTTCAGCTACCGGGTTTCCCAGATGGGGGCATGATGCCGAGAAAGTACACATCTCAGGGAGAGGAGGTCTCACCTGAGATAGAGTGGCATGAGCTACCGGAAGGCACAGAGTCGCTTGTATTGTTCATGTATGATGTTAGTATACCCGCTGATTGGCTACGATTGAGCACCATTGACCACTGGGTAGTTTACAATATTCCTCCAACGCTAGACGGTTTACCTGAGGGACTACCCGAAGAGCATGTATTAGAAAACGGGGTGTTACAAGGAACCAGATGGGGTAAACGCACAGGGTATATGGGTCCAAGTCCACTCACGGGTACACATCTCTACGTCTTTGAGCTCAATGCATTGGACAAGATGCTGGATGTAGCTCCAGAGAATGCTACACGCAAAAGTCTGACAGCTATAATAGAGGGATCGGTACTGGATAAAGCAGTCTATGCTGGAAAATACAAGAAAACGAGGCTAAAATGATCCATGGTTCTCGCGTTGACCCATGATGGGTATGTGTTCACCGCATTTACTGCACCGCATATCATCGGTTAGGTTCCAATCGATTATGGTGTATCCCCTTCGTTTTACTACGTGTTCTCCACAGTTTGGGCATACTGTGTCTTCTCCGCCGCCCCTCACGTTGCCAACGAAGACGTAGCGTAGTCCTTCCTCTAATGCGATCTTTTTTGCCTTCATCAGGGTCTCTATAGGGGTGGGGGGCAGGTGTTGGAACTTGTACATGGGGAAGAATCGACTGATGTGTAGCGGGATGTCTGGTCCGAGATTCAATCTGATGTATTCTGCCATATCCCTGATCTCTTCAGGGTCATCATTGACCGTGGGTATTACTAGGAAGGTTATCTCTACGTGCACATCGTTGTCGTGCATATACTCTGTTGCGTCAACCACCTTGTACATGTCTGCGCCACAGTGTTTCCGGTAGAACTCGGGGTTCCAGCCTTTCCAGTCCACGTTAGCCGCGTCAATATACTCTACTACGTTGCTGAAGGCTGGTATGCTGGTGTATCCGTTGGTAACTAAGACGTTCTTCACATCAGACTCATAAGCGAACTCGGCTGTATCTTGAATATAGTTGAGGTTAATCAAGGGCTCATTGTACGTGTAGGCGATACTGGTGCATTCCTGAGTCAACGCGACCTCCACGACGCTCTCAGGCTCCATGTACCTTGTGTGGACATCATCGATCTTGCTCATGCTGAGCCCATAGTTCTGGCACCATGGACAAGTAAAGTTGCATCCGATGCTACTGATGCTCAAAGCTAGGCTCCCCGGATAGAAGTGAGCTAATGGTTTTTTCTCGATGGGGTCAACGGCTAATGCGCTGATTCTTCCATAGCTGAGGTCGATTATCTTGCCATCTTGGTTTTCCTTGGTGTAACATATCCCTCGTTTTCCCTCAGCTATCACACATTGGTGAGGGCATATAGTACACCTGACACCGTTTTCCTCAACCAGCGTATACCGTGACTCCATGATTGGAGTTAATCGAGAAAATGTATAATGGTTACTATCAGAAACCATGAAAAGCAGCGCATCAATGGTTGTAATGATGTGGAGCGCAAGAAGATCCGACTCGGTAAACGCCCTTGATCTATCCGGAGTAAAGACAGCGTTACCACGATACATGGATGTAGTCCGAGGGAAACGGTACCCAAAATACATGATCGCCCAGTCAATCGAAGCAAAATATAGCAGAAGAGATGAAACTGAGACCCTCTGGGAAAAACATGACACGCTCCTCGAAACATATAATGAGATAGAGACAAATATCAAACGCAAACCACGAAAAACACAGCAAAGCTTCCTAGACCTCAAGATACTCCTCGCACATAGAATAATGCAGAACTGCGAGTTCTGTGAGCGACGATGCGGATCAGACAGACTCCATGGGGACAAGGGCTACTGCAAAGCAGGTCGTAATTTTAGCTTGTTCTCGGCTTTCCCCCACATGGGAGAGGAGCCTGAACTGGTACCGTCGGGCACAATCTTCACTGGGGGATGCAGTATCAGATGTCTTCACTGCCAGAACTGGGACATCAGCCAGTGGCATAGCAACGGAGATAGTCTCACCCCGGAGAGGATGGCGCGTCAAGTAGCTGATCTAACAGAGAAAGGCTGTAGGAACATCAACATGGTGGGAGGGGACCCTACGCCCTATGTTTGGCACTGGTTGGAGACATTCAACTATGTGAAGAAACCCATCGCCACTGTGTGGAATAGCAACAGTTGGTATAGCCATGAGACAGCGAAGCTGCTAGCAGGATTCATCGATCTATACTTGCTTGACTTCAAATACGGTAACAACAAGTGCGCTGAGGAGGTCAGTGACGCCCCCGAATACTGGGAAGCAGCCACCCGTAACCACCTGATGGCGAACAAGTATGGAGAACTCATAATCAGGGTACTGGTGCTCCCTGAGCACAACGAGTGCTGCACGAGACCCATACTACAGTGGATACACGACAACCTTGGACCAGACACAAGGGTCAACCTCATGTTCCAGTACCGCCCAGAGTGGCATGCATCAAAACACCCCCAGCTAAACAGAAAACTAAGCCTAACCGAGAAACTGGACGCCAAGAAGATGGCGGAAGAGATTGGACTCACTAATCTAGTCGAATGAGACCCTGTATTCATCAAATGGGGTCTCGCATGCGTTACCGGGACAGTATAGTACACGTGATAACGTAGGATTAGACGCTATCGCCATTATTGTTGAGCTAGTCTGCTTGTACTCGTCGCTGTGCCAGCAAATAGAAGCAGTGGTCTTACCGTACTCGTGGTCAGCTGAGACCTTCATCATCTTGTCTATGGCTGCGTCAACATTCTCGGGCTGGAACCCGTTCAACAACTGGAACGCCCTACGGCGGCGTTTCTCAGAGTCGGGTCCAATCTTCTCAGCGCGTTTATTCATCTTGATACCCGGATACATGGTTACAACGCCAATCGCGTATGGACCCGGCATCAATCTCCAAGCAGTGGTGACATGGTCCCATAGCACATGCCAAGCGTTTCGATTATCAGCTACAATAAAGTTTCCGGGGCGGTATAGTGGTCTGATGTCTGGGTTCATGAGGTATTCTTTTGCATCGGTTGATGTACTGCACTCGTCTAGTATATCGAGTGCGAGTAATCCTCTGCTACGTTGAGGGTTTTCAATGGTCTCGGTTTCTTGGTTTGTTATTGCGAGGAATAAACCATCACGGTTGAACCCTATCCATGTGCCCTGTGAGTCATAATCAATAGGCGCAAAGACCCCGTTACCGATTCTTTTTGGCGGAGTTTCTAGGGTGTTTAAGCCCAGATACCTGTTATGTAGGGCAATGATGGGGTAGTCTTCTAACAACTTATAGATCATGGTGAAGGTGCACATAGGATTATAGGTTCTAATGTTGAATTATTTTTAAAGATATCCACCCAAATATGCAACCTATTTTAACCTCAAACATCATACAATATACGGGTTCTATTAAGGTGACAAAAACATTAGAAGAATTTGCCCAGAGTAATATATCCGAACTTAAACTTCAAACTGGAAGCGTCTTCAACCCTGATGACCCGGCCAGCAAGGTGCTCGGAGTATTCAAAGACACTGATCGAAACGGAGCTGTAGCAGCAAGTGGAGACAGGTATGGAATTGTTACCATGCGTGATCTTCTAGGAGTAGATCAACCGGCTATAACGAAGATCGAGTCAATATGGAAACAGGTCGGATCAGTCTCACCTAATATTAGCGTACTTGAGGCTGTTGACATACTTGTTAAGAATAATATCACTGCCATCCCAGTAGTCTCAAGAGATGAAATCACTCTACTGAGTCAACAGGATATTACCAAGGAGTTATCTGATGTACCGGATCTGAAACAGATTAAAGCCAAGGAAATCATGAACGCCCCTGTTATCGCTGTTGACAAGGAGACTCCTATTGCCCACGCTAGACGCATGATGCTGGATAAAGGCTACAGCCACATACCGGTTACAAACCATGAGAAACTAGTAGGCATCATAACGGGAGAAGACATAGTCACCACATTCATCACAGCACAAGGCAAGACCACCACAGGTGACAGAAGCGGAGAAAAAGGCAGCAAGTTCCCCGGACAAGTGGGAGGCTTCATGAATAAACAGCCTTTAACGATCTCACCGGAAGCCAGTGTTTTGGAGGTTGTGAAGCAGATTAACAAGATGGGTGAGAAATACTGTCTCGTTGCTGATGAAGAAAAGCTTCACGGCATTATCACTCACCGAGAACTGCTCACTGTGATTCAAAGCGTCATGCCAGAACAGGTTCTTCCAGTCTATATTGTAGGAATTGATGGGGAGGATTTCTTTGAGACAGCGGTGGTTGAGGATAAGATCAGGCGTGCTGTGATGCGTTCCATGAAGATCAGGGAGGATATCACCGAGGTAAGTGTCAAGGTAAAGTCCCAGCGCAGTAAGGGAGAGCGCACACGATACACCATCACAGCTAGAGCCATAGGACCAACAATCAGCTACAACGTGGAGAACAAAGGTTGGGGGCTTATGGAGACCTTTGACGGCTTGGTGGATGCACTTGACAAGAGGCTTCGTCGAGCCAAGAAGGAGCCCCAGAAGGGAGCCAGAAGAGGACGCAGACGCCCGAATCCTCACCTTAAACCTTAACCCTTCTCTATACATTGTTTTTCTGAACTGGTTTGTCATTCACCGTAATCGTAACTGAGCCCATCAACAGGATGGGAGTAGAGTACCTCAAGGAAAAAGGCGTCAAGGTAATTGAGCTACCTCCGGGAAGTAATGAGAACACGTTGGCGTTGAAAGCCGGGGAGGCTGATGGTCTCATCACCCGGGGAAGCATCAAGATTACACGAAACCTCATGGAGCAGAATCCAAGACTCAAAGCAATAGGCGTCCATGGAATTGGCTGTGATCACGTTGATTTGGAGGCTGCAAAGGAGCTTGGAAGAGTCGTATGCAATACACCTGACGCTTTGACCGTGACGGTGGCTGAAATGGCTATGGCGTTAACCCTATCGCTGCTCAGAAACGTGGTCTCCGCTGATAAAGCGGTAAGAGCAGGGCAGTGGAGTAGGAAATACAGTGACCTTATAGGAGCTGAGATAGCGGGGAAAAAGGTTGGAATCATTGGGTTAGGTAGAATAGGTGAAGCTACAGCCCATAGGATGCAGGCTTTCGGCGCCGAGATAGGTTACTGGAGTCGTACAAGAAAACCTGAGAAGGAAAACGAGTTTGGATTCAGGTGGATGACTCTTGACGAGCTGGTAGGGTGGAGTGAGATTATCAGCATACATATCCCGGCTACCCCTGAGACCATGAAACTCATCTCCACGGAGCACATAGCGGCGATGCGAGACGGTGTCTATATCGTCAATACTGCTAGGGGCAAGGTAATTGATGAGGAGGCGCTTATTGAGGTACTGAGAGCAGGTAAGGTACGTGGAGCAGCGTTGGATGTTTTCATGAAGGAGCCGTTGGCCACGGATAGTCCATTGTGTGGGATGGATAACGTGATACTCACGCCGCATCTGGGCGCCAGCAACTTAGAGGGAATGCAACGTATGGCGCTACAGGTAGCCGAAGGAGTGCTAAGAGTAATCAATGGAAAAGAACCAGCAAACAGAGTAGTCTAATTATCTCATAATTTATTATAGGAAAGAGTTTTACCTAATGCGTTTCGCCAGCCATTCCGTAAACGCTTTCTTTCGCCTTTGCCCATACGGGAGTTGAATAACTGTCCTTCCTCAGAGTCTATTTCATCTAGATTCAAAACATCTATGCCAAGCCCTGCAAGCATTGCGGCTCCTCTTGCAGTTGCCTCAATATTATTTCCTCTGTAAACGGGTGTGCCGAGAATATCTGCTTGGAACTGCATCAAGAACGTGTTATTTGTTGCGCCTCCATCAACCTTCAAGGTCTTTACATTGTAGCCACTGTCTTTTTGCATGGCTTCAACTAGGTCCATGGTCTGGTAAGCGATAGATTCTAGCACTGCTCGTACTATGTGGGCTCTGTTTGTTCCACGTGTTAATCCAGTTATTGTGCCTCTCGCGTACTGGTCCCAGTGTGGTGCCCCTAGCCCTGTGAAGGCGGGTACAATATAGACCCCGCCGTTATCAGGGATTGATAAGGCTATTTCAGCTGTTTCTTTTGCTGAATCTATGATTTCTAGTCCGTTTCTTAGCCACTGGACAGCTGCACCAGTTGTGAAAACACTTCCCTCCAACGCGTAGACGGTCTTACCTTTGATGCTCCACGCGATAGTAGTCAGCAGGTTCTCGCTCGGTACAAGTTGATCCCCGGTGTTCATGAGTAAGAAGTTCCCGGTTCCATAGGTGCATTTGGAGTCACCGGGGTCATGGGCTTTGTGTCCGAATAATGCTGCCTGTTGATCGCCTGCACAGCCTGTTATGGGTATTTTCTCTCCGAATATGGTTGGGTCTGTGTAACCGAATAAGCCACTTGAGTCAAGTACAGCTGGAAGCATTGACTCTGGTACCTTGAATAGGTCTAAGAGTTCAGTGTCCCACATATGGTTCTTTATATTGTAGAGTAGGGTGCGGGATGCGTTACTTGGATCAGTCGCGTGGGTCTTTCCACCTGTGAGTCTGTAGATGAGGTATGTGTCTATTGTCCCGAAGAGGAGTTCTCCTGATTCAGCTCGCCTACGTGCATCCTCCACGTTGTCCAGTATCCAATTTATCTTTGGCGCTGAAAAATAGCTATCAGGTATTAGCCCTGTTTTTTCTTTAATCATTGAACCATATTGTTTTTTGATCTCTTCGATGGTATCTGAGGTTCTTCTGCATTGCCAAACTATCGCGTTGTAGATTGGTTTTCCTGTTTTCTTATCCCAGACAAGCGTGGTCTCCCTTTGATTTGTGATGCCGATACATGAGATATTGGTGACATCGAGACCAGAATCACCTAGGGCGTCTTCAATTGCATCTAATTGGGCAAGCCATAGTTCCTCTGGGTTGTGTTCAACCCATCCGGGCTGGGGGTAGATCTGTGTAAACTCACATTGACCTGTGGAGATGGGGTCTAGGTTATGGTTGTAGAGTATGGCTCGTGCGCTGGTCGTGCCTTCATCCAGTGATAAGATAATGTTTTTCACAGGTACCGGAAATTGATCAAACTATTGCCTATTTGAGGGTATCTCATTTGGTTCTGGTTTCATGATTTGAGTATGATTCTCCAATACTGGTCTTGAATAGATGTTTAATAAACAGAAAAGGATGAAACTTTGATAGGCTTGAGAAAATACTCCCTTTTCGTCATAATATTTTTCCTTCTAACCCAAACAACAGCATACGGTTTACTGGTCTCCCCAGAAACACAGGTAGAAGGCTATTTCTATGGATCATATCTGGGTGGGTCCGGACGAGACGATATCAGAGACCTGATTCTGGACCCAGATGGAAACATGATAGTGCTGGGAGGCACTTTCTCACCTGACTTCCCGATAGTTGACGCTTATCAGGATACGTTTGGTGGCGGTGTTCAGCCGGAGGAGCCTCCATATTATGGTGGTGATGGTTTCGTAGCTATGTTCTCGGCTGCTGGAGAGTTAGTGTGGTCTACTTTCTTGGGTGGTTCTATGCTTGAGAACTGTGAGAGGGGTGTTCTTGTGGGTGATGAGATCATCGTTTGTGGGGTAACAAACTCAGATGACTTGCCTATCACTGGTGATGTGGGTCAGGTTTCTTATGGTGGTGGATTGGGGGATGCGTTTTTAGCTGTTTACAGTACCGGTGGTGAGCTGCTGAGGTCTTCTTATTTTGGGGGTTCTGGGGCGGATGTGCCGGATGATATCATTGTAAGGGGTAATGGAGATGTAATTATGGTAGGTTATACGGACTCGGATGATTTGCCGGTTACAGGAGATGCGTTTCAGGATAGTCTTAGTGGGGAGGCAGATGGTTTCATATTGAAACTTGATCCTCAGAGCCTTGAGATTAGTTATTTATCTTATTTCGGTGGCTCAAACAGGGATAGCATAGGAGATATTGAGATCAATCCGGTTGATGGTTTCTTTTTAACTGGAAATACTAATAGCGGTGATTTTCCGGGAACTGATTCTCTGGAAGCGCTTCCATTCCAGTCCAGTATAACTGGCTCTGAGCGAGACATCTTTCTAGCCCGTTTTAATGAAGCGTTTGAGTTGGAATATGCCACTTATCTGGGTGGCTCAGAAATGGAAGACTGTTTTGGGTTGGCGGTGGATTCACAGGGTTCAGCCATATTGTCTGGTAGGACTTGGTCTCCTGATTTCCCTACTGTTGATGCGTATCAACCAGATTATAGCGATGTGGAGGTTGATGGTTTCTATACTAAGTTTTCACCTGAAGGAGACTCATTGGTGTTCAGTAGTTATCTTGGGTACAATGGTTGGGATACGTTGAACAGGATATGTGTCACATCAGAGGATAGTATTTTGTTGGCGGGTATGGCGGATACGAGTGATTTCCCGGTTGTATCGGGTTTTCAGGATTCTAAGAGGAGTGGAACTGATATCTATTTGCTGTTGCTTGAATCGGATGGAACTCACTTATTTGCTTCTTATCTGGGTGGTGGTGGCATGGAGCATCCGTGGGATTGTATAATTGATGATGGGTACGTGTATGTTGTGGCTCAAACCGCGTCCTCGGACATGATAACATCAGATGATGCTTACATGAGTGAATACGCTGGGAACACAGATGGATACATTTTCAGATTACAGCTAGAGGAATACTTGGCTAAAGCTGATTCGGGTGAAAACCAAGAAGAAGATACGGGTTCATCTAATTATTGGACATCGTATCTCGTTGTTACTGTCTTTGTTGTTGGTATCTTTGCAGGATGGTGTTTTTTTACGAGGAAAATACTCAATAAAACCAAACTGTCTACTCTCATGTAACAAGCATATTGAATTTCCTGCAGTATAACAAAGGATTATAGAAATAAAAGGTCTAGTCATTGACTCCATATTCTTTATTTAGACATAATGGAAGCTTATAGCGTGGCATCTTGGGGAAAATGGGTTAAAATAGGCTTAATCTTAGTCTGTTTTATAATTTTTATACCACAAAACTACTGGAATCACCAAGTGACCCAAATCGGACAATATGAGGACCTGATGTTTGAAAAAGTCGATTATATTTATGATGAAGATTCATGGATAATCAATTTGGAGTTAAGGTCAAAGGGAAACATTCCAGTCCACATTCATGAAGTATATTATACGTTATACGAGAGGCAAACCCCAGATAAATACGAGACATGCTCTGATAGACACAGCGTTATGCTCCTGAAAGATACTCTTAGTAATCCCATCATGGTTCCTAGTAATGAGAAAATAATAGTAGAAGGAGTATGCCAAATAATTGGGTACATCTATTCTGATGCTGAAGTTAGAACCTCTGAAATTAACGTGGATAGATACCTAGTTCTCTCGCGTGACGTAAATCCAGGAGAAATAATGGTAAATAATTTGACCTGTATCGACCATAATGGCGTGATTAACCATTGGAAATATCTTGAAAATGGTCCAATTACAATTCCTCCTAGTATGAAGTGTATAATTGAGTTTAGGGTTTCTGATGTGGAGTCTAGAGACACAGTAAAAATAGTATTGAATTCTGCAGGTATGCATTACACAGAAAACATCCAATTACCAATAACCCAATGAACATCCTCAGATCCATTGATCTCACGTGCCTCATGTAACAATGATATTTGTGTCTCTTTTTTGTTATGAAAAGAATTTAAGGTGATACAAAGTAATTTATTCATGGCTTCTTCGGTTTTGAATATTGATGAAACATCCATAATGATCTCCGAATGTAACTGGTGTGGAGCATTAAATGGCACTTTACTGGTTACCTCAATCAATCGGTTGGTATTTGTATTAACTAAGGGATTGATTAACAAACGATACGAACTAGCTAAGTGGTATTGGATAAAAGATATTCAAAGTGTAAGGCTCGAAGATTCGTTTTTCGGGAAGAAACTGGTGATGGATCATAATCAAAACGGTAAACTGGTGAGAATAGAGTTTACTGGACTGAAAAACCCAGAGGCGTGGTTGGATTATCTTGTAGATAAGATAAGAGATCATTTACTTTTCCTTAAGGTCAATGATGAAATAACCAAGCTTGTAGCGAGTAATGAATATACTTCGTTTAGAGCGATATACGAAGATGCGGCAAAAGAGTATCCTGAATCGTATAATGTTACCCCATATGAGGATAATATTGCTTGGGTGATTGGTCGCCTTGAATGGTTGCTTAAAGAGGGCCGAATTGATGGTTTTATCGATCGAGAGAATGAATGGTTTATTCATAAAGTAGCATATTTGCAGAAAACTGAGGTAACTAACTATAATATTGCTACCGAGTTCAAGTTTGATGGTAGCTCTTTTATTATAAAGTGCCCAAAATGTGGCGCTGAAGCCCCTAGTCAGAAGAGTAGTTTGGTTACTTGTAGTTCATGTGGTCAGACTTATAGAGTTCCTCAGAAACTATTAGATAGAATATAATTTTTTTACAGATTTTTCTAAGGCAAATCATTAGCAAAATATGGTCTCATATAACAATGAAACTAGGAGTCTCTATGAATACCATAAATCAAGAGTGTAGTTCTAGGGATGGAATGATGTAATCCACTATTATCTCGTTTACAGGCTCATCTCCAAGATAATAGCCGCCTGTCATCACCACCATCATATCATATTCTGGGAAAAGAACGATTTTCTGGCACCCCCAACCAGACCTTAGAACCACATCAACACTAATTCCATCAACTGTGTAGGTTCTTTGCCACCATTGATACCCGTATCGTGTTCCATATGCCTCGTTCCATCCGGGTATATCATACGAGATGTATTCCTGTGTGGTCTTCTCCACCCATGCTTCTGGAATTACCTGTGTATCACCCCATTTTCCATTATTCAGAAACAGGGTGCCAAACTTTGCTACATCCCTCGGAGTCATGTAGTGGCTTCCGGATGCCTGAACAATCTCGGGTTGGATGAAAGACCATTGAACCTCGGTTATCCCAAGTGGCTCAAGAAGAACCTCCTCTGCGTAAACATCCATACGTTTACCTGTGGCATGTTTGATTATCTCGCCTAGTAGGTTCACGTCGCCGCAGCTGTAGTACCATCGGGTGCCGGGCTCAGCTACCACAGGTTTCTTGAGAATGTACTCGACTGGGTCTTCGATAAATAATTGGATGAGGTCGTTCTCGTAGTTTCTTGAGCTGACGGGTATCTCCATACCGTTCCAGTCCAAGCCGCTGCTCATGGTTAGTAGATGCTCGATGGTGATCTCCCGCTTCATGGGACCAAACAGGTCAGCGTATTCTGGGAAAAAGACGTAAACGGGTGTATCAACGCTCTCGATGTATCCCTGTTCGATGGCTATGCCTGTGAGGGCGGAGGTGAATGCCTTGGTCACTGAAGCCATATGGTGAAAGGTGATCCTGTTAAACTCAACGTACTCGCCCATGTAGCCTCTGCCACTCCAGTTGTACTTGTAGCCATCAAAGTACTCCTCGAAAACGAGCTGTCCATCCTTGACAACCAGCAGGCTGTGGAGTTTTTCATACTCGCCTGATTCCATCTTGTTCATGAGGCTGCTGAGGGGCTGAAGCGATAAATCGTGGTCTCGTAGGTCACCTGTTTCCCAGCCGTCATTGACCTGCTCTGGGACGTGGTAATTGTATTGATCGTTGATGTGGAGGAAATATCCCCCAAACAGTAAAACTCCCACGGGTAGTGAGGTGGCTATGGTTCGCATACGGTAATGGGGTTTGGTTTCTTTGAAAAACCTGATTCAAGAATGATTATGAGAAATACATACCAGACGTTCCTATCCAATATTGTTATTGAGATGTGCTTATGAGAAAAACATGAGACCCCATACCTATGATAGATAAAATCAATGAAAAAAAACAGTACATTCTCCTGGGATTACTACTTGTCTTAATCACTGCTGGTAACTATTATCTGAATGGTGGTGCAAAGGGCAACTGGGTGGAGGTAACAGGGTACGGGTTCACGATGCTGCACCCTCCCGGGGTGGAGCCATGGACCACTGGACTGGATGAGGACAATGTATTCGATATCTATGGGCATCATCAGGCGTCCACAGAGTCAGGTATGATGGGATTCAACCTTGAGGGAAAGGAATTCGGGTTAACATGGACAACCCTAGAGGAAACAGCAACCCTTGAGGATGTACTGGAAATTCATTATCACTCGGCTGAGGTGAATTCCTATAGACGGGACAGAGGCTTTAGGCTTGAACTAGAGTCACCGAGTTATAGCACTGTAAACGGTCATAATGCGGTATACCAGATACATGTCTTGGAGCTTGATATGCCAGATGAGGATAAATTACTCTACGCTAAAGGCGCAGCGGCTGGTTGGACCTGTGAAGAAACAGGAATCAGCTATGTGTCTTATCTGTTGTTTTGGGACTGGGGTTCGCCTCCGAGGCTTAGTGAGTCTGCGGCGATTGATGCCTTGAACCAGTATTTGGATACTCTTGAGTGTCATTAACTACTCTTTTTTTCGATTAAAGACTGAATATCGGATAATGTGATGTCAAGTCTCAGCACGCCCATACTGTAGGTTGCGACGAGAACCATGTTATCTATGAAATTGATTTCTTTTAGTTCTCCTAGTCTTCCCTCAATCAAGACCTTGTCTGCTTTTTCGCTGATGGAGACTACATCGAGGTAGTTCTTTGATACC
>Ga0190359_1000185_pt1 | contig 41406 bp, 26 predicted proteins | sample 48721823_MG_FD_161269 | JGI IMG/M metagenome (GOLD analysis project Ga0190359, IMG submission 161269) | Hydrothermal vent microbial mat bacterial communities from Southern Trench, Guaymas Basin, Mexico - 4872-18-2-3_MG | ecosystem: Environmental > Aquatic > Marine > Hydrothermal vents >...
TGATAATACTGATTAACATAGCTGCTATAAAGGGAATGAGGAATGTAATAAAATTCCCAATATATTTAGCAATAATAATATTATGTCTCGGGATCTCATTTGACAGAGCCAGTCTGAGAGTTCCTTCCTCTTTTTCACGCGTCACAGCATCAAAAGTGAACATAATGGCAAGAAGGCTCATTACAACACTGATGCTGAAAAGAAAATCCATTCTTCCGAACAGGGTGGAAAGCGGAGAATCCATTGTTCTGTTATTATTCAGAAGCAGCCCTTTTGTTCTTGAAGACACAATCTCGTTAGGCAGAGATTTATCCAAACCTCCGGCAAAAATACTGAAAGGTGACGGAGGCCGCATCCCCTTTGCTTCTACATTAACTGCGTTTTTCATACCCTGCATGCTCTGCTGATAAAGTGTCAGAGACTGCTGATAATCGTTCCTGCTGTTTTCATACTGTTTACTGCTCACAAAAATTCCAAGAGGAATCAATACAACACAAAGTAATAATGTGATAAGAAACCTGAAACTCAGCATATTTTCAAGTAATTCTTTCTTAATTAAAATTTTCAGCATCAACATACCTTCCTTTCCTGTTTACAATCGTATTTTTTTATCGAACATCGTATCTGTAAAATGACAGTTTCCCGGACTTTTTGCCATACCTGGTAACATTCATTATCATTGGGATATTCCTGCTGACAGAGACCAACAGACTGCTTATAATTGTAAGGCTGTTTTTGATAATTATTCCTCCCCGCAGAATCAGGATCAGACAGAGGATCAATGCAATAATGAATTTTAAACTGACTAAGCCTTCATGTATTTCCCTGAGCAGTAATGTGACAACCATTTTCATTCACCTTGTGGCAATAATGATCTTAATCTACCTTCTTGACAGTTTTATACCGAAAACAACTATCCCTACAACCAGTCCGATCAACATAAAAATAAGGATCAGAGTACCGAGCAGCGGTGCTTTTGCTGAAATTTGAATACGTACGGTTTTATCCTCTGTCTGTACTGCCCTGTTGTCAGCCACTGCTTCTGTTTTAATTTTTACTTCCTGTGCTCCTACTCCCACATCCTCCGGTGGAGTAAGAACAAGTTTAACATGAGCTTCATCCTCTACATCAAGGCTGGAAATCAGGCTGGGTTCAACTTCTGCTTTCCATGAGGGCGGAATATCTGCTTTTATCTTGATGTTATCAAGGCGGCGCGTTCCTGTATTTTTTATTGTGGCAGTTATTTCAACTCGCTGGCCTGTTTTAATTTCATAATAAAGTGTGGGGACACTGACTTCAATTCTTCCCACACCCCGCGGAATCAATTCCAGTTTAACCTTTCCTGCATTTATTTTTCCCAAATCATCCTCTGAAACCATATTATTTAATTTCATTTCATTAAGTTTTGCCAGTTCTGTCTGCGGCAGCACCAATGAATAAAACTCAATAGGCCGGTCAATAACAACCTTGTCATCAGTTCTGTCAGGCAGATAAACAATAAGTGAGAGCCTTTTTGACGTAACACCCTGAGGGAAACTAACCTGAGAAAGCCGTGCATTAGTTGAAGGGTCAATAAATTCATAGGTAACCTGCCGGGGAAGATTTGCTATCTCAAGCTTATAGATATCATTACCGCTGGAAAACCGCTCAAGATTCAAATCATACGTTGCGCGGGCACCGAGATTTGCTTCCTGTGAAAACTGTACTGAAACAATATCAATAATATCTGCGCTGGCATCCTGCTGAAGATATACATTCCTGGTTTCGGAACGGTCTCCGTAATTCAGAAGAATCTGCAGGCTTTCCACATCTCTCAGAAGGGTAAAATTAACCACAGCTCTGCCGCCCAGTTTAATTGACGGTATATGAGCTTCGTACGGATCTCCGATAATTGTTTTATCTTTAAGATTCAGCAGAGACACAAAAATATTATAAACTTTATCAGGCCGCATTTCGGATGTAAAAACATCATTGTTCTGCTTAAAAAATTTAAGGTACTCTTCATTTCCGCTGGCAGTACTCTTTAAAACAACTCTGACCTTACGCTGTCTGGAACGTGTCTGATACTTTACTGCCCGCTCAATTACAATGTAAGACTGTTCTGAAATTACACGCAGAATTAATTTCTGATACTCCACCTGGGCGCTAAGCATATTATTTTTTGAATTTTCAAATTCATTCTTTGAAATCGCATCCTGGCTGAATAAACGTTTGTCATTTTCAAAACGCTTCTTTGCTGTCTCATAATTTATTCTGGCTTTTTTCAGATCCAGCAGCAGTGCAGCCTGATCAGTCCCGGATTTCTGTGCATATAAATTCCCGGCAAACAATATCAGCACCAGAATGATTTTTACAGCTCCTGTTTTATTTATTCTCATCTTTGTACTCCTTAATCGGAATTGCTTCTTTTATTCATATAACTATTTTTCAGAGAAATAATCTTCTTTAAGATAACTGCGGTTATTTTTAAAATCCCAGAGTGTCTTTCTTTTTAAATCTGCAATTGTCAGCTGATATGTAATAAATGCATCAAGATAATCAAGCCGGGACTGTGCAAGCCGTTCCTGCTCACGGGACAAATCCTGGCTTGACAGATCACCGTTCTCAAACCTTATGCGGCTTATTTTGTAACTGCGCTCTGACACTTTCTGGTTCTGCTGCAGAATATTCAGTCTGTTTTTCGCCTCACGCAGACTGCGGATTATATCCCTGACCTGCTTTATAATTGTTACTTTCATATTATCAACATCAAGCTGTCTGCGGTTTAAATTTGCTTTTTCCTGCCGGACTCTTGATGACCCGCGTCCCCAGTCAAAAATCGGATATGAGAGTGTAAAAGTTACTCCTCTGTTGGGCGGACGGTCTGTAAAATTGTTAAAAGAAGATTCAAACAACTCCCTGGTTGTGCCAGCACCTATGGTGCTGACACCTGTAATATCATAATATGCTGAAATTACACCGTTTAGTCCTCTTACCCGTTTTGCCCTGTCTAATCTTATCTCCTGAAGACTATAGTTTAATTCCGCTTCTTTCAGCTCCATACGGTGCTTCAATGCTTCTGCTATTGCTTTTTCTTCATCAACTTCAAAAGTGTCATACTTTAAATCTGTAAGGATTTGGAAATCATCATCAAGCCTTAAACCTATTAGCTGCTTGAAATCATCCTTGCTGCGCTGCAGAGAAGCAATTGCTTCTGACAGATTTCCCTTGTTTGTCGCCACATCAACCCTGCTGATAAGAACATCACCTATGGGAATACGCCCGGTTTTTGCTTTAAGCTGTGCAATACGCAGAGACTCTTCTGAATTTTTAAGCCGCTCCTGTGCAATCTCCACATTGCGTGTCAGCCTGTATATATTGTAATAAGCTGCAGTAACATTATAGATTATATTCATCTGCTGTCTTGTAAAAACACATGTAGAACGCTCAAGTTCATATTTTGCTTCTATCAGATTCTCTTTCAGAGTATTTCGTGTAAAAACAGGTTGTGTAAAACTCAAACTCAAACTCGTATAAGCCTGAGTCGTTCTCAGCACAGAATAATTCTGAAGCGGTAAGGTAGTAACCTGACTGTCTCTGTACATAAGAGAATGCAGTGCAAAATTACCGCCTGTGGGAAGCATATAAGTAAAAGTAAGGTCTGCACCAAATTGCATTGTACCGAATGAATTGTAAACAGGCAGACCGTCCGGTCTCTGTACTCTGATTACATTCTCCTTCCAGCTTGGAGCAAACACACTCAAATCCATCCGCGGTTTAAACATGGCCTTGTAAAAATTAAAATAGAACTGCATTGCGTTCTTTTCTTCCTGATATGACTTAACTGTATAACTCCTGTGCAGTGCAATCTGAACCGCCTCATCATAAGATAATATTCTTCGGCTTTGGCCTGATAAACCCGTTATCAAACCTGTTAAAAGAAAAATTAATATAACACGGTTGTGCCGACGCATTTATTAAACCTCCATAATCAGAACCTGTGCGTTTCAATGCAAATACAAGCAAGGCGTGTGCCATAAGTATCCTCTTTATAACAGCAATTGATATTTTCTTGTTTTTATTTGATTTATACTGAGACACCCTGATATGCTCAACAGACCCGAATAACTTATTTGTGTAACCTGTTACACATCCGGTGTAAAACCAGTTACTCAGATCGCATATCATGATTATTTTTTTATAAATTTTAAAAATGAACACGTGTGTATGGCAGAATTAACCTGATTTCTGTTTGTAGGATAGAATATTGCTGTTGATATTACAATTTCTCTGATTTTTTTCTCATGATGATTCTGTAAAGTATAATTTTTCTTTGTGCAAAAAGGCAATGCCGAATGAGTAAGATAAAAATCTGTAAAACTGTCTGATTAATAAATATTGCCTTATGTCATTAAAATAAGCATAAAAATTTCTACACTTGCATATTTTAATATTAATTTGTACATTAATTCCGGAAAACAAACCACAGATTTTTTATTACTATATTTGATAAAAAATTAACTTAAACATGTTTGGAATGACTGTCAAGTCTTTCTGCCGGATATTTTTTTATGATAAACTCTTTCAGAAACCTGGCTCTTACTTTTATTCTCTTTTTTGTACCTGTACAATCTTTTACCCAGAGTCCCTTCTCTGACAGAATTGATTCTCTTATCACAACCGGAATAGATCAGACTCTGCGCTGCGAATTTGATTCGGCAATGGTTACTTTTAACATTCTCAAAGACAAAAAACCTGAGCATATTGTAGGTTACTTTTATCTTGCAGCAACGCTGCAATCCGAAATGATGGACTATGAATCGGATTCCCGGAAAGATGAATTTTACTCGCTCATTGACAAAGCAGTACATGTGGGAGAATTACAGGTACAGATAGATGAAAATGATTCGTGGACGCATTTTTACCTTGGCACTACATATCTTTATAAAGGAATGTTTCAGGCAAAATCCGGAAGCCTGATAAGCGGATTTATCAGCGCAAAAAACGGAATCGCTCATTTAAAACAGGCGCTGCAAATTGATTCGACTCTGTACGATGCGTATCTCGGTCTTGGAAGTTATGAATACTGGTCAGGAAGATTGTATAAATATCTAAAATGGCTTCCGTGGATAAAGGACAACAGAAAGGAAGGTGTTAAAAAGCTCAGACTTGCCGTACAAAAAGGGACATTTTCAAAATGGATCGGCATAAACAGCCTTGCATGGATCGAATATGACAGAAAAAACTTTTTTCAGTCTCTGATGCTTTTCAGAAGAGGTTTGAGGAAATACCCTGAGAGCAGATTTTTTCTATGGGGATATGCAGATTGTCTTTTTATGTTAAAAGATTACAAGGGAGCGGTTTTTGTTTATCAAAAACTGCTTGAAGATATAAAAACAACCACTCCCAATTACGGCTACAATGAAGCGGAAATCAGACGTAAACTGATGTTGTCTTTTTTCGGACTCAGATTATACGATTTGTGTGTTGAACAGGCAAATCTCATACTGAAACTTAATCCTGACAAAAAGATTGAAAAAAGAATTAAAAAACATAAAAAACAGGCAAAAGAATATATTAAGCGCTGCAAAGGATCAGGTTAATGTTTAAAGTAAAAAACAAATACGATCCATCAGACTTTTTAAAACCTACAAGTCTGATTAACAGCGATTCAGAGTTAATTATTGAAACTGCAGAAAAGATCTGCCTGCACAAAAAAACAGATCTTCAGAAAATTGAAAAACTGTTTTATTTTGTAAGAGACCGGATAAGATACGTTTTCAGAATTACTAACAACCCGGAAGACCTGAAAGCATCCATAATTTTAAAAAAGAGGGCGGGATTCTGCACTCAAAAGGCAATACTGTTAACTGCTCTTCTAAGAAGTATGAATATTCCGTCAGGTGTTGCTTTTTTTACTATTTTTGACCATTTTATAAGATACTCCTCCGGCATGGGAAGACTTATTGAATATCACGGAATTACTTCTTGCTATACAAACAGTAAGTGGTTCTTTATTGATCCTACTCTTGACAGCACTCTGTGCAATTCCGAAAAGAGACCTGTAACCGAATTTTCGCCGAACAATCACTGTTTTATGCCGCGTAAAGATAAAAGCGGAAACGATCATATTGAGTATTTAAAATTTAGAGGATTATGCTCCGATATTGTTGCAGAGCCGTTTATTAAATTAATGAAAAAAACTTATTCGGATATATCGTAAAACATTTATAATTAAAGGGAGGGACAAGACGTGATTTTACATCATCAATTTATCAAGGCAGCAAAAAAAAATCCGAAAAAATTTGCAATAATTGACAGAACAACAGGAAGCAAACTCACCTACTCCAAAACACTGATTGCATCTATAATCTTATCAAAGCTGATAAAAAGATACGAGAACGACTACATAGGAATTATGGTACCTACTTCTGCCGGATGTTTTCTTTCTGTAATTGCAAGTTTAATGGCACGCAAAGTACCTGTAATGATTAATTACTCAACAGGAGCAGAGCAAAATTGTATTTATGCACAGAATAAGATCGGTTTTAAAACAATAATTACATCTAAAGCGCTTCTTGATAAAATAAAATGTCCTGTTGTTCCCGGAATGGTCATGCTTGAAGATTTAATGAAAGAGATATCTCTTCCGTTAAAATTATCAGCAGCTCTGAAATCCAAAATGCCTCTTGGTGTTCTGAAAAAATCATTCCCTGCTGATCCTGATGAAAATGTTGTTATTCTGTTTACATCGGGCAGTGAAAAAGAACCAAAAGCTGTTCAATTGACACACACAAACATTGGATCAAATGTTAACGATGCTGTTGAAGTATTTAAACTTACATCCGAAGATGTAATTTTATCAATTCTGCCTCTTTTTCATGTTTTCGGACATACAATTGATTTCTGGCTCCCTCTTACTCTCGGCGCCACAGCAGTTACATATGCAAATCCTCTGGATTACAAAACAATACCAACAATTATCCGGGAAGAAAAAGCAACTATGATTGCATCAACTCCTATTTTCTTTTCAGGATATCTGCGAGAATCAAAACCAGGTGATTTTGAAAGCATGAGAATAATGGTAGCTGGAGCTGATAAAACACCTGACAAATTAAGAGCAGGTTATATGGAGAAACACGGAAAAATCCTCCTGGAAGGTTACGGTACTACTGAAACAAGCCCTGTTGTTTCTGCAAACACACCGGAAGCTAACAAACCCGGCAGTATAGGCCCGATTTTTCCCAGTGTTAAAGTTAAAATTGTTGATATTAATACAGACAAAGAACTGCCTCCTGGCAAGGAAGGAAAGATACTTGTTAAAGGCCCTAATGTTATGAAGGGATATTACGATGATATTGAAGAAACCAGTCTCAGAATAAAAGACGGGTGGTACGATACCGGCGATATGGGACTGATTGATGAGGACGGCTTTTTATGGCACAAGGGAAGACTGAAGAGATTTGTAAAAATCGGCGGTGAAATGATATCCATGGTCAGAACAGAAGGAGTTCTTCAGAAAATTCTACCCAATGAAGTTGACTGCTGTGTTGTAGATGTTCCTGACAGCAGAAAAGGTGCAAAGCTTGTTGCTGCAGTTACAAAAGAAGTTAACACAAAAGAAGTAATAAAAGAGATGTCAAAAGATCTTCCTGTAATTGCTATTCCTACTCAATTTATTGTTTTTGATGAACTTCCCAAAATGGGCAGCGGAAAAGTTGATTTCAGAACAATCACGGACATGGTTAAACAAAAGCTGCAAACATAACAATAATAAGATATTATAGAACATTAAAAAGCCGGATAAATTTTATCCGGCTTTTTAACAACTGAGATTAACAAAGTAATATCTTTTTAATTACATATCCTCTACCGGTAAAAACATGGGATCCCAGGGACTTAACATTACAGGTTTTTGCTTAAGTATGTTAAGTATGTTTTCCGGAATGTATTTTTTAAGAACAACCAATCTGAACATGTATTCATCAAACCATTTGTCAGTCATAATTAAAAAGCCATTATGTCCGCTTGAAGGTCCCCAGCTGTTTTCCAAAAGCCACTTTACAGGCTTGCCTGTGTCAGAAGTATCAACACCAACCAAAGCCATACCGTGGGTTGATCCGCTTGAAGATGTCAGTATTCTCTGCGCTTTATTCATTTTAAAGGAAATGCCAAAGAGAGATTTATAGTCGTAGTTTTCCACGCTTAAAATCCCTGCTTTTCTGTCAAGCTGTTTGCCTACATCGCACGAAAAATACATCGGTTCTTTATCAAGCAAAGATTTTAATGCGTATTTTTTAAGTTCTACAGAAGGAAGATTTATGTATTTCCAGTTAAAATCTTCATAAACGTCTCTGTCATACTCAATTTCATACAATTTATAATACGGCCTTGTGGGATCATCCATAAGCATAACATAATCTCTTAAATCAACATCAAGAACTTCCTTTGCAAATTCCTGCGGAGTATAGGTTTTCTCCTGGCTCAATTTGCCGTCTTTATCCTTGTATCTCCAGCTGAATTTTACAGGAGGCTCTCCGAGATGATAAACAAGAAGTTTGTAAATATCTTCAAGCATCTTCTCTTTTTCTTTTCGTAAATATCTTACACTTTTACCCTTTGATGCCAGATCTCTTAATTTTAGCCCCTGCTCTTTTAATTTTAATCCGATCAATCTGCTCATTGACCTTGTATTTTCACTGTGATAAGTTTCCGGCATTGCACTTTTGGGGGCAAGTCCGTATTTCTCAATAATTGCAACAGCCATATTCCAGACTCCGCCGTCTCCCACAGGATGTTTAAAAAGCCATTCAACTTTTCTGTCTGTCATTTTTTTACTTCTAGTCTTAATTACGCCTTCAAGAAACAGGTTCGCCTTTTCAAATTGATCCCAGAAAAAAGGATAGGTTTCGGAAAATTCAAAAGAGGAAAGGTTGAATTTAGCTCTTGCTTTCTGCCTTAGCACATTAAGGCTTGTAAAAAGCCAGCACCTTCCGGAAGATTTTTGGTTTGTAATTCCCTTGATATCAAGTTTTATGGCAAAAATATCATCTATTTTGCCGGAATTGCTCCTGTTTACTATCAGTTTTCTTGTATCATTGGCAGATACGGCATTTACAATGCCTTTTTCGGTGACACATTCTTGTCTTATTTTGCTGATAAGAGCTTTTGAAACAGCACCTCTATCCGAAGTCTGTGCCGATAATAAAGTATTTAACATAACAACAAAGGCAAAAAGGTAAATAAAAAATAACTTCAGGTTCTTCATAACGTCTCCTCTTTCTAAGGTTTAATAATCAGGAAATGGAATATATGTTCTTTTAATTTAATCAAATGTTTTTTTACTGTCAAGAACAATTGACCTGACAGGTTCTTTATGATTAGTCATACGGATTTTGCACTTATCATAAAAAGGACTAAGATTTCTAAACACGCATGCTCCTTTGAAATGAAGGGTTGGTGAATTGTGGGGAACAAATAACGAATATCGATTGGATAATTGAGATTTAAGAAGTTTTATAGCAAATTAAGCTGCCAATCAAAAATCAGTGTTCGGTAAGAATTTTTTATCCACGGATCCGGCAGTAGCCGGACACAGTTAACACGGATTAAAAACAAACTTGTGTAAACGAATGCAGGAAACAGTCGCGACCGTTTCCTGCACAAACATCATCAAAACAGAACAAATCCGCAGGGTATACATATATGCATTCCCTGCATTATCGAAACCCTATGTAATTTTAAGATTTCCAGATGCCGGCAAAAAACTCTGCCGTATCCCCTTATACCTATACCTTTTTTGGTTTTAAATGACAACCTATTTAAGGACAAGACATTTTTATTTTATCCTTTATCCCTTATCCTTGTCTTTTCGTTGCGAGCGTTAATAAGATCCAACAGGATAATTTCAAATCACCCTATACTTTCTGAGAAATCAATACTTACAAAACACATAACCTTAAAATAATTTAGCGAGTAATCCTGCCCCAGCAATTGTCAGAACAAATAACAACACAGCTCTTGGATTGCCAAAATTAACTGTCCAACCTATACCAAATCTTTTAGGTACAAACATTCTGTTGTCTTTGGGATCAAAATAAAAAATCCAAAAATAATGTTTTGACTTATCCTTCTGTTCCATAATAAACTCCGATAATTTATTTCGCAATTTTCTCAGGCGACAGGTTTTCCTGTTTTAAATTCACAACAGGAATTATTACTCTTGTGGGGTATTCCCTGGTGTGATATATTCTTTGCACAGCTTTAACAAATACTGTATCTGTTTCATTGTTTCCACCTGTATTCAAATTTCTGGAAAACATGGGAAACTGAGCAGAAGATATTTCAATTCTTATCCTGTGACCCTTCTTAAAAGTTATGCCTGTATGCCACAGATCAATTTTATATTCGTAAATCTGCCCCGGATTTAATAGCTCAGGTTTTTTTACGGATTTTCTGAATCTTGCTCTTATTCCTCCTCTTGCCAGTTGAAAAATCATTCCGCTTGTATCAACATCGGAAATTGCTGCAAACCAGTCCGTATCTTTACCTGTTGTTGAAGCAAACAGAATAATGCTTAAAGGCCCTGCAATTGTAAGCTCAGAATCAAGAGGTGCTGTCTGATACACAAGGATGTCTTTTCTTTTTTCAGTAACACTTTGATGAAACTCCCGCACTTTTTTCCTGAGCTCTTTAAGATCAAACGATTTCTTTTTTTCATCTTCATCACTCTTAAAATAAAATTCCGGATAAGGGGTAGGGTCTGCCGGATCATATAAAAATTCATCATACTTTGTTCCATGTTCATTGGCAACAGTAGTAATCAACCCGTCTCCTGATGAAGTTTGAGCACTTTTCCCACTTGAAAGGTATAAGGGCACAAATTTCGTTTTTTCAAGAGGGTATGTTGAACCTCCAATCCATTTATTTTCAAACATAACAAACAGTTTTATTCTGTCCTCGTCCATTATGTCATTTTTTATGCCCTTCAGATAGAAATCAAACCACTTTAAAAATCTTGTCTGAAGATCCAAAGCAGCTTCCTGTCCGAACTCATAATCACCGTATCTGGAAGACGACTGATTTGTATGACCCCAAGGCCCTATAATGACTTTAACATTTTTATTCCCGCCTTTTTTTAAAGCATAATAAATAAGTTTGGTTCCTATTCCGTCCCCGTCAAACCATCCTGACTGCAGGAATACAGGGATATCCACGTTTTCCAACTGGCTCAAAAAATCCGCTCTTTCCCAGAATGTATTATCATAATTATTTTTTATCCAGTTTCTCCAGTATATGCTCTTTTTACCAAGTACTTTTTTATCAAGATCAATTACAGGAAGAGAACTTAATATTTTCTGATATTTTTTATTATTTATTTCAGCCATAATTTTTCCGGAGATGTCCTTTGTCGCCTCCTTTTCAAGGACATCTGCCCACCAAATTGCACCAAAAATAAAAAATGTTCCGTATTCATAAGGTATATTGTAAAAAGGATCCGGAGGTGAAACCTGAGGAATAATTGTAGTTAAATGCGGAGGTCTTGTTGCAGCAGCCTGAACCTGCACCATTCCGCTGTATGAGCCGCCTATCATTCCCACTTTGCCATCAGACCAGGGTTGAGAAGCCAGCCACTCAATTGTATCATAACCGTCGAACTTTTCATTTACCATTGGCTCCCATTCACCTTCAGAGTCAAACCTTCCTCTGCAGTCCTGCACTGCAGCCACATATCCTCTTCTTGCATAGAACTTTCCGTCAAGAACATGTATCTCTTTTTTGTATGGAGTACGGATCAATACCACAGGAGCTTTTTTATCAAGTCCTTTGGGAAAATAAAGATCAGTAGCAAGCTTAACACCGTCCCGCATTGGAATCATAACGGTTTCTTTTTTTACCTCATATTTCGGCTGAGATACTGTTGTGTCTGTAACACACAGACTCATTAAATCTTCAAATCCCTTTCGTACAAAAACCGCATACTGTGACGGGACTCTTTTTAACATAATTTTGTAATTATTATCAACCCAGAATTCAACGCTTATACCAAGAAGATTCATATTGAATATTTTAAAAGACTTTGCAAACCGGCCTGAGCCTGTAATGCGCTCTCCCTTATACTCAATAGTAACATCTGAAATTAATGATGGAATAATAAATATTGAAAAATGCTGGATACCGCTTCTCTTAAGATCGTAAGTCCTTATCATTTCTTCTTCTGTAAAAAACCCGTAATTATCATAGACAAAATATGAAGAATCTGTTCTGACTTTATACTTTTTATCTTCTTTGGTAAATACAGAAACAGAATCTCTGTTTTCAGCCTTGATAGTTTCTGTTGGGCTTTTTATTATGCATTTTCGCCAAATTCTGTTATCATCGCTTATTATCTTCATTTCAAATTTTACTGTCTGGCCTGCATATGATAATATAAATTTTCTTGAATAATTACCTTTATTATCAAGATTACAGGTTATTTCTCCAAGTAATGAATTGTTTTTATATAATTTAAAAATATCCGTTCCCGGTTTATCCGGCATTATCTGTGCAGTACCTGAAGATACAATAAGGATAGATAGAATTATAAAAAGCCTTATTCGTCTTTTCATGGTTGTATCCTTTTAGTTTAATTAAAAAGTATTTTCTATTTTCAATTTAACCATTTTATCTTTTTTTAATTAATTGTCACCATATATTTAATTTTTATAATATCTACCAATAAACACCATCATTCATCAACCTGATTTATACTGTAACTATTCGCCTTTTGCTAAAACTGCAGTACCATAGGCAAGGAGTTCCGCGGCCCCGCTCATTATCATGGAAGTGGAAAACATGACTCCGACAATAGCATTAGCTCCAAGGCCTTCAGCATCAGAAATCATCCGGTCAACAGCTTCTTCTCTCGCTTCTGCCATCAGTTTTGTATATTCCGTTACTTCTCCTCCCACAATATTTCTCAATCCTGCCATAATGTCATTGCCGATGTGCCTTGCCCTTATTGTATTACCTTTTACCAGCCCGAAAACTTTTACAATTTTTTTCCCCGGAATAGAATGAGCAGTAGTAACTATCATCTTTTCACCTCTTTGTATGGATCTGTTTTATAGGACTTAATTCTGTCGCGCACAGCAGAAGCCAAAAGGATTATAAACCCTGTAATAGATGCCGCAATTGCAATCTGAATCATTTTGGGCTCTGTGCTGTCACGAAACATAACAAAAATCGAATAACCAAGCATAACAACCCAGCCTGCAATAACGAGAATAAGACCTGACAATTTACTCAGTCTGCTATACGGTTGTTTCCACATCCTATCCAGATCTTTATCATGCACAGATTCAAAAGTGAGATCCGGAATCTGCTGAGATATTGCTTTTAATTCTTCAAACTCCTGTCTGCACTCATCACAGCGTTCAAGATGGGTTTTGACTTCCCGTAACTCTTCCGGAGTCAGCTCATTGTCAATCATACCCATCATAAGCCCTTTATATTTATCACACGAACTCATACTAAAACCTCCTTTGAAGATCTGTCTCCGGATTTTGATAATTCCATATATTTTTTCTGAAACACTTTTCTTGCATTGTACAATCTGCTCATCACTGTTCCTCTCGGGATTCCGAGGATTTCGGAAATCTCATCATAACTGTATCCGCTTATGTATTTCATTGATATTATCTCTCTGTGTTGAGGCTGAATTAATGAAAACACTTCTTTTATTAAAGACTGTTTTTCATTATTCTCAAAAATCACATCAGGTGAAGGCACCTTTGATTTCACAGAAGATTCAACTGCATATCCACGCTGAAATTTGATTGTATTTTTCTTTTTTCTCAGCATGTTCAGGCAGGTGTTTTTTAAAATTCTGTAAAACCACGGATAAAAAGCTTTTAATTCCTTAAGTGCAGGCATAGCACTGTATGCCTTTGTAAATGATTCCTGACATGCATCAAGAGCGTCTTCCTTATCCCCCAGAATTGAAAGAGCGTGATACATCGCCTCTCTTCTGTACTTTTTTACAAGAAATTCAAAGCCAATTGGATCACGGTACTTTAAACAGAGAGTTATTGCCCTTGTTTCATTCATTATCACTCCGGTTAAATTAATTCCGTATAGTAAACACAAATAAGATAAAAATATTCATAGAAATACAATTTTCTATGGAATTTTTGAAAAATCTCATGATTTATTAAAATATAATTAGAGAAATATAACCGGCTAAAGATTTTTATTGCGGAAAACATCTGAATCTCCGTAAAAAAAAAATCTAAGGATACTTCTATTCTTTTAACCCTAATCTTTCCCAAATGCAAGTCTTATCAGTTCGTCAAGAATTTTCAATGCTTCAACAGGAGTAAGCTGGTTTATATCAATTTCTTTAAGTCTTGAAGTTACTGCATCTTCTTCAGCAGGAAATATTGAAAGCTGCTCTTCTGCTACTTTTAAAGGCAAATTTTCTCCGAGTGCAAGTTTGGGTATGCTGTTCGGAGTAAGTTCGTTTGCCTCCAGATTTTTAAGCACCTGCTTTGCCCGATTAATGACTTCTTCCGGGAGCCCTGCAAGCCGCGCAACATGGATCCCGTACGAATGATCACATCCGCCCGGAACAATCTTACGCAAAAACACTACGGAATCACCCCACTCTCTTACTGCAACATTATAATTTTTAACGCCCGGCAAAATCATTGCCAGCTCTGTAAGTTCATGATAATGAGTTGCAAAAAGAGTTTTGGCTTTCAAACTCTTTTTATTGTGTATATATTCTGCAACAGCCCATGCAATTGAAAGACCGTCAAAAGTTGATGTCCCTCTTCCAATCTCATCAAGAAGGATCAGGCTTTTTGACGTGGCATTGTTCAGGATATTTGCCGTTTCATTCATCTCAACAAGGAAAGTTGATTCCCCTGCTGAAAGATTATCCTGAGCTCCGACCCTGGTGAATATTCTGTCAACAATTCCGATTTCAGCTTCCACAGCAGGCACATAAGAACCTATCTGTGCAAGAAGAACAATAAGCCCGACCTGCCTGATGTATGTTGATTTCCCTGCCATATTCGGCCCTGTTATTATAAGCAGCTGATCTGTATCAGTATTAAGCAGCACATCATTGGGTACAAACTGCTCTCCTGCTGCAAGCTGATTTTCAACTACAGGATGCCTTCCTTCTTTTATCCGGATAAAATCGGTTTCTGTTATAACAGGACGTGCATACCTGTTCTCTTCCGCTGTACATGCAAAAGATATATACGAATCAAGCTCTCCTATTAAGTGGCCGTTATGCTGAACTGGCTCTGAATATCCGGAAACAAATTCCCTGAGCTCTTCAAAAAGCGAATGTTCAAGATCAGACATCCGCTCTTCTGCCTTAAGAATTGTCTCTTCCATCTCCTTAAGTTCCTGCGTTATATACCTTTCGGCATTTACCAGAGTCTGTTTTCTTATATAGTTTTCCGGAACCTTGTTGAGATGAGTTTTAGTAACCTCAATGTAATACCCGAAAACCTTGTTATACCCTACTTTCAGAGACGGAATCCCGGTTCTGTCTCTCTCTTTCTGCTGCAGTTTTAAAATCCACTCTTTTCCTGAAAATGCTGCTTCCATTAATTTATCAAGCTCTGAATTATACCCCTTTCTTATTACATTGCCTGGGGTAAAAGTTGTGGGAGGTCTGTCTGTCAGTGCATTTTTTATTTTATCAGCAGCTTCAATAACTTCATCCAACTGTTCGTAAATTTCTTTAATTCTTATTGAACCGGAATCCGAAAGAAGTTTTTTAATTTCAGCGACCAACTCAAGACATCTGCCAAGAGCTGCAAGATCTCTCGGAGTTGCCCTTTTCATGACAACTCTTGTCATAAGTCTTTCCAGATCGCCCATCTGTTTTAACAGCTTAAGGATTTCGTTTCGCAAATCCTTTTCCAGAATAAGCTCTGCTACAGCTTCTAATCTGAGATCAATCTGTCTTTTATCAATAAGCGGTTTGTTGAGCCATGAAACCAGGGTTCTTCCGCCCATAGCTGTCTGTGTTTTATCAATTATAGAGAGAAGAGAGCCCTGTTTATCTCCTTCAGCTATAGATGTAGTAATTTCAAGGTTTCTTCTCGTGGAATTGTCCAGAACCATGTAATCTGCGCTGTTCAACAGTTCAAGACGTCTTATGTGAGGGAGTTCGTTCTTTTTTGTTTCTTTAAGATAGTTTAAAACAGCTCCGGCAGCTCCGATTCCGGCAGATAAATCCTCACACCCGAAACCTTTTAATGATGACGTTTTAAAATGCTTAATTAAAATTTCATATCCGTATTCACGGGAAAAATGCCAGGAATCCCTGACTGTTATCAGAGGTTTTGAATTTCTGCCTGCTATCATGGACTCAACAGAACCTCTGAATTCTTCTGTAACAAGAATTTCCCGCGGCATAACAGCCTGTATCTGATCTTTCAATTGATCGGACAAAAGCTCTGTTACAACAAATTCACCGGTTGTTACATCTGCATATGAATAACCGCATAAGTCATTGTTAAAATTAACACTTGCGAGATAGTTGTTTCTGTTGTTATCCAGCAGATTATCTTCCATAATTGTACCCGGAGTTATAACCTGAACAACATCTCTTTTTACAATTCCTTTTGCAAGTTTCGGATCTTCTGTCTGTTCACAAATTGCCACCCTGTAACCAGCGCGTATCATCTTTGAAAGATATGTATCCAGTGCATGGTACGGGAACCCGGCAAGAGGAATGTCTCCTCCCTTACCGTGTCCTCTTGTAGTTAAGGTAATGCCCAGTATTTTTGAAGCGGTTTTGGCATCTTCATAAAACATCTCATAAAAATCACCCATGCGGAAAAACAGAATCGAATCAGGATGCTGAGCTTTTACAGCTCTGTACTGGGCCATTAACGGAGTTTCTGAATTTTTCTTCTTCTCTGGCATTTTCTTCACTTATACATTTGAAGTTTTATTTTTCTCTTTAACTTATTTTGATAATTTACCTGCAGCAACAACAGCCTGGCCTAAGGAGATACCCCCGTCATTCACAGGCACAAGCGCATGATTCAGAACTTCAAATCCTTCATTGATAAGTCTTTCTGTTAATTTTTCAAGTAGAAATTTATTCTGAAAACAGCCTCCGCTTAAAGCTGTTGTTGATATCTTATTTCTATCTCGAAGATACACACATACTTTTACAAGAGCTTCAACAACAGCATTGTGGAACCTGTAACTTATAGTATGAGCCGGAACACTGGTTCCTGCATCTTTTAAACATCGGGCAATTACAGGGTCAGGATTAATTATAACCGGATCAGACCAGATTATATCAAAAATATACTCTTCTTTTGTATCATTTTCAACACCATTCATTGCAGCTTCCAGTTCAATTGCAGCCTGGCCTTCATAGGAAACAGAACTGCGGATTCCTGCAATAGCTGAAACTGCATCAAACAGTCTTCCCAGACTGGATGTCAGGGGTGTGTTTACCCTGTTTTGAATCATCTTCAATACAATATCAATTTCGTTTGAAGGGATTTTATTCAAATGAGGGACAACTGACCACTCTGCCAAAAATTTGTTTTTATCAAACTTGTTGTCTTTGTCAGTAAAAAGATGATAAATGTATCCTGCAGCCATTCTCCATATATTTTTAATTGCCGAATCACCACCTGGTATGGGTCTGTATAAAAAATGTCCCACTCTCTTAAAAGACGAAATATCTGCAATTAAGATTTCTCCGCCCCACACTGCTCCGTCTGTGCCGTAACCTGTCCCGTCCATTGCAAGACCAATCACCTTTTTTGTGTAATGATTTTCCGCAAGGCAGGAGGCAATATGAGCATGATGATGTTGAACAAAAATAGTTTTTTTATCCTTTTGAGACAGCACCCATTTTGTTGAGAGATATTCAGGATGCATATCGCATGCAATAATCTCAGGGTCAACATCAAGAATATTTTTAAGATGTTTAATTGTTGACTTGAAATAATCAAGGGTCTCTATGTTTTTCAGATCCCCGATATGCTGAGATAAAAATGAAAGATTTTTTCGCGTAATATTTATTGTATTTTTAAGCTCTGCACCTACTGCAAGAATCGGCTTATCCGGCTCAAAATCCATTACAACAGGAGTGGGCACATACCCTCTGGAACGTCTTATTGGCCTTGGTTTATCAAGAACCACTCTTGTAACAGAATCATCACAAGCAACGTGAATATCTCTGTTGTTAAAAAGAAAATAATCAGCAACACTGCCAAGTCTGTTTAATGCTTCGTTGTTGTCTTTTGATATGGGCTCATCGGAATAGTTGCCGCTTGTCATAACAAGAGCCTTAAAATCTCTGAGTAAAAGACAGTGCAGAGGAGTATACGGAAGCATAATACCAAAAAAATCATTCAGAGGAGCAATTTGAGCACAAAGGCCATGATCTTTTTTCTTCCGTAAAATAACAATTGGTTTTCGCCCGCTTGTCAGAAGTTCTTTTTCCTTTTGTGAAACATATGCCAATTGTTCGGCATTTTCAATATCAAAAGTCATAACTGCAAGAGGTTTCTCGTATCTGCCTTTTCTTTGTCTCAGCAGCTCAACAGCTTTACAGTTCTCCGCATCACATGCAAGATGAAAACCTCCGAGTCCTTTTACAGCAATTATATATCCCTTTTTTAATAATTCTACTGACCCGGTAATCGGGTCATTGACAATCAGACGTTTGCCCTTGTTATCAGCAAGCCATACTTCCGGCCCGCAAACAGGGCAGCAGTCAGGCTGTGCATGAAATCTTCTGTTTTCAGGATCAGAGTATTCTGCTTTACAATCATCACACATCTCAAAAACCGACATTGTTGTATATGGCCGGTCATATGGTATTTTTTTAATAATAGTATATCTGGGACCGCAGTTTGTACAGTTAATAAAAGGATATCTGAACCTTCTGTTATTTGTGTCAAACAGCTCCTGTCTGCACTGATCACAAATTGAAATATCGGGAGAAATAAGAGTCAGAGTATCACTTGTTGCTTCACTCTGAACAATCCGGAAATCATTTTCATTAATTACATAAATATCCTGCTGTGTAACAGAGTGAATTTCCGCAAGTACCGGAGGTTTTAAAGTTAATAAATTCAAAAAATCATCTATTGATTTCCTTGCACCCTGTACTTCGATAATTACGCCGGCAGATGTATTGGCAACAAATCCCATTAGTCCGAATTTTTTTGCATATCTGTAAACAGTGGGTCTGAAACCTACTCCCTGCACAATTCCGTTTATCAATATTTTTCTGCGCTCAATCAGTTGTGTCATACAATATCTTTTAGAATTAAGGAACAAAAACCGTCTGCAATTAATATAAATTTAAATATACAACTTTCATATCTTATTGTCAAACATGCAAAACAAAATCATACTTCGTAACCGGTAATTGAACAGACTTGAAATAAACCTTGACAAAAATATTAATTTTAAATATAATATAACTATGAAGACTTTAAATGAACTCTGGTCCCGGGGAAGAGAATTCCTCAATGTGAAATATCCCATAATCTGCGGAGCAATGACGTGGATTTCAGATTCAACGCTTGTTTCCGCTGTATCCAACAACGGCGGTCTTGGCGCACTTGCTGCAGGGAATATGGATACTGAACTTCTTGAACAGGAGATCAATAAAACTACGGAACTTACAGATAATCCCTTTGCAGTAAATTTGATAACAATTGCACCGAAATACAGAGAACATCTTGAGCTGATATCATCAAAAAAAATTCCCTTTGTTGTATTTGCTGGAGGAATTCCGTCAAAAGATGAAATGACACTTGCAAAAAAAAGCGGAGCTAAAGTTATATGTTTTGCATCTGCGGAATCTCTTGCAAAAAGACTTGTTAAAAACGGCGCTGATGCTCTGATGCTTGAAGGGAGCGAAGCAGGCGGACATATTGGGCATGTTTCTCTGACTATTCTGATTCAGCAGGTTCTTTTTGCAATTGATTCTGTCCCTATTTTTGTTGCAGGAGGGATTGGTACAGGTCGCATTATTCCTCATCTTCTTCTTATGGGAGCATCCGGAGTCCAATTAGGAACACGCTTTGTGATGACTGAAGAGTGCAGAGTTCATCCTGATTTTAAAAAAGCTTTTATCCGCGCTCAGGCAAGAGATGCAATTGCAACTCCGTATGTTTTAAGCGATCTGAAAGTAGTTCCTGTAAGAGCTCTGAAAAATAAAGGCATGGAAAACTTTCTTCATCTTCAGATGGATATTGTAAATCAGGTCAGGGAAAACAAACTTACAATGCAGGAGGCGCAGTTAAAAGTTGAAGAGTTCTGGGTTGGAGCTTTGAGAAAAGCGGCAAAACAGGGAGATATCATTAGCGGTTCCCTTATGTCCGGACAGAGTGTAGGTCTTGTTAAAAAAGTTCAACCATTAAAAGAACTTATACACGAACTTGTTTCCGAAGCACAGGATGAACTGGGAAGAATTTATTTGAAGCTGCAATAGATACAGATATTGCGTTAAATATTTGTTTCTATTGGCTATTTCTTTTATACATCATCTTTCTTAAAGGAAAATAACGGACAATCTCATAATACTCCCATGTATATTTAAATATATTTTATAAACTGACCGTAATTTTCAAACAAGATGAGATTCATGACTTATAAATTTTCTCTATCCATTTATTATTAATAGTTATTATAGTCTTACTAATAAACAGCATAGATGATAAAGGAAGATTGAATTTTGATTATTAATAGACATAAAGGCTCCAACTTTTAAAACAACTGCCATAGTAAAAGATATATGCTTGCATTTTATAATCACAGAAATTCACAAAGAGAGGCGCACTGGGATAAACATCCTGCATTTGATTTTCTCAAAAATTTACTTAAAAAATTAAATTAAGTTACAACAGGTAATTAAATTGTTTGTTAATTTTATAAATTATTAAGGAATATATCTTATGAAAAAGAAGACCAAACTGAAATTTGGAATAATTGCATTTTTATCAACACTGATTACTACAGTCTTAACAGGTGCCTCTTTATACAACAGTGAAACTGATGCGAAAGTATTGGGGCTATTTTTCGGTGCATTCGGAGCCGGTGTGCTTCTGAGTAAAATTATTATTGGGTTCAAACAGGAAAAGAAGTATTAATTGACCGATTAATAGTATCAGATAAAACTTTTCAGCCGTTTATTTGTATAATTCTATAACTGCTTATATTTGCAATTTATCAGGTTTACACAAGTTTTAGTATATTTTATCAGCAATAAAACTTAAAAAGCGGTGTATAAAAATTACACCGCTTTTTTTAACAGTTACTGTATATAGTTTATTCGTTACTTCTCCAGTATAACTCTGAATCCAACAAAATCTGAAGAAGGAGCTGAGTACTTAATTGTCTTATCTGCAGGCTGAACAGCAGAAAGCCCCTTAATACAGCCTTTGTTTTCAGAGTCAATGCACCACTCAGCTGCATTTCCGTTAAGATCAAAAACCGGACACTTACCATACCCTTTAAAAGAACCGGCTGTGCGCAAAAGCAGATCTTTGTTTTTTATCTTTTCCAGTTCTTTTGACAACAACACCGCATCATCAATATTAACCTTATAACCTGCCCAGAAATCAAGAGTATTCCCATTGGTTCCGGCTTTTTTTGTAAGTTTATCCATTTCTTTCGCTTTTACAGGTCTGTAATTCTTACCTGTAACATTATTAAGCCATTCGATATATTTTTTAACCTCATCAAAGGTTAAGCCGGTTACAGGATAGTTGCCGTATAATGGTTTGAACTTGTAATTTTTATCATATTCTGCATATTGAGCACGGGTTATTTCAAACCGGGAGATAAAGAATGAGTCAAGTTTAACAGTTTCCGGAATAAGAATTCCGTTTTCTGTGATTCCATAATAACCGTTACTATTAACAGCCCGTTTATCTTTCAGCAGAAAAGCAAGGGGGGAATCTTTTTTAAGAGCTTCATTCTTCTCATTATAAGTTTTAAACAAATATTTATCAAACCAGGCGAGCTCTTCTTCCATTTTACGTCTCTGATGGGTAATTTTTCTCAACCCGTGGGGTTCGCCAGGGAACAGTATAAACCTTACCGGCGCTTTGCCAATCTGTTGAAGAGCATGATAATGTTCCCAGCCCTGTTCAGTGGGGACATTGGTGTCTTTTGTCCCGAAAAATATAATTGTAGGAGTAGTCACTTTTTCCATTTTAAAAAGCGGAGATTTTTTAATGTAATACCGAGATCTCTTCCATGGCGGACCTCCGAAATATGCATTGTCAAAAGCTGCGCCAAATGCACAATTCCCGTAATCTGATGTCCAGTTTACATCTCCTGCACCCGGAGCTGCAACTTTAAACCTGTTGGTTTCAATAACACACTGTATAGTTAAAATAGCACCGTTTGACCATCCCATAATTCCGAGCTTATCTTTATCAACCATACCTTTTTTTATCAGGTAATCAACTCCGTTAAGGATATCAGGCACTTCCAACTCATAATAATGATTTTTAATAGATTCCATCCATTTCAGCCCGTAATTCCCGCTTCCGTGATAATTTACTTTTAAAACAAATGCTCCCTTTCCTGACAGTAAATTCGGGTATCCAGCCCACGATTCCCTGAAAATATCCGAGTCAACTCCTGTTGGTCCGCCATGAATTGAAAGCATTAGCGGATACTTCTTTCCTTTTTTATAGTTGTACGGATAGTAAAGTACTCCGTCAACCATATCTCCTTTTGCGCCTTTCCACCTGATAATTTCCGATTTCGCAATTGCTTTATTTTTTATCCACGGATTAAGGGTAATTATTGTTTTTTCGTTTTCAAAACCATAATTTTTTATAATCGCTGCCTTTGTCTTTCTTGGAGTACTTGCAGTAGTATAATCATAAACAACTGTTTTGCCATCCGTACTAACTGCATTAATAAACAGATTTTTACTCTTTGAATGCTTAAGCCATTGCCTTTTCCACTGATCGTTTTCCTTATAATAAAATGCAAGTTTATTCCACGGGCCGTTTGCAAGAGATACTAAAACCCCTTCGGAAGTTACATGGTATCCGTAAAAACCAAGCATCCATTTCCAGTTAAGATATATCTTTTCAAAAGTTCTTTTCTCAACATCAAAATAACCAAGTCCGGAAACGGATACATATGTATCTTCAGGATCAGAAGAAATACTGTAACTTGCAAAAAATCCCCTGCTGTCAAGGCTCCACACAAAACGGGAAGGATTTAGCCCTTTTTGAGTAAATATCTCTACTCTTTTCCCGGTTTTGAGATTAATTAAAAACTGTTTCGGGGGGATACGGAAATCATACGGGTAATGTATATTCTGAGATTCATTTGTAACAACCCATTTTTTGTCAGGAGAAACTGCAAATTCACTTATCTTGCCTTTGTTTGTTGTAATACGCAGAACATCTTTGCTCTTAATGTTTATTTGAAACAACCTGACAGGGAGATAATGCTCCTGATCTCCTGCAACAATTGCATCATCCTTTTTCTTCTTTAGTTCTGTTTCAAAGTAATAAGGATTTTCTCTTGCAGTAAAAAGAATCGTGCTGTTATCAAGCCACTTAAAAGACTGAACTCCCTCTTTTCTTTTTGTAACCTGCCATGGCTCTCCTCCGGTTAAATCAATTAACCATACCTGAGCCTTTTTGTTCTTCCCTTCTCCCCGTACTGACATAAATGCGACTTTTGAGCCGTCAGGGGACAATTGCGGGCTCCAATCATTTGTTTTTCCTCTTGTGAGCCTTATATTCTTTCCTGACTTAATATATGTCAGGTAAATATCACCTGCAAACTGATTAATCTCTTTTTCCGGCACCTGCTTAACCCACACTACCTTGCTGCCATCAGAACTAATAAAAAAACTTCTTGCAGATTCCTGTTTTAACACATCATCAACTGTCCATTTATCACTCTCTGCTGCAAAAACAAATACATTAAAAATTAACAGCAGAAATCCAATGTAAAACAATACTTTATTTTTGTTTTTCATAAACTACCTCCTAGATAAAATAAATTGTGAAAGGTAAAAGGGATTATTTGTAAAAATAATATTAAAATTTTTAACAATAAAACCAAGAAAAATAATAAAACCCGATCACGCATTAACATGCATAATCGGGCTTTAATTCTGATAAAAATATTAATTAAAATTATTTCCGCAGAAATGCACTAAACCTTGTAATTTTACCTGTCCTTTTATCAGCAAGGAACAATTGCATATTTACACCATAACCTTTTACTGCAATTGAGTAGCCTGTAGCATCAACAACGCCAGGGAGATCAAAGGTATCCCAGTAAATTCCTGTTGAAGTCACCATATGAATACCATACTTATCACCAATAAAAAGAATCGGATTTCTGTAAATCTTTTCATTGCCAAACTGAACTCCATCCAGATCCTGAGACAATGCTATACTTACAGGAAATACAAATTTAGCACTCTTTCCTGTGCTTCCCGGAGAATTTTCTCCCAATTTCCCAAAAGATGATAAATATTCTCCTCTTGCTGAAAATATAAACACTTTATGGCTTTCCCAATCAACAATATAAATTCTACCTTTTTTATCAACTGCTATTGATTCGGGACTTTTTATTTTTTTCTGAGAACTACCGTATTTCAGTTTTAATGTTCCTTCTTTTGAAATTCTGGAATCATTTCTGTATGTAAGTAAATCAGGTTCTTTCCCGTTTACAGCCAAAAATTTATTCAGAACAGGAGAAAAACAAAAATCTCTGAGATTCACATCAGCCCGGAAATCATTCAACATAATTGCGTTAGCATCCGGTACGATATCGCCATGTTTAAGCAATATACAATTATCCAGTCTATCCGAAATATTTATAGCATTAATACCCTGGTCTGTTCCCTCTCCTACCTTGCGAAACGAAAGATATGGCAGTAAGGATACAACCATTTTCTCCGAACCTGGTTTCATAAATTTATGTTTAAAAATATATGGATAGCACCTGCTGTTTTTAACTTTTATTTCAACAGTACTACCCAAAAGAATAGGTGATTTCTCGTAATACCCTTTAACATTCTTCTTAATTGGTTTACCTTCAATAGTAACTTCTGCAGATTCCGTAACTCCTGGAGGAAGTATAACAACCAGTTTCATCCCGGAGCTGATTGTACCTGTTTTTTCATTAATTCCTGCAGATAATCCGGGAAAAGACCTTGATGCAAATACAGATCTTGAGGGACAATTAAACGAAGGATATATATCAAGCTTCCCTGGTCCGAATTTTTTAAGGAGGTCAAGAGCCTCGCTTCTGTACAGACTCCTCACATAACCCGGATCAGCAAATCTCTCAAGAGATATTTCCTCACCATTGACTACAAGAAGCCTTTCCGGGAATTTTACTTCTTGAATTTTTATACCATCCAAAACATTAGCATTTCCTGATTCTCCGGCACTTTTCAATCCCGCTTTTGCATTATTGTACCAAAAGGCAGCTCTTGTACTTCCACTGGTTTTTGCAACAACAACATCGTAACAACCTTTCGCTGCTTGACCATTTCCGCTTATTCTGAAAATCTCGCCAAGATAATAGAGAGATCTAAGGCTGTTTGAATTGTTAATTAAATGAACAAATATAGGCTTTGCTTTTTCATACGTTCTCTGTACGTTTCTCGGATTTGGCTCATGTTTTGCCGCTGCAAAAACACTTCTTGCTTTTATATATTTAGCTTCATTGGCAAAATTTCCTGTTACGTTATCAAGAATACTAGAAGCTTCCAGATAATATTTTTTCTTTTCTGCAGATGTTTCCTGAATTTCAGCTTTAAGGAACATATACATCCCTTTGTAAAAATTCGTCTCATTCTTCCGTCTTTCCTGAGTAATTTCAAATAGTTTGTCAAGGCACTTTAAATAGGGTACTCTCTCCTTTCCTGTAACTCTGGTTGCTCTTATCATCATCTGTCTTACCAGGTTAAAAACCTTGTCAAACATTATTTTTCTTGTTGATTGAGGTATAACACCTCCCCATACCGGTTCTCCAAGACTTACTCTTATCAGATTTAAAAGTAATTCAGTGTCGTCTTTAATAATCTGATTCTCAGGATTAAAGGCCTGAACATCTCTTTTCAGCTTTTTTAATGCTCTTTTATTCCCCACATTTTTATCAAATCTGATTAGATATGATCTGTATCTTGCATCTTCCCGCAGAAAGGACATTCTTGCATTTACACTTGTTTTTGAAATTTTCTTAAGAAAGTTACTGAACTGCTGCTCACTGTTTCCTGTATTTGACACAAACTGAACCCATCCTAACCAGTACCAGGCTTCCGGCATCTCAGAAGCAGCCCTTGCAAAATAACTTGAGTTTTGCTGTGAAAGTCTGAAAAATGATTCATCGTCCGAATTTAAGCTAAAATCTCTTATTCCCTTAATAAAATCCTTTTCAGTGCTTAAAGAGGCCAACTGTAGTTTATCAATCATTTGATTTAAATTTTGTTGGTACAGGTCTGCACCTGTTAATAAATATAAATAAAGATTTTTAATAGCTGAAGAATATATCAATTGCTGTTTATAACCTTCTAATTCATCCGAAGTCATACTGTTCAGAATTGATAAGTAATCGGCTTTATCTAATTCGGGTTTTGCTTCCTCAACAGAGTTCTTACCCCCAATTAATTCCACCGGAATAACTGCTATAAGAAGACCTTTTAAAAGATATACATCACGCATCCGAATCTCTGCACTTAATCTCAGTTTGGGAGAGGCACTGCTGTTTTCGGAAACAGATTTAAAAATCACAACACATTTATTCAGGGTGGATACAATCTTACGATACATATTTTTCTGATATCCGGAATTATCACTTAAAAGCAGAGATGTCCTCAAATAGTCAGCATATCTGAGCCTGCTTTCCGCTTCCATATATTGTGACTGGAATTTCAGAGAATCTTTACAAACATCTGAAGCATTTTCAAACGCAGATATTGCTTCTGACATCTTTTTGGATATATCGGTTTTTATTTCTGCCTGCCTGAACAAAGACCATGCCTTCTTATAAACAGAACGATTACCCAGTTCGGGGTATTTCGCTCTTATGTCAGATTGTGCAGTAGCTTTTGTAAAAAAATCCTCAGCTTGTTTAAAATACTTATCAGCTTCTGAGGATGAGGCTGACATCAATCCAAGATTGTAATAAGATTCACCAAGATAGTAATAAGAAATACCTCTTTGCGATTCATATTTCCCAGCTCTCGATTTAAGAAACTTTATAGCCTGCTTATATTTACCCTGATTAAACAGTGCAAGACCTTCTGATCTGTAAAAGGTCTGATTCCCTGAACTTGTCTGGCTGCTTAAAATGCCAAAACCAAGCAGAAAAATTAAACAGAAACTGCGTAAAACACGCATAGAGTTACCCTCTTTTTAATTAAAACCAATTTATAAAAATGTTCCTATTCCAACATCTTCAGTTCTTATTCCATTGATAAAATACAACCTTCCATCATATATCGGTTTTTCTGGAGGAATATCATTTTTCCTTTTAAGCCCGCTTAAATCAATGATTAATTTCCTGCCTTTAGAAGGCAGATTAAAGAAAAATTTTATTGTCCCTGTTTTATATGGTGCATAAATCCACGTCTGCAGGGCTTCGCTGATTAGCAATCCTGCTTCAGTATGTCCTCCTGAACGCATTTCAGTAATTGTAAGTCTTCCTCTTTCATCGATCTTCGCAGTCACCTTAACAACTGCTCTTGAATCAAGCCTCTCCCAATCAAGAGCAGTTACAGTGGCTTTGCCGATTATTGAAAAAATAAGAGGTTTAATAATCTCTCCGGTTATTGTAATTCCGTATATGCCTGGCCTCGGAGGTATAACAATTTTAGCATATTCATCGGATGCATTAAGTAATATCTTTTCATACGGAATTTTGTTAAGCTGTTGCTGTCTGTAAACAAAGACAAGCACAACACAAATCACAATAATAGCGCCAAATAATTTTATTATAGTATTTTTCATTTTTAAAAATCAATCTGAATATTATTTCGTCTGTTACCGTAGCTATCATTTTCGGTAACTGTTTTTATTGATTTACAGTTTTTTATATCATTAATCGAGCCGTTTACACATCCATAACTGATATTATTATATTTACTTTTTGTCAGCCTGGAAATAATTTCAATAACATCTGTATAAGGCAGGTTATCAGGACATCTTATCATAACAAAATAATTGTGATCAGGATTCCTGTCAGCTCTGTTAACCAGATTCCGAAGCTTTAAATAAAACAAATTCTTTGAAATTGTATAGCTTTTCAGAAGCCTTTTTACTATTTCCCTGTTCAGTGTTTCTCTCGACAGATACCCCATCCTGTTTTCAATTTCCTTGACTTTTGAAGAAGCGTCTTCATCAATCCAGAATATAAAATTATTATCAATTAACTGAATTACAATCTGTGCACGTCCGGGTTTGTTTTCCGGAGTTGGTATTGAAATATTTCTCTCCTGAAGAGGTAGTCTTACAACAAAACTGGTAACAAGAAAGAAAACAAGTAAAATAAAGAGCAAATCAATAAGTGATACCAGTTCTATCTTCTCTTTTTTCTTTCTGATACTTTTAAAAGCCATATTGTATCCTTATTCAACCACAGTTCTGAAAACACATCTCGGAATCAGTTTGTCATATTTACCACATTCAGTCATAATATAGTTGACAAGTCTGAATTCCGTATCTTTTACAGCTCTTATCTCAATCCTGTTTGAGAGAGAGGGTTGAAAAAAATTATCTTCAGTGTACTTCTTTATTGAATTCCTTATCAAACTACATAACCACGTTTTTTCAAAATCCCTTTTACCAAGAGACAAATAATCACTCGGAATAAGAGCTGCTGATTTCGGATTCATCTTATTTTTCATTGATTCATCCCAATCCTTCAAAGCATTTATTCTCGCATCGTTAAGTGTCAACGAATCCTTAACATCAGGCCATAAAACCAACAGCCTTTTTTGATTTGTGCTGTCAACATACTCAACCTGAAAAAGCAGTGTTCTTAAAACCTGATCACTCTCAAAAGTCTCGGCTTGTCCTATATTGGGAAGCTGGAACCTGTCATGCTGCGCGCCCCTTTTTTTTGTATCCACCCCGGACTGAGAAGTTGACAGCGTAACAAGAGCAAATATTAAAAGTAAGAATATAATGTCAATCATACCGGGAAGACTTAAACTCTTTTTCTCATAATTTTTTTTGAAAGCCATTCTCTAAAAATCTCCCATACAGTTCTTACAGACTTTCGGAAATATTAACATAAACATCTTCCCATTTTGCATAGATCCAGTTTAACTTATTTTGGTAAAAATAGTAAAGGAGCATAAGTCCTATTCCTACAAAAAGGCCCAGAATAGTAGTCCACAAAGCCTCAAATATACCGCCTGCAAGTCTTTTAACAATTTCACTTTGTGAAATATTTGTTGGCAGCATTGTAAGCATTGCAAATGCATGTGAAATACCTGTAGCAGTTCCCAAAAGGCCTACCAATGGCGTAAGGGTTCCAAGATTCCATAGCCAGTCCAGAAGGCTTCTTCTTCTAAGCTGTTCAATTTCAATAGAAGCTCTGTTCTCAATTGCCCGGTCAACTTCTCTTGATACTTCTCCCCATAAAAATCCGCCAAGCTCATGATTTTCAAGACCTGCATGAATAATTCTTACAGCAGGATAATCTTTTAAATTCAAAGAAGGATCCTTAATACGGCTCAATAAAGTTGTTACTGCTCTGAACCCTCTCTCTCTCCAGAATTTAATATTTTCCATCTCAATGTCTTCAATTTTCGAGTGAGTACCATTTTTAAGACTTTCTCTTACATGGTTATTTGCAAGTTCAACAAGTCTTCCCCACTTTGTAATAATTTCTTTAAAATCTTTTGATATATATTTGTACATCCCCTGATAAGTTCGTCCAATAAGAATTTTGTTTTTAGTTAAAGGGAATATTCTTCTAAAGCTTAAAACTCTCCAGCAGAAAAACCACCAGATAACAAAACCTATCACAAAAGCAATCCAAATCAGATGAAAAGCTATTTTGCCAGCTTTTGTAGAATTATCAAATACTTCGCCCCTGCCAATTAATACCATCGGCATTCTTCCGCTTAATATATTATACTTTTGATACCATGGAATATTTTGTCCGTCCTGAGCTGCGGAATATATTCTTCCTGTTAAAATCTTTGCTGTATCCGAGTGTGCAACAATATTCCCGTTATTAAGAGCATTAACAACAAAAGAATAATGCTCTCCAAGTTTCAGATCAGGAAAAGAAACAAAATTCTGATCCGGAGACACATTAATACTCTGCTTTTCAATCTGATTATCAAAGTCAAAGCATTTAATCTGATAGTTATCAATAAGACCATTCTCACCGGAAGCTTCCCAAAACACAGTTACATTGCTCTTTTGTGGGATCCGGAGCCAGTTTTTACTCAGATCCTGCTTCAATCCTTTGATATGAAGATTTATCTGAGAAAAAACAAATACTGGCAATAAACTTAAAATTATCACCGTTTTTACTATCCGGATATGCGTTTCCCTGAACCAGCCATTTCTCATAGTTTTTTTCCTCCTCTGCCTCATATTAGAAAAAATATCCTAATTTTATCTTTCTTGTTTTTATTATTGTTCCCGAATTATCATCTTTAACTGTTTCAAATAAAACCTCAATAGGAACCCTTCTCATATCTATGGTTAATTTTCCTATATTCCATAATGGCATTACTTTTTGCGAAAAAATATATCTGAACCCAAATCTGTAACCGGTTCCTTGAAAAGTCAAAGTTTTATATGTGTTTGTCTGGTACGGCATCGTGTATTCAGGAATATAATCACCGATCAGTGTCAGATATGCGCCGGGCATAAATGAGAGTTCTGCACCTGCGTAATAAAAGTAAAAGATACTATGCTTTTCTGCAACAGAGGTTGAAGCACAAGACCCTGCTGTACCGCCTCGTACATAAAAATTAAATACACTGCTTTTTATAATTTTCAGCTTAGCACTTAAATCCAAACCTACTCCCGGCAGCATCAATATTTTTACCTTTTCACAAAAATCCAACGGCAGGTTAAAAATTCCGTACTGATTAAAAACAAACCTCATTTCAGAATAACTCCTGAAAAGTAAATCCGTTAATACATTTTCCGTGAATTCCCGCTGTTCTGTTGTTCCTAACCTATGAAAGTATGCAAATTCTATTCCATAAGGGAACGAATTGTTAATTGGAAAATTATTAAAATTTTTTAAAACTGGCACAATCCTAAAAAAGGATGTTTTTGAAGTTATTTCGCCTCCATTTTCAAAATATGCAATTACTTTCCAATAGTATTTTCCGTGTCGCTTACAAACATCTCTTATCTTATTTATTTTATAACTTAATCTTTTTTGTTTAAACTGGCCGTTAATGGTAAAATGGTGCACAGAATTATTTTCTTCTGACCAGATTATGACCACGAATTTAAAAATATCATTTAAGCTTTGATCCGACGAAACATCCCATCTCAAGCTCAGAGCACCTTGCTTTAACGAATATCCTGCAGAAGGAGAAAGATTGTAAATTTTCAATGGCTTTCTCTCCTGAGCATGGATTATCGACAACTGCAGAAAAAACACAGTAGCAATAAACAAAAGTACTGATTTTATTTTATATTGCCTCAGCATTATTCACCGTTTTTACAGTTTATCTCATCTGTTGAAAATATTCATTTGTCATTTCCAACGTCAGGATTCTCAATGCTTCTTTGTCACCTGCTATCAGAGCCTGAATCAGTTGATCTCCCTTTTGCTGCACATAAACACCATAATCAAGATTGGGGAAATATCTCTGGGTTTTCATTATTTCCGAAATCCCCCGTTCATACTGCTTCAAATGTAAATAACACAATCCTTTTAAAAACTGCACTTCATCAACTATGTATCTGTCTCCGAAAATCGGGTATCTCGGATAATCCGGATCTAACTTTCCCATATCCATATATGTCCGTTTTTCCAGAAGCTCAAGAACTTTAATAGAAGTAGATTCATACTCCTTTGTTCTCAGCAATGCCTCACTCCACCCAAGAAAAGAGAGCCTTACCATACTGTAACGGTCCTGCTCATTTTCAAACTCTGTTACAGCTTTTTTGAACACATCTACTGCATTGTCCCAATCTTTATTATATTTGTAACATACGCCTTTTAAGTAGTAATATCTCAGGCTTATTTTCCCAACTTCCTTAAGCACAGCTAAGGCTTCATCTGCTTTCTGGGTCATTATGTAGCACTCACTAAAATCAAGCAGTTGTTCATCAGAAAGATTATTGCTCGCTTCAATAAAAATCGGGAGATATTCATTAGCTGCTTCATTTGCTTTTTTCTTTGCTGCCTTTACATCGCCTCTTGCAAGAAGCTGCTTTGCTTCTCTGAATAAAAGTTCCGCTCTTCCTAAGCCTCCGGTCAGATCGTAATATCTTCTCGCCCGGTCAGTATCAACTCTCTCTGCAAGCTCTTTTACTGCCTCATCAATCTGGTTATTAGGATAGAGCGACAACACCTGTAAAAGATTATCTCTCTCTTTGTATTTCTTCCCTCTTACATTCTTTGACCTGCCCATAAAAAAATTGCTGCCCTTCTGGCTTCCAAATTTCAATGATATTGAAAACCTGTTGTCTTCCGGCAGATAAGGATGAGATCCATATACATAGTCAATTCTTATTAAAGCTTTATCAGTAAAGGGGACAGTAAAACCAAACCCAAATGAAGGGCCTTCTGATCTGTTGTTAAAACCCGCTCTCGGATAAAATACAAAATCTTTCCCTTTTACAGGAATTACTCCTTCAAATCCCACATATGTACCGGAAGGAATATTTTCATAGTATTCTTTATCAAAAGCAAATAATATCTCAGTATTTGAGAAGAAATTTCTCATATCAGTCCATGCTCTCGGGATCCAGTCTCTCAGAATAAATCTGTAGCTTAAACCCATTCTCAATACCAGCGGGAATCTGTCTTTATCATTTTCACGTATTCTCCAGCCCGGCTGAATAATATTCTGGAGATTAAGGCCAAATCTTAAAGGTAAAAGATACTGCAAAGAAAAAAGTCTGAATATGGGGGCATGAATAGGTTGAAACATCATACCAAAATCAATACCGCCGGACCAACTCCTCTGGTGTGATTCGATTTGTCTGTAAGATTCCTGCTGCATACCGGAAAAAGCCTGGCTTACAAGCTTTATTGTAGTCCCATATCTGAAAACACCCCACAAACCCACAGTTTCATGCGCCCAGGACATAAGAAATGCATTCTCTCCCATACTGAAATCGCCAATCTTTACACCTGTTACAGAACGCTGTTCGTAGTTGCTGCTTGCAAGACCTACCCAGGTAAATCCGATTGAAGAATTGGGACCCAACAGGTATTTACCTAAAGGATCTTTAAGATTAAACATTCTGGGCAAAACAATTGACATATTGGCAAACTGACTGTCATAGTAAAGGTTTGTATATGTAGAACTAAACTCTGAAAATCGGGCCCCTACTATTCCGGCAGGATTCCAGTACATACCGCTCGCATCATCCGAAACAGCCACAAATGCACGTCCCATACCAAGAGCACGTCCGCCGATTCCGTATCTTAAAAACTCTCCGGGATATCCACCGTACCCCTGAGCCATAACTGTCCCTGCAAATAAGAGAGACAGTAAAACCAGAACAATCTTTGCTTTTTTATTCATCATATTCCCGATAATTAATCCAAAATTATTATTATCGAATAACAGCTATTTTACAATACTTATTTAACGCATTCTTAATAACACATACATATCCGCCGTTTGATACCACATCTCCCTGTCCGTTTCTTCCGTCCCATTCGAAAAAATAATCGTCAGGAGTTTTAGAAAGTATTCTCACAAGGTTGCCAAAAAGATCGTATATTCTTGCTTCTGTAGCATTGGCCACATTGCACTTAATTATTGATCTTTCATTCAGCTCCGGATTAAACGGATTTGGAAAACAGAGCACATCTTTCTCTTCTCCTTCAAACGGCCACCAGAATATTTCAATTGTGTCCCTTAAGGAGGGCTGCCCTGCAAGGTCTTCCACCCACAAAATAAGCTTCAACTGTTTGTGATCAGAGGTATAAACAGAGTATCTTATTGTAGTATCAACTACGCTTACAGGATTTTCAACAGTATACTTGGTTTCTGCATTTACTTCTTCACTCTCTTCTTTAAAAATTATATCTTTTACTTTGCCGAGAGCTGTATCAGAACAGGTAATTTGTATATCTATTTCCCTGCCTATAATCCAGTTAATTCCCCCGTTTTTCTGCAGGTGCTTAATTTCAAATCTTGTTATAAAAGGTGCAGAAACATCCTGTATTGATACTTCAACAGGTGACCACTTACTGAATGCATACTCATCATTACCCTTATCTGCCAGATATCTTAATCTGTAAGAAATCCTGACACCACCGGGCAGATCATCAAACGTTGCAGAAGACTTCCACGAATCAACATATCCCCATCTTTCAATATTATTGTACAGTGCTTCAACTTCAAATAATACGACTTTTGCATTTGCACCGGCAACCACTGTTTTTATACTGTCACAGTTCCAGTTAACTGTGTTTTCCAGTCCCCAGGTGTATTCAGGTTCGGGATGTAATTTTGGCTGTGGAAGAGTAGTATCAACTACTGCTGCAGCTATATTAATTTGAGGGATAATTTCAGCATCTTTTTGAAAAACCTGAATTCTCTTTACCTGAGCATAACCGGTTGAAAAAACTGCCACAAGAAAAATCAGATACAGAGTTAATTTGCTTTTTACCATTTTAAAATTTCCCTGTTTTAAAAGGATCTATTTAACATACATAAGTTTTATTCTTGCCTGATATGCCTTTCCGTCTTTTCCTCTAACAGAAACAACGCATATATAAATTCCGGAAGAAACCGAAACGCCAGAACTGTTTTTCCCGTTCCATCTTGTATTGTGGAACCCGGCGTTTTTAGTTCCGCTCTCTACAACCTGAACCAGAGATCCGGAAATATTGTAAACAGAAACATTAATTTCAGATGAAACAGGCAACTGATACGGAATAACTGTTTCACTGTTAAAAGGATTAGGATAATTTCTGCCCACTCTGAAATTTTCAGGAATACCGGCAGTCTCTGCTAAACCTGTGTTCTTATTTGTGCTCCCCTGGTTAGCAACATAGAATGCTTTTTCAGACCATCCGCTCTCCCACCACTGAGTACCTGACTTTACTCCTGTTTTAAGCCGGAACCAAGTTGTGTCTTTTTCTATTGAGCCCCATCCTGAAGTGCATTCAAAATCAGTTTTATTAATCCATCCGCTTCTGCATAACAATCTGTTCATCATCTCTTCATCATTCAATTCATAAGCTATTGAAAAATGATCCGGATTCATTGCAATTTCAATAAAATAGAATACTGTATCCGGCTGGCCTGTTAATTGAGGTACTTCACATTTTTTTTCTCCTGTTATTTCCGGAGGCAAAGGAGTCGGAAGAAAAACCGGGGACGCAAAACTGGTTCCTACTGTAATATTCCCTGCGCTGTCAACTGAGGAAATACGCCACTCTGTTTTTCTGTTTAACAAAATATCCGTAAAAGAGTAAACAGTGCTTTGTTTGTTTACAGGGTTTGTTCCCGCAAGCTCAACATTATCATTGATTATTCTTTCCACCCTGTATTCCGCTACGTTTCCTCTCAGCTGATCCCATGAAATGGAAGTATCTTCCGGCTGGGTTTGAATACCTGCTCCGCTCCATGAGAGACTTACCATAATTGAATCTGAACCACCGTAATAAGCTTTTACAGAATCTACTGATACGGTTGAGACAGGATAAGGCGGGATAGTATCATATACTGCTGACTTTAAATTGTAAAAATCAGAAGACCAGTATAACGGCGGATTACCGGGGTTGCCGAACTTATCAAAAGATGTTATACGAAAATATATTCTGTTGTTTGTCCGGTTTGCAAGTGGAGGTATGTTAACCATCTTTGTACGTGAATCCGGACTTGCTTTAAAGGGGCCCTCAGTTACTGTTCTTTCCTTATCTTCAGGAAAATATTCACTAACACTTACCTGAATCATACATGAATCTGCCCCTCTTGTTGTTCCTGTAATTATCCTGCCATCTTTTCTCCAATCCCACGAAATTGTCACATAATTCTTATTAAAGTATTTCTGAGTATAAGCAGCAATTTCCGGTATATAAACCGAGCCTGTATCGCATGTATCTGTTTTTACACTTACTGCCACGACCTGCCCCATTCTGTTCAGAGCATTCACTTTGTAAGTATAAGCATTTCCGTGAACGAGCCCTGCAGCAGTATCCATAAAAGAAGTTGCCGTACTACTCAAATTTGTCAGTTTAACATCGTTTCTGTAAACATCATAACTTTCAATTCTGTATTTTTTTATAAGATCCGGAGCATACCAGTTTACATATATATTCCCTCTTGGTTGAGGTATTACCTGAAGAGGAAGAGTGACAAGTCCCGGCACAATATAAGGCTTTGACCAGGCGCTTTGCCTGCCTTCAGGAGAGTCTGGCACTTCCTTTATTCTGAATATATAATTGGTATTCATTACAGCAGTTCTGTACAGAAATGTAGTACCATCAACTACAACCTCTTCCTCATAACTTCCCTCAAGGCTGTCTGCATAAATTCGTACAACTGTTTTATATCCTTCCGAGGCATCGCTGGGTACAGCTCTGTCCCAGTAAATTGAAAGAACATATTTGCCATTCTCAATTTTAGGTGTCTCATTGCTGCTGATTTGAGGAGGCCTGTTACAATACTTGCTGTTTCCAGGAGCAGCTACGCTTGTATCACCCATAATATTTACTGTTTTTACACTGTAATCATAATCCCTGTAAACAATAAGTGTATCACCGTTAGTATTTGAAGTCTCGTCAATACCATATTTATCAATCCACCCAATTGTATCAAATTCAGTCTCAATAGAACCGATAATTTGCCAACTTGATAACTCTGTTTTTCTTAGTACAAGATATTTTCTGGCTGCAAGACAGGGTCTTGTCCACTGGAGAGAAATATTACCGTCCCATGAGTTAGTATCCGTTGACACAGAAACATTCTCAGGAGAAAGTGAAAGAGCTCTTATAACAATTTTTTCTTTAGACCATACACTTGACCTGTTACCCGAATACACTCCCCTGACCTTAACACTTGAGACTTCCTTATCGGAAAGTTTTATAATCAGTGTTGTGTCAGCAATAACATCAAAAGGATCTTGTTGTACTCCGTTAACCAGAACCGACCATTTTTTAATTTCAGAAACATCAAAATTGCGCACACTCAACTCAACATAATCTTCATGAGTATAAATTGTATCTTTCTGCAACGGATCTGCAGGATATACATCCGGATACTCTGTTGTTGTAAATACCATTGAAGGCCTGCCCGGTATTCTCTCCACAGCTTCCCAGTCTGTTGAATCAATACTGCGCACATTGCCTGCTGCATCTTCTGCTACAACTCTGTATGATACCATTGGATTTGATATTCCGTTCAGAATTAAACGACTTAAAGTATCAACAAACGAAACATTAATAAAATCATCAGGCAGAACAATCTCTTTATATGTTCCTTCCAAACTGATTTTTCGGTAAATATGATAACGTTTCAGACCAGATGCATCGTCATTTGCTTTACTCCATGATAAGTACATCAGAAAAGATGTGAATCCTTCCGAAGGATTGTCAATTTTTGCATCCTGCATTACAGAATAAACTTTTAGATTATGGATATCCTCCGGAGGGAAACAATCAGGTATGATATTTTTCAAATCTTCGGTATGTATAGTTGAATAATATTTCCTCGAAACTCTTCTTAAATATGTGTGTCCGTTAACCAGATTTTTATCTATAAGCTCAACAGTACCAGGTTCGGGATTGAGCAGACTGCCGTTTTCATCTGCATATACATTTTTACTTTTTGAATAATCAAACACAAAATATACGGAATCATAATTTGTGGGGTTTACCCAACCGAACTCACGGAGCTTATCCGGTACTATCCATCCCGAATCAAAATATCTTACGCTCCCGGACGAGGGGTCAGAAAAGTAGGAAAGGCTGTCTCTTACTGCCTGGAATCTTATAAACTTTTCTCTGTTGTCAAGCCTTACCCACATTGTATCTATACTGCCTGTAATAAAATTTCCGTTTCTTACATCATTTGTAATATCGGTTGTGTCATTATCAATAACAATTTCTCCTGAGCCTTCAACAAAAACGCTGTTGGATACATCCCCGGTTCCTTCGTTACCGACTTTATCAACAGCTCTGATTCTGTATGTATAATAATGACCCCCAACTGCAGAAGAATCAATCCACTGGCCGCTACTCAACCATTCTGCATTGATTTCAGCCATGCGCTGTTCCACGCCTGAATCTGCAGTTCTGTAAATTCTGTACGATGAGACACCGCTCAACCTGTCACTTACCAGATTCCATGTCACAACGACTACATCTCTCTGAATTAAAGCATCTGGCTGGACAATCGATTCCGGCGGAGAGTTATCCTGAACTGAATAAACAACATCTGAATAATATGCCTCTTCACCATTCTCGGTTTCATATACTGACTTGGCAAAAAATCCGTACTTGTGTCCGTCTTTCAGATTGTTAAATGTCTCAGTCAAAGTATCGGAAAGCAAAGCTTTGTAAAGTCCCTTTGCTGCTTTTCTCAGATTGGTTCTGTCTTCATTGTCAAAATAATAAACATCCTGTGATTTGCAGTTATCAACAGGGACCCATCTGACACTGTTTCTTGTACCTCTTGTAAATTCCGGCTCAGGAAGAATCTCAGGGTGAGTAAGAAGAGATTCAACAGTACGTACTATAATTGTCCTTCTGTATAAATTAATCGGATCAGTCGGATTTAAACCAAATTTTCTTGCAATCTCAATAGTAAAATCATCCACACCATTTGCTTTTGGTTCAATATAGATTACATTTGTAAGTGTAATCTCCTTCCCCGGTTCCAGCCTCACCTCATAGTCCTTCCATCCGTCAACATAATCAGGAATGGGATTCGTACCGGGAGTTAGTCTTAACCAACAGATAAAAGTTCTGTCAGATTCATTCTTAAAATGAGCCTTAAATTCAATTCCCCGAATCTGATAAGTCTTCAAGGCAACAATGTATGATGAGCCGGTAATTTGCTGGTTTTTATTAATATCTTTAATCTCAAGCCAGAATTTTGCAAAGCCTGAATATACCGGCAAAATCACAACAAGCAATAGTGGTATAATAAACCGGGTATAAAAACCCCTTTTCATTGGATGCCCTCCGTATAATTTATTGTTGTACATTTTACATCTCTATTTGATGTAAAAATGACACGGAACATACTATTTAAATCAGGTGTAACAACTCCCTTTAATATATTTAACATTCCTACAAATTACAATATATCAATTTAACATATATACAAATCAATATCAAGTTATTAATAAAATTAACATATTTTTCAAGTTTTCCGTTAATCCGGAATAAACAGTCAATTATTAAATTATACAATCCGGACTAAATACATTTTTTACTCTGCAAAAGCCATACCACATAATTAAAATAATAGTAAAATCAGTCATAACACACTGTTTATTAAGAAAAATCATCTCCCCGAAAAAGAGAGATGATCCTGTTTTAGTATATAAAAACATTTAATATTGAAATAGCAGCTCAAAATAAAATTTGTTCTGAAATATATTCTCAAAACAATTTATCTGACAGAGGAAACAGCCTCCTGATCAAATCTCTCAATTTCAATTGCATACTTCCTTGCAGTCTCTCTTGATATCTTTCCTTTCTGAAGCAATGTTATCAAGTGTTCGTCAAGAGTCTGCATATTTGGTGTTGTACTGGACTGCATAATTGATCTTATCTGGTGTACTTTTCTCTCTCTGATAAGATTTCTTATTGCAGAATTTGCTATCATTACCTCAGCTGCAGCTACACGTCCTGTACCAGAAGCATTTATTAACAGCCGCTGAGATACAATTCCAAGCAAAGAGCTTGATATCTGTGCAAGTATCTGTTTTTGCTGCTCTGCAGGGAAAACATCAATAATTCTGTTAATTGTGTCAGGTGCGGTTCTTGTATGAAGTGTTGACAAAACAAGATGGCCTGTTTCTGCAGCAGTCAGTGCAAGGGAAATTGTTTCCAGATCCCTCATCTCTCCTACCAGTATTACATCAGGATCTTCTCTGAGAGCGCTTCTTAATGCCATTGAGAATGTGTTTGTGTGCTGACCCAGTTCTCTTTGCTGAATAAGGCAATTTTTTGGTGTGTGTGTGTATTCTATTGGATCTTCAATTGTAATAATATGCTCATTTCTTTCTGTGTTCATCATATCAATCATTGCTGCGAGAGTGGTGGATTTACCATGACCAGTAGGCCCTGTCACAAGAATCAAACCCTCTCTCTCTCTCGCCAGCATTGCAATCCCCTTGGGAAGCCCGAGTTCTTCTATAGACCTTATTTTACCCGGAATTATCCTGAATGCAAGTGCGTATCCGCCTAATTTAGAAAAAACATTAACGCGAAAATGAGCAACATCATCTATTGAATAACCGAAATCAAGCTCAAGGTCTTTTTTAAATCTATCCATCTGATAATCATTTAAAATCTGAACAATAATATCCTCAAGATCCTGTTTTGTAAGCTGCCTCCCCTTTATTGGCTGAAGCTTACCGTTTATTCTTACAATAGGAGGATAACCATTACTTAAATGTATATCGGATGCATTACTTTTTACAGCATGAATTAACAGTTGGTGAATCTGGTTTAAACTAATCATATCATCTTGACCTCACAATTTCAGGAGTAATAAAAATAAGTAGTTCGGTTCTTTTGTCTGTATAGGTCTCATGTCTGAATAAATTGCCTATAAGGGGAATACTCCCGAGAAGCCATACTTTTGACGTCGTCCTCTCTCTCTGGTTTTTCATCAGTCCACCTATAACAACAGTTTCTCCGCTTCTTACTGTTACAATTGAGTTGACTGTTCTTTTACTTGTAATAGGAGCTCTGTTTTTATCAAGTTCCACCCATCCTGTAATTTCTTCTATTACAGGATTCACATACATTGATATTATATCATTTTCTGACAGATGAGGAGTAACATTAAGCTGAATATTAACTTCTTTATAATCAAATGTCACCATATCTCCCTGTCCGCCAAGTCCTCTCTGTATTTTGGGGACAGGAACTGTCTGGCCTGCACTCATTACTGATTCCTCATTATCCATTGCAACTACCGAAGGATTTGAAATTATTTTCGAATCAGTTTTCTCTCTCAGAAAATCCAAAACCGCCTTATATTCACTTGCAGACAAATGCCCCATTTTCCATGAATCACCATCT
>Ga0190359_1000186_pt1 | contig 41351 bp, 41 predicted proteins | sample 48721823_MG_FD_161269 | JGI IMG/M metagenome (GOLD analysis project Ga0190359, IMG submission 161269) | Hydrothermal vent microbial mat bacterial communities from Southern Trench, Guaymas Basin, Mexico - 4872-18-2-3_MG | ecosystem: Environmental > Aquatic > Marine > Hydrothermal vents >...
CTCTTATGAAGACCACTTCTTTCCTTTGCTATCTGAGCCAAAATAGCTGATTTTATGAATAATACACGCGGACGTGTATTATTCACGAGTCAAGATTTTTTATCCTTATGAAATTCAGGTGTGGACGTGGCGACAATGAAGATTTAGCCTTCGGATGCAGGGATGTGACTCTGATAATTCATGAGTAGAGACCATGTAAGGGAAGAAGGGCATGGGATGAGGAATCCACTATGAGGGCTGAGCGGGCACGGTTCCTCTTTAGAGGAGAGCGAAGCCCGAATGGGAGAGAAATCCATCGCTGGTGGATCGAACGGGTGACGAATCCCTTGCCCGTTCCCTCCAAACATTTTTAAAGAGTTACGCAGGAGCCGAGAAAAACGAAGGAGAATGGCGTTAAAAATCTGAAGGGAGCACAAGCCATCAGCTTTTATGAATGATACACGCCTCTCCAGTATTGGAGTAAATCCAAAAGAGTCTTTTCCATAGGGATTGCTGGAGCCCAGGATATCTCTTCACTTATCTTCCTGTTATCCCCCACTAGAACCGGAATATCGACTTTTCTCAATTTCGATCTGTCTCTCTTAACATCTATTTTGACCCTTGAATTCTGCAAGAGTACATCCAATATTTTTGTTAAGGAGGTGGCCCTTCCTGACGACACATTATAGATATGCCCTCTCCTGCCTTTTTTGATTAAAGAAAAATAGGCTTTAACCACATCTCTCACGTCTATAAAATCTCTCTCAGCCTCAATATTCCCCACTTTTATCATGGGGGGAGACAGGTTTTTTTCAATTCTTGCTATTTGACTTGCCCAGTCAGAGCACACGAAATCAGGACTTTGACCAGGCCCTGTATGAGGAAAGGACCTGGCAATAATGATATCCAGACCCTCGATTTCTGAATAAAAACGGCACAGGTTTTCCCCGCTCATTTTCGTAAATCCATAGGGACTTACAGGACAGACAGGATCCTTTTCCGTCAAAGGCTTTGGATAAGACTCCAGCAAACCATATACGTCTGAAGAGCTGATAAAAAGAACCCTCGCCTTAGAAGCGTGCTTTCTCACCGCTTCTAACAGATGAAAGGTCCCCATTACATTGACTTCAAAAGTCTCTTTTCTCTTTTGCCATGACTGCCCAACATTAGAGACAGCGGCCAGATGGAAGATATAGTCCGGCTCAGAGATTTTAACGGATTCCTCAATCTCCTTTTCAGAACGCACATCCGCCTTGTGTATGTGAAATTCTGATGGATACTTTCTTGGTTCCGGTTCATCCGGAAAACAAATCCCAAAAAACTCTGCCTCTGTCTTTCTTAACAGATCAACAAGGTGATTCCCTACGAATCCTGTTGCGCCGGTCACAAATATCCGCAATGTTAGACTCTTTCCCTCCAAAAATCCAGAAGGTCTTTCAGAGACTGAGTAAAGGGTATTTTTGGTTCCCAGCCAGTAATTTTTCTGAATTTTGTACTGTCTGAAAGGAGAATGGGCACATCCGATGGCCGCAGCCTGTCCGGATCCACCCTGACCTCTACGTCATCGCCTGCCAGAGAAAGGAGTATATCAAGGATTTCTTTGATCCGGTAGGCTTTCCCGGTTCCGATATTGTAAACCTCCCCTTTCTTTCCTTTTTCCAGGCTTAACCAGTAAGCACGCACCATATCTCTTACATCCGTAAAGTCTCTTTGAGCATCCAAGTTTCCTACAAAGATGACCGGTTCCTGCTTTTTCTTCTCGATCAGAGCGATCTGTTTGGCAAAATTCGAGCAAATAAAGACATCTCCCCTCCGGGGACCGGTATGATTAAACCCCCTGGTCCTTACTGTATCCAATCCATAACTTTTAAAGTACTGATAAGCAAGAAGGTCCTGGGCCACTTTGCTGACAGCATAAGGACTTAAGGGTCTTAATTGATTATCCTCCTTCATGGGCACTTCATTCGGATGGATAAGTCCGTATTCTTCACTTGAACCCGCAATTTGAATTCTCGGCTTCATCCCAAGATCCAGTACGGCTTCAAACAAATTTATTTGTCCTATGGCATTGATCGAAAACGTTTCCGAAGGACACTTCCACGAAGTAGGCACAAAACTCTGTGCTGCTAAATGAAATATGCGGTCAGGCTTTATCTGTGAAAGGGCTTTCTTTAAAGAAACGATATCTTTTAAATCAGCCTCATAAAGATGTATCCTTTCCAGAATATGACGGATATTGTCCCTGCGGCTTCTCCATCGTACAAATCCAAAGACTTCCGCATCTTTATGCTCTGATAATATGTGATCAGCAAGGTGGCTCCCCGCAAATCCTGTTATCCCAGTGATCAAAACTCTCATCATGCCTCCTTTTTAGGCTTCATCTGTTTCTCTTGTAGTATTCTCTATAAAATTTTTTGAACTCCTGATTTTTTTGTTTGACCTTCCTCCACCAATCCTCATTCTGTTTATACCAAAGCACGGTCTCTTTCAATCCCTCAAAGAATTCTTTTTCCGCTTTCCAACCCAGAGAATGAATCTTCCTGCAGTCTAGAAAATACCGTATATCATGGCCTGGTCTGTCTTTCACAAACTCTATCAAGCTTTTAGGTTTTCCAAGAAGTTCAAGTATCTTTTCAGCTACCTCAATATTCTTCTTCTCTTCCTGGGCCCCAACATTATACGCCTCTCCAACTTTCCCTCTTCTGAGAATACAGTCAATGGCCCGGCAGTTATCCCTGACAAAAAGCCAATCCCGGCGGTTCTCTCCTTCCCCATATAAAGGAAGTTTTTTGTCATCCAGTGCGTTGGTTATGAATAAAGGTATGAACTTTTCCGGAAACTGATACGGACCATAATTATTGCTCGGCCTCACTGTTATGACCGGTAAGCCGAAAGTAACATGATAGGAGTGAACCAGATGATCGGCTCCGGCTTTAGAAGCCGCATAAGGGGAGGAGGGATTGAAGGCATCTTCCTCCCTAAAAGAATCCGCTTCTGCGCTTCCGTAGACCTCATCTGTTGAAACATGAACAAAAAGTTCTATATTCGACCTTTTTAAAGACTCCAACAGAGTAAAAGTACCAAACACATCTGTTAACACAAACTCTCCAGCATCTAAGATCGAACGGTCAACATGGGTTTCCGCTGCCATATGGACCACGACCTGGACTTTTTTGAAGATCCCGTCCACCAGTTTTTTATCCCTGATATCCCCCTTGATGAACTCATACCTGGGATTCTTTTCTATATCTTTAAGATTATCAAGATTTCCCGCATAGGTCAGGCTGTCCAGATTCAAAATCCTGCATTTACTGTACTTTTCGAGTAAATAATGGATAAAACGGCTTCCAATGAACCCAGCGCCGCCGGTCACCAGAATTGTTTTATCATTCAGGGATCTCTCATCCATCTTTTCTATCCCAGTCATAAGGGATTTCATCTGTATGCGCATCAAGCCTGTATTCATCAGGATATTCATAATCATAAAGCTCGGTGGGAATATTGATAACGACCGCTTCATTCTGGCTGACACACATCCATCCGTGATAGACCCCAGGTGGGATTTGAATCAAAACGGGATTGTGCTCACCTATATAAAACTGACTGATTTCTCCAAAAGTAGGGGATCCGTCTCTTCCGTCATAGAGAGCCACTTTGACCATTCCGCTTACACAAGCGATATGATCTGTCTGTTTCTTGTGCATATGCCAGGCCTTGACAACATCCGGATACGTTGTAGTCATATAGACCTGTCCGAATTTAAGAAAAACATCATCGTCACAACGGAGGATCTCCATAAGACGGCCTCTTTCATCGGGAATAACTTTTAACTTTTTTGTCTTAACTCCTTTGATCATTTCTTTCTCCTCATTGAAATTTCCCTAAAGCCCCTTAAAGGTCCTTACCGAATCTCTATCACACTTTGGTCTCCTACGGTAAACCTGTTCACAGATGGTTTAGTGGGACACTTATGTATACGGACTTCTCTTCCGATCAGGCTTTTATCAATCCTGCTTTGAATATCAATGATTTCACTTTTTTCAAGTATGATACTGTTCTCGACTTCAGTCCCCTTAATCTTACAGCCGTTTTGAATGGAGGTAAAAGGGCCAATATAGGAATCCTGAATCAGTGTTTTCTCTCCGATTATCGCGGGGCCCCGGATAACACTTTCTCTCACAACCGCTCCCTTCTCCAGCACAATACGTCCCTTTAAATTCGACTTTTCATCAACATCCCCGAGGATACGGCTGGGAATGGACTCAAGTATCAACCGGTTCGCATCCAGAATATCATCGATCTTACCTGTATCCTTCCACCAATCCTTTACTTTATGTGATTCGACTCTGAATCCATTGTCAATCAAATACTGGATGGCATCTGTTATCTCAAGTTCATCCCGCCATGACGGCTTGATCGATTTTACGGCCTCAAAAATGTTGGAGTCAAACATATACACACCTACCAGAGCCAGATTGCTGGGCGGGTCTTTGGGCTTTTCAACCAGATTGATCACGCGCCCCTTTTCAAGTTCAGCCACACCAAACATCTGGGGGTTAGGGACTTCTGTCAATAAAATCAAGGAATTCGGCCGGCTTTGAATAAATCTGTTTACCAGGGATTTAAGGCTGTCCTTAAGGATATTATCACCCAGATACATAACAAAATTCTCTTTTTTTAGAAAGCCCTCTGAAATTTTCACAGCATGTGCCAGACCAAGGGGAGTTTTCTGTTCTATGTAAGATACTTGAACTCCCCATCTCGAACCATCCCCCACAGCACGCATTATTTCATTCTTTGTATCCCCGACTACGATCCCTATCTCACTGATTCCTGCTTCTCTTAATGCTTCAATTCCATAAAACAACACAGGTTTGTTTGCCACAGGAACCAATTGTTTCGCCTGAGTAAAAGTCAGCGGCCGGAGTCTTGTCCCTTTCCCCCCGCTTAATATGAGTCCTTTCATTTCACACCCTATCCATTCCTAGAATCCAAAACCTCCTAGAAAATTCTCTGTTTTCCCGATGCCTCCTAAAAGCAGTGAAAAAGCAAATTGAATCTCTGGTTCATCCCGATAATACAAAACTCTTAGGTCTGCTGTAAAATTGAGACACTGATAATGGTATACCAAAGAGACCGCAGAATACAAAAGCTTTTTCTCCTTCAGGTTATAATCGATCTGAGTTTTTGCCTCAAGAGAGAGGGCCGGTATTTTACAGCCGCCGTAAACACTTATCTGGTGTCTTGCCAAGAATGTTGTTTCTCTGTAAGGATTTACGCTTTTATACCAATTCAACCTGAAAAACCAATCATCATTGGGTGTGCCTATATTAGCTCCCATCCTTATTCTTGATAAGGTCCCGTAATAGGGATTCATATATGCGGAGGCATCCAGATTGTACTTTCCTGAAGGGTAATACCTGAGGCTCGCGCTTATATCTGAGAATTCTGGGATTTCTCCGTTCACCTGGTAAACCCTCAGGGGGCCGTCCTCAGGAGACAAATAAAATGTCTGGCTTAATCCCATGGACAAAATCTCCCTTGGCATATCATTTTTTTTTACCAGAAAGCGATTTGTCAGGCCGTAACGGATATAATGGTTTGTGTAAAAATAAGTGGCTGTGATGATTTTTTCAGAAACACCGACCGGGCTGTCAAAACGATAAACCAGAGAAGGTTCAATAATGTGCTTTACCTTCGGTTTGTTTTTTGAATCATAATAGACTTTACTGAAGACAGGGCCTAAAAATTCCATATTCAGAGTATAGTTATTAACAAAAAGCGGCTCATTGACTATTTCCTTTGTGCCTTCTTTGTAGCTCTGGAAATAATACACTGCATTTGAGGAAAAATCTGAATTGAGCGTGAACCAGGGAACACTGTTAAAGGGAAGGCTTAGTTTTGGATTCAAAGATAAATACTGAGATTTTCTCTGAGTTCCGTTTTCATAAGCAGAGTCATAACCATACTCCCATGCTTTAAAATTACTTGAAAAAGACAAATAAAGAGGAGAAAATATTTTGATTTTTGACGAACTGAAAGACACCTCAGGTTTACTGTACTTGATAATTGACCTGTCAGCCTCCCTATAATAGGTTTCAAAACGAGAAACACGGGCATTGAAATTGAAATAAGACCAGGATTTTGTTATGTAAGCTTCCGAACGCTTATTCGCCACCACAGCTCTGTTGAAGTTGTTGTCAAATTCTCTTAGAAAATCAAAAGAACTTTGGTAGTCAACATCCGCCGTAAGTTTAAACTTAAAGGGAAGGGGATTTGAATGCTTCAAACGAATGATATACGCATTTTCTTCAACATCCCGGTAGTCAGGGTTGCTGGAGCGGAAATAAAACAAATCCATCTGACCATGCAAATTCTGAGAAAAAAGATACCTGTACTGAAGGCCGCCCCCAATACCTCTGGCAGAATAATAATTAAAATTTGCAGTAGCATCCATGTTTCTTTTCATAGCCCAGTAAAATCCCTGCTCAAGGATCATCCCTTTATTACCTGAATAACCTATACTCGGCATTAAAAATCCGGTGGTTCTGTCTTCACCAACGGGATATTTCATATAAGGCAGATAAAAAACCGGTATTTTTTTGATGGAAAACACAGAGTTCCACATTTCAATGTAATCATCCCTTTTATAATTTGCTTTGGAACAAGAGAATTTCCATCTTGGGACTTCCTGGGTGCAGGATGTGATCCATGCTTTCTTCAGTCTATAAAAGTCTTCACTCTCCCTCTCTACATGTTCAGCCTCATAAGTAATGGTAGGCTTCACTATAACATGCGCATCTCTTAAATCCCCTCTAGATGTTTCAAGATTTATATTTATCTGTTCCACACTTATGACTTCCCTGGGAAGATGGATAGAGACATTACCCCTTGCAATGATATCTTTTGTTTCTGTATCCAACTCCACCCAATCGGCAAAAAGCACGATATCTTGATAATGAATCTCGACATTCCCTGATGCCGTGATCTTCTCATTGACTTTCTCTTTATACCGAGCAATAACTCTTATCTGAGACGGATTGTTTTCCTGAGCTGGGTACACAACAGCTGCGAGAGCCGTAAGCAGAAAGGCAGCTAAGAAGTAAAAAGATTTTTTTTGAACCATTTAAGATAAAACTTAACACAACCCCCTGTACAAATCAATACAGCGGACTTGACAGGTATCCGCATTCAGCCGATAATGATTCCAGGTCAACTCCAGAGAGAAAAACATTCATATAAAAGAAAAAAACAGAAAGCATTCCAGATGCAGCAAAAAAAAATCCCTACAAAAAAAGAAAACTACCGCAAAACCCTAGAGCTGACTTCTATCGGCCTCACCCTTCCCTCTTCAATAGCCATAGGCCTTTTTCTTGGTTACTATCTGGATAAATGGTTTGGCACAAAACCTTGGCTTCTGATTATTTTCCTTTTATTTGGTATTGCATCGGGTATAATATCCCTTATACGAGGAGTTAATAAATACAAAGAAAATTAGAACACGATCAAACCACAGCATAATGAAATGAACATGAATAACCAGGATATTGAAGAAAAAATTTTCAAGCGTATACCAAAAGAGATCCTTATTCTCTCCTTAGTTCTGTCTGTAGGTGCCTTCATTATTTTTGACTTGTTGAGCTCGGTGCTTTTATTATTCGGAGGAGTGACAGCTGTTTTAAGTTTTATCTGGCTAAAAAGCTCCATCACAAAACTTTTAGCTCAGGGGAAAAAAAAGGCTGTAAAATCAGCGGCTTTGCTTTATGGGTTCAGGCTTGTATTGATTATCGCCATAATATTTATTATAATCTTCTTTTTTCAAAATAAGGTATTAGCCTTTGCAGCTGGCTTTTCGACAATAATCGTTGTGTTATTGATTGAAGGTGCGGCTGCCGCTTTGAAAATAATAAAATGGAAAAGTTAGAACACAGCTTATATATCGTAGAGCTGTTCAACAAGCTAGTCGGTAAACCTCTGGCATGGGTGCTGTCTTTATTTGGAATTCACATTCAAAATCCGGAACAGTTTGTACCCAACTATGTGGTGATGAGCATCATCGTCGTCATCGCACTTATTGTCTTTTTCCGTTTTGCTTCCAGAAGATTAAAACCTGTCCCTTCTAAGATGCAGAGTTTCCTGGAATTACTGATCCAGACCTTTGAAAACCAACTGGTTGAGACAGTAGGAGAGCAGGGAAGAAAATACGTTCCCCTGGTAGCGACCATCGGGATATTTATCTTCAGCAGCAATCTTCTCGGTCTCATACCCGGCCTCATGTCACCGACAAGCAACCTGAATGTGACCGCCGCATGTGCTCTGGTCGTGTTTGTTTATTACCACTGGCAGGGAATAAAAAGCCAGGGTTTTTTTAAATATTTAAAACATTTTATGGGACCCATCCCTCTTCTTGCTCCCCTTATGGTACCTATAGAAATAATCAGCCACTTTTCAAGAGTTGTCTCCCTATCCATTCGTCTTTTCGGCAATATATTCGCAGAAGAACTTCTTATCGTTGTTATGCTGTCCATAATTCCCTTCTTTCTCCCTCTTCCGTTCATGGCGGTGGCTATTTTTACAGCATTTATACAGGCTTTTGTTTTTGTATTGCTCACATGCATTTATCTATCAGGTGCAGTAGCTCAGGAGGAAGAACATTAAATTAAAGGAGAAAAAAATGCATAAAAACTTAAAACCATTGATTTTACTTTTCTTTTTTTTAGTCGTGACAAGTGCGCCTCTTTTAGCCCAAGATGCGGACCTGTCTAACAACAGAACTTCTCTGTTTAAACTATCATTAATCATGGGCGCAGCTGTGATAACGCTTGCTTCGGCCGCAGGTATTTTCGGCCAATCCAAAGCTATTAGCAGCGCCTGCGAAGGTATTTCTAGAAATCCTAATGCAGGGCCCCATATCCGGTTTTTGCTGATATTCGGCTTGGTTCTCATCGAAACCCTTGTCATCTATGCTCTTCTTATCTCTATTATTATACTCATGGTTAAGTGGGGACAGTACGTTTGATCATAACCAGCCTGGATGATTCAAAAGTCGAGGTTGCTGCAGATGCGAGGCACAGGGTACTCGCGGTGAAGGACCACAGCTTCGCACCCTGTAACGAAGCAGATGCAGTGAGATCGGCTTGCCGATAGGGTAAAAAAATGCTCATCGCCATTTTTTTATGAATTGGTCAGGCAAATAAACAATCAAGCTAATGCATGATTCTGTCTTCAGTATCGTCAAAACAGCATTTAAAAGATTTGGTGAAGACAGATGCGGGAATTTTTCCATCATTATTTCTTATTTCACATTACTGTGCGCCATACCGTTAGTTGCTCTTTTTGCTTTTATCACGACAAAAATATTAGGCAGCGCTGAGCTTGCCTTCCGCAGCCTTAACATTTTATCCGACGAATTTTTTGCACAGATGGACCCTCTCTTTTTCGAGCGGGTTCAAGCTTTATCAAAAAATATAGGGAATCTTGGATGGTTTGGTCTTGCCGGATCCTTCATATCTGCCAGCTTCTTGTTTTCCAATCTCATCTATTCAATCAATTTTATATTTAAAGCAAACTACCAAAAATCTTTTTTTTATAACCGGCTTATGGAGTACCTGATCATGTTCGTTCTGGGAATAATAATGCTGATATCGATTTCCATTACTGCCATATGGACAGCGCTGCACAAAACTCTGAGAGAGAGTGAGGTCATTGCCAAGCATATAAATCCCAAAGTCGTGTCCATAACAGATAATTTCTTTCTCCAGTATCTCATCCCGCTCACTCTTGCATTTATTGTTTTTTTTATACTTTATAAGTTTATTCCCGAAATCAAAGTCCATACGAAAGCAGCGGTCATCGCAGCGGCCATATGCACAATATTATGGGAGGTTTTTAAAAGTCTGTTCGCGTTTTATGTGGCCCATTTCTCAGCCATCGGAATAGTCCTGTCACAACTGCTGCAGGGAACTCTGACTTCTATAATATTCTTTCTCCTGTGGATATCTTTTTCTCTGATAATCTTTTTCTGGTGTGCTGAGCTGGCAGCCGTTCTTAATGAGAGGATTAATGAAAAAACAGCTTGATAAACCGTTTCCGCCTTTCACGGCAGAAAAGATCGCCAAATACCTGAACTGTCCTTTTGAAGGAAACGGAAAAACAATAATAAAAGGAGTTTCCAGCCTTGAAAAAGCCAAAAAAGGCGATCTGGTTTTTTCCACCCAACGAAAATTCAGGAAATCCCTGGAAAACACTCGTGCTTCTGCTGCGATTATCCCGACCAGTGAGACATTCAGCCGGATTCCTGTCATCAAATCAGAAAATCCTCATCTAAGCTTTATTAAAGTCATTGAACTTCTGCATCATCCTGAACTCCCTAAACCAGGGATTCACCCTACAGCTTCAGTTTCCCCCTCGGCTAAAATCGGGTCCCATGTCTCCATAGGAGCCTTCTCATGCATAGGGGATTATGTTGAAATAGGAAGCAGGACCATTATCTTTCCCCTTGTCACCATTTACCCGGGAGTTACGATAGGACAGGACTGTATAATCCATTCACATGTTTCCATCCGAAGTTCCACAGAAATCGGAAAGGGAGTTGTCATTCACAACGGAGTGACCTTGGGTTCGGACGGTTTCGGCTATGTGAAGGAAAAAGACGGTTCCTATATGAAAATCCCACAAATCGGGAAGGTCATCATTAAAGACAATGTTGAAATAGGCGCGAACACGGCTGTGGATAAAGCCGCCTTGGATAGCACTGTTATTCACAGGGGAGTTAAAATAGACAACCTGGTTCAAATAGGACATAATGTCAAAATAGGGAAAAATTCAATCATTGCCGGACAAACAGGCATCAGCGGCAGCGTCAATGTGGGAAAGAACGTAATCATGGGAGGTCAGGTCGGCATAGCTGACCATATAGAAATCGGCGATAATGTGATCATAGCTGCAAAATCCGGGGTCTCAGGTAATATCCCCCCAGATGTGATCATTGCCGGTTATCCCCATCAGGATATCATGACATGGAAAAAAATATGGGCTTCCTTGTCTCAACTGCGCCCCCTGATAAAAGAGGTCAAGCGCCTTAAAAAGCGCCTTGAAAAAATAGAAAATAAAGAAAAATAACTACTGAAGCAGTACGAGCCTGATTATCCTGGTAATTGATTCTCCTCGATATAATTATTCACAGCAAGCCCGGCCTCCACCCCGGCTCCCACAGCTGTTGCGACCTGGTTGCTGCAGGTATCCGTCACATCACCCGCTGCAAATATCCCCCTCTCAGACGTGGCCATGTTCTTCGTGACTATGATCTCTCCTTTTTCATTCAAATCCACCAGCTCCTTCACAATATCCGTATTGGGAATCATGCCTACAGAAACAAAAATCCCCTCAATTTCTATCTCGGCTTCCTTGCTGTTTATTAAATTTAATATCTTTGCTGATCGGACCCTTTGGTCCCCGTTTATCTCTTTTACAACCGAGTCCAGCATAAATTCTATCTTCTCATTATCCTTAACTCTAGCCTGGAGTACTTTTTCCGCCCTGAATTGATCCCGCCTATGAATGATAGTCACTTTTTTTGCAAACTTGGTTAGGAACAGTGCTTCTGTCAAGGCATAACTTCCCCCTCCCACAACAGCAATGACTTTATCTCTAAAAAAAGCACCGTCACAAGTGGCACAGTAGGATACTCCCTTTCCGGTAAACTGGCTCTCGCCGGGAACATCCAGCTTCCTGTGGCTTGATCCGGTTGCAATAATGATGCTTCTGGCTGAATATTCCTCTTCTGCGGCCATTACAGTCCAGATGTCATCTGTTCTTTCAATTTTTGTTATCTCCTCCTGATTTATCTCACATCCAAATCTTAAGGCCTGAGATTTAAATCTTTCTGCAAGCGAAAAAGACGGCACTGCCCCGGGAGAACCAGGATAATTTTCTATAATATCTGTCAGTAAGATCTGCCCCCCGGGCATTCCCTTGTCTAAAATAAGTGTTTTTAACAGGGCACGTCCTGTATAAATACCGGCTGATAAACCCGCAGGCCCGGCTCCTGCAATCACCACATCATATGTTTGTTTCATATCTGAATATTCCTTTCTTTTCCTGATCGATTATCCCCAACCAAGTTTCTCCTGGACAAGGTCAAAATAATTCCTTTTCGGTGAGGAAATTAAAGAAAACGCATAATTGCTGTTCTTTATCTCCACTTCTTCATTCTTTTTTACTAAATTCCCTCTTTGCCCGTCTAAGGTCAGATAACTCTTTTCTCCTCCTGAGAGGATTTTGATCATGACCGTTGACTCTGATGAAATGACCATAGGACGAAAAGTGAGGGTGTGAGGACAGATAGGAGCAATGATAATAGCGGGAATATGGGGCTGTATAATGGGGCCGCCTGCTGAAAGAGAGTAAGCTGTGGAACCAGTCGGTGTAGATATGATAATCCCGTCTAAACTGGGTACAGCTATCTTCTTTTCATTGATCCATATCTCACATCTGATCATCCTTGCCAGAGCCCCTTTATTTATGACGGTATCATTCAAACAAAGAAACGTGCTCTTTTGATGGGAGACCTCCAGCATCTGCCTGTGGCTGACAATGGAATCATTCCCCTTTAAATACTCATCCAGAGTGATATACACCTCATCGAGCGGGACTTCAGTCAAGAATCCAAGACTTCCCATATTCACTCCCATAACAGGAACTCCCACTTTGGCTGCCAAGTGAGCGATACTCAGCATTGTTCCGTCTCCTCCTAATACAATGACAATGTCAGATAAGCCAGGCACTTTCTCTCTTTGCAGCCCCCTGTTCTTCCTCAATTTCTTCGCTGCAACCTCTTCTAGAACACATTCTATGCCGTTTTTTTCAAAATAGAGCATAAGCTCTCTCAAGACGTTTTTAATGCCAGGTGCATGAGGCTTTATTACGAATCCCGCTTTTTTAATCTTTTTCATTCCAAACAGCCTCCTTAATCAATGTCTTTAATGTCCTTAAATCCGAGCCCTTTCTTTTGACAGAACATAAAATAAAAAATTCCTTGTTTCCCTTCTGCCCTTTCACCGGACTTCCCGTTACATTTAGGACCTCCAGCCCCAAATCAAGGACCTGTCCTACAATCCTATCCAGCACGTCTTCATGAATTTTTGGGTCCTTGATGACTCCATTCCTTCCCACCTTGCTTCTTCCCGCTTCGAATTGAGGCTTGATCAAAGAAATGACCTCTCCCCCCCTTAAAATATTCCGGACAGCCGGAAGCACCTTTAGGACAGAGATAAAAGACAGGTCCATGGTCACAAGCTGGATCTCCTCATCAAAATCCTCTTTTTCCAGAAACCGGGCGTTCTTCTGTACAAGCACAACCCTCGGGTCGTTTCTCAGCTTCCAGTCTATCTGTCTTGTGTCAACATCAACGGCGTATACCCTTTGAGCTCCCCTTTGAAGCAGACAGTCCGTAAATCCCCCTGTAGAAGCCCCTAAATCCGCTGCTATTATTCCTTTAACATTAATCCTGAATTCATCCAGGGCTTTCTCTAACTTAATTCCCCCACGCCCCACATAAGCAGGCTTTTGAGCTAAGAAAAGGTCCGTGCTCTTATCAATGAAATCCCCTGCTTTATTCACTCTTTTCCCAGACGCCTTCACAAGCCCGGCCATTATCAAAGCTCTGGCCTTATTACGGCTTTCTGCAAGCCCCCTGTCAACAAGAAGCTTATCAGCCCTTTCCTTCATTATTCTGTATTCTGTTAAAAATCCTGTAATCCTATGACTTATACAGACTCTCTATATGGCCAACAATACCATCCGGATCCAGTCCGAACATTTTTTTTATCTGCTCCACTTTTCCTGCCGGATAAATCTTTTTTGGTATGCCTATTCTCTTGAATTTAATATTGAAAATATTCATTGTGTCTAAAAATTCCCTAACCGCACTTCCAAATCCACCGGCAACAACGCCTTCCTCTGCTGTAATGACCGCACTCCCTCTTTCAGCAAAACCAAGAATCATCTCTTCATCCAGGGGGCTGGCATATCTCGCATTCATAACAGCAAGGCTTATCCCCTTCCTTTCCAGCTTATCCGCTGCTTCCAGACAAGGGTGGACCATCTGACCATAGGCAATGAGCAGATCTTTTCCTTCTTTCAACAGTTCGCCTTTACCAACAGGGATATCTTTGAAATCCTTATCCATGGGAACTCCGAAGGCTTTCCCCTTCGGAAACCGGAGAGCAACAGGATGCCCATAAGAAAAAGCAGAACTCAACATATGCTGGAGCTCGTTTTCATCTTTAGGAGCCATGACAATCATATTCGGAAGATGCCTGAAATAGACAATATCATTGATCCCCTGATGCGTGGGACCGTCATCAGGCACAATCCCTGCCCGGTCCAAAGCAAATATGATCGGTATATCCATTAAGCTGACATCGTGATAAAGCTGGTCATAGGCCCTCTGGAGAAATGTTGAATAAATGGCGACAACCGGCTTAAATCCGCTTAAGGCCAGCGCTGCAGAAAAGTCAACAGCGTGCTGTTCGGCAATACCCACATCAAAAAAACGATCGGGAAATCTCTCTGCGAAATCTTTAAGCCCTGTTCCCCCCGGCATGGCCGCTGTGACAGCGACTATATACCGGTCTTTCTCTGCCAGCTTTTCTATTGTTTTTCCAAAAACTGATGAAAAAGTCGGGCGTGGATCCCCGCTCTCCATCTTTCCTGTCTTTATATCAAACGGGCGGGCGCTGTGAAACCTGGAAGGCTCGTTCTGAGCAGGAAGGTAGCCCTTTCCTTTTTTAGTGGCGCAAAGAACAACCACAGGTCCGTCATAATATTTCGCCTCTTCAAATGCCTCGATCAAAGACTTCAGGCTGTGCCCCTCCACAGCCCCTATATAACGTATCCCGAGTTCTTCGAATAAAAGACCTGGAAAGAAAGTCTTTTTTATTGCCTCCTCAAAAGCCCTTCCTGCTTTTATCAACGGCCATCCTACTACCGGAATCGTTTTAAGGAATGTCTTTGCATGATCCTTCATCCGTAAATAGTGCTGGCCGGAGACAAGATAAGTCAAATATTTGGACAAAGCCCCGACATTGAGGGAAATAGACATCTCATTATAATTCAAGACAATGACTATCTTTTCTCTGTGATGGCCTATCTGGTTCAAGGCTTCCCATGCCATTCCTCCGGTCATACCTCCATCCCCAACGACCGCTATTATGTTATGGTTTTGATTTTTTTTGTCCCTGGCAACAGCCATACCCATGGCCGCTGACAGTGCTGTTGAGGCATGTCCTGTGTTAAAAATATCGTGCTCGGACTCATCCCTGACAGGGAACCCTGAAAGACCCCCCATTTTTCTGAGCTTATAAAAACCGTCCTTTCTTCCGGTGAGTATTTTATGCGTATAACATTGATGGCCCACATCCCATATTATTTTATCCTTGGGCGAATCAAAAACATAATTAAGAGCCAAAGTCAGCTCAACAACACCCAAATTGGGGGAAAGGTGGCCGCCGTTCTTTGAAACGACCCTGATTATCAGGTCCCTTATCTCTCCGGCGAGATTGTAAAGCTGCTTATAAGAAAGATTCTTTAAATCCTGAGGACCTTTTATCCTGTCAAGTATACTTTTATTCTCCATTGTGCTTCCTGACCTCTAAAAGCTTTAAGGCCAAATATCTCAATTCATCAGATGCTATTGACTTCTCATCAAGCGCTTTGACCGCTGAGTTGACATATGTAAAAAGCTTTTTTCTTGCACTATCACGACCGCTGAAAAAGACCTCGTTAGGGCTGAACGGTTTCCCGTCCCGGATATCCTCATACGAATCCAGAATATCATCCCTTATCTGAAAGGCAAATCCCAGGTTCTCGGCATACATTGATACAGCCTCCAAATCATCAGGAGATGCCTGTCCCAGCAGAGCCCCTGTTCTCACTGCAGCGGATATAAGACTGCCTGTCTTTTTCTTCACTAACGAAGAGTAATCCTCTCTATTTAAATCTTCTATTGACGCTTTGATATCCAGATATTGTCCTCCCACCATGCCTGATAGACCGGCAGAGCGGCTTATTTCTTCAATAGCTTTTATTTTTTTTCCAAGAGTTCCGCTTCCAGCAGAAGCCTGTGAAAGAATCTCAAACGCCAAGGTAAGCAGGGCATCTCCCGCAAGAATAGCGACATCTTCTCCATACGCTTTATGACAGGACAGCTTTCCCCGCCTGAAATCATCATCGTCCATTGCCGGCAGGTCATCATGTATCAGAGAATAATTATGGATAAGCTCAATGGCACAGGCAAAAGGCAGGGCCGTAATACAATCACATCCGAAACTTTCCCCTGCACACAGAACAAGGATGGGCCTGAATCTTTTTCCTCCGGAAAAAACAGAATATTTCATCGAGTCCGCCAGCCCTCCCTTATAGCGGTTGAGTATTTTCTTCAGCTCTCCCTCGATCAAAGCTTTCTTTACTTGAATTTTTTCTTCTATTTTCATTTTAAAATGGAAGAGACTCGTTTCCTCCGTTATCAGGGTCCTCTTTGTCTTCTTCATCATCTCCCGGAGGCTGCTTATCATTTTCATCCATATCAAAAGGCTCAGCTGACACATTCCCTTCTTCATCTTTCAGAAGGATCTCAACTTTTTTTTCAGCTTTTTCAAGCTCACTTCTTAAAAACTTAGCGAGCTTAATCCCTTTTTCAAAAAGCTTTAAAGACTCCTCTAAAGACAGATCTCCCTGCTCTAGCTTCCCTACAGTTGTCTCTAAATCCTTCAGTGCTTTTTCAAAATTTAGTTCTTTCATTTTATTCTCCCATTTAATCCATTGAATCCGGCTTCATTGTTTTTTCTTATGTCTGTCTTCAATCATTTTCCTTCGATCGACCGAACTGACCTTGCATCTGAACTCTCCTTTAAAAAAAGAAACTGTCAGGCTTTTTCCCTTTTCAACTTTATCAATGGTTTTGATAAGGGAGTCACTCCCTTCCTCCCAGCACAGAGTATAGCCTTTTTTCAATATATTTAAAGGGCTGAGATTGTGCAATTGGGATGCCAACATTTCCCATTTACTCTTAAGACTGCTGAGTCTGTCCTTAATGAGGGCTGTTATTCTCTGTTCCGTAAACCTCACTTCTGACCTGTATTCAGCCATTTTTTTCTGTTCTCCCCTCATGAAATTAACAGCCCTTATATCAAGGTCATCCACATTCTGAGCCAGTTGATACAACCTCTCCTTAAATCTCTGAAAAGCATGATGCCGTATCAAGTCCATGACCCTGCTTTTTCTTTCCTGGGTCATATATCTCATCTGGTGTTCCATCACCTTTTCAAAACTCTCGATACGTTCGAGGAAAGCCTGCTCTTTTTCTATCAGTATCTCAGCTGCTGCTGAAGGTGTGGATGCCCGCTTGTCCGCAACAAAATCAGCGATTGTGAAATCTATTTCATGGCCGACTGCTGAAATAACAGGAACAGGAGACCTGAATATAGCTCTGGCAACTTCCTCTTCGTTAAACGCCCATAAATCTTCGATGGAGCCGCCTCCCCTCCCGACAATAATGACATCTAAATCAGGAACAGTCCCCAGATAATCCACAGCTTTGACGATTTCCTCTGCCGCTCCTTCTCCCTGAACTCTCACAGGGTAAATGAGGATATGAAGCCGTGCAAACCTTCTCTCTATGGTCTGTAAGATATCAATAATAGCCGCTCCCTTTGGAGATGTGACCACTCCGACTTTTTTCGGGAGCAGAGGAATTTTTTTCTTTTTTTCAGGATCAAAAAGGCCCTCTTTTTCAAGCTTCTTTTTTAACTGCTCAAAGGCAAGCTGGAGAGCTCCTTTGCCTTTTGGTTCGACCTGTTCGACCTGGATCTGGTACTGGCCTCTCTGTGCATACACACTAATCAATCCCTTGCAGACGATCTGGATCCCATCCTCCATCTTAAATGGGATTTTTACAGCATGGCTACGCCACATCACAGCATGCAGCTGGCTGTGCTCGTCTTTTAAGTCAAAATACAGATGCTGTGACTGTGCACGCTTAAAATTAGAGACCTCACCTTCTACCCATATCAACGGAAACTTGCTCTCAAGTTCATTTTTTATGATGTTTGTGAGCTCTGTAACGGAATAAACCTTGTTTTTTTCCTGTACGCTGTTACTGTTCACCTTCTCCACCCATCTTGACCCTTTCTATCAATAAGGCTTTCCCTGTTTGATAGTCTATCTCCAAATAAACAGCATTAAGAATGAATCCTTCTTTTGAAGGGCTGAAGCGCTGCGGTCTTGAAGTGAGAAACCTGTCAACAGCTTGTTCTTTTTTAATCCCAATGACCGAATGATATCCACCCACCATTCCTATATCAGAGATATATGCTGTTCCCCGGGGGAGAATTTTTTCGTCTGCGGTCGGCACATGAGTGTGTGTCCCGCATACAGCTGATACTTTTCCGTCAAGATACCAGCCTAAAGCCTGTTTCTCAGAAGTGGCTTCCGCATGGAAATCAACCACAATAACAGAAGTCTTTTTCTTCAGGGCATTAATTTCCTCTTCAGCAACTTTAAAGGGGCAGTCTATAGGCTCCATAAACACCCTTCCCTGAAGATTTAAAAAGCCGACGCTTCTGCCTCCGGAATCCTTAATAACACAAGAACCTCTCCCTGGGCAGGGCAGTGGATAATTAGCAGGTCTGATAATCCGTGGCTCTTTATCTAAATACTCCAATGCTTCCTTTTTGTCCCATATATGGTTGCCGGATGTAATGATATCAACACTTGTGAGCAGCTCTTCTCCTACTTTTTCGGTTATACCGATCCCACCGGCGGCATTCTCACCGTTTGCTGCGATAATGGAAGGCTTGTACTCTCTTTTTAAAGAAGCGAGGCAATTTTTTACGCTTTCCCGCCCAGGCCTGCCCATCACATCACCCAGGAATAATAAGGCTATCCTATCTTGCATATTCAACAGCTCTCATTTCTCGTATAACAGTAACTTTAATTTGTCCCGGGTAATCCAGCTCCTCTTTTATCTTTTTCGCAATATCCTTAGCCACTGAAGAGGCTTCTTCATCAGACATCCTCTGGCTTTCGACAATAATCCTTATTTCACGTCCGGCCTGAAGAGCAAACGCCTTTGCCACTCCTTTAAAAGAATGGGCTACCTCTTCCAATTTCTCCAGCCTCTTTATATATGTCTCAAGAAGCTCTCTTCTTGCTCCTGGACGGGCTGCAGAGAGTGTGTCAGCCGCTTGAACCAAAACAGCTTCTACAGAAGAAAATTCCACATCCCGGTGATGGGAAGCAATGGCATCTCTCACTTCCTTGGATTCTCCGCACTTCTTGGCCAGGGACACACTAAGTTCTGTATGGGTCCCCTCGAACTCTCTATCCACAGCTTTTCCTATATCATGCAGCAAACCGGCCCTTAAGGCGATTTTTTCGTCGGCACCTATTTCTTTAGCCATAAGAGCTGAAAGATAAGCAACCTCCTTTGAATGCTGGAGAACGTTCTGACCGTAACTGGTTCTGTACTTCAGCTTCCCCAAGAGCTTTATAAGTTCGGGGTGCAGATCCTGAATCCGGAGTTCCAGCGCCACTGATTCTCCTTCCTCTTTTATCTTTTCTTCCAATTCCTGTGTTACCTTCTCAACCACTTCTTCGATTCTGGCTGGATGAATCCGGCCGTCTGCAATAAGCTTTTCAATTGCCAACCGCGCTGTCTCCCTGCGGATAGGGTCGAAACTGGAAAGAATCACAGCCTCAGGTGTGTCGTCGACGATTATGTCGACCCCTGTCGCCATCTCCAAAGACCTAATATTTCTCCCTTCTCTTCCGATAATCCTTCCTTTCATGTCATCAGAAGGAAGGTCGACTACCGATACTGTGGTTTCAACGACATGTTCCGCCGCTGACCTCTGTATGGCTTGGCTGATAATATCCTTTGCCACATTTTGGCATTTCTCTCTTGTCTCTTCTTCTATTTCCCGCACTATCTGCACAGATTCAAGTTTGGCTTCATCCTCAATTTGATGGATGAGTTCTTTTTTCGCCTCTTCCTTTGTAAGATTTCCTATCCTCTCTAAATTGGCTATGGCTTTGTTCCTTATTTCCTGATTTTCCTTCTCCTGTTCCTTCAGCTCCCGCTCCCTGGCAAACAGCCTCTGTTCTTTATTTGAAATATTTCGTTCCCTTCTTTCCAGGTTTTTAAACTTCCTCTCTAAATTTTCCTCCTTTTGGACAAGCCTCCTTTCCATATCACTCAGCTTCCTTCGCTGATTTCTTGTCTGATCTTCAAAATCAGACTTTAAGTTAATTAACTTTTCCTTGGCCTCTATAGAAGCTTCTCTTTTGATCTTGTCTGCTTCCTCCATGGCCTTTTCATAGATTTCTTTTGCCTCTTCCTTGGCTCTTAGAACTGCCCGGACTCCGGAATTTTTCTTAACAAAGAAAAACACCAGGAATCCACTGAGGAGCACGAAAAAAACAAAAGCGACGATTGCACCCAAATTCACTTCTATCACCTCCAACAAAGGGATGTTAGAGGAGAAGAACGCCGGGAGGTAACTGAAATCAAAGTAGAAAATTCATTGTCAGAATGAGATTATGCATCACTAACCTTAACGCTTTTCCTAAAAAAAAATATCTCATCTATTTACTCTATATCCATTTTCCTAAATTCATTTTCTTGCACGATCTGTATCTTTATATGTACTCATATCTCTTAAAATCCGTTCCTCCAGACTTTCTATTTCTCTCTCCATATTCCCTATAGCTTCATTTAATCTATCTAATTTCTTCTGTGAAAGAAAAAATTCATCAGCAATATTTAAAGCAGCCAGAACCGCTATCTTAACCATATCATTCGACTTGGATTCTACAGCCACCTTGCGCATTTTTTTGTCCACATAGGAAGTAAGGTGACTGACATACTTTTCATCCTCTGCTCCTTTGACCTTTATTCTAAATTTCTGGTCAAATATCTCAATCTCAATGACTTTATCAATCATATCCCAATTTGATCGATCTGGCTTATTATCGACTCTATCCTTTTTTTAATTTCTTCCCTTTCTGTTTGGAATCCTTTTAAATTTTCACTCAACTTTCCTGCTTCTTGTGCTTTAAGGGAAAGATCTTTTCTCTCTTTTTTTAACTCCTCTAATTCCTGTTTTAACTTCTCGTTATCAGCGGAAAGTTCATTTATATAATCGATGATCTTCCCTATTTTCCCTTCCAGGATTTTAATTCTTTCTAATTCACTTGTCAATCTTGACCTCCTCCCCTTAAGTTTAACCCAAACTCTGTATTTAAAGCTTTTATTATCTTCTCTTGGAAACCGTCTGCTTCCTCTGCAAGCAGGGTCCTTTCCGGGTGACGAAAGATAAAACGAAAAGATAAACTGACCTTATCTTTAGCCATTTCTTTTCCCCAAAACCTGTCATATAAAACGTAATCTTCAAGATAGGGTATCATCAGCTTTTCTATACAGTCCTTGATTTCCTGATAGCTGATACCCCGTCCGGCAATAAAAGAAATATCTCTAATGATTCCCGGATACCGGCTTACAGGAGAATATTTAAAGGGTTTGGGCTGTTTTTTTAGCAAACTCCCAAGGTTTATTTCTGCGGCCCATACTTGTTCCTGAATAGAATAGGTATTGACTATAGACCTCTTTAATCCCCCAAGGAACCCTATCTTCTCCCCCTTAAAATTCAAACAAAGAGAATAATTTTGCTCAAAAAACGGATTCTCTTCTACTGTAAAGGAGAAATCCTCGAACTTTAGATACCTCATGAGTTCTTCACAAGTTCCCTTTAAATGAAAAAAATCAGATTTCTCCGGTTCCCTCTTCCAAAAAACAGGACCCAACTGGCCCGTGGTGGCAAAACCGAGTGTGTATCTTTCAAAATACTTCTCATCCTTCTTGAAAAATACATTGCCTGTTTCGAAAACATGGACCCCTTCAGTGCCCCTGTTCACATTCCATGCTATATTTCCAAGCAGTCCCCCGATAAGTGTCGTTCGTAACAGGGATGCTTTGAGTGATACTGGGTTTCTTATCTCAACAGCATCCAGTCCTGTCTTGAAAAGTTTTTCTTGCTCAGTATCCATGAAGCTGTAATTAACGACCTCATCAAAGCCTTCGTGGAACAAAAGGTCTCTGACCTTGTCTTCGATTTCTTTTCTTTTATTGACTTCTAGATTAATCCCCTGCAGTACAGGGATATGAGACGGGATCTTATCGTAACCATAAAAACGTGCTATTTCCTCTATGATATCGGCTTCCCGTTCTATATCCACCCTGAAGTAGGGAACTTGAACTCTCCATATCCCTTCTCTCTGCTTCTCTAATCTAAATTCCATCCTCTTTAAAAAATCAACAATAAAACCTTCATCAACGTCAACCCCCAGCAGCTCTGAGACCCGGTGATGCCGCAGTATAACGGTCTTCATTTTTCTGGGCCTGGGATATATATCTATCATCCCCTTCAGTGCTTTCCCTCCTATCTGAGTCAACAGGGACGCGGTCATAGAGGCGGCTTCCGGAGGGAAGGAAATATCTGTGCCTCTCTCAAAACGATAAGAGGCATCGGTCTGGATTCCTATTTCCTTCCACGTTTTACGAATAGAGATAGGATCAAAACAAGCGCTTTCAATAAACACATCCTTTGTTTCTTCTGTTACCGCCGTATCTTCCCCTCCTATGATTCCTGCAAGAGCCACCGGCGTGTTCTCATCAGCAATGACCAGCATACTCTGTGAGAGGACGACATCCTCGCCTCCCAGCACTTTTAATTCTTCTCCGTTCCTTGCCGTTCTTACGATTATTTTATTTCCCCTGAGTTTATTTAAATCAAAAGCATGAATCGGCTGCGCGGTGGAAAATAAAATATAATTGGTTATATCGACAACATTATTGACCGGGGACAATCCCATAGCCTTTATTCTGTCAACCAGCCAGGAAGGAGAAGGGCCTACTTCTATATCCTTTACTATCATGCCGGAGTATCTGGGGCAGAGGTCCTCTTCCAGAACCTGCACATCAAACACATCAGAAATATTCTCAGAAGACTCAACCAGGGGGAATTTTCGATCCTTCAAAGGAATCCCCAGGCTGGCTGCCAATTCCCTTGCGACACCTAAATGTCCGAGAGTGTCAGGCCGGTTTGCGTAGGTCTCAAGCTCAAGAACAACATCTCCATCCTTTTCTTCCCAATGGTCGACTAACAGGCCTATACTGTTCATTTTCTCCACAAGTTCTTTTGGAAACAATCTTATGTCTAAAAATTCTTTTAACCAGTTTAAGCTTATCTGCATTTTAGGAAAACTGCCTTATAAACCTTAAATCATTCTCATAAAAATTCCTCAGGTCAGGTATCCGGAAAGAGAACATGGCTGTTCGGTCGATACCCATTCCAAAAGCAAATCCGGAATATTTCTCAGGATCAATATTAACATTTTTTAAAACCTGAGGATCGACCATGCCGGCTCCAAGAATCTCAATCCATCCGCTTCCACCGCATACACGGCACTGTCTGTCCTCTCCACGACAGACCGTGCAGCCTATATCTACCTCTGCAGAAGGTTCTGTAAAAGGAAAGTAACTGGGTCTAAACCTGATTTTAATCTTTTCATTGTAAAGAGCTTTCAGGAAGCACTCCAGGGTACCTTTGAGATGGGCAAAGGTTATGCCTAGATCAACCACCAACCCTTCGACCTGATAGAACATAGGAATATGTGTGGGATCCGGAGTCTCCCTTCGATACACTTTGCCGGGATTTATCATTCTTATTGGAGGTTTTTTCTTTTCCATAACCCTTATCTGAACCGGGGAGGTATGCGTCCTGAGCAGCAAATCGTCACTTAAATAAAGAGTATCCCAATCATCCCTGGCGGGATGATGAGGAGGGAAATTGAGAGCCTCAAAATTATAATAGTCCGTTTCAATCTCAGGCCCATCCTCAATGGAAAAGCCCATTAATAAAAAAATTTGTTCGATCCTCTTTTTATAAAGCAAAATCGGATGCGGCGCTCCTCTGTATCTTCTTTTCCCGGGAAGGGTCAGGTCCATATCAAATTTAATATGCCTTGGCTCTTCGAGCGTCTTGGAATACTCTTCCAGCTTCTGCGCCACATAATTTTTAAACTCATTGACCTGCTTCCCGACTTCAGGCCTTTCTGTGGGAGAGACGTTCTTCAACTCTTTAAGAAGAAGTGTTATGCGGCCTTTTTTTCGGCTTAGATAAGTATTCCTCAGTTCTTTTAAAGAATCTTTATCCCCTGCTTGAGCCAATCCCTCATCAAAACTGCTCCGAAGTGCTCTGATTTTATTTTTTAAATCAACCATTTCAAGCTGAATCCCTGAGTTTATGCTTCCTTTGTCATTTTTACTATTTGAGAAAATGTTTCCGGGGAATTAACCGCGATGTCAGCTAATATTTTTCTATTCAGTTCTATGTTTTTCTTCTTTAAGCCCTTAATGAACTGGCTGTATGAAATATCATAATGGTTCGCCGCTGCCTTTATCCTCATGATCCACAATCTTCTAAAATCTCTTTTCCTATTTTTTCGATCTCTATAGGAATATTTAAAGGCTCTTTCCACAGCCTCTTTTGCTGTTTTGTAATTATGACTTCTGGCCCCCCAGTAACCCTTGGCTTCTTTGAGTACCTTTGATCTTCTTTTCCTTCTTTTTGTTCCTCTTTTAACTCTAGGCATTTTATGTCTCCCTCTAGGGTAAAATATTTTCTTTGTTTTTTCCCATTTATCCTGCTTAAACCATCCTATAGATATTTATTACTAAAAATCGTAAGGCATCATCCTTTTAATTCGCATTCTATCTGCAGGACTTATTTGACCTGGTTTCCTTAAATCTCTCTTTCTTTTTGCTGACTTCTTCGTAAGTATATGTCCTCTATAGGCTTTACTATAAATGACCTTTTTATTCTTGGTTATTTTAAACCTTTTCTTAGCGCCTTTATGTGTCTTCAGCTTTGGCATCTCTCTCTCCTGATTTAATTGGGCTTAATAATGCAGACACAGCCCAAGGCTGTCTCCTTACTCTTCCGTCTTGTTTCCCAAGGTCTTTTAGGTCTTCAAAAACTCTTTCTATGATTTGATCCGCAAGTTCTGGTTTTGCTTTCTCACGTCCCCTCAGCATGACAGTAACCTTCACCTTGTTTCCTTCTTTTAGAAATCTTTGTATGTGTCTCACTTTAAAGCTGTAATCGTGGATACTGATTTTCGGCCTGAATTTAATCTCCTTCGTCTGGACCTGTTTCTGGTGTTTTTTCGCCTCCTGTTCCTTTTTATGCAACTCATAAAGATATTTTCCGTAGTCAAGAATCCGGCATACCGGAGGTTTCGCGTTTGGTGCCACTTCAACAAGGTCCAGTTCTTTCTCCTCAGCAGCTAATAACGCTCTTTCAATAGGGACTACTCCGAGCTGTTTTTTGTTTTCATCAATCAATCTTACTTCCTTGGCTGTTATCATTTCATTCGTCCTGTGAGGCTTTCTCTCCATTCTCCTTGGATAAAACTTAGGTTGTACGATGATAATCCTCCTTTAAAGAGTGATTTCTAAATCCCTATTTTTATTTAAATCTAACATTTTTTCAAGAAGCTCTTTGAAATTAAACTGGCCCTTGTCTCCTTCAGTATGGATCCGAACAGATACACTCTCCTGCTCGACCTCCTTATCACCCACCACAAGGATTATGGGAATCTTGTTTTTCTCGGCATCTCTGATCTTGTATCCCACTTTCTCTCTCCTTGTATCCACTTCGGTTCTTATCTCTTTCTCCCTCATCTCCTGATAGAGATGATGCGCATACTCATTGTGCCTGTCAGCAATCGGGATTATCATGGCCTGGACAGGAGCAAGCCAGAAAGGAAAGTTTCCGTTATAATGCTCTATCAAAATCCCAAAAAACCTCTCCAAGGAACCAAGCAGGGCTCGGTGGATCATAAAAGGACGGTGAAATTCACCATCTTCTCCTACATAGGTCAAATCAAATTTTTCTGATAGGTTAAAGTCCAGTTGAATGGTCGTACACTGCCAAGACCTTTTCAGTGCATCCTTGATTTTTATGTCTATTTTAGGGCCGTAAAAAACCCCTTCCCCTTCATCCACGCTAAAATCAATCTTCTCCGCTTTCAGAGCTTTTTCTAGTGCATCCGTTGCTTCACCCCAGTCTTTCACAGAACCACTGAATTTTTCAGGACGGGTTGAAAGGAAAACATCAAAGTCTTCAAATCCAAATGTCTTCAGAATCCTCAGAGCCATGGAAATAGTCCTTCTGATTTCTTCTTCAAGCTGGTCAGAACGGCAAAAAATATGGGCGTCATCCTGGGTGAATCCCCTGACTCTGAGCAGACCGTGTAAAACCCCTCCCCGTTCATATCTATAGACCGTTCCCAGTTCAGCCCATCTTAATGGGAGCTCCCGGTAGCTCCTCTGGGTTGATTGATAGACCATTATATGAAAAGGACAGTTCATGGGTTTTAACTGGTATTCAACACTGTCACTGATCAACGGCGGATAGAGAGCATCGTAAAATTCAGTGTGACCGCTTGTTTTCCAAACATCTAGCTTGGCAATATGAGGAGAGTAAATAAGGCCATATCCTTCCTTAAAATGTTCTTTGCGCCAGAAATCTTCTATAACTGCTCTGGATGCCGAACCCCTAGGATGCCATAAGATCAAACCTCCTCCCAGTTGTTCATTGGTGCTGTAAAGGCCCAGTTCCGGTCCCAGTTTCCTGTGGTCACGTTTTCTGGCTTCTTCCTGCATATAAAGAAAATCTTTAAGCTCTTTTTGCTTAAAAAAGACCGTACCATAAATCCTCTGAAGCTGCCGGCCGCTTTCATCCCCTTTCCAGTAGGCACCTGAAACAGAAAGCAGCTTAAAATGTTTTATGGCCCCGGTAGAAGGCACATGGGGACCCAGGCAAAAATCCACAAAATCTCCCTGCCGGTAGCAGGAAACCTTTTCACCGCCCTTTTCCTCTACCAACTCAACCTTCAAATCCTGATTCAAATCCTTAAAAAGTTTAATGGCTTCTTCCTTTGAGCATTCAAGTCTTTCCAGAGGGATGTCCTGATCTGAAATCTCTCTCATTCTCTTTTCTATTGATATCAAATCTTCTTGGGTAAACGGTTCGTCCCTTAAAAAATCATAATAAAAGCCATCTTCAACAGCTGGCCCTACTCCGGTTTTAGTCCCGTGAAAAAGGTCAAGCACAGCATGAGCCAAAAGGTGAGCAGCGCTGTGTCTTAAAGTATCCAGACTGAAATCGAGTCCTTTATTCTTGTTTTTATGCATTTATCACAATCCATTTGGTATGTTTCTTTTTTTATTTGTGCCGACTTAACCCCCAAAGAAGAGGATAGATTTTTCAATTTGTTTTGAATGTTTTTATGTAACAAAAAAAATCAATCTTCATCCTAAGGTTAAGCAAACTTTACATTTTAATTTACTGTAAATCAACATCTGTTTTTCTCAAATGGTAGGCGCGGAGGGTATCGAACCCTCGACCTCTTCCGCGTCAAGGAAGCACTCTCCCACTGAGCTACGCGCCTCTTTCTTTACTCACAAGCCTATATATATTAAAGGTTTGAATTGACTCTGTCAATAAAAATAGGACACAAGAAAGCTCAGAGACTTATTACCTCTGCTCTCATGTCCTTTAGAGAAAGGAGTCCCACCGACGGCCTCCCCGTAAGCCACCCCCCTGTTTCACCGGGATTTATCACAAGGGTGCCTTTTTCTTTCCTTATATCCGCTTTGTGTGTGTGTCCGTATATGATGACGTCATAATCACCGCTAGCCGTATAGTTTTTGATATTAAAATGAGTATGGGTCACTAAAAAGCTCACTCCTTTATGGGAAAACCTGAACGGTTCTTCACAAAGCGTTCCAAGTGATTTAAATACTTTTTTCAGACCCTGTCTTTCCCCATCACAATTTCCGAAAACAGCCTTTACAGGGCATGCGAGTCCTTTTAATTCCCCAGCTGCAAACGGAGCTATAAAATCACCGGCATGGATCACCAGTTCACACCCCGCATTGTTAAAAAACAACACCGCCTGCTTTATTGCATCGCAGTTATCATGAGAATCTGACATTATGCCTATCATTTACTTCTCCTTCCCTCCTTTATGTTAACCTGGATTCATCAAGAGTCAACCCCCCCTCCCGGACCTCACCAGCCGGTCTGGTTCGAACAACGATTGACAGCCTGGGTAAAATTCATGCCGCCTTTATGCCGAGCACCGCACAGCCAGCAAATAGGTTTTCCACTGTGCTCATCCCGATTAGCCTATCATCTCCCCGGTCTTGATGCTGAAAATATGGAAATTTTTGACACTTCATCCAGCGGTTCACTTTCGTCCATCTCCTCTACCCATACCTGTCCTTTATCAGTAATATGTGAGGTTACCCGGGCTATAAACTCCAGGTATGTTAGACATCCACCAATATCTGATAAGAGGATATCTTCTTATGATGGTGATGATGTTACATTTTTGTGGGACCATCCCAGTACAAATGTAAGGCACTATGTAACCCTGCAGGCAATAGAGTTCATCTATCGCGTAGTGATCCATCTCCCTGAACCAGGATTCAAGATGATAGTACCATATGGGCTGTATTCTCCTAAATATGTTAACAAACCGACTGTCCAGGCGATATTCACGATATCAGGCAAAGTTGTCGATCCAAAGAAACTGACTTGACGGGAATCCATAATGATCTTTACAGGACGGGATCCATTGGCTTGTAGCTGTTGTGCGAGGGAGATAATCGAAGTATGTATCGTCTATAAACGAAGGGATAAGCTGAAAGTGAAATATCATCTTATGTTAAATGATCTCTCAGCTATCGGATACCCTGATGAGAATTGATATGCCCGCAAACTTGGTTAGTTTGCCCCGGAAGGGCTTTTTTTATTTTAACATCTGTTTTATATCCCCTTCTGGCTCCCCAATAAGTTTTAAATCATATTTCTCTTTTAAAACATTTAGAATGTCTTCGTTCACCCATGCAGGTAGAATTGGCCCTATGTATATCCCTTTTATGCCAAGAGCGAGCAAACTCCAGAGAACCGCCACGGCTTTTTGCTCCATCCAGCTTAATACCAATGTCAGTGGCAGCTCATTCACCCCCACATCGAACACTTCAGAAAGAGCTAAAACAATATCTATGGCAACAATGGAGTCATTGCACTGACCAAGGTCGATCAATCTTGGGACCCCATCAATGTCGCCAAGGTCCAGATCGTTGAATCTGAATTTACCGCAGCCGAGGGTTAGGATGATCGTATCCATTGATAACTTTTGTGCAAACTCACGATAGTATTCCATTTTTTTATTCGGAGAATCACAGCCTCCGATGAGGAAGAAATGCCGTATCTTGCCATTTTCCACCAGCGCCTTGATTTTGTCTTTCAGCGAGAGAACCACAGACTTGGAAAACCCTGTTGTCAGCGTCACCACGCCAGGCTCGTTATCAAGCTCCGGCAGCGCTTTCGCCTTTTCTATCACGGGGGTATAATCATACCCGGAGATATGCTTCACACCAGGCAGTTTTGCAGGTCCTGTAGTAAACATTCTATCCTTATAATCATCCTTGGGCGGCACAACGCAGTTCGAAGTTCCAAGAATTGCCACTGGATACTTGGAAAATAATTTTTTCTGATCTCTCCAAGATATTCCCAGATTGCCTACCAGATGCTTGTACTTTTTCAGACCTGGGTATCCGTGTGCAGGTAAAAGTTCTGAATGTGTATAGACGTTTATACCTGTGCCCTCCATTTGTTTAAGCAGTTCTTCCAGTGCCTTTAGGCCATGCCCGGTAGCAATAATCCCTTTTCCTTTGACAGTCCCTGTCCGTACTTCTGTAGGCTCCGGTTCTCCGTAAGTTTCGATGTGTGCTTTTTTTAGAAGTTTCATTGTCTTCACATTCATCTCTCCACCCTCAATTGCAAGTCGGACAAAATCTTCTGCATCAAAGTTCACATTAGTGAAAGTAGAATAAAAGACCCTCTCTAAAAATGCATCTATTTCCGTATCGGTATATCCAAGTTCCCTGGCATGATAGAGATAGGCAGCCATCCCCTTCGTGGCAATTAACAAATTGTCCTGCAAACGGGCAACTGTGGGCTCTTTTCCGCAGACTCCTCTTTTAGTGCAACCAGTCCCCCTTACGGTCTGGGAACACTGGTAGCAAAACATATCTAAGCTTTCTTTGTCAGCCATTTTCATTCCTCCTTTTATAAAACGTTCTTACATTTGGGTTCTTCTCGCCAAATTTTTCAACCAGTTCCCTCAAAACATCTTCTCGTGACTTGCCCTTCTTTTCCAATCTTTTTATCAACTGATAAGCACCAAACAGTGGTGAAGGACCAATCTCCGAGCTAAACGTGCCGATGCCCTCGTTCCAGACAAGCATCGAAAAAAGTTCATCCAGTTCATCAACAGTCAATCCAATGGCGTATGCCTTTATCATCTCGCGGGTCGCCTGACGAAAACGACTCAAAAGATTCCTTTTTATTTTCCCATTCTTTCCCCATTTTTTTCACCTTCTTTCTGTTTTTTTGTCTCTTTCCTCATCCATTTTATCCCTCATTTTTCACGATATTGAGTTCTTTGTGTTTATTCGAAATTTCATCCGCTAATTTATCCAGTTCTTTGAAATCATTTTCTTTTGGATACCCTTTAACCAGAACTGGTTCTATGATCTCTACCTTAAGATTTGGGATCATTTCTGCAATTTGTTCTATCGCTTTGCTACCCCAACCATAGGATGCTATTACCGACACAAATTTAGCCTTGGGTCTTAAAAGGTTTGCTAATTTTACAGCGTATGTAACGTTTGGATGAGGTCCAACTTGGACCGTTGGTGTTCCTATGACTATGGTTGCTGCATCGACTAAGGTTATGGCGAGTTTGCCTATGTCCGTTACAGCCAAGTCAAATATATGTACCTTAACACCTCTTTTTGATAATGCCGTAACAAGATGCTGGACCATCTTTTCAGTACTGCCGTGCATTGAGATGTATGGTATGACAACAATGTTTTTTGGAGTATCAGAGATCCAATCCTCATATGCATTGATTATGAAATCCGGTTTATTATATATTGGACCATGGCTAGGTGCGATCATATCTAGTTCATATTCACTTATTTTTTCCATATTCTTCTTGATAATATTTCTAAATGGCATCATAATCTCGGCAAAATATCTCTTCGCTGCTTCATATACCTGACCTTCATCTGTAACATACATATCGGTAGTGGCAATATGTGAGCCGAAAAAATCACACGTAAACAGAATCTTATCTTCCTTGAGATACGAAACCATCGTTTCCGGCCAATGAACCCAAGGAGTATATATGAACTTTAATGTTTTATCCCCCAAAGACAGTTCTTCCCCATCTTCTACAATAACCACTTTTTCCTCCGGTACGCATAGATGATCAACGATCATACCTTTTCCTTTTGAAGAGGTTATAACCTTTGCCTTGGGATATTTTTCTAAGACATGTGGAATCATTCCGGAATGGTCTTGTTCTGCATGGTGGGATACAATAAAATCAACATTTTCAATGCTCTCCAACTGAGACAGCAAAGCATCAGCCAAATCAGGGTCAACCGTATCCAATAAAACAGTTTTCTCGCTTCCCTTGATCAAATATGCATTATAACTTGTGCCATCCGGTAGAGGAATTAGCGAATCGAATAATCGCCTGTTCCAATCAATAGCCGCGACCAAATAAACATTTGGTTTTAATTGTCTTAACACGCTCATTTTACTCCTCCTTTTTTATTTCATTATCGACAGCATCCTGATATGTAGGAGCAGTTTTCTGTGAAAATCCGCCTTTTACTTTATGATAATATTCATATGTCATGGGTTTACCATCAGATAGTTTCTCTGCATCTTCAATCCCACCAATAAATATCATATGTGTCCCAGCATCAATGCTATCTATTAACTTCATCACCTATCATACACATAAAAAACAATACCAGTCAAAAAATAAATTCCCAAAAAGAAAGAATCATATAAAATGAGATCAAAAGATGCATAGAAAAAACAGAGATCCCCCTAGAGGGTATAAAGGGATCTTCATCATCAATGTCGCTTCAGCCACACCTGAATTTCATGAGGGGATAGAATAACCGGGATTATTGCATTAAATGCAACGGTATATTAAAATAAGTGATTCTTTTAAAACAATAAACAAGGAGAAAAATATGAAAAAAGCAATCATAATGGGAGCAGCCGGAAGAGACTTCCATAATTTTAACGTTTATTTAAGAGACAATAAAAGCTACGAGGTCATTGCATTCACTGCAACTCAAATCCCTGATATAGAGGGAAGAAAGTATCCTCCTGAACTCTCAGGAAAACTCTACCCGAGCGGAATCCCGATATACTCTGAGGACAGACTCACTGAACTCATCAAGGAGAACAGCGTGAACGAAGTCTTTTTCTCCTACAGCGATGTGCCTTATGAATATGTGATGCACAAGGCTTCTCAGGTGCAGGCAGCCGGGGCCAGTTTCTCTCTTCTAGGGCCTAGAGAAACCATGATAAAAAGCAAGCGCCCGCTCATCTCTGTCTGTGCGGTCAGAACAGGCTGCGGAAAAAGCCAGACATCCAGAAAAATCGCCAAGCTTCTCAAAGAAAAAGGGGAAAAAGTCGCTGTCATACGCCATCCCATGCCTTACGGAGATCTGGCCAAACAGGCCGTCCAAAGATTTGCCACCTATGAAGATATGATAAAGCATGACTGCACAATCGAAGAGATGGAAGAATATGAGCCCCATATAAAAGAAGGGATATTGGTGTATGCAGGAGTCGATTATGGAGAAATATTAAAAAGAGCAGAAGAAGAGGCAGATGTTATTTTATGGGACGGAGGAAATAATGATATTCCCTTTTACCTGCCTGACACAGCCATAGTAATCGTAGACCCTCACAGACCCGGGCATGAACTCCTCTATTATCCTGGGGAGACAAATTTCAGGCTTGCTGATGTCATTGTCATAAATAAGATGGATACAGCTAAAAAAGAAAACGTCGATATAATCCTGACAAATATAAAAAAATACAATCCGAACGCAAAGATAATCAAAGCAAACTCAGTGATCAAAGTCAAAGAGCCGCAGGAAATTTCAGGTAAAAAAGTACTGGTAATTGAAGACGGACCCACCCTGACACATGGGGAAATGAAATATGGTGCCGGGATAGTGGCAGCTGAAAAATACGGCGCCGCAGACATCATTGATCCCAGGCCTTTCGCCGTAGGAAGCATAAAAACAACCTTTCAAAAGTACTCCCATTTAGACAGAGTCCTGCCAGCCATGGGTTATGGAAAAAAACAGATCGAGGAATTAGCACAGACCATAGACAACAGCCAGTGTGACCTGGTCGTGAGCGGAACTCCCATAGACCTGGGAAAACTCATAGAAACAAACAAGAAAATACTCAATGTCTCTTATGATCTGGAAGAAATAGGATCTCCAAACCTAAAAGAAATCCTCAAAAATTACTGATGAAAAGAAAAATCGCACTCATAGCGTTTGGCGGCAACGCGATTCTGCCGAAAGGCCAGCAGGGGCTTCAATCTGAACAGATGAAAAACGCACAAAAAGCCGCCCGGCTTGTCATTCATATCGTCAAAAAAGGGTATGACCCGATCATTGTTCACGGAAATGGGCCCCAAGTCGGCAATCTCTTGATCCAGATGGAGGAGTCCATAAATAAAGTGCCTCCTTTTTCCCTGGAAGTATGCGATGCCATGACTGAAGGAAGCATGGGTTTTATGCTTGAAAAAGCCATAATCAATGAGCTTCGAAAAAATTCAATAGACAAGCATGTTGCCACACTTATCACTCAAGTAGTGGTTGATAAAGAGGATAAGGCCTTTGATAATCCGACCAAACCAGTGGGCCCGTTTTATTCGAAATACAGAGCCCAGATGCTTAAACGCCAGAAAAAATGGGACATGATGGAAGATGCCGGCCGTGGATACCGGAAAGTCGTTCCGTCACCAAGGCCTATAGACATAGTCCCTAAAAAAGTCCTTTATGACCTGGTCCACTCAGGAAAAATCGTTATCGCTTCCGGAGGAGGCGGGATTCCGGTCATCATTAACGGAAGGGGCCTGTTCCAAGGAGTAGAGGCTGTTATTGATAAAGATTTCGCTTCAAGCCTCATTGCAAGAGAAGTCAGTGCAGATCTTTTTATCATCCTTACGAATACGAAATGCGTGTATCTGAACTTCGGCACTCCCAATGAAAAAGCAATCAAAAAAATGACATCCCAGCAGGCACAGAAATATTTACAAGAGGGCCAGTTTCCACCCGGCTCAATGGGTCCAAAAATCGAAGCGGCTATTGAATATATAAACAGCGGCGGTGAAAAGGTGATCATCACCTCGGCCAATCATCTCAAAGCAGCTCTGATCAACCGTTCAGGAACCACCATCACACAGTCTCCTTAGGGGGGAGAAAATGATTAAAAATCTCATTTCCTTAGATGAAATTTCTGCATATCAATTTAGTGAGATGCTTGACCTTACACTTGAGATAAAAAAGAAGCCCAGGCTTTTCAAAAACAGCCTTTCCGGATTCATTATTGCCGGTGCGTTTCAAAATCCGTATTTCCATCCCAATGTGAGTTTCCAGGTCGCTGTCTCCTCACTTAAGGGAGAAGCGGTCTTATTCAACTATTCAGATCTGCAGGCCAGAAATAAAAGACTATCTCAAGTTTCCTGCAGATGCCTGGAACGCTGGGCGGATGGAGTTGTTATAGAGACAAAAAACCATGAACATATTGCTGAGCTTGAGAAAACGGTCCGCATCCCCATAATAAACGCGGGTTCAGAAAAATTCTCTCCCTGCCAGGCCTTGGCAGACTTTTTCACCATAAAGGAACACTGCAGAGATCTGACAAATATCAAACTAGCTTTTATTGGAAACCAAAAAAATATATGCCACAGCCTGCTTTTAGCTGCAGCCACAGCAGGAACACATATACATATTGCTGTCCCCCGGAAAAACAAACTCGGGCAGGACGTCATTGATGCTGCTGAGGTTAAAGGAAAACACACACAATTTAATTACATGATAACAGAAAATCCACAAGAGGCCGCCCTAAACGCTGACATAGTGTATTACTCATATATCCCTTCAAGCTCTTCTCCGAGAATTGAAAAAGATTTTTTATTTAAAGACTCCCTGTTTTCCTCCTCCAAAAAAGACGCTCTTTTTATGTTCAGCATCCCTTCCCCAGAACCCGAAGAAGATTTGTTCAAAAAAATCCAATCGGGCAAATCATTAATTTTCAGTCAAGCTGATAATAGACTTCATATTACGAAAGCTATTATGGTATCATTAATAAGAAACAAGGAAAGAGAAATATAAAAATGGCCAAGTCAAGTGAAAACACAAAAGTATTAAAAGCTGATCTCGACTTTATACAGGAAAAGCTTGCCAAACAAGACCATGTCCCTACTCTGGCCGAGCTTACAGAAATGCTTGCCTACAAAAAAAATGCACGGCTGCTTAACCAGGAAGTATTGAAATACGACCCTGCATGCACATATGAAACGAATAACCTGATCTGTAAAGAATACAACGAGCCTCTCATTATAAGCAGCAAAGAAAAAAAACACTTCACAGGTAAAATCGTACTCAAAGTCATTAATAAAATACGCTATCCCGATTACAACTGTGAAATGCTTGAAGTAGATTATACCGGAGGGGGACTATTCCGTAAGCATATTGATTATATGAAAAGAAAAAAGACACAGGTCCTCCTTCCCGCAGCCGCGGAGGGCTCGCATAAAACCCCTGAGGTCATAAACAAAGAAGAAGACCCAAGACTTCACAAACTTCCCATGACAGAAAAAGACTTGAAAACCTTGGGAGTCAACCTGAGAAAATCCATTTCAAAATCTGATGCGTTTTTTGGTTGGAACGAACACTGGCAACTATCCAAAAAAAGAATATCCATTCCTGAGAATAAAATAAAAAAAATTGAGAAATATTTTAAAGAACAAAAACAACCTGCCTCCACAAAAGAATTGATTGAAAAATTTTTCAACGTAAAACCAGAGGATGACAAATTTGATATATACTGCTTGAGTTTAAATTTTACATTAAACAAAAAACACAAGAATACCTTTATCTGCGTTTATCCTAAAGACCAGGGGAGATGGTTTCACAAGGAAATACTCAACTCATTTTTAAAAGGGAAGCCTCTTTCCGTTGATAAAGCAGAACTCCCTCAGCTGGACGAGAAACAATATGAATCCATTAGGGAAAAGGAAAATAAATTCCCTCTTAAAATCTATATTTCCTGGAGAGAAGTTTTATCAGGGGGCATTTCAATCCCGCCTGAACTAAAAAGAGAGCTTGCCGACACAAGAGAATACACATTCAAAGATGAGGAAGATGGAGACGAAACCACTGCTTTCTACTACCCTTCTCTGAACATATTCCTTGGACTGGATAAATTCTATAAAAAGCACAATATTCCCCAGGGAGCCAGCCTGACAATAAAGAAAACAGACTCAAACCAAATGAGCTTTCGCCTGAAGAAATCAAAAAAGAAATTGATGCTCCCTTATCTTGAATACAACTCAAAAAAAGACACTTTTTCAATTGCTGAAAAAGAAACACCGACCTATGCTCTTCCCAATAAAATAATTTTTATTGAGCACGGAACCCTTAAAAACCTGCTTGACCTTTCGGAACAGAAAAAAAACAAGGACCTAAGGGAACTCCTGATCATAGTGTTTAAAAATTTCGGGTTTGAAGGAGAAAGACAGACCCTGCATTATAAAAAAGCATTCCACTTGGTTGATGTCCTGAAGCACACCTCGCTTGCAGATATCGAAAAAACTCTCTGCCTATCACCAGAATTTGCAATGTCAGAAAAAAAGACGGGTCTGTTTTTCTATCACGAAAAAGTCAAAACCGAAAAAGAGTTAGAACTCGAAGAACCCATTGAAATCGAGGAACCGGAAGAAGAAGCAGCAGCAAAGGAAGCCCAAGATGAAGTCCTTCCCGAAATCGGAACAGTCGGTGAAATCAGCACTCCAGAGATCCATCTTGAAGAAAAAAAGGAAATAGAACCCCTTAAAAAACCCAAAGCAGTAAAGAAAAAACCCAAGAAAAAGCCCGCACCTAAACCCCCATTAAAGAAAGAAAAAAAGGAAGAAATAACTGCTGAAAAACAGCTTCCGGAAAAAAGACAGAGAAAAACAGAAAAGAAAGAAGTCGACTTTGAAAAGCCTCAACGCATAAAGAGAGGGAAAAAGAAAATCATCGAGGAACAAATAGAGCAGGAAGAATCAGAACTGGAAGCATTCTTTGCTGTCAAAACAGATAAAGAGAAAGATCTGGAAGAAGAAAAAATAGAAACTCTGAAGTCCGAACCAATAAAAGAAAAAGAATTCAAAAAAGCCTCGGAAAAACCCTTGTCAGCAGGCTTATTCGGAGAAAAATTAAAATCCGCACTGGGACAAAAGGGAAACAAAAAAACCAAAGAAAAGACAAAAGAGTCCTGATAAAACAGGATATGACAATATTTTGCCCGTCACCAACAATTTTTGTTACTATTTCTTCAGGTCCTTTCATCCCGATTCAATCCAACCGCTTCATTTTCAATCACTTGGGATATGGCATAAAAATTGCTGTCAAAAAAGCGATGAAAGTGAGGTGATGAACCATGGGACCACATAAATTTATAGACCGCCATTTTAAAACACTAGGAATCATCGGGTTGATAAGTTCGTGGCTGACAATTATCCTTATTTGGGAAGGATTTGTCACTCTTCCTTTAATCAGCTTTGTCATGACCGGAGGATTTTTCGGCCTTGCCTTTATGAGGACTCCCCCTTACTAACCTGAACTATTCATAAAAAAATGGCGACGAGAATTTTTTTGTTTTGATACCAAGGGACTGCATGCTTTTATAAAAAAATGACAACTGAAACATTTTTATTTGTTTTTACAGGATCTTGTGAAGAGAACCCTGTTTCCTTAACACTCCCTTTTTATCCAATAATTCCAGTAGAGGAATGGCATACTTTCTGGATAAACCTGATATCCTTTTAAATTCTGATACTGTTAATTCTTTAGCCCCAGATTCTTGAAGCTTTGCAATCAATTGGTCAAGCCAGTCTGAAAAAAAGATGAATCCCTCCTTCCCATGAATGACTTTTTTCCGCGCCAGGAGGGTATCAAACAAACGGTCGAATCTTTCAGAAGAAACGCCAAAGAGACCCGGTAAATCTTCAAAAGAATAATTTTTAAATTCACCGGCAGAGCACATTTCATTTATCTTCCTTATGATTCTCTCATCCTCCTTCGAGATATTTTCCTCAGGGGCAGAGAGGACAAACTTATAGTCACACTCTTTGACTCGACCCAAATACTTTAAATAACTGATTGCCAGCTCAGCCACCTTAGGGTGAACATCCACTTTTTCTTGTATCTCTTCTAAAGCCATCCCCTCTCTTTCTGAATCACTTCTCGAACGATCCCTGATCAAGGATAAGATCTTTTTCTTCAACAAATCAAAATGAAACCTGGATATTATTAAAATCGGACTGAAGGATACAATCCTTATTTTCTTCTCCTGTTCTAAAGACTGACATACATTAAGGATCTGGTTTTTTGAAAGACTTGAAAAATCGAATATCTCTTGCTGGCTTAATCCTTGAAATCCTTTTTTTTCGGCCAAGGCAGAGATCATATCCTCTTCTTTTTTATTGAGCTGTTTTAAGAAAGCGATCCTTTTTTCTACATTCCTGGGAATGGTATCCCCTGCTTCAGGAACAAGTACTTTCCCCCTGATAATGAGCTTTTTGGTTTTAGAGTCCTTGAGTACAAACTCGTCTTTCCACTTTACCTGAATCCGATCCCCCGTACGAATACGCACAAAATGCTCTTCGGACTTTTCTTCTGCCGGAGTGTAAAAATCCACAGAGGCACTGGTTTTTCTCTTAAAAATAAGGAGCGTATCCATACGGATGCCACTCTCTTCCTGAATGTTTAAATCGAGAACAGCTTCGAAATACATAGGATTTTAGATATTCTCCTCTAAGTTCTCTCCCTAGGCCCGGTGCAGGATCATCTTCCTTGACTCGGGATTCACAGAAACAATAATGACCTTCAATTTCTCCCCAAGACGAAATTTTTTTCCTGTTCTTCGCCCTGATATCATTTTATCATCTCTTTTTAAATAATAATCTTCCTTCATTTCATTGTAAAGCATGATGCCGCTGACAAAATAATTATCCAGCTCAATGACCAATCTGGACTTTGATATATCGATTATGAAACCGCTGCATTCTTCACCGAGCCTGTTTTTTAAAATCCGGTAGATTCTCCACTCAAGCAAATCTTTCTCAGCCTCCTCAGCATTCCTTTCTCTCTGAGAACAGTGTTCAGCCTGAGATGCCAGGGACGAAAAGGAAGCCTCAGAACCATCAAGAACACCCTTTAATATCCTGTGCACAATCAAATCAGGATACCTTCTTATGGGAGACGTAAAATGGGTGTAATATTTTTTGCCCAGCCCGAAGTGACCTGTGTTTTCCGGAGAATACACAGCCAGTTGAAGACTCTTTAACATCTCCAGAGTGATAAATTTCTCATCCGGTCTCCCTTTTATTTGTTCGAGCACAGATTGAATGTCTTTAGGTTTGACCGGGTATTGAGATGACAGTGACAGACCAAAATAATTCAGCATCTCTCTAAATCTTTCGATGTCTTTTTTTGCCGGGGGAGGGTGTACCCGGTACAACACAGGAATATTAAAATCTGAAAGAAAAGCGGCCACAGCTTCATTGGCAGCAAGCATGAATTCCTCTATAAGCCAGTGAGCCTCATTCGGTTTGAACGGCACAACCGCATCCAGCACACCACTTTTATATACGAGTTCCGGCTCAGCCATTTCAAAATCAATGCTGCCGGATTCAATCCTCTTTTTTCTTAATATGGACGCAAGTTCCCTCATATTCATCAGGTCCGGAAGAAGGTGGGAGTATTTCTTCTTTACTTTCTGGTCACCCAAGAACATCTTGTAAACGTTTTCATAGGTCAGCCTTGCTTTCGTCACAATCATTGACCGGTAAAATTCTTTTTTTACCACTTCTCCCTTTCTGTCTATTTCCAGAACAACGGAAACCGTCATCTTCTCCTCTCCAGGCCTTAAGCTGCATATTTGATTGGACAATCTCTCCGGCAGCATGGGAAGAGTCAAATCCGGGAAATAAACACTGGTCCCCCTTGAATAAGCCTCCCTGTCTATAGGAGAACCCTGCGTCACATAATAAGAAACATCTGCAATATGGACTCCCAGAAGAAATCTTCCCTTCTTAAGGACTTTGATACTGACCGCGTCATCAAAGTCTCTTGCGTCCTCACCATCAATAGTCATAGATACCCAATCACGGAAATCCATCCTGCCTTTTCTCTTGTCGAAGCTGACTTCTGTTTTGATCCCTTCTGCTTCTTTGATAACCTCAGGAGGAAAGGTTGTGGACAGCCCGTATTTTCTGGTTATGACCTCTAAATCAACTCCCGGCTCCTCCGGCTTTCCTAAAACTCTGACCAGCTTATTATGGGAACGATCCAATTCAATAATCACCCCATCGTCAAGCCTTTTCTCTGACTCAGGCTTCAAAGGGAACCCTTCCTTGGAAGGAGAGTCAAAGGGAAAGAAAAAAGCACGGCCTCTCTCTTTTCTATAAAGGCCTATAAGGCTTTCCCTGGCCCTTTTTACAACCCGGATGATCCTTCCCTCCGGCTTTCCCTTTCTCCTGTCATACGAATAAGCCAGCTCCACTTCATCTCCAAGCACCGCATCTCCGGATTTCCCCGGGGGAATAAAGATATCATTGAAATCCCTATGCTCTGGTTTGACAAACGCATAATCTTTGACCACTGAGATCAACTTCCCTTTGATCACATCTGTGCCCCGATGCAGGTAATACTTGCCTCCCATTCTGTAAATCAAACCTGTGCGTTCCAGCTGTTGTAGTTTCCTCTTTAATAACGGCTTTTCTTTGGAGCTTATATTCAGCTTCTGCATCATTTTATGGAATTTAATCCCATAACTGTATTTTTTTAAAAGTGCGAGAATGTTTTCTATCATGAAATCCAACTAACCTGGATTATTCACAAGTCGAGGTTTCTTAGACTTACTGAAATTCAGGTGTGGTCGTAGCGACATTGAAGATTTAGCCTTCGGATGAGGCTTTTCGAGGGCATCCGGCGAAGCCGGACGCTGAGTATGTCTGACCCACGGACGGGGGGAGTTACGCAAGCGCCGAGAAAAATGAAGGAGAATGGC
>Ga0190359_1000187_pt1 | contig 41214 bp, 30 predicted proteins | sample 48721823_MG_FD_161269 | JGI IMG/M metagenome (GOLD analysis project Ga0190359, IMG submission 161269) | Hydrothermal vent microbial mat bacterial communities from Southern Trench, Guaymas Basin, Mexico - 4872-18-2-3_MG | ecosystem: Environmental > Aquatic > Marine > Hydrothermal vents >...
GACGGTTCATCGGATCTGCCGCCGGTGGTGGAGCCGCCTTCGGCCCTGGAGCGCTTGCGGTTTGCCGTGCTCCGGGATGCGCCAAAGATGCCCGGCGGTCGCTTTGTGGGGATGTACACCGCACCGGTGGAACCCTGGCCGCATCAAGAAGTGGTGGCCCGACGGCTGGTGGAAACCTGGCCCTACAGCTATCTGCTGTGCGACGAGGTAGGTCTGGGCAAAACCATCGAGGCGGGACTAGCCATTCGTTCCCTGCTGCTCTGCGGGCTGGCGCAGCGGGTGCTCATCGCACCGCCGGCCTCGCTGACCCGCCAATGGCAGCGGGAGCTGGCTTCCAAGTTTCTGCTGTCGTTTTCCCGGGCGGTGAGCGGCGCTGTGGTGCGCCATGAAATCATCCATCCGGTGAAGGAAACCGTGCCGGCCGTCAGCCTGTTTTCTCCCGATCTGTGCATCGTCTCCACCGGCCTTGTGAGCCGCCCGGCGCGTCAGGCGCAGCTCAAGGGCGCCACACCGTTCGACATCGTTCTGGTGGACGAGGCCCACTATGCCCGGCGCAAAAATCCGGGCAAGGGAGCACGCACCTCCCCTCAGTTCGGCAACCTGTATCGGGTCATGCAGGACACGCTACGCCCCAAAACCGCATGCCTGTGGATGGCCACGGCTACACCAATGCAGCTCGACTGGATTGAGGTTTTCGACCTGCTGGCTCTGACCGACAGGGTTGGCGGTTTCCAGTTCGATCCCTCCATGACCTGGGCCTACTATCAGGCTTTGGGCAACCTGGTGCGCAACAACGATATCGATAAGTCTCAGTGGGATTTTTTGCGGCGAGCCATTGCGGCGCTTGAGCGGCAGGATCCTTTCTTGTGGGGCTACTTGCAGGACGCGGTGGTGGACGGGCGCATCCGGACTCCGGCGCGCCTGTGGCTGGCCCATGGCACGCCGCCACGCGGTGTGGATCGGCGCCACATTCAGCGATTGATTTTTACTGCCTCCCCCCTTTCCCGGGTAATGCTGCGCCACGGGCGGCCGCTGCTGGAGATCTACCGCTCCAACAACAAACTGGGCGCCAATCTGGCGCGGCGCCAGGTGTTGCCGGTGCCGCGCATCATCCTGGATGGTTTGGAAAAACGGGCTTACGAGGAGCTGGAAGAATACTGTAAGGATCTGACGGCCAAAATCGGGCAGAATGCCCAGGGCAGTCAGTGGCGCACCAGCCTCGGCTTTTACTTGAGTTTTTTGCGCTTGCGGCTGGCCTCCAGCATGTTTGCCATCCGCGAGACCCTGCGACGGCGCAAAGATCGGGTGGCCGCCACCCTGGCCGCCCAAGGCGGCGAGCCGATTGAGGGCATCGAGGAAGAGTTCGAGTTTAACCTCGATGAGGACGAAGATGCCGACGAGGCCATCGTCAACGAGCTGCTCAAGGGCCGCCACCCGGAAGACCTGGCCTGGGAGCAGCAACGACTGGAGCAGATGCTGGAAGGACTGGCCGACCTGTCCGAGATGCCGCTTAAAATGCGCGAGTTGCTCAAGGTGCTCGACAAGCGTCGAGAACCGGGGGGCCGCATCCGACAAACGGTGGTCTTCACCCGCTTTTACGACACCCTCCAGGACCTGGTGGAAAGACTGCGGCAGGTCCACCCCGCCATGCTGGTGGGAACGTACTCCGGGAGCGGAGGCCAGTACACCGATCCGCGCACCCGCAAGCTGCGCGGCACCGAACGCGATGAGATCAAGCACCGCTTTCTGCGCGGCGAGATCGATGTGCTCATCTGCACCGACGCCGCGGCAGAGGGGTTGAACCTTCAGACCGCCGATTTGCTGATCAACTACGATTTGCCCTGGAATCCCATGAAGGTTGAGCAGCGCATCGGCCGGATTGACCGTATCGGGCAAAAGCACGAGCAGGTTTTCGTGCTGAACCTGTGCTACGTGGATTCGGCCGAGCAGATCGTTTATGAGCGGCTTCTGAACCGCCTGGTGCAGGCCGGCTACGTGGTCGGCGCCCAACAGGTTTCCATGCTGCCGGTCACCCGCGAGGAGTTCAACGAGCTGGCGGCCGGTAATCTAAAAGTCGAAACCCTGGAAAAACGAGCCCGGGAACGACTGGCCGCACAGGACCGACGCAACCAGAGCATGGAAATCCCGACGGATCAGCTCTATGAAATCTACATGCACCTGAAGGAGCAGTTTGCGGCCCAGCGGCTGCCGGTGAACTTGGATGCGATCTGGAGTGCCCTGTCCGGAGCGCGGTATCTGCGGGATCTGGGATGCACGGTTGAGAGCGAACCCGGCCGCAGGCTGACCATCCAGGCCGTGGGGGGTGTCATCGATGGCACTGTGCTGACCGTGGACCGCGACTTGTATGAAACCGGGCCAGGGGAAGGCCAGGGGCCGCTGCACTTTGCCTCGTATGGCGACGATGTTTTCGAGCAGATTTTGAGACTATATGAGGCGTACGATCTGCCGGAATGCGTTGTACGGCTTCGCGAGGCCGTTCCGGGTACAAAAGCCGAGGTGGTGGGGTATGCTGTTGCCTGTATCGGGCAAGACGGGAATCAAACGGTGCGGCTGATAACCTCCTGGGAAGATCTTGACGGGCTGACGCTGGATGAGGATGCCGTATTGGCGGAAGCGGAGCTGAGCGGCGTCAAAGAGCAGTTGCATGACTTGGTGCGCCAGGAATTCGATCCCACGCGGGCGGTGCCCCGACTGGAGAAAGAAAACCGTCGGGCCGGCCATGCCCAGATTTTACTGGATCTGCTCGTAGCTGATCGGTTGCTGCCGCCGTTTGATGTGAGCCCGGTGGAAAATTTCTGGACGACGATCAACGGTCTCTACAAGCTTGTCGAAGATCGCGACGAGCTGTTGGTGCCCAAATTGCCGGTTCAGGTGCTTCAACGCCTGCAAGGACTGACCTTGGTGGAAGTGCCGACGCCCCAGGTGGGCGAGACCACGGACCCGGTTGTACCGGTCAAACTGGTAGAGGCGGGGCTGGACGCCGCTTGCCGGGTGGCGGATGCAATGCGCCGGGCACGAGGGGACCTGACCATCGAGGCGGTCAAGCGGCGGATGCAGAGGGAAATTCAACAATCGAGCAAATTTCTACAATTAGATCGATAACAAATTGCAGAAAAACGAACTTAAAAGCCTTAGCAAATTTGTATGTGTTCACAGGAGCTGTATATTGAGGAGAGCGTCTTAGATTCAGGCCAGATCGGGTTCGGTGCCGGTGAAGAAATTGTGGATCAGCCCCGCGAGCAGCGGGAAGGTGGCCTTGGCACTGTGAGGGGAACAAAGTCATTCCCTGTCTGCAATTTTCGGCATCTTCAGCAGAAACCGCCAGACCGGCACCACCTGGACAGAGCCGAACCCTACGGGGATGGTGATGTGGTTTAATTCAAACGGACACCCTGCCAAGAGCCGGGAAAACGAAAGCGAGGTGTTCGATGAACGAGAGTGCCAAAAGGCAGCGATTCACCAAGGAATTCAAAGAGGACGCAGTCCGATAAATTATCCGCCACCCCGGCAGCCCCGCATCGAACAAATGCGAAAGCGACGTGAACCGAATGGAAACCCAACCCAACCCAGCCATCGAGGTCGAGGGACTCACCAAGCGCTTCGGCGAGGTGCAGGCGTTAACCGGTGTTGACTTCACGGTGGGCGCCGGCGAGCTGTTCGGCTTTCTCGGCCCCAACGGCGCCGGCAAGACCACCACCATCAACATGCTCACCGGATTGGCGCGGCCGGATGCCGGGTCGATTCGCATCGGCGGTATCGATTGCGTCAAAAACCCCAGGGCCACCCAGCACCTCATCGGCGTGGTGCCCGACGAGAGCAACCTCTACCCGGAGCTGACCGGCTTCGAGAATCTCTGCTTCTGTGCCGCGCTCTACGGCATCGGCAGGGCCCAGCGCCGGGAAAGAGCGCGCCAGCTCCTGGACACCTTCGGCCTGGCAGACGCGGCCGACCGGAAATTCGCCGGCTACTCCAAGGGGATGAAGCGCAAGCTGACCATTGCCGCCGGCATCATCCACGCCCCCGAAATTCTGTTTCTCGACGAGCCGACCACCGGCATCGATGTGGCCAGCGCCCGCAGATTGCGGCAAATCGTCGAGGAACTGCACCGCACCGGAACCACCGTTTTTCTGACGACCCATTACATCGAGGAAGCACAACGGCTCTGCGACCGCATCGCCTTCATCGTTTCCGGCCGGGTGGTGCGCATCGACACCGTTGCCGACCTCCTGCAGCCGATCCAGGAAAAATACGTGGTGCGCATTACCTGCGCCAACCCGCTCCAGGGCATAGAAAGCGAGCTGGCCGCCGCCTTTGCCGGGCTCGATTTCTCCATCCCCCGCAACGGCGCCATTCGCGTCGAAAGCGACGCCCCGGTGCGGGTCGGCCCCTTGATCCGCTTTCTGGAGGATCGCGGCGCCGAGGTCACCGAAGCCCGGGTCATGCGGCCCTCCCTGGAGGATATCTTCGTGCAGATCACCGGCATCGAGGCGGACGCCATGCGCCGCGAAAAGGAAAAGAAGGGGGGCGGACAATGAAACGGTGGATCGCCTTCTGGAGCATCCTCGCCAAGGACATGCGCACCTATTACCTCAAGCCCCCCAACATCAGTTGGGGCATCATCTTCCCCCTGGCCTGGACCGGGATGTTTTTCATCAAGTCCGGTAGCGGTCTGAACAGCATCCCCGCCGTTTTGCCCGGGGTGGTGGCGGTCTCGATTCTCTTCGGCACCACCTCCATGCTGGCGGTGGCGGTGACTTTCGAAAAAAAACAGCGCTCCTTCGAGCGCCTCCTGCTGGCGCCCATCCCCCTGGAGCTGCTGATGATCGCCAAGACGGCCGGGGCGATTCTCATCGGCACCATCAACGGGTTCATCCCGGTGCTCATGGCGGCTTTTTTCGTCGACCTGTCCCAGGTGGCCTGGGAGGTGTTCGTGCCGGCAGCTTTCATGATTTCGGTGGCCTCCACCTTCCTGGCCCTGTTCATCGCCGTGGCGGTCAGCGAGGTCTTCGAAGCCCAGACCTTTTCCAACTTCTTCCGTTTCCCGATGATTTTTCTCTGCGGGCTCTTCTTTCCCATCGAGCGGCTGCCGCTGTTTCTGCAGCCGCTCTCCTACGCGTTTCCCTTGACCTACGGGGCCGACGTGCTCCACGGGGCCGTCCACGGAAACCACCTCCTGCCTTTTGCCGTAGACCTGACTGTCCTCGGCGCCTTCTGCGTCGCCCTGTTTGCCGCCAGCCTGTGGAACATCCAGCGCCGCTGGATACTGTGACCCGGCTCTGCGGTGACGGGGACGGTGTCCGGGAACGCGGGCAGGGGGTGGCCAAAACTTTTCCGGTGCATTATTATTTTGACTGCTTGATGTGCAGACCGGCGGACGCCGGCGACGGGTCCCATCCAGGAGGAAGCGAAGTTGATATCCCGCAGTGCAAAAAAAGCGCTATGGCAGGCCCCCCTGCTGGTCCTGCTCGCCCTGGCCATCGGCATGGGAGTCAACCAGTGGCGCAGCGACAGATTGGCGCTGGTGGGCGAACCGGCGGCAATAGCCAGTCTCGGCCCGGGAAACGGGGTCGATGAGCCGGCGATAGACCTGGCCGAAGCCCGCAGGCTCTTTGACCTTGAAGAAGCCTTGTTTCTTGACGCCCGCCCGGCCTCCCAGTATGCCGAGGGCCACATCCGCGGCGCCTTGAATCTTTCCTGGCCGCAGGCGGAAACCGAGTTCATCCACGTTGCCGACCGGCTGGATGCCGCCCGGGTGATCATCACCTACTGCGACGGTGAAACCTGCACGCTGAGCCACGATCTGGCCCGGTTTCTAACCGACATGGGCTTTGGCAACGTGCGGGTCTTCGTCAACGGGTGGACCTTGTGGCGGCAGGCCGGCCTGCCGACCGAGACGAAAACACCGGGAAATGGCTGACAAGATGCATTCGAGCGACACGACCGCCGCCGCGGCGACCGCGGCAAGCGAAGAGAAAACCGGCGCCCGCGTCGGACGCCAAGCAGGCATTTTGCCGGTGGCCCTCAGGCTCCTGGTGGGCGCCGTGTTCCTGTATGCCAGCTACGACAAGATCCTGCACCCGGGAGATTTTGCCCGTGCCGTCGGCAACTACCAGCTCCTGCCGGCAGCCGCCGTCAACCCGGTGGCCGTGGTGCTGCCCTGGATGGAGTTGCTGCTGGGAATCTTTCTCCTGGCCGGCGCCTGGCTGCCGGGCGCCACGGTCTTGAGCACGCTGCTGCTGACCGTCTTCAGCGGCGCCTTGATCTTCAACCTCGCCCGCGGCCTGGACGTGAGCTGCGGCTGTTTTTCCACCCAGATCGCCGGTTCCCCGGCCACCTGGTGGACCGTGGCGCGGGACTTTGCGCTGCTGGCCGCCAGCATCTGGCTGACCGTTTCGGTCTTTTCTTCCGGCCCGGAAAATCACCGCGGCCAGGACGCTGCCCGGTAGCCCAACCCGCTCAACTCTTTCGAATCCAAATTATCGCGGCGCGCAACTATGGGACTTCTTCGCCGCTTTGGCTGGCCCAGTGCACCGCGTAGCGCACCAACTCGGTGCCGTGCTTGAGATTGAGTTTTTCCTTGATCCGTTCGCGGTAGGTGCCGATGGTCTTGATGCTGAGGTTGAGGCGACGGGCGATGTCGCGGCTGCTCAACCCCTGGCTCAGGAGACGGAAAACCTCCAGTTCGCGGTCGGTGAGCCGCTCCAGGGGGGACTTGTCACGGCTTTCGGGGTGGGTGGCCAGGTTGGCCAGGATGTGCTCCTTGACCTTGTCGTTGAGATAGACCTTTCCCGCCAACACCTCCCGCACGGCGCTGACGACCTTCTCCATGGCCTCTTCTTTCATGATATAGCCCCGGGCACCGGCGTGCAGGGCTCGCTCGGCGTAAAGAAAGGCGTCGTGCATGGAGAGGATCACCACCGGCAGACGTCCCTTGAACCGGCGGGTGACCTCCTTGGCCAAGTCGATGCCGTCGCCCTTGGGCAACGTAATATCGGCAATCACCAGGTCCGGGGAAAACGCCTCGATGGCCTGCCAGGCCTGGGCCACGCCTTCGGCGCCCGCGCACACCTCCAGATCCTCTTCCTGGTTGATCAGTTCGGTCAATCCCAGGCGGAAAATCGGATGATCTTCGACAATCAGGATCCGTTTTTTGGTCATCGCCTACTCCACCACGGTCATTTCTTGGGGCAGGGTCAAGGTCACGCGGCATCCGCCGCCGTCAACTTCACCAAAATCCAGGGTGGCCCGGATCATCTTGGCACGGAAACCCATGATCCGCAAACCCATCCCTTTCGAACTCACCGTTTCCTGCATCCCGGCACCGTTGTCGCACACCACCAGCCGCACCAGTCCCTCGTCACGGTACAGGGAAATGGTGACACGCGTGGCCTTGCCGTGGCGCACGGCATTCTGCACCGCCTCCTGGACGATGCGAAAGATGTGGGTGGCGATCACGTTGTCGCGGATCGGCACCTCGGTGCGGCAGTCAAAACGGCAGTCGATGCCGAACACCGTCGACGTGCTGGCAGCCAGCTCCCGCAGCGAGTACTCCAGCCCGTGGTCCACCAGGTAGACCGGGCACAACCCCCGGGCCAGGCGGCGGGTCTTGCCGATGGCCTCCTTGATCAGGCCGGTGATCTGTGCGCTCAGCACCGGGGCGTCGGGGGCGCCTTGCTCCACCTTCTTTTGCAGCACGGTGCACAACCCCTCGATACCAATGAGATGCGGCCCGAGGTCGTCGTGCAAGTCCTGGCCGATGTTCTGGCGCTCGCGGTCGCCGATGTCCATCACCTGTTTTTCCAACCGCCGCAACTCGGAAATGTCCCGGTGGATGGTCACGCTGCCCAGCAGGCGCCCCTCCCGGTCGCGGTAGACGGCGCCGCTGATGCTCACCTCGATGAGGTTGCCCCGCTTGGTAAAACGCCGGGTCTCGACGCTGTTGAGCGGCTGGCCGCTGAGCAAGCGTTTGAGCCCCTGGCGGGTCTCTTCGTGGGTCTCGGCGGGAACGAAGTGATCCATGCGACGGCCGAGACATTCCTCGGGGGTCCACCCGTACACGCGGGTGAAGGCCGGGTTGAGGTAGGCCACCCGGCCTTCCACGTCGTAGACAATGATCGGGTCGGGAGTGGCTTCCATCACCGAGCGGTGCTTCTCCTCGCTGAGGCGCAGGGCCGCCTCGGCTTCCTTGCGCTCGGCGATCTCGTTCTCCAGGCTGCGGCTGTAGGCCTGGAGCCGATCCATGAAGGTGTTGAAATAGGAAGCCAGGCGTCCCACCTCGTCGGTGCTCTCGATGCGCAGCCGCCCGGACATGTCCCCCCGGGCCGCCAAGTCCATCTGGTCGATGAGGGCATTGAGCGGCCGGGTGATGGACCCGCTGATCCAGAAGGTCACCGGCAGCAGGATCACCAGGCAGGCCATGCCGGTGATGATGATCACCCGGCTGATGTCGTCCAGGGGGGTATGCACCTCGTCCAGGTAGCTCGACGAGGCCAGCACCCATCCGTACTCGGGCAAATCGGTGTAAACCACCAGCTTGGTGCGCGCCACCGGGTCGCCCGGGTTTTGCCACGCGTACACCAGCTTGCCCTGCTTCCGGGTGAGCATGGTGCGGATGGGATGCTCCTGCCCGCCTTCCCGCTCCAGCAGGTTGACCCCCTCGAGACTCGGGTGCACGATGACCCGCCCGTCATAGCCCAGGATGAAGCTGTAGCCGGTCTGCCCAAAGTGCATCGCCAGCACGCCGTCGCGGAAATCGTTCACGTTGACCAGCTGGGAAAACTCGCGGCGGTAGCTGGAGACGTTGATGATCCAGTCCCAGGGAGCGAAATAGGTGCAGTAGAGGGCCTTGGGCCGGTAGTCGTCTTCGCCTGGATTCTTCCACTCGTACTCGATGTAGCCTTCCTTGCGGGAGATCATCTCCTGAACAAAGGCATGATCGGTGATGTCCCGGCCGACCCAGTACCGCTGGGGATGGATAACCATGGTGCCGGCGCTGTTGACGCAGGCGATGTAGCCGGTGGTGCCGATCTTCTGCTTCAGCAGCACCGCCTCGGCCATCTGCTTGGCCGCGGCTTCGGTCATCTCGCCGCGCTGGTAGAGGTCGTAAAAATGCTCAACCACCTCGAGGTTCTTTTCGGCCACCGCCCGGAGGTAGTTCTTGATGGAGACCGACACCGCCGTGCGCACCATGTTGAGCAAAGCCGAAGTGGAATTGGTCAGCTCGCTCTCGATGCTGGTCTCGACGGTCTGGCGCATCACGCCGTACATCACCATGCTGCTGAGGCTCAGCACCACGATGAAGGCGGCCGAGTAGCTGAAAAGCAGCTTGTGGCGCACCCGCAGGTTTTTGAGGTGTTGGATCAAGTTCATCGGCAGGCAGGCTTCCTTGCCGGGTCAACCCCGGCTAGCTAAAAAAGTGAACCCAGAAGACGCTGTAGGTTTTTTGAATCTGCTTCTGCAGGCGGACCACGGCCGAGAGGGCGTCCTTGAACAGCAGCCGCTCCCGGGGCGCCAGGGATGCCGGGGCGAGGTAGTGGTCCGGCTTTTGCCCCCGGGCCGCCTGCTGGGCGTCGATGCGGATTCTGAGCAGAAGCAAGGTCTCGAAGGCCGCCTGGTAGTAGGCGGCATCGTCCTTGGACAAGACGCCGGCTGCGGCGAGCTGGCGCAAGCGCCCCAGGGTGGACGGCTCGCTGATGCCGTGATTGACCGCCATCAGTCGCAGGGCGTTGATGATGTGCACCAAGGCCCGCGTCTTCAGGTTGATCTGGTCCTTGTGGGGGCCGCTTTTTTCCGTGACAATGGAGCCCAGCAGGCTCAGGGGGGCGGAAAATTGCCGGTCGTCGTTGCTCAGCACGTGGCTGGCGCCCAGCGACTGCTGGAAGGCTTGAAAAATCTGCTCCCACAACGCCCCTGCCAGGGCCTGGTTGCCCCAAACCGGTCGGCAGTCCAGCAGGATGGTCAACCGGCGCACGTGCTCCGGGGTCGGTGAGCCCACCCATTCGGCCACGGCCGCGGTCCACCGGGAAAGCGAGCGGCACCAGTCGGGCTGGTTGGCCATTACCTTGCCCGGGCAGAGGGCAAAACCGCATGATTCCAGGTCGGCCACCACGACTTGCCCCAGGCGCTGAAAGTAATCCCGGGTCTCCGAGGCCTTGTCCGCCGGTGGATCGGCGTAGACGATGGCGTTGTCCTGATCGGTGCGCAGCGTCTGTTCGCGCCGCGCCGCGCTGCCCATGTTGATCCAGCAGTAGGCCACCGGGGGCGGGCCGAACCCCTCGCGGCGCATCCGTTCCTCGGCCAGGGCGATGACCCGCCGCGTCAGCCGCTCGTGCAGCGTGCTCATCACCTCGAGGATGTCGCTGACCGTGGCCTGCTCCTCCAGCAGCGTCTCCAGGACCCGGTCCACCGCCTGCCCGGTTTGGGCCAACTGCGCCACGCTCTGCCGGCTCTCGATGTCTTGGGCCAACAGCAGGTGCCCGGTGCTGCGGCTGCGCACCAGGTCGGTGAGGGTCACCAGGCCCACCGGCTGCTGGCGGTCCACCACCAGGATCTGCTCGACTTCGTGGCGCAGCAAGGTGACCAACGCCTGGCCCAGGTAGGCTTCCGGTCCGATGGTAACCAGCTGGCGGCTGCATACCTGCCCCACCCGGCATTGCTCCACCGGATAACGGCGGTCCGCCACCAGGTGACGCACCAGGTGGCGCGCCGACAGCATGCCGCAGGCCCTCCCGTCGCGTCCGATCACCACCAGGGCGCCGAAATTGCGGGCGCTCATGGTTTGGGCGGCCGCGGTGACCGGATCGTCGATGCCGCAGGTGACGGCCGGGCTGGACATCAGGTCGCCCACCCGGCGCCGGAACAGCGGCTCCGCCACACAGGCGTAAGCCTCGCCGGCGCGGGTGGTGGACAGATCGGCCCAGAGCAGGCGCATCCGCTCGGCCAACAGCGCGGTGAAAAAGCCGGCCAGCGCCGTGTTGGCGTGGATGAGGCGCTCCAGGTCCCGCCGCTCGATGCACACGGCCGTCAGGGGCTGGCCCACCCGGGCCGAGGCCGGATAGCATTGTTCGGAAAGCACCACGGTTTCCCCGAAAAAGTCGTAGGGACGGCGCACACCGACCACCGACTCGGCCCCGCTTTCCGCGGCCACGGTAATTTCCACCAACCCCTCGGCAACGACAAAAAGCCGCCCCAGGCTCGGCTGCCCCTGGCGAAAGACATACTGGTGCAACGGCCAGGTTTCCACCCTGGCCGCAGCCACCAGGGAATCCCTTTGCGCCGGTTCGAGGATGTCGAAGGGTTCGGCGCGCGCGAGCACCTTGGCGACGGCGGCACGGTCCATGGCGGTTCTCCCCGTAAAATCGGCTTGCGCCGGATCTCTCCCCGGCCGGAAATTCCACGCTCAAAACGGCGCGGCGACTTGCCATCATTAAAAAAACCGAGCCCGTTTGACAACCACGATTCATCGGCTGAAAAAAATTCTTGACAACCAAAAACGGCCGGCGGTAGTGTGACTGAGCGCTCGTTCATATTTGTCGCCCTGGATTCTGCGCGCGATTTCACTACACCCCTTGCGGGAGCCGCCATGCCCACTGCAACGGCGTCCAAGACGGACATCGAGACCCAGGTCAAAAACCCCGAACTCGTCGCGCGCCGCCGCCGCCAGATCGTTGACGCCGCCGTGCCGCTGTTCATCGAAAAGGGCTTCCACAAGACCACCACCCGCCAGATCGCCGCGGCCACCGGTTTTTCCATCGGGCTGCTCTACGAATACGTCCGCAGCAAGGAGGATGTCCTCTACCTCGTCTGCGAGGCGATCCACCAGGAGGTGGAGCGGGGCGTCAACGACGCCCTGCAGCGCCACGAACGGGGACGCGAGGCCCTGGCGGCCATGATTCGCGAGTACTTCACCGTCTGCCACCGCATGAACGACCACATTCTGCTGATCTACCAGGAAACCCAGAGCCTGCCGCCCCACTGGCGCAAGCGGGTACTGGAAAACGAGGTGCGCCTGACCGGCCTGTTCGTCAACGCCCTGGCGCGTCTCATCGCCCACGGCGACCTGCCCAAGCTCACCGAACAGTCCATCGAGCTCATCGCCCACAACATCACCGTACTGGGACACATGTGGACGTTCCGCCGCTGGTTCCTGGCCCGGCATTACAGCATCGAGGATTACATCTCGCTTCAAACCGGCTTCATCCTGGGATTGCTGGGCGGATGAGCACGGGAGGCCGAAAATTGACAATGCCTTTGACCAACCACGATCAAACCCGTCGACAGGGCCGGGCAAAACCGCACGGCCGCCCGGAGCCGGTCGGCCTGACAAGCAAAAGGAGGGGGCAATGAGTGCCGAGGTGCAAGTTTATCAGCCGGTCAACAATGTCAGGGTCGTGACGGCCACCTCGCTGTTCGACGGCCACGACGCCTCCATCAACATCTTCCGGCGCATCCTGCAGAGCACCGGCGCCGAGGTGATTCATCTCGGCCACAACCGCTCGGTGCAGGAGATCGTCGATGCCGCCATCGAGGAGGATGTCCAGGGGATCGCCGTCTCCAGTTACCAGGGCGGCCACGTGGAGTACTTCAAGTACATGATCGACCTGCTGCGTGACAACGGCGCCGAGCACATCAAGGTCTTCGGCGGCGGCGGCGGCGTGATCGTTCCCGAAGAAATCCGTGAACTGGAGTCCTACGGGGTCACCAAGATCTACTCGCCGGAGGACGGGGCCCGCTGGGGGCTGCAGGGGATCATCAACCACATGATCCAGCAGATGGACTTTTCCCGCATCAGCGAGCAGAGCTTCGAGCTGGCCGGCATCAACCCGGAAGACAAGCTGCGGGTGGCCAACCTGATCACGGCCGTCGAACAGGCCAAGGCGATGGAAAACGGACACCTGGCCAAGCTGCGCGCCGAGCTGAAACAAAAAATCACCCAGCGGCGGGTTCCGGTGGTGGGGATCACCGGCACGGGCGGCTCGGGCAAGTCGTCGCTCACCGACGAGGTGATCCAGCGCCTGCTTCACGATCAGCCGGACATCCACGTGGCCATCATCAGCGCCGACCCGTCCAGGCGCAAGACCGGAGGTGCCCTGCTCGGTGACCGCATCCGCATGAACGCCATCGACAGCAAGCGGGTCTACATGCGCTCGCTGGCCACCCGGCGCAGCCACACCGAAATTCCCGAGTCCCTGGTGGACGCCATCGACGTGGCCCGGGCCGCCGGTTTCGACCTGGTGATCGCCGAAACCGCCGGTATCGGCCAGGGCGACAGCCACATCGTGGACCTGGTGGATCTGTCGGTGTACGTGATGACCGCCGAGTTCGGCGCCGCCAGCCAGCTGGAAAAAATCGACATGCTCGACTTTGCCGATATCGTGGTGGTCAACAAGTACGAAAAGCGCGGCGCCGAGGACGCGGTGCGCGACGTGCGCAAGCAGCTCCAGCGCAACCGCGAAGCCTGGGACAAGCCGGCCGAGGAAATGCCCGTTTTCGGCACCATCGCCTCCAAGTTCAACGACGACGGCGTTACCGCCTACTACCACTACCTGCTGGATACCATCGCCGAAAAGACCGGCGTCCGGTTCGAAAGCCGCCTGCCGCAGTCCCGGACGCGCACGTCCACCTCCAAGACGATCATCATCCCCCCCGAGCGCACCCGCTACCTTTCGGAGATTTCCGAGACGGTGCGCAACTACCACCGGGAAACCGAGGAGACCGCCGAGATGATCCGGGCCCGCTGGCACCTGGAGGAGACCGTCCGGCGCATCGAGGCCGACCTTGAAGGCGACAGCGACGCCCTGCTGGCACGGCTCAAGGAGGAAATCGCCAAGGCCGACGAGGCGTTGGGCCAGACACCGGCCAAGGACCTGCTCGCCCAGTTCGAGGCGTTCCGACGCGACTACGGCGGTGACGAGCTGGTCTACCAGGTGCGCGGCCGGGAGATCCGGGTGCCGCTGTACACCGAGTCGCTCTCGCGCAACAAAATCCCCAAGATCGTCCTGCCCGGCTTTACCGACCCGGGAGAAATCTACCGCTGGATGCGCCGGGAGAACCTGCCGGGGTATTTCCCTTACACCGCCGGGGTCTTCCCCCTCAAGCGGGTGGGCGAGGATCCCACCCGCATGTTCGCCGGCGAGGGGGATCCGGCGCGCACCAACCGGCGCTTCAAGCTGCTGTCGGCCGCCAGCGAGGCCAAGCGCCTGTCCACGGCCTTCGACTCCGTCACCCTCTACGGCTACGACCCGGACCGCCGGCCGGACATCTACGGCAAGATCGGCAACAGCGGGGTGAGCGTCTGCACCCTGGATGACGTCAAAGTGCTCTACAGCGGCTTCGACCTGTGCGCTCCCAACACCTCGGTGTCCATGACCATCAACGGACCGGCGCCCATCATGCTGGCCATGTTCCTCAACACGGCCATCGACCAGCAGGTGGAGCGCTACACCGCAGAGCACGGCCACGCCCCGGACGCCGAGGCCTACGCCCGGATCCGGGCCCACGCCCTCTCCAGCGTCCGCGGCACGGTGCAGGCCGACATCCTCAAGGAGGACCAGGGGCAGAACACCTGCATCTTCTCCATCGATTTCGCCCTGAAGATGATGGGCGATATCCAGGAGTACTTTATCGAAAACAACGTGCGCAACTTCTACTCGGTGTCCATCTCCGGCTACCACATCGCCGAAGCCGGGGCCAACCCGCTCAGCCAGCTGGCCTTCACCATGGCCAACGGTTTCACCTACCTGGAGTACTACCTGTCGCGGGGCATGCCCATCGACAGCTTCGGGCCCAATTTCTCGTTCTTCTTCTCCAACGGCATGGACCCGGAGTACACCGTCATCGGCCGGGTGGCCCGCCGCATCTGGGCCATCGCCCTGCGGGAAAAGTACAAGGCCTCGCCGCGCTCGCAGATGCTCAAGTACCACATCCAGACCTCGGGCCGCAGCCTGCACAGCCAGGATATCCAGTTCAACGACATCCGCACCACCCTCCAGGCGCTGTGCGCCATCTACGACAACTGCAACAGCCTGCACACCAACGCCTTCGACGAGGCCATCACCACCCCCACGGAGGAGTCGGTGCGCCGCGCCCTGGCCATCCAGATGATCATCAACCGCGAATGGGGCCTGGCCAAGAACGAGAACCCGCTCCAGGGCGCCTTCATCGTGGACATGCTCACCGACCTGGTGGAAGAGGCCGTGCTGACCGAGTTCGACCGCATGACGGCCCGCGGCGGGGTTCTGGGGGCCATGGAAACCGGCTACCAGCGCAGCAAGATCCAGGACGAGTCGATCTACTACGAAACCCTCAAGCACACCGGCGAGCTGCCCATCATCGGGGTCAACACCTTCCGCGACCCCCACGCCGACGGCCAGGAACTGAGCGAGGGCGGCTTCGGCTGCATCGAGTTGGCCCGGGCCACCGAAGAGGAGAAGGAATCGCAGCTGCGGCGCCTGGCCGAATTCCAACAGCGCCACGCCGAGGAGGCCCCCGACGCCCTGGCCCGCCTGCAACACGTGGCCCTCACCGGCGGCAACATCTTCGCCGAATTGATGCAGACGGTGCGCTCGTGCAGCCTGGGCCAGATCACCGGCGCCCTGTACGCGGTGGGGGGCAAGTACCGGCGAAATATGTAATTTCAAATCTCAAATCTGAGATTCATCCGGGCGCCAGCCCGGCTGAAAAGGAGAAAAAGATGAAGGAAGTGGTGATCTGCAGCGCGGTGCGCACGGCATTGGGCAATTTCAACGGGTCTCTTTCCACCATCGGCGCCACGGATCTCGGCGGCCAGGTCATCGCCGAGGCGGTCCGGCGGGCCGGCATCGAGGGCAAGGCCGTCGACGAGGTGATCATGGGCCAGGTGCTGCCGTGCAGCTACGGCCAGAACCCGGCCAAGCAGGCGGCCGTCAAGGCCGGGCTCCCCTGGGAGGTGGAGTGTTTGACCATCAACAAGGTCTGCGGCTCCGGGCTCAAGGCGGTGATGCTGGCGGCCCAGGCGATCCAGGCCGGCGACGCCGAGGTCGTGGTGGCCGGCGGCATGGAAAACATGAGCATGGCGCCCTACTACCTGGAGAAAGCCCGCTTCGGCTACCGCATGGGACCGGGCACCATCCAGGACCACATGGTCCACGACGGGCTCTGGGACGTGGTCAACGATTTTCACATGGGCATCTCCAACGAGCTGTGCTCCGAGCGCTACCACGTGACCCGCGAAGACCAGGACCGCTACGCCGAGGAGAGTTACCGCCGCGCCGTGGCGGCCCGGGACACCGGCCGCTTTGACGATGAGATCATGCCGGTGAGCGTCCCCCAGCGCAAAGGGGACCCGGTGGTCTTCGAGCGCGACGAATGCCCCCGGCCGACTTCGTACGAAAGCCTGGCCAAGATGCCCGGGGCCTTCAAGAAAGGCGGCCTGGGCACGGCGGGCAACGCCTCCATCATCAGTGACGGGGCCGCGGCCACGGTGGTGATGTCCCGGCAGCGGGCCGAAGCCCTGGGCTGCCCCATCCTGGCCACGGTGGGCGCCCAGGCCTCAGCGTCCATCGAGATGAAATACGTGCTGGTAGCCCCGATCTGGGCCGTGCCCAAGTGCCTGAAGAAGGAAGGCATCGGGCTGGACGACGTCGACCTGTACGAAATCAACGAGGCCTTCAGCGGATCCACCGTGGCGGTCCTGCGCGAGCTGGGCCTGGATCCGGCCAAGGTCAACGTCAACGGCGGCGCCGTATCCCTGGGCCACCCCATCGGCGCCAGCGGGGCCCGGGTGCTGGTGACCCTGCTTTACGAAATGGCCCGCCGGGACGCCAAAACCGGCCTGGCCTCCCTCTGCCTGGGCGGCGGCGAGGCGGTGGCCCTGGTGGTGAAGCGGTAGCCAAAAGGCCCAGACCGAAATATTCGTCACATCGGGGCACCATACGTCCGCCCCATTTAGTAGACCTATTCACTTGAAAAGGGAGGCGTTATGCAAATCAACACCTTCGGCGTCATCGGCGCCGGGCAGATGGGCAACGGCATCGCCCAGGTGGCCGCGGCCAGCGGCCTGAACGTGATCATGCACGACATCAAGGACGAGTTCGTTCAGCGCGGCATGGCCACCATCGAAAAGAACCTCGGCCGCCAGGTGGACAAGGGCAAGCTGGCGGCGGCGGACAGGGACGCCATCCTCGGCCGCATCCAGACCAGCGTGGACCTGAAAAACCTCGCCCCGGCCGACTTCGTGGTGGAGGCGGCCACGGAAAACCAGGACATCAAGTTCCAGCTTTTCAGGGACCTGGACGCCCTCTGCGGACCGGAAACAATCCTGGCCACCAACACCTCCTCGATTCCCATCGGCCGTATCGCCGCCCAGACCAAGCGGCCCGACAAGGTCATCGGGATGCACTTCATGAACCCGGTGCCGGTGATGAAACTGGTGGAGGTGATCCGCGGCCTGACCACCTCCGAGGAGACTTTCAAGACCACCTGGGACCTGGCGGAGCGTTTCGGCAAGACGCCGGCCGAGGCGAGCGACTACCCGGGCTTTATCGCCAACCGCATCCTGCTGCCGATGATCAACGAGGCGGTCTACTGCCTCTACCACGGCGTGGGCACCGCCGAGGCCATCGACACGGTGATGAAGCTGGGAATGAACCACCCCATGGGGCCCCTGGCCCTGGCGGACCTCATCGGCCTGGACACCTGCCTGGCGATCATGGAGACCCTCTACGACGGGTTCAAGGACAGCAAGTATCGCCCCTGCCCCCTGCTGCGCAAGTACGTGGAGGCCGGCTGGCTGGGACGCAAGACCGGTCGGGGGTTCTACACTTACTAGGAAAGCAGGCCCGGGACAGGCCGGGACGGGTTTCAGGTTCCCGCCGCGCCTTAACGGGCCGTCAAACAAGGAGAATGTTATGGCTCGCAAGCAAGGCCAGGCCACCGCGGCCAAAAGCGGCGCGCCCCTCGGCGCCAAGATCAAGAAGGCGCGCACCGCCAAGAAGATCACCCTGGACCGGCTGGCCAACGACACCGGGTTTTCCACCGCCTACATCAAGGAAATCGAGGCCGGCAAGACCATTCCGCCGGTGGGGGCTCTGCTGCAGCTGGCCCGGGCACTGGAAGTCGACTCGGCCCTGCTGCTCAAGGAAGAGGAGTCCAGGCTCTCCAAGCGCATCAAGGCCTACACCCAGCGCACGGACAACTACGCCTACGAGACCCTCACCCCCGGGGCGGAAAACAAGCATCTGAAGGCCTTCCGGGTGACGATCCCCGCCGGCCAGGACCACAAGGGGGTCGGCTACCAGCACGAAGGCGAGGAGTTCGACTACGTGCTCTCCGGACACGTGGAGGTCTCGGTGGGCGACCATGTCAACCGGCTCGGCCCCGGCGAATCGCTCCACTTCAATTCCGGCATCCGGCACATGCTGCGCAACGTCGGCGACGAGGACGCCCTGTTGATCGTGGTGATCTACAACCCCTGAGCCTTTGCCGCCGCCCAAGGAGACATCCATGAGTGCCATATTGACCGACGAACAACTGATGGTCCAGTCCATGGTTCGCGAATTCGCCCGCAAGGTGGTCCAGCCCACGGCGGCCGAGCGCGACCGGACCAAGGAATTTCCCGCCGAAAACCTGCGCCAGATGGGCGAGCTGGGCTTGATGGGAATGATGATCCCCGACCGCTACGACGGTGCCGGGGCCGACTGCGTCAGCTACGTGCTGGCCTTGATGGAAATCGCCGCCGCCTGCGCCTCCACGGCGGTGGTGATGTCGGTGCAAAACTCCATTGTCTGCGAAAGCCTTTATCGCTTCGGCACCGAAGCGCAGAAGGAAAAGTACCTGCGGCCCCTGGCCGCCGGCGAGATCATCGGCGCCTTCGGCCTCACCGAACCGTCCGCCGGCAGCGACCCGGTGCGCCAGACCACCACCGCGGTGCGCGACGGGAACGACTACATCATCAACGGCACCAAGCGCTTCATCACCTCGGGCAAAAACGCGTCGGTGGTCATCGTCACCGCCAAGACGGACGAATCCCTGCGTCACAAGGGGATCAGCGCCTTCATCGTGGAAAAAGGGCGGCCGGGGCTAGACGTGGGACACATCGAGGACAAGATGGGGCTAAGGGCCTCGGACACCGCCGACTTGATCTTCGAGGACTGCCGCGTGCCGGCGGAGAACCTCCTCGGCACCGAGGGTCAGGGGTTCGCCATCGCCATGGCCGGCTTGGACAGCGGCCGCATCGGCATCGGCGCCCAGTCGGTGGGGGTGGCCCGCGCCGCCCTGGAAGCGGCGGTCAAGTACGCCAAGGAGCGGCAGCAGTTCGGCCAGTCCATCGCCAAGTTCCAGGGGCTGCGCTGGATGGTGGCCGACATGGCCACCGAGATCGAGGCGGCCCGCCAACTGGTGCTCTCGGCGGCCCGGATGAAGGACAAGGGAGAACCGTACACCCAGCAGGCCTCCATGGCCAAGCTGTTCGCCTCGGAGATGGTCCAGCGCGTCACCGCCCAGGCGATTCAGATCCACGGCGGCTACGGCTACACCAAGGACTACCCCGTTGAACGCTTCTACCGCGACGCCCGGGTGTTCACCATCTACGAGGGGACCAGCGAAATCCAGCGCATCGTCATCGCCAACCACGTTTTCCGGGACAAGCGCTGAAGCCGGGCATCATTCCTTGAAAATCGCCGCTGCCTGCTCGATGTCTTCGGGGCAGAAGACGAAGAGGCACTTGGCATCCGGCCCGGAGACCGAGCCGTAGACGTAGTTGATGTTGATCCCCTCCTCGCCGAAGCGGCCGGCGATGCGGGCCAGCTCCCCGGGCCGGTTTTCCAGCTCCACGGCGATCACCGGCATGATGTCGAAAACGTAATCGGCCTTGGACAGCAGGTCGATGGCCTTGTTGATGGTGCCGTCGGCGGGAAGGAAACGGATGAGGGCGAAATCGGCCGAATCCTTGCGCATCGAGTTGTAGCTGGCCGCCGAGGCGATGCGCTTGAGCGACTTGCCCCGGGCCAGGAACAGCTCGCGCACGTAGTTGGACGCGTCCTGGATGGTCAGGGCATCGATGTTGATTCCCGCCTCGCCGAGCAGCGCCGCCAAGCGGCCGAGCTCTCCCGGCGCGTTCTTGAGAAACAGTGAAATCTCGGTGCGCACCATGCTTCCTCCTTTAAACGGCCCGAACGGTTCCGGGCCGGCAGTGACAACTATCCCTGCGGCCCGCCGTAGACCTCCTTGATCCGCTGGCGGTCGGGCCGCCCATTCTTGTCGCGCGGCAGGTCTTGGACGAATTCGACATACTGGGGCTTCTTGTAGCGCGCAATCTTGCCGCCGACAAAATCGATCAGCTCGCCAGCGCTCAGGGATTCGCCCGGGGCCAGTACGCAGACCGCCTTGATCCCTTCCTTCCACTTGGGGTCCGGCACCCCGAAGACCACCGTCTCGACCACGGCCGGGTGGGCCAGGATCGCCTTTTCCACCTCCGCCGGGTAAACGTTTTCCCCGCCGGGCTTGATCAGCTCCTTGTCCGCCTTGCGCCCGGCGTACCAGAGAAACCCGCCGGCGTCGAAACGGCCCAGGTCTCCGGTGTGGTGCCAGCCGTCGCGGAAGGTGTAGGCGTTGTCTTCGGGCAGGTTCCAGTAGCCCTTGAAGACCATGGGGCCGCGCATGACGATTTCCCCCACCTGCCCGGTGGACACCGGCCGGTCGTTTTCGTCCACCAGGCGCACATCGGCCAGGGCGATGGGCCTGCCGGCGGCCCCGGGACGGTCGTCGTAGCGGCCGTAGGTGGCGATGCAGGAGGTTTCGGTCTGTCCGTACATCGTGTAGAAGGTGCCGCCGGTACGCTCTTGATAGCGCTCGATGGTCTCGGGGGTATCCAGCCCGGTCACGGCCCGCAGGCTTCCCAGGTCCCGCCCCGGCACATCGAGGATGTTGCCCAGGACCGGTGAAAAATCGAACATCAGCGTTGCCTTGTAATGCTCGATGGCCTCTGCGGCGGCAGCGGCGTCGAACTTGCGCAGGTTGATGTTCACGGCCCCGGCATGAAAACTGCTGGCAGCCAGGAACAGCCCGCCCACGTGAAACAGCGGCAGCAGGTTGAGGTGCACGTCCTCGGGGGTAATCTGCATCCGGTACTGCCAGTGAAGGTTGGCGCACAACAGGTTGGCGTGGCTGAGGAGGGCACCGCGGGGCCGGCCGGCCACGGCGGCGGTGTGAATGATCACCAGGCCGTCGTCTTCGTCCACCGCCGGCGGCGAGAAAACCCGGTCCGCCTCGGCTTTCACCGTGTCCAGGGCAGGCCAGGCACCGTCGCGGGTCATGCCGAAGCGATGGCGCACCGTGGGCAGCTTTTCCTGGGCGGCGTCGAGCATTTCCTGGTAGCCGGCGTCGGCCACGAGGACGATCGGACCGGTGTCCGCCAGGTTGAAACAGGCCTCCTCGGCGCTCAGGCGCCAGTTGATGGGCACCACGATGGCCCCCAGGGCCGCGGCGGCACCGTAGAGGAGAAAATAGGTGAGGCTGTTCTGGGCCAGCACCCCGATGCGCTCGCCGCGGGTCAAGCCGCATTCAGCCAGCCCGGCGGCCAAGCGGTCGACTTCGGTCCGTATGGCGGCGAAACTGGTCCGCTCACCGGTTTCGAGCTCGATCCAGGCCGGCCGCTCGCCGAAAAGCGCCGCGTTGCGGCCGATCAGGTCGTAGAAGGTGAAATCGTAGAGTCCCATGGGCCTCCGGTCCTCCTCCGCCCGGTCACTTGACGGTCAGCACCGGGCAGGGCGCCTTGAGAATGATGTACTGAGCGGTGGAGCCGAGCAGGATCTTCTGGGTCTTGGAGCGTTTTTCCACGCCGACAACGATCAGGTCGACGGCCTTTTCCTTGGCGTAGTCCACCAGGTCTTCGCCCGGCGACAGCCCCCGCACCGACTGGAACACCTCGCAGGTCACGCCGCGGCCGGCCATAATCTCGCTCGCTTCCTTCAGATGGGCCTCGGCGGCGGCGATATCCTCGGGACGCTCCCGGGGGCCGCCTTCCATGGAGGTCATCACCTCGACCCGGGCCCCCAGGGGACCGGCCAGTTCTCCGGCCAACCGTACGGCGGCCTTGGATTCGACCGATCCGTTATATCCCACCAAAATCCGCATGACAACCTCCACCCCGCTCCAGGCGGCGCCTACATCCAGCGCTTGCGGCGCTTGTAGCTCTTGACCTCCTTGAACGACTTGCGCCCGCCGCCCTCGGTGATGCCCATGTAAAACTCCTTGACGTCCGGATTGTTCTTCAGCTGGGTCGAATCCCCTTCGAGCACGATCTTGCCCGACTCCATGATGTAGGCGTAGTCCGAGATGTCCAGGGCAATCTTGGCGTTCTGCTCCACCACGAGGATCGTGGTGCCGAGCGCCTGGTTGATGTGGCGCACATTATCGAAGATCTCGCGCACCAGCAAGGGGGCCAGCCCCAGTGAAGGTTCGTCGAGCATCAGCATCCGCGGGGCCGCCATCAGGGCACGGGCGATGGCGATCATCTGCTGCTCGCCGCCGCTGCAGTAGCCGGCCAGCCGGTTGGTCACGTTGGCCAGGCGCGGGAAGAGGGCGTACATGCGCTTCTGGTCCGCCCGAATGGCGCTGGCGCCGTCGCTGCGCGTGATGGAGCCGACGCGGATGTTTTCGTCCACCGTCAGGTGCTTGAAGACGCGGCGGCCTTCGGGCACCATCACCGCCCCCAGCCGCACCACGGCGGTGCCGAGGACATGGGTGATGTCCTGGCCGGCGAACTTGATGTAACCGTCCCTCACCTCCCCGTTTTCCGGTTTGAGCAGCCCGCTGATGGCGCGCAGGGTGGTGGTCTTGCCGGCGCCGTTGGTGCCCAGCAGGGCCACCACGCGTCCTGCGGGCACCTTGAGGCTGACGCCGCGCAACACCTGGATGATGTCGTTGTAGACCACCTCGATGTTGTTCACCTCGAGCAGGGGGCGGTCGTTTTGGGGTGTGTTTTCCATGCCTCGTCAGTTCTCTGAAAAGCGTTGCGAGATGCGCCCGGCGCCATCGGACGGATCGGCCCTATCCGTCCGATAGCCTCGGTCCTGCCTCACCGCTTATTTCATGTACTTGGGTTTGAACGGTTCACCCACCGCACGGAAGACGCCGTCCTTAACGACGTAGAGCTGCACATTGTCGACGCCCATGCGATCGGTGACCGAATAGGTCACCGGGCCGACAGCGGCCAGCGACGTGAAGGCCTTGTCGCCGTTCATCTGGTTGAGGGTCTCGTACAGAGTCTCCTTGGTGACCTTCTTGCCCGCTTCGCGGGTGCGTCGGATCGCCTCCACCGCGATCTGGGCCGCCATCATCCCGCTTGCATAGTTGTGGGAATTGGCCGTCTTGTCGTCGCGGCCGTACTTCTTGGCCATATCCAACTGCCAGTCGGTCCAGGGGCCCTTCTCGGACGTCACCCGATAGGACGTGGTCCAGTGAAAGCCTTCGGCCGCCGTGCCCGCCAGGGCGATCAGGTCGTTACCGCCGGTGTAGTGGGCGCCCATGAAGGTGATCTTGCCCGGCTCGCCGAAGGTCTTGGCCGTCATGCCGAGTCGCTGGGCGTCGTTGAGCAACGTTGCGACGGGCGACTGGACCGTATGACACAGCACGTACTGGACCCCCTTGCTGGCCAGTCGCTGCAAGAGCGCACTGTTGTCCAGGTCCTTGCCATGTTCCACCACCTCCACCAGCTCCAGATTCAGGCCGGCGGCCACGGCGGCCTTAAAATCGGCCAGCGGGGCGCGCCCGAAGGCGGAAGGATGGATAAAAGCCGCCACCTTGGCGGCCCCCTCGCCCTTGTGGTTGGCGGCCACGTATTCCGCAACGCCGACATACTGGTGCGAATAGGAGGCGATGGGCAGGAAAATGTACGGGGAGGCTTTCATCAACGAACTGTCCATGGACGCCGGGACCACCGGAATCTGGACTTCGGTGAAATCCGGGGCCAGCGCCTGGTTGGCGCCCGTGGCGTAGCTGAGAAAGAAAATCATCCCCTGGTCCAGGAAATCTTCGAAGTTGCGCTTGGTGACGGCCGTCTTGTACATGTCATCGCGAATGGGACAGTCGATCTTGGCATCGCCGAGGATTTTGGTGTCGTTGGCAAAGCGCATGTAATCTTCAACGCCCTTGGAATACGGGTTGCCGGCATCCGAGGTGGGGCCGGTGATCGCCAGCGACAGCCCCAGCTGGTATGTCTCGCCGGCACCGACCGGTGCGCTGAACGCCAATCCCGCTGCCACTGCCATCACGATTGCCAGATAATACATGTTGCGTTTCATTTCGCTCCCCCTTTTTGGTGATTGGTTGCCCACGTCCCGGGCCGCTGCCCCCGAAGGTGCGCAACGGGTCCCGGTTCGATCAGTATCGAAACGGCCAAAGCTTCACGTAGGAGCGGCAGATGCGCCACCAGTTGGCCATTCCCCGCGGTTCGAACATCAGGAAAAGCACGATCACCAGCCCGAAGCCCAAGGGCCGCAGGGCGGTGGCCAGGTTGAGGGAGTCGGGCAAAAAGGCGCCCGACCATTCGGACAGGCGCTCCATCTCCAGCTCCAGGGTATAGATCGCCGCCGGCCCCAGCAGGCTGCCGGGCAGGGTTCCCAGCCCGCCCACGATGGCCATGGCCAGGTAGGTGATGGAATGGTGCAGGGTGAAGGATTCGAAGCCGGCGCCGCGGAACATGTAGGTGTGCAGGGCCCCTGCCACCCCGGCAAAAAAGCCGGCCAGGGTAAAGGCGTAAACCTTGGTCAGGCCCGGGTGCATCCCCATGGCGTCGGCGGCCCGGTCGTTGTCGCGCACCGCCACCAGGCAGCGGCCGTAGCGCGATCGCAGCAGGTTGCGCACCGCCAGGCCGCAGACCACCGCCACTACCAGGATGACGTAGTACCAAAAGAAATAATGATCCTTGCGGCCCACCGTCCCCCCGATCCAGGCCACCCTTCCCACGGGAATCATCTGCCCCTGGTTAAAGGTGGGCATGAATTGGATCGTCCAGGTAAAGATCATCTGGAACGACAAGGTGGCGATAGCCAGGTAGAGGTGCTTGAGCCGCATGGCCGGCAGGCCCACGAAGGCCCCGAAAACGGCCCCCATCCCGCCGGCGGCCAGGATCATCAGCGGCCACCAGTGAACGATGAGCGGGTGGCTTGCGCCGATGGCCCGGGCCAATCCGGCCACGGTGTAGGCCCCCACGCCGACGAAGGCGGCATGGCCGATGGAGATCAGGCCGGCAAATCCCGTGACGAGGTTCAGTCCGTAGACGGCCACGACGGCAATAAGGATGTTGTTGATCACCAGCATGGTCCGGTTGCTGGCATCGAAGAAGAGCGGCCAGGCGAACAGGCAGGCGAGAAACACGACAAACAGGCCCCGGTCCAGGTGGGTGCGGAAGATCCGCTGCTCCTGGCGGTAGTCGGTGAAAAAGTTGCCGGTGGCAAAAAAACGGTTGGCGCTCATGGGTTACACCCGTTCGATTTCATGGGTCCCGAACAGCCCATGGGGCTTGAAGAGCAGGATGACCAGCAGGATGATGTACGGCAGCACGTCGGCGGTGCCGTTGAGCCCCCAGTTGCCGTCCAGGTAACCGGCGGCGAACTGCTGGATCAGCCCCATGATGATGCCGGCCACCACCGCCCCGATGATGGAGTCCAGCCCCCCCAGAATCACCACGGGAAAGACGGTGATGCCGAAGGCCCCCAGGGTCTCGAAGTTGAGCCCGGTGATGTTGCCGATGATGGTCCCGGCGGCGGCGGCGCTCAAGCCGGCCATGGCCCAGGCCAGGCCGAAGACCCGCGGTACCGAAATGCCCACCGACATGGCGGCAAACTGGTCGTCGGACACCGCCCGCATGCTGATGCCGATGGTGGAGCGCTTGAAAAACCAGGAGAAGGCCCCGATGAGAAGGGCGGTGATGACCACCCCCACCATCTGGGTCCAGGAGATGGACACCCCGCCGAGACTGATGGGCGTGGTGGGCAGAAACTCGGGAAACGAGTAGTTCAGCGAGCCGAAGGGGGTCAGGTAGATGACGCCGTTGAGAATCGACATCAGGCCGATGGTGACCATGATCACCGAGATGATCGGCTCGCCGATGAGCCGCCGCAGGAAAATGCGCTCGACGCTCATGGCCAGAAAAAAGGTGATGACCATGCTGGCGACGAACGAGATGTAGATGGGCAGGCCGGCGAAGACCGTCAGGGCATAGACGATGAAGGCCCCCCCGGCGATGATCTGCCCGTGGGCGATGTTGAGCACCCGGCTGGACTTGTAGACCAGCACGAAACCCAGGGCCGAAAGGGCGTAGATCGACCCCACCACGATGCCGCTGATGACAAGTTGCAGAAAATAGGTCATGGGAATCCTGCTTTTGGTGCCGTAATTCCGGTAATCGGGCTTTCAATTGTATTTGCGACTAAAATTGAAACTGGAAACCTGGAGGTATCGACGTTTGTATTCTTTTCCCCGAATGGCAACGCCGGCAAAGTCTTTCCGACGGGCCGAAACCGTCCGACATGCCTGACAAGCCAGACTCGATCCGCCCCAAAAACGACGCGCCCCGCCCCAGTTTCAAGTTTCAATTCTCACCCTCCTCCCACGCCAGCGTGTAAAACGGCATGTTGGTGCGCACCGTGGTAACCTGCCCGTCCTGGTAGCGAAACTCGGCCTCCACCTCGCGGACGTCGATGGTCTCGTCGTAGAGCGTCTCGTAGAGCAGGTGGTACTTCTCGCGCACGAACTTGCGCCGGATCTTGCCCGTCTTGGTGAGCTCGCCGTCGTCCATGTCCAGCAGCTTATAGAGGATGGCAAAGCGCCGGATGCGAAAATGTGGCTTTTCCACGCTCCGGTTGAAGGCCTCCACCTCGCCCCGGATCAGCTTGGCCACCTCGGGCTTGAGCGACAGGTCCATGTAAGTGGTGAACGACAGCCCCCGGTCCTCGGCCCACTTGCCCACGATGATCGGATCGATGTTGATCAGGGCCGCCACGTAGTCGCGCTGGTCTCCGAAAATTACCGCCTCCTTGATATAGGGGCTGAATTTTAGTTTGTTTTCCAGGAACATGGGGCTGAACATCTCGCCAGCGCGGGTATGCATCACGTCGCTGACCCGATCGATGACCACCAGGTGGCCGTCGCTGTCGAGAAACCCCGCATCGCCCGAATGCAGCCATCCGCCCTCCAGCAGTTCCTCGGTCTTGTCGGGCAGCTTGTAGTAGCCCTTGCACACCGAGGGCGAGCGCGAGAGGATCTCGCCGGTGTCACTGATGCGGCACTCGGTGCCGGGCAGGGGTTTGCCCACCGTGTCGGGCCGGATGTCCCCGTCGCGGTGCATGTAGGCGATGCCGGTGATCTCGGTCTGGCCGTAGATCTGTTTCAGGTTCACGCCCATGGCCTGGTAGAAGGTGAACAGGTCCGGCCCCAGGGCCGCCCCCCCGGTGTAGGCCCGGCGCAAGCGCAGAAAACCGATCTGGTTGATCAGGGGACGGAACACGAGCTGATCGCCGATCCAGGCCTTGAGCCGTAGCCCCGGCGGCATGGGCTGGCCGCTCATGCGGTACCTGGCCGCCCGTTGCCCCACCCGGCTGAAATAGTTGTAGCAAGCCCGGTTGAGCCAATGGGCATCGTCGATCTTGAGCCAGATCTGGCTGCGGATGGTCTCGTAGATCCGGGGAGCGCCGAAGATGAAGTGGGGCCCGATCTCCTTGAGGTCTTCCATGGTCGTTTCCACCGACTCGGGAAAATTGACGGTGATTCCGGTGGCCATGGCGACCCCGAAGGTATTCATCTGCTCACCGATCCAAGCAAAGGGCAGAAACGAGAGGTATTCGTCGGTATCGGCCAGCCGGTCCACCTTGGTGATCTGGACCCCCATGTTGATGTAGTTGCGGTGGCACATCATGGCGCCCTTGGGCAGCCCGGTGGTACCGGAGGTCAAACACAGGAAGCAGACGTCGTCCGGCCGGCCCCGGTCGATGCTGGCCTCGATGTGCTGCCCATCGGTGGTCAGCGCCTCCCGGCCCAGCGCCAGGAGACGATCGAAGTCCATGAACCACTCGTCGGCCCGGTAGCTGCGCATCCCCCGAGGGTCCTCGTAAATGACGCGCTTCACCCCGGGAATCCGGTCCCGCACCTCCACCAGCTTGTCCACCTGCTCCTGGTCGTTGCAAAAGACCACGCTGACGTCCAGGTAGTTGAGAATGTCGGCGATCTCGTCCGGCAGGCTTGTCTGGTAGATCCCGGCACCAATCCCGCCGGCGGCCATGGTCCCCACCGCCATGAAGATCAGTTCGGGAATGTTGTCGCCGATGAGAGCCAGCTTCATTTCCCGCTGAAAACCGATGCGCGCCAAGCCGGCGGCCACCTCCTGCACCTTCCGGTAATACTCGCGCCAGGTGTAGGAGTTCCAGATGCCGAACTCCTTTTCCCGCAGGGCGACCTTGTCGGGGCTCTGGGCCACGCGCCAGCGCAGCAACTGCGGGATGGTCAGATCGAGGAGGTGGTCGTTGTCTTGCATACGCTGTCCCGTTTCAATCCTCGCCGATGTAAGCGTCGATGACCTTTCGATCGGCGGCCACTTCCCTGGGGCTGCCGGCCCCGATGAGCTCGCCGAAATCGAGCACGTACACCTGGTCGCTGATGTCCATCACCACCCCCAAATCGTGCTCCACCAACACCACCGTGATCTCGCGCTCCTTCTGGATGTCGAGGATGAAGCGCACCATGTCTTCCTTTTCCTCGATGTTCATTCCGGCCATCGGTTCGTCGAGTAGCAGCAGCCGGGGCCCCAGGGTCAGGGCCCGCGCCACTTCCACCCGCTTTTGAATGCCGTAGCTGAGGCTGCCTACGGCCCGCTTACGATAGGCCTCCAGCTCCATGAAATCGATGACGCCTTCGACAAAGGCGCGGTTTTCCGCCTCCAGCCGGGCCGCCTTGCCCCAGTGCACCAAGGCGTGAAAAAAACTGTAGGTCAGGTGACGATGACGCGCCAGCATCAGGTTGTCCAGCACCGACAACCCGCCGAAGAGCTCCAGGTTCTGAAAGGCGCGGGCGATTCCCTTCTTGGTGACCTGATGGGGCGAAGCCCGGGTCAGGCGTTCCTCGCCATAGTAAATTTCGCCGCTGCTGGGGTGGTAAAAGCCGGAGATGCAGTTGAGCAGGCTGGTCTTGCCGGCCCCGTTGGGCCCGATGATGGAAGTGATCAGCCCCGGCCGGATTTCCAGGTTGACCTGCGTCAGGGCGTTGAGCCCGCCGAAAGTGAGGGTCACATCTGCTACGAACAAGGTGTTCATGGAGGTGTCGGCAATTTTGGCCACCCGGTGGGGCCAAGAGCTGTGAATTGAATTCATTTTTCAATTATTATTAAAGAGATGAATAGCAATGATTTTTTTGTTTAGTCAAGCTTAATTTTGCAAAAGCCCCTGGGCCGCCCCCCATCCCCACTGCCCCAACCGCCCCCCCCCCCTGCCGCCAAAGGGGTTCGGCCGGCGCCGAGAGAGGGTCTCGGCGGAGCCGGCCATGCGTTCCGAAAAGAGCCCTCTATCCAGCCAAACTACTGTTTTTGCAAGGCATTCGAAAACTTTCGGGATTGGCCGAGCCCATGGCGGCCCTCCTCGTCGGGCCGCCGCCGGATGGGGCTCCGGTCGAAGGCGAAAGACTGGCTGGCAGCGGGAAAATAGTGGGAAAATACCACTACTCTTCGAAGTTGAGCAGGTGGGTGGCCAAGCTGATTTTCTTGTTGGCCAGGCCGAGCTTGCGCCGGATGTTGAACCGATGAAACATTACGGTATTTTTCGAAATGCAAAGCAGGTCGGCCATCTCGGCGGTAGTGCGGCCGGCACGCACCAGGTTGGCAACGCGAATCTCCATGGGCGTCAGGTTGTAGATCCTGGAAGCGAGGCGACCGACGAACGGGGAGACGATGTGGTTGAGATTGGTCTCGAGGATCTTCACCAGGGTGAGCTGCTCGGTGGTCAGCCGGCTCTTCTTGAGCCGCTCCAGGTAGGGATGAACCAGCTCCTTGAGATTGACCAGGACGTTTTGCTGTAGCTCGGACCGGTCCGCCTCGCGCTGCTTGAGCAGCACCTTGAGCGCGGTGTTCACTTCGGCCAGGTGGCGCGACTGGGCCTCTAGTTCGGCTTCCCGCCGGCGCAGGGCCTCCTCGACGGCCTTGCGCTCTTCCACCTCCCGCGCCAGGCGCCGGTTGCTGGCGGCCAGCTCGGCGGTACGGGCCTCCACCAGTTGTTCGAGCTGCCCCTGGTAGCGTCTCAGCTCCCTTTCGGCTCGTTTTTGGGCGCTGATGTCCCGCAGGATAACGATGTTACCCGCCGGCCGGCCGCTGTCGTCCTCGTAGAGGGTGGAGCTGATCTGCACATCCAGGATCCGTCCGTCCCGGGTGCGCCGCCGGGTCTCGAAAAGCTGGATCGTCTCGCCGCCGAGCATGCTGCGGATGGCGGCACGGGTTTCGGGCAAGTTTTCCGGGGGCACGAAATCGATGCGCCGGCCCAGCAGTTGTTCCCGGGACCAGCCGAAGGTGCGCTCGAAGGCCGGATTGACGTAGGTGGCCGTTCCGTTCATGTCGTACACCACGATGGGATCCGGTGACGATTCCAACAGCGACCGGTAGCGCCGCTTGCCGCCGCCCGGGTCCGCTTCGCCAAAAGCGCCGGGGTTCTTTCCCGTTTCCATGCAAAGGCCTTTCTGAGGGTGACGCAACGGTTGCGGCCAACCGTGCTTGGAACCAACCTTTCCTTGACCGCAGAAGCTGAATCGGATAGCTTTTTTAAATCACCTTCAGGCACTGTCGCCACTTCACCCGCCACTCTTTACATCTTTCAAGGAGGCCGCCATGTCAACCCGACCGCTCATGGGATTTCCCGCCACCAGCCAGGACGACTACCAGCTCAACGTGACCAACATCCTGCGCCACGCGGCCCGCACCTTCGGCCGCCAGGAAATCGTGGCCTACGGCATGACCGGCGTGCGGCGGACCACCTACGCCGACACCTACCGCCGGGTGCAGCGCCTGGCCAACGCCCTGAAACAGCTCGGCGCCGAACCCGGGGATCGCATCGGGGTGATGGACTGGAACAGCCTGCGCCATTTCGAGGCCTACTACGGTGTGCCGGGCATCGGGGCGGTGCTCCTGCTGCTCAACATCCGCCTGGCACCCCCGGACTTGATTTACGTGATCAACCACGCCGAGGCCAAGTTCATCCTGGTGGACGAAACGCTGCTGCCGCTGATCGCCGCCGTGGCCCCCAAGCTGGAAACCGTCAAGGGCTACGTGATCATGACCGACAAGCCCCTGACCGAGATCCAGACCGACCTGGCGCCGCTGTACAGCTATGAAGAACTGCTGGCCGAGGCCGACGACACGTACAAGTGGCCGGTGCTCGACGAGCGTTCGGCCTACGGGGCCTGCTACACCACCGGCACCACCGGTCGGCCCAAGGGGGTGTACTACTCGCACCGCAACATTTTCCTGCACGGCCTGACCATCGCCAGCAACGCCGAGATCTCCTACCGCGACTGTTTCTACCAACTCGTGCCGATGTTCCACGCCCTCGGCTGGGGCATGCCCCATGCCAGCATCATCGTGGGCGCCAAGTTCGTGCTGCCCGGCATGTACAACATCGCCGATCTGGGCAGCCTGGCCAAACCGCTGGTGGACGAGAAGGTCACCGTCACCGCCGGCGCGCCGGCTCTGTTCATGCCGATGCTCGAACACATCCGCAAGCTGGAAGAAAAACCGGACCTGCGCGGAGCGCGCTTTATCTCCGGCGCCTCGGAGCCGTCCTTGGCCATGATGAAGGGCTTCTACGAGCTGACCGGCGCCGAGATCATCCACGCCTACGGGGCTACCGAGACCACCCCCCTGGTGACCATCAACCGGCTCAAGCCGTGGCTGGAGGACGAGCTGGACGCCGAGGCCAAGTGGGACATGAAGCGCCGGCAGGGGTATCCCGTCGTCGGGCTGGACCTGAAAATCGTGGACGCCCTCGGCAACGAAGTGCCCCATGACGGCCAGTCCCCCGGCGAAATCCTGATCCGCGGCCCCTGGATCGCGGGCCGCTACTACAACGCGCCGGGCAGCGAGGTGCAATTCACCGCAAACGGCTACTGGAAAAGCGGCGATGCCGGCACCATCGACGCCGAGGGGTACGTGAAGATCACCGACCGGGTCAAGGACCTGATCAAGAGCGGCGGGGAATGGATCTCGTCGGTGGACATGGAAAACGAGATCATGGCGCATCCCAAGGTACTGGAGGCCGCGGTGACCGGCGTGGCCCACCCCAAGTGGGAGGAGCGGCCCATCGCCCTGGTGGTGCCCCGCCCCGAACACCAGGCGGACATCACCGCCGACGAGATCCGCGCCCACCTGAGCGCCAAGTTCGCCAAGTGGCAACTGCCCGAGGCGGTGGTTTTCGTCGAGGCCATCCCCAAAACCAGCGTGGGCAAGTTCAACAAAAAGGAGATCCGCGAGTCCTACAGGGACATCTACACCCAAGAGGGTTGAAAACCGGCACCGGGCAGGCCTGAAATCTATCTCTGGGATTTCAAAGCATTGTCGGTCACCCCGGCGGCCTGCAAAAATTCCCCCAGGTCCTGCCAGAACACACCCCAGTCCGGCGGGCAGTCGTTGTGGTCGCAGGCGTAGGCCACCAGGCGGCTGCCGGGGGCGGCCCGGTGCAGCCTGAGGGCGTGATCGAAGGGAATCATGGCATCGCTTCGGCCGTGGACGATGAGCAGCGGCCCCTTGAAGCGGGACACGGCCGCCAGGTTGTCGAAAGGATCGCGCACGAGAAAGGACGGCACCAGGTAGCGCCGGGTGAAGTCGGCCACCCGGGTGAAAGTGGACACCAGGATCAAGGCCGCAAGGGGCCGCTCCTGGGCCAGGGCACAGGCCGCCGCGCCCCCCAGGCTCCGGCCGCAGGCCACGACGCGCCGGGCGTCCACCTCGGGACGCGCCGCCAGGGCATCGTAGGCGGCCCGCATGGCCGCGGTGATGCTCGAGTGGGACGGTCTGCCGGCGGAGCGGCCGTAGCCGGGGTATTCGATGGCCAGCAGCCCCAACCCCAGGGTCGCCGCCGCGGCCATGTCGAGGGCGGCCGTATCGATGGTCTCGGCGTTGCCGTGGGCAAAAATCATCACCGGCCCGGGACGCTCCGGTGTGCCCTGCGGTGGAGGCAGGTACCAGCCCTCCACCGTGCCCGCCGGGGTCTCGAAATGCAGCACGACAAAGCCGGCCGGAGGCCGGGCCTCATCCTTTCCGTCGGCCATGGCGGCCGGGAAAAGCATAAAGCGCTGCGCGAAAAATAGCAGCAGGCACCAGGCAAGATATAAAACTACGCCACCGGCCACCAACTTGTATATCGACATCCTGCCCCGCTTTCCCGTAACAACCGCCGGAATCTTTCCTCGGCAGGCCCACCGCCCCTTGCCGCGACTTGACAGACCCGCCCGGGAACCTTAGGTTGGCCGCATTTTAAAAAAACCCACAGCCTCGAGCCGCGTTGGCGACATTTCCCGATATCTATAAAACCGACTGCCATGAGCGCAACGAAAATCGACACACCCCGCCCGGTGCGGGCCCTGGGACTGGCCTCGGGCGGCCTGGACAGCATGCTGGCCGCCCTGGTGCTGCGCGACCAGGGTATCGAAGTGCACTGGATCTGCTTCGAAACCCCGTTTTTCGACGCCGAACGGGCCCGCCGGGCCGCCGCCCAGCTGGAAATTCCGCTCATGGTGCGCGACATCACCCCGGTTTACCTCGACATGCTGCGCAATCCCCGCTGCGGCTACGGCCGGCACATGAACCCCTGCCTGGACTGCCATGCCCTCATGTTCCGGCTGGCCGGCGAGACCATGGCCGCCGAGGGCTTCGCTTTCCTCTTCAGCGGCGAGGTGCTGGGCCAGCGGCCCATGAGCCAGACCCGCAACGCCCTGCGCTACGTGGAAAAAAACAGCGGCCTGCGCGGCTTTATCCTGCGCCCCCTCAGCGCCCTGGGGCTGCCGGAAACCGTCGTTGAGCAGCAGGGCCTGGTGGACCGCACCCGGCTGCTGGATATCCGCGGCCGCGGCCGCAAGATGCAGATCGACCTGGCGCAGCACTACGGGATCACCGACTACCCGGCCCCGGCCGGCGGCTGCCTGCTCACCGACAAGGGCTACGCCGATCGCCTGCGCGACCTGTTGGGCCACACGAGCGAACCGCGCCGGCAGGATTTGGACCGCCTCAAGATCGGTCGGCACCTGCGCCTGGATGCGCACACCAAGATCGTGGTGGGCCGCACCCAAATCGAGAACGCACAGCTCGAAGCCACCGTGGAGCCGGCCGTGGATTTGAAAATCCGGGTCCAGGGCTTTCCCGGGCCCCTGGCTCTGGCGCCGAGCAATGCTTCTGCGGAAACGGTGGCCCTGGCCGGCGCCATCGCTGCCGGCTACAGCAAGGCGCCGGCGGACCGGGAAGCGACCGTTCGGATCGAGGGCCCCGGCGAATCCCGAAAGATAACGGTCCAGCCCCTGCCACCGGCCGAAGCCCGCCGTTTCCTCATCTGAGCAAAGCTTCACCCCGGCAAAGATGTTCCGGCAGCGATTGACGCCGCCGGTTCGCCTGGCGTATCATGCATCACCGTTTCCAAGGCCCCGGGTTCCGATCCCGGCAAAATTCAATACGCTGTAACCGCCAAAGGACGAACCAGGGTTACCGTGCCCCGCCGCCATCTGCCATACATCCTCTTTACCGCCTTGGTGGCCGCCGCAGGCCTGCTGGTGACCAACACCTACCATTTCCAGGTCTTGATCTTCATCGGCATCAATACCCTCCTGGCCCTGGGGCTCAACCTGCTCATGGGCTACGCCGGGCAGATCTCCCTGGGCCACGCCGCCTTTTACGGCCTGGGGGCCTACACCTCCGGCGTGCTGACGGCCCATTGGCAGGTGTCGCCCTGGCTGGCGTTGCCCGCAGCGCTGGTTCTGGCCGCGGGGGTCGCCTGGGTGGTGGGGCTGCCGACCCTGCGCCTGTCCGGTTACTATTTAGGCATGGGAACCCTGGGCTTCGGCATGATCATTTTTATCGTCTTTCGCGAATGGGCCTCGCTCACCGGCGGGGCCTCGGGACTGGTGGGCATTCCGCCCCTTTCCCTGGGGCCGCTGCCGCTATATGATCCCCGGGCCTATTTTTTCCTCGTCTGGATCATCGTCCTGGCCGCCATGGTGCTGAGCCGGCGGCTGATCGACTCCCGCGTGGGCCGGGCCCTGCGGGCCATCCATGACAGCGAAAACGCCGCCCGCGCCGTGGGCGTCAACACCCACGGCTACAAGCTGCAAGTTTTTGTCTACAGTGCCGTGCTGGCGGCCCTGGCCGGGTTTCTCTACGCCCATTTCATCTGCTTCATCAGCCCGGGATCCTTCGGCTTCATGGTCTCGGTGCGCCTGGTCACCATGGTGGTCATCGGCGGAATGGCCAGTATCTGGGGGGCCGTCTTCGGCGCGGCCCTGCTCACCTTGCTGCCCGAGTGGCTCCATGCCTTCGCCGATTTCGAAATGATCGTCTACGGGTTGATTCTCATCACCGTGATGATCTTCATGCCCCAGGGGCTCACCCGCGGATTGATCGATGCCTATTTGCGATTCAAGCGACAACCGGCCCAACCCGTCTCCCCTGCTTCACCTTGAACAGGTCTCCAAGGCCTTCGGCGGCGTGCGCGCCCTCACGGAGATCTCGTTCGAGGTGGCCCCCGGGGAAATCCAGGGCCTCATCGGCCCCAACGGCGCGGGCAAGACGACCCTTTTCAACCTGGTCTCCGGCGCCCTGAAGCCGGACACCGGCGGCATCCGTTTCGACGGCATGCCCATCCAGGGCCGCCCCAGCCACGAGCTGGTGGCCCTGGGCATCGCCCGCACCTTTCAAAATGTGGAGCTGTTCGGGTCCATGAGCGTGCTGGAAAACGTGCTGGTCGGCCGCCACGTGCGCACCCGCTGCGGCTTCTGGGGCGCGCTGACCCGGCATGCGGCCGTGAGAAAAGAAGAGCGCGAAGCACGGCAAAAGGCCCTGGAGCTGCTCGCCTTCGTGGGGCTGGCCGACCAGGCCGACAGCCCCAGCCGGGACCTTCCCTTCGGCTGGCAGCGGCTGCTGGAAATCGCCCGGGCCCTGGCCAGCGAACCGCGGGTGCTGCTGCTGGACGAGCCGGCCGCCGGGCTCAACCGCGTGGAATCCGACCGCCTCGGCGACCTGATCGGCCGGATCCGCGACCAGGGCGTCACCATCTTGATGGTAGAGCATGACATGGGCCTGACCATGCGGGTCTGCGACCGGATCGTGGTCCTGGACCGCGGCCGGCTGCTGACCGAAGGCACGCCCCGGGAAATCCAGCGTCACCCCGAAGTGTTGGCCGCCTACCTGGGCGGCGCCCCTGCCGCCGGATAGCCGGCCCGATCCCATCTTCGGTCAATCGCTGTTTTCATGCCGGATAAAGTCAAGGCCGCCACGGCCCGGCGAACCGTTGCAAATTTGCCCGGATGCGTTTATGGTGCCCCTGCCGCTGCGGGCGGCAGTCAACCCGGAAAGAGGTAAAACCGTACCCCATGCGCCCCAACCACTACGCGCCCTACAACGCCGAATCCATCGAGGTCCTCAGCGGCCTGGAGCCGGTGCGCCGCCGACCCGGCATGTACACCGACACCTCGCGGCCCAACCACCTGGGCCAGGAGGTGGTGGACAACAGCGTGGACGAAGCCATCGCCGGGTTTGCCAAGCAGATCGAGGTCATCCTCCACGAAGACCAGTCCCTGGAGGTCCGGGACGACGGCCGGGGGATGCCGGTGGACATCCACCCCGAAGAGGGGTTGTGCGGGGTGGAGCTCATCATGACCCGGCTGCACGCCGGGGCGAAGTTTTCCGCCAAGAACTACTTTTTTTCCGGCGGGCTCCACGGGGTGGGCGTCTCGGTGGTCAACGCCCTGAGCAACCGCCTGGAGGTCGAGATCCGGCGCGACGGGCGACGCTACGCCATCGCCTTTGCCGACGGCGATCTCGTCGAACCCCTCGCCGAAACCGGCACGGTGGGCCAGCGCAACACCGGCACCACCATCCGCTTCTGGCCCAATCCCAAGTATTTCGACAGCCCGCGCTTTTCCGTACCCCGCCTGCGCCACGTGCTGCGGGCCAAGGCGGTGCTGTGCCCCGGCCTGCGGCTGCGCTTCATCGACCGGGTCAACGACCAGGAAACCGAATGGTACTACGAGGACGGGCTGCGCGACTACCTCGCCGAAAGCCTGGCCGAGCAATCCATCGTGCCGGAGGTCCCTTTCGTGGGCAGCGCCGAGGGAGAGGCCGAGATGGTCCACTGGGCCGTCACCTGGCTCACCGACGGCGGCGAAGCGGTGGCCGAAAGCTACGTCAACCTCATTCCCACGCCTCTCGGCGGCACCCATGTCAACGGGTTTCGCAGCGGCCTGCTGGCCTCGATCCGGGAATTTTGCGAATTTCGCAAGCTGATCCCCCGCGGCGTGCGCCTGGCCCCGGACGATGTCTGGGAGCAGTGCTGCTACGTGCTGTCGGTCAAGATGCAGGACCCCCAGTTCTCGGGCCAGACCAAGGAGCGGCTCTCCTCGCGCCAGGCGGCCACCTTCGTCACCGGGGCGGTGAAGGACGCCTTCAGCCTCTGGCTCAACCAGCACACCGAGGCGGCGGAACAGATCGCGGCCTTGGCCTTGAGCCACGCCCAAAAACGATTGCGCACCAGCAAGCAGGTAACGCGCAAGAAAGTGGCCAACGGGCCGGCCCTGCCGGGAAAACTGGCCGACTGCGTCAGCCAGGACGCCCCGCGCTGCGAGCTGTTTCTGGTGGAGGGCGACTCGGCCGGCGGATCGGCCAAGCAGGCCCGGGACCGCAACTTCCAGGCGGTGATGCCCCTGCGCGGTAAAATCCTCAACACCTGGGAGGTGGCCTCGGAGTCCATCCTGGCCTCCAAGGAGATCCACGACATCGCCACGGCCCTGGGGGTGGACCCGGCCTCGGAGGACCTGGACGGGTTGCGGTACGGGAAAATCTGCATCCTGGCCGACGCCGACAGCGACGGGCTGCACATTGCCACCTTGCTTTGCGCCCTTTTCCTGCGCCATTTTCCCGCCCTGGTGCGCCGGGGCCACGTGTTCGTGGCCATGCCCCCGCTTTATCGCATCGACGCGGGCAAGCAGGTGTTCTATGCCCTGGACGAGGCCGAAAAGAAAGGGATCCTGGACCGCCTGGCGGCCAAGGAGCCCCGGGTCAAGATCCAGGTCCAGCGCTTCAAGGGGCTGGGGGAGATGAACCCCATCCAGCTCCGGGAAACCACCATGGCCCCGGACACCCGCCGCCTCGTCCAGCTCACCCTGGCCGGGGACCAGGCGGACGAGCGCGTGATGGACATGCTGCTGAGCAAGAAGCGCGCCATTGATCGGCGTAACTGGCTGGAAGAAAAAGGGAATTTGGCTGAAGTAGCGAAAATTTGACGCTCACCACAACCCCTATGCGTCCCATAAGTCCCATGGACCCCCTTACCAAACTGAGCGAATCCCCATGACCAACCCCTCCACCCTCTTTGACAGTATCGAGCGCCAGCCCCTGGCCGAATTCACCGAAAAAGCCTACCTCGACTACGCCATGTACGTGATCCTGGACCGGGCCCTGCCCCACGTGGGCGACGGCCTCAAGCCGGTCCAGCGGCGCATCGTCTACGCCATGAGCGAGCTGGGGCTCAAGGCGAGCAGCAAGCCCAAGAAGTCGGCCCGCACCGTGGGCGACGTGCTGGGCAAGTTTCATCCCCACGGGGACAGCGCCTGCTACGAGGCCATGGTCCTGATGGCCCAGTCCTTCACCTACCGCTACCCGCTGATCGACGGCCAGGGCAACTGGGGCTCGCCCGACGACCCCAAGTCTTTTGCCGCCATGCGTTACACCGAGGCCCGCCTGACCGCCTACGCCGACGTGCTGCTCTCCGAACTGGGTCAGGACACGGTGGACTGGCAGCCCAACTTCGACGGCACCCTGCGCGAGCCGTGCCGCCTGCCGGCCCGGCTGCCCAACATCCTGCTCAACGGCGCGGCGGGCATCGCCGTGGGCATGGCCACCGACATTCCGCCTCACAACCTGCGCGAAGTGGCCGCCGCCTGCGTCCACCTGCTGGAACACCCGGATGCCGCGGCCGACGACCTGTGCGCCTTCATCCAGGGGCCGGACCTGCCCACGGCCGCCGAGATCATCACCCCCCGCGAGGAGCTGAAGGAGATCTACCGCACCGGCGGCGGGTCGTTTCGCATGCGCGCCGCCTGGGAACGGGAAAACGGCGACATCGTGATCCGCGCCCTGCCCCACCAGGTCTCCGGGGCCCGGGTCATCGAGCAGATCGCCGCCCAGATGCAGGCCAAGAAGCTGCCCCTGGTGGCCGACCTGCGCGATGAATCCGACCACGAGGAGCCCACGCGCATCGTGATCGTACCGCGCTCCAACCGTGTCGACGTCGACCAGCTCATGGGCCACCTCTTTGCCACCACCGACCTGGAGCGCACCTACCGGGTCAACTTCAACCTCATCGGCCTGGATGGGCGCCCCCGGGTCTGCCGCCTGGACGAAATCTTGTCCCAGTGGCTCACCTTCCGCATCGAGACGGTGCGCCGCCGCCTGCGCCACCGCCTCGACAAGGTCGAAGACCGCCTGCACGTGCTCGAAGGGCTCTATATCGCCTTTCTCAACATCGACGAGGTCATCGCCGTCATCCGCCAGGCCGACGAACCGCGCCAGGCCCTGATGGAACGCTTCGGCCTCACCCAGCGCCAGGCCGAGGCCATCCTGGAACTGCGGCTGCGCCAGCTTTCCCGTATCGAGGAGATCGAGCTGCGGCGGGAACAGGAAAAACTGGCCGCCGAGCAGGTTGACCTGGCCCGCACCCTGGGCTCCGAAAAGCGTTTGAGGACCTTGGTGCGGCGGGAAATCGAGGCCGACGCCGAAACCTACGGCGATGCCCGCCGCAGCCCGGTGGTGGAGCGGCGCGAGGCCCAGGCGCTGAAGGAGGTGGACATCCAGCCGGCCGAGCCGGTAACGGTGGTGCTGTCGAGGAAGGGATGGATCCGGGCGGCCAAGGGCCACGAGGTGGATCCGGAGAAATTGAGCTACCGGGCCGGAGACGGCTTCCAGGCCATGGCGCGGGGCAAGAGTAACCAGTTGGCGGTGCTGCTGGACACCACCGGCCGCAGCTACAGCCTGCCGGCCCACGGCCTGGCCTCGGCCCGCAGCCAGGGAGAGCCCATCAGCGGCCGGTTGCAACTGCCGCCCGAGGCCCGGGTGCCTCACCTGCTGATGGGGTCCGACGAGATGCCGCTGCTCATCGCCTCCAGCGCCGGCTACGGCTTCATCTGTCAGTTGGGGCACCTTGTCAGCAAGAACCGCGGCGGCAAGCAGGTGCTTACCCTCCCCGAAGGCGCCCTTCCTCTGCCCCCGGTGCCGCTGGCCGACCCGGAGCGAGAGCTGATCGTGGCGGTGACCAGCGAGGGACGGATGCTGATTTTTCCCGTACGCCACCTTCCGGAGCTGGCCCGGGGCAAGGGCAACAAGATCATCCAGATTCCTCCCAAGCGCCTGCGCGAGGGCAAGGAGTCGATGATCCTGCTGGATGTCATGGCCCCCGACAGCCACCTGACCATCCATGCCGGCAAGCGGTTCCTGACCTTGAAGCCAGCCTACTGGGCCGATTTTTCCGGCCAGCGCGGCCTGCGCGGACGGCTGCTGCCCCGGGGTCTCCAGAGGGTCAACCGCATCGTGGCCGTGGCCCCGGAGCAGCGGGGGTTGAAACTATAGCCCGACCCTGAAAATTCACGGCGAATGACCTTTGCTTGGCGCCGAGTTTTCTGGGGCGCCGGATCCAGAGTGTCTTGCAGACGCCGGCGGTACGGCCTTCGTTGAATATTCTGCTCTGTGTTCAGCTATCTGAAACTACCGGTGGTTGCCAGAAGATAGCACCTCCAGGCAGCCACCATTCCCCACCATCTCTTCCGGGGAGCGCCGGCGCTGCAACCTCCGCCGAGTATTCTGCTCCGTATTCAGCTACCTGAAACTATCCGGGGTAGCCAGGAGATTGAGTTTAGCCGCCGGCAAGAACTCGGCGCCAAGGGCCCGTAAGCCGCAACCGCGCTGCAACGTTGACCAAGCGGCAAAGCAAAAAC
>Ga0190359_1000188_pt1 | contig 40907 bp, 35 predicted proteins | sample 48721823_MG_FD_161269 | JGI IMG/M metagenome (GOLD analysis project Ga0190359, IMG submission 161269) | Hydrothermal vent microbial mat bacterial communities from Southern Trench, Guaymas Basin, Mexico - 4872-18-2-3_MG | ecosystem: Environmental > Aquatic > Marine > Hydrothermal vents >...
CCCCGCCAGCCGACAGCCACCACCGCCGTCCCCGCCAGCCCCGGCCCCTGCACGAAGCACCCTACTCCCTGGTACGCCCGCCGGCTGATTCTCGTATTGCCTGAACCCGATTTTCGCAAAAAAAAACGGTTAGTCAAGACCTGACTGGAGAAATCGTTTCCAGCTGGAGTTGATTGCCCATGCTGGCGCGCGCTTTGCGTGACATATCATGCCGGAGCAAAAGCCCTCGGGAATTTGCGAACCCCTGATCGGCGCTCAGTTCCTATCATTTCGCAAGGTAGGCGAGGAGGGGCGGGGCACCTGCCGTGGCCCGGGAACATTCCCCCCGGCGGCTACATGGTGATTCGCGTCACTCGCTCTGGCGGCAGGACCAGCTTGCCCAGGCCCATCTCGCTGCTCAGGCGCAGGTGCTTGATCTGCCGGGCGCGGATGCGCCGGCCGTACAGCGGCGCCAGTTCCACCCCGCGGGCGTCGACGGCTACCTGGTCCCGGCCGGCTACCAGGGTATTGGTGGTGACCAGCTCGCCCGGTCCGGCGGGACCGTCGGTGGTCATCACCTGCAGTCCGTCGAGGACGGTCAGTTGCGGGCGCAGGATGGTGCCCAGGTCGGCGATGGCCTGGTTGAGATCGTAGCGCGAGTGGAAGCTCTCGCGGTCCAACACCATGCCCATGGAGCCCTTCAGCGAACCGCTGTAGCCGGCGGCGTTGTGGCTCTTGGCCACCGGCACCGAGATGTGCACGTCGGCTTCCAGGGCATAACGAAATACCTCCACCCGGCGCAGGGACTTGCCCCGGGGTACCTCCACGCGCTTGAACATGGCACTGGCGGTGGGCATGACGATCTTGACGTCGAGGCCGGCCAGGGCCTCCTTGATGCCGTTCGAACGCAGGCAGGCCTCCGGCCGGCGCACCGGGTTGTCGGCCACCAGCACCTGGGCGGGCCGGCAGGCCAGAACCTGTTTCACCAGCGCCGCCAGCAGGGCCGGCGAGGTGGTGGCCCGCTGCTCGGCGGGCGAGGGAAAACCCATGTTGGGCTTGATGAGCACCTTCTGCCCGGGCTTGACGAAGGCGGACATGCCTCCCAGCGGAGCCAGCAGTTTCTTCACGGCCTCGTCGAGAGCCCGGGGCACGCCGGGCCCGGCCACTTCCACCAGCGCCGCCGCCGCCCCGGCCGCCGGCGCCGGGCCGGCTGGCAGGGCACCGGCGGCAACCGCCAGCGCCGATGCCTTCAGGAATTTGCGCCTGTCGAGCCTGTCAGCGGTGATGATTCACCTCCTTGTAGCTGGTGACCCAGCATAGCACAGAAGGAGGTGCGTTTACAGGAAGAGGAAGGTCACCCCCACGAACAGCGGCACCAGGATTCCCACCGACCAGAGCATGTAGCCGAAGAAGGAGGGCATCTTCACCTTCTGTTCCTCGGCGATGGCCTTGACCATGAAGTTGGGGGCGTTGCCGATGTAGGTATTCGCCCCCATGAACACCGCCCCGAGGCTGATGGCCACCAGCAGCGTCTGTTCCACGCCGGCCACGCCGACCGCCCCGGCCGGCACGCCCAGGCCCTTGGCCAGGGAGAAGAACACGACGTAGGTGGGGGTGTTGTCCAGGAAGGAAGAGAGCGTGCCGGTGGCCCAGAAGAACCCGGCCGGGCTGGTCACCCCCAGCTCGGCGCCACGAGCCTCGAGGATCATGATGGCCGGGATCATGGTGGCGAAGATGCCGGCAAAGAGCACCGCCACCTCGACGATGGGATAGAAGGTGAAGCGATTGGCCCGGCGCAGATCCTTGCTGGTGCCGAACCAGGACACCAGCGCCAGGGCCACCAGTACCACCTCGCGCACCGGAAACGGCGCCACCTTCTCGGTGAGGAAGGCCACCGACAGCACCACCCCGGCCAGCAGGGGGAAGTTCAACCAGGCCCCGGCCACCCGCAGGGGGCGCACCTCCAGCTTGTCGCGCTCGATGGCCGGAGTGGGCTCGCGGGTGTACATGTAGGTGTCGAGCACGAAGTAGATCAGCAGCAGCACCCCCACCATGGTGGCCCACTCCACCACCAGGCGGAAGGTCCACTGGAAGGGAACCCCGGCCAGGTAGCCCATGAACAGGGGGGGATCCCCCAGCGGGGTGAGGCAGCCGCCGATGTTGGCCACCAGGAAGATGAAGAAGATGACGGTGTGCATCTTGCGCGTTCTCTGGTGGTTGGTGGTAAGCAACGGCCGGATGAGCAGCATGGCCGCCCCGGTGGTGCCCATGAAGGAGGCCAGCAGTGAACCCAGGGCCAGGAACCCCGTGTTGACCATGGGCGTCGCCCGCATGTCGGTCTGCACCAGGATGCCGCCGGAGATGACGAACAGCGCCCCCAGCAGGATGATGAAGGAGACGTACTCCTGCCCGGTGTGCAACACCTTCAGCGGTGCCTTGTCGAGCATGAAAAACAGCACCGGCAACCCCAGCACCGCCGCCACTATGGCCTTGTTGCGGTTGGGGTGAAACCACTTCTCCGCCGCCAGCGGCAACACGGCTATGGCCAGCAGCATGAGCGCGAAAAAGCTCACCCACCACAGCGACAGCGTCTTGCCCACCTCGTGGCCGTGTTCACCGGCCAGGACCGGTGAGGCCACCAGCAAGAGCAATCCCGCCACCACCACCTGCCGCCAGACCTTGCTCATCGGCAACTCCCTTGGCTAGTTGTCACGGCTCCCCAACCATTACAATATTTTCTCAGGATATGACCCCGTGCTGGCGCCCTACCTTCACGAAGGCATCCACCGCCCGGTCGATGTGCTCGCTGGTATGAGCGGCCGACAGCTGCACGCGAATGCGGGCCTGTCCCTGGGGAACCACCGGGTAGGAGAATCCCACCACGTATATGCCCTCGGCCAGCATGTCGCGGGCCATGTCGGCGGCCAGGCGCGCCTCGCCCAGCATGATGGGCACGATGGGATGCACTCCCGGCTTGATGTCGAAGCCGGCCTCGGTCATGCGCTTGCGGAAATGCATGGTGTTGCGTTCCAGCCGGTCGCGCAGCTCTGTGGTGGCCGAGAGCATCTCCAGCACCTTCAGCGAGGTGGCCACGATCACCGGCGCCAGGGTGTTGGAAAACAGGTAGGGGCGCGAACGCTGGCGCAGGTACTCGACGATCTCGGCCCGGCCCGTGGTGAAACCGCCCGAGGCCCCGCCCAGGGCCTTGCCCAGGGTGGAGGTGATGATATCCACCCGCCCCATGGCCCCGCAGTGTTCCACGCTGCCGCGGCCGGTCTTGCCCATGAAGCCGGTGGCGTGGGAGTCGTCCACCATCACCAGCGCATCGTACTTGTCGGCCAGGTCGCAGATCTCGTCCAGGGGGGCGATGATGCCGTCCATGGAAAACACCCCGTCGGTGGCGATGAGCCGGCGGCGCTTGTCCTGGGTCTCTTTCAGGTGCTGCTCCAGCTCGGCCATGTCGGCGTTGGCGTAGCGCCGCCGCTCGGCCTTGCACAGGCGAATGCCGTCGATGATGCTGGCGTGGTTGAGCTGGTCGGAGATGACCACGTCCTCGGGCCCCAGCAACGACTCGAACAGCCCGCCGTTGGCGTCGAAGCAGGAGGAGTAGAGGATGGTGTCGTCGGTGCCCATGAACTCGGCGATGCGGCGCTCGAGCAGCTTGTGCTGGTCCTGGGTGCCGCAGATGAAGCGCACCGAGCTCATGCCGAAGCCGTAACGGTCGAGCCCCTCCTTGGCGGCGGCAATCAGCTCTGGATGGCTGGAGAGTCCCAGGTAGTTGTTGGCGCAGAAGTTGAGCACCTCGCGCTCGCCCTCGACCTTGATGTCGGCACCCTGGGAGGTGATGATGGGCCACTCTTCCTTGTACAGGCCCGCCGAGCGAATCTGCTCCAGCTCCTGCCTGAGTTCGTCACCGACCTTTCCGTACATGGTTATCCTCCTGCCGGGGTTTCAGAAAGCGGGCGCATTGTAGGCGCGGGACCACCAGCGCGTCAACCGCTCTCAGGCCACGGTGTAGCCGCCGTCGACGCAGAAGGTCTGGCCGGTGACGAAGGAAGACTCGTCGGCTGCCAGGTAGACCGCCAGCTCGGCCACCTCGCCGGGCTGGCCGTGGCGCTTGAGGGCGGTGTGCTCGGTGAACACCTTGAGGATCTCCGGGGTGTTGACCAGCAGCGCCGACAGCCGGGTATCGATGACCCCGGGGGCGATGGCGTTGACCCGGATGCCCAGCGGCCCCAGCTCCACCGCCAGGGTGGCCGTCAGGGAGACGAGCGCCGCCTTGGTCATGCCGTAGCAACCCTGCATGGGCGCCGCCCGCAACCCGGCGATCGAGGCCACGTTGACGATGGCACCCGCCTGCCCGGACTGCTGCCAGCGCCGGGCGGCCTGGCGGCTGGCCTCGAAGGCCCCCTTGAGATTGACCTCGAAGGTCTTGTCCCAGAGCGGCCACTCGATGTCCAGCAGGGGGCCGAAGTGGGGATTGGTGCCGGCGTTGTTGACTACCACCTCCAGGCCGCCCAGCTCGCCATCCAGCCACTCGAACAGCTCCACCACCTGCTCCGGGTGGCCCACGTGACAGGTGCGGGCCAGCAGCCGGTCGCCCGCGCCGTCTCCGGCCAGCTCCCGCCGGGCCCGCTCCAGCCCTTCTTCCTTGCGCGAACAGATGACCACCCGTGCGCCCTCGCGCAGGAAAGCGGCGGCGATGGCCTGGCCGATGCCGCGGCTGGCGCCGGTGACCAGGGCCCGCTTTCCCTCCAGTCTGCCTGCCATGGTTGTACCTCCCGTATGGTTCGACCCGGGCAGGATGCCATAGCGGCCGGGGGGGCGCAATGGCCGTTGGCACCCGACTGCATCGACCATATCCGGGGGGCTGAGGCCTAGAAAAAAAAAGACCCCCGCTACGGGGGCCTTTTTCGTGGCACAGTGTGCCGGACGACTGGTTACTTGGTCTTGATCTCGACCTTGCGGGGCTTGGCCTCTTCGCGCTTGGGCAACACGATGTTGAGCACGCCGTTCTTGTACTTGGCCGAGATCTTCTCTCCGCTGACGTTGGCGGGGACGGACAGCGAGCGCTCGAAGCTGCCGTAACGCACCTCGGAGCAGTAGCACATCTCGTCCTTGCTCTCCTGCTGGGACTTCTTCTCGCCGCGGATGCTCAGCAACCCGTCGCTGAAGGTGATCTCCACGTCCTTTTCATCCACCCCGGGCAGTTCCATGCTCACCCGGAACTCGTCGTCGTTCTCGGTCACCTCGAGCGGCGGCACCCAGGTGGTGCGCGGCAGGTCCAGGGCTCCCCCGGTCCAGAAGTCGTTGAACAGCCTGTCCATCTCCCTCTCGAGCGGAGAGATGCCTCCAAACGGTTTCCACAGAGTCAGTGCCATGTCTCATCCCTCCTTTCCTGCGGTTCGTTCTTCTCATCCCGCCGAGAAGAAACATGTGCACGACCGCGGCGATGTCAAGACCCCGGAACGGCCGCCCCGCGGGGAAGCCCCTCACCCGCCCCGCCTCCGGCGGGGCACCCTCTCCCACGCGCACGGCTGCACGAAGGTGCCGAGCCCGCGGGGAGAGGGAACAAGGAAGAATTCTATTTTAGGGCCAGGTGTTGGGATCGGGGCAGTGGACGCCCTCGATGAGCCCGCAGTTCTTGCCGATGGAGCAGCCGCCGAAGCCGTCGTCGCGATCGCTGACGCACTCGATGACACAGTCGGCACTGGTCTGGCAGGGGGTCTTCTTGTTCACACAGGTGTTGGGAGGGCCGGATATCCCAAAGGTGTCGCAGGTGTCCAGAGGACAGGCGTTCTTGGTGGCGTGGCAGGGACAGTAGCCGGTGTCTTCCTCGGCGCTCTTCCAGCAGGGCACGCCCGGCGGGCAGTCGGCATCGGTCTGGCACTGGTCGCTGGGCTTGATGACCACGATGTCTCCGCAGGAGAATCCCGAGGGGCAGCGCTCGTTGGTCGAGCAGTCCACGGCGCAGTATTCGGTCTTGCCGGAACCACTGGTAAAGGGATCGTTTTCGTAGGGGTAGATCAGGCAGCGGTTGGTGGCTCCACCGCACTGGTTCCAGTCCAGCGACTGGCCGTCGCAGGGCTTGCAGTAGGGAGTGTCCTGGCTGTAGGCGGTCTGGCAGTTGCCGCTCTGGCAGTACTCGGCAAAGGCGCAGAACTCGTCGTCCTGGCAGTTGCAGGGCTGGCACTGGTTGCCCACGCAGCACTCGTCGAGGGGGCAGTCGTAGCTCTGGCTGCAGCCGGCGATGCAGGCGTTCTGGCGGCAGATCTGTCCCAGGGGGCACTGCCGGTCGGAGGTGCAGGTGCCGTTGGGAATGCAGGTCTGGGTGGTCAGGTCGCAGAAGCTGTCGGCGACATCTTCACAGTCCGAGTTGTCGTAGCAACCCGGCCGCGGCTGGCAGTAGCCGGAGGCGTTGCACACCTCGTCGGACCGGCAACCGGCGTTGTTGACATAGTCGCACAGGCACTCTCCCGAGTCGGTGTCGCACAGCTTGCCGGCCGGGCAGTCGTCGTTGGAGGTACACACCGCCAGCGGCTGGCAATAGCCCTTGGGATTGCAGAACTCGCCCTGCTCGCAGGCCCCGTCGGCCTTGCAGAAGCACTCGCCGATCTTGGTCTCCTGGTTGATACGGCAGAACCAGTCGCTGGCATCACCGCAGTCGGAGTCGAGGATGCAACCGGCCTTCTTCTGGCAGCTGCCCGAGGAATTGCAGTACTCGTCGCTGGCACAGGCCTGGTCGTTGACGCACAGGCAATTGCCCTTGCCGCTGGACTCCATCTGGCAGCGGAAGTTCTCCCCGCAGTCGGCGTCGGTGCGGCAACCGATTATCTTCTGGCAGAACCCCTGGCCGTTGCAGAACTCGTCTTCTCCGCAGGCCTCGTCGTTCTGGCACAGGCACTGGTGCTCGATGCACTTGAAGCCGCTGTCGCAATCGGAGTTGGAGGAACAGACCCCCTGGATCTCCTCGCCCGCGCAGGCCGTCAGCAGCACTGCCAGCGGCAGCATCACCAGCGGCAGTATCTTCAGGAATTTCTTGGCACGTGTCATGATCTGGTCTCCTCTCACCCGACCGCCTCAACCACCGACGGTGTAGCTCACCGTCACCACGCTGTTCAGCGGCGGCCAGTCGATCTTCTCGAAGGAGATGGAATTGGTGTACGGCGCCGGCTCGCCGGGGCCGTAGTATATGTAGCCGGCCTGGCCGCTGCCCTCGTCGTTGCGGGGAACCACCTGCGGCGTGGCCGGGCCCGTGCCGTCGGCATCCAGGGTCACCTGCAGGCTGCTTTCCACGGGAACCTGGCTGAGCGGAAACAGCCACACCAGGTTGGAATAGGTTACCCGCAGCTCCGAGCCGTAGGGAGGCACGTAGTTGCCCTGGAAGAGCACGCTGTTGGACTCCGAGTGATACATCCAGCCGGTGGCGGCATCCTGGTAGATGAGCCGCCAGCCGCTGCCGTCCTGCAGATCCACCTCCACCTTCAGGGTCTCGGGGTTCTCCACCGCGTGGCTCAGGGCGAAGGCCCGCTGCAGGTCGGAGTAGGAGATCTCGATGTAGGCACCCATGGGCGGGACGTAGTCGCCGATGAAGACCACGGCGTTGTTGTCGGCATCGTACCACCAGTCCTGGTTCTCGGTCTTCTCCTCGGCGGGCTGTGGACCGTCGCCGTCCGGGTCGACGGTGACCACGATGGTGGAACGGTCACCCCGGCCGGACAGCGGAAAGACATTGTCCACGTTGGAGTACTCCACCTCGATGAGGGCCTGTGGCGGAGGCACGTAGTCGACGAAGAACAGCGCGTTTTCACCCAGGTCGATACGCCAGTTGCGGCTGATGGGGTTGGAGCAGTCGGGGGAGCACTCGGGGATGTCGACGAAGCCCCCCGGGCCGTCGCCGTCCTCGTCCACCCGCACGCTGACCGCCCCGGGATCGGGCTCGCGGGAGAGCAGGAACTTGCGACTGAGCCCGGCCACGGTCAGCCCCAGCTGTTCCAGGGTGACGCTGAAATCGTCGGCGCAGATGGAAGCCGAGGTGCCACCAAGCTGTTCCACCAGGGTGTGGTAGGCCTCCCCGGGAGCGGCCTGGCCGCCGGCGCCGCTGCAGCCGTCGGGCACGTCACCGACGATGGCCGCCACGATCACCCGGCGCTCGTTACCCACGCCCTTGAAGGCACTGAAGAAGCGCACGTAGTAGTTGATGTCGCCGTAGGAGTGATCGTCCTCGTCGGAGACGAAGACTACCGCCAACGAGGCATCGGGCCGCAGGAAACCGGCGTTGGCGCCGCTCGCCAGCGGTTCGCTAACCGCCTCGTGGGCGGCCAGGATGCCCATCTCGAAGCCGCCACCCGAGACACCCACGTGCACGTTGCTGGAAAAGGCACCCTCGGGATCGGCGACGTTGCGGTCGATGATCCTGGGGTTGCCCAGCAACTGGCCGCAGTGGCCGGCGTTGGCACAGCTGCCGTCGGGGTTTTCCATCATGTCGGTGGAAATCACCCCGATGTGGTAGTCGATGAGGCTCTGGTCGATGTAGGCCATGAAGCTGGAGAAGTTGGCCGCCAGGTTGTCCTGTTCCTCTTGCATGGAGGCCGAGTTGTCGATCACCCAGAGGATGTCGATCTGGGCCGAGGCCTTCTGCTCGAAGCTGTCCACCTGGTGGAAGCCGGTCTGCTCGAAGGCGTCCACGGTGGCGGTGCCTTCCTGGGAGAAGAAATCGACCACCTCGTCGCCTTCCTGGACGAAGCTGTCCACCTGGGTCTTGCGGCCCACCAGCCTGGTGTCGCTGCAGGCGGCGGCCAGCAGGCAGGCCAGCAGGCCCACGAGTGCCACTACTTCAGTCACGCGCTTCATCTTTTGCTCCTTCCGCTCTTCAGGGAACCGAACATATCTAGCAGGTTTCCTCCGTTCTTGGCAACCCCATATTGCCTGTCCCCCCTTGAAAATACCCAGTTTCCTGCGCGGGGTCGCACCGGACGCATGCTCGCCGCCGGAAAAGCTGGTTGACACCTGTGCTGGCTGTGGTACGCCTGTCTGGCGGAAAGCACACGCGGCCATCATGGGTGATGCTAGTCGACAGAGCCCGGGAGGTGCCCGGTCCGGTCCCGGTGGACGGGAGAGCCTGTTTGCGCGGGCGGCGGCGCTGCTGCGCCAGGCCCGCCTCCAGCCGTCTGCGGACAAGCACCGGCAAATCAGCGGCCTGGTAGAGGAGCTGGAGCAGCTGCTCCTGGAACGGCCCGATTCGGTGCCGGCCCTGCGCCTGCTGGCCGAAAGCTACCAGCTGCTGGATCAGCCGCAGGCGGCCCGGCAGGTCATTCGCCTGGCCGAGGGCATCGACCCCTGGAACATCGACCTGCTGATCATCTCCGAGGCCCTGGCCGGGCGGGAAGGGCCCGACCCCTTGCCGGCCCGCCGCCAGTCGGACGCAGCCGAGGAATGGGTGGTCGATCCGCTCATCCTGAGCGAGCGGGCCAAGAGCGCCCTGCAGCTCGGCTACCTGGAACGTGCCTATTCCCTGGCCAAGCTCACCCTGCGCCTGCAACCGGAGCGGCTGGCCTTCATGCTCGACGTGTTGACCATCGGCACCGCCTTCGACCCGCAACGGGCCCTGGCCGAGCTGGAGTTGCTGCAGACCGGCGAGGCGGCCCCCGACTCGGTATTCCTGGCCCTGGGTTCCACCTGTAACGTGCTGGGGCAATACCAGCAGGCCCGGGAGTGGTTGAGCCGGGGCATCTCCCGCAACCCCGACGACAACTACCTCAAGGCCATGCTCTACAACGAGCTGGCCTACGTCCTGGTAAAGCTGTCCGAGCAGCTCGAGCTGGCGGTGCGCCTGGCCCGCCGGGCCCTGGAGATCTTCCCCGACAAGAAGCAAAACGGCTTCATTCGCGACACCCTGGGAGCCGCCTACCTGAAGAAAAACGACATCCCCAAGGCACGACGAAACCTGCTGGAGGCGGTCAGCAAGGATCCCTCCCCCATTCCCCGCCTGCACCTGGCCCTGGCCCTGCTGCACGGCGGCGATGCCGGCGGGGCCCTGGAGCAGTTGACCCACATCGCCGCGGCCCGGCCTTCCATAGATTCCCCCCACCTGGAGGAAAACCACATCCGCCAGCGGGTACAGACACACATCAAGCACATCGAACGGCTGCTGCGACTGGGCGGCCCGGCCGAGATCGCGGACGTGCTGGAAATCCTCGACGGACTGCTGTAGTAGCGAGAAGGCGGCACACGGACGGGAGGCAGATCATGGCGTCGACCAAGAAAAGCACCGGAAAGAAGAAGGCGGGCGGGAAAACCGGCACGGACACCGGCAAGCAAGAGAAAGAAAAGGGCAGCCCCGGCCAGGACCCGGCCAGCGGCGAGGTGGCCCTGCTCGAACTGGCGGAAATGGCCCGGCTGCTGCGCATCTCCCCCCTGCAGCTGCGGCGCATGGTGCAATCGGGACAGGTGCCCGGGGTGAAGGTGGAAGGCCGCTGGTTGTTCAACCGTGACCTGGTGCACCAGGCCATGCGACGCCGCTCGCAAGGTCGCTGAGACTCACGCCCGCAGCAGCAGCACCAGCAGTAGTACCACCAGCAGCAGCATCGCCGCCGGCCCCAGCAGCCAGCGCAACAGGCGCCGGCCGGCCGGAACCGGCTGGGCCGCGCAGGCGGGACAGACCGCCAGGGGGCGGCTCAGGCCGGGCACCAGCCGGGCGCAGTCCGCGCACAGCCAGGCGTGGCAACGGGCGCACTGTCCCTGGGCCGGACGCCCGCAGACGGAACAAGGGGGAGGTCCGCCGGAGACTGGTTGCAGGCCGGGCATGGGAGATCAGGAAGGATACTCGAGAAACAGCCGGCCCCAGGGCTGCTGTCGCCAGACCCGGCGGGCCAGGCGCCGGCCCCGCAACGGCCACCACACGTAGTCGTGGTAGACGTACGAACCCAGTACGAAGGCGTACACCAGCGGAGTGTGAAACATCAACCGCTGCAGCACCTTGAGCGGGCTGAACCACAGGGCGTCACCCACCCGGCTGGCCAGGTTGTCGCCGACCGTGAACGAGAAATGCAGCTCGGAAATGTCGTCGCCGACGATGTCTATCTCCTGCAGCCGCCCCACTCCCAGCCCCCGTTCGTGCGCCAGGCGGATGTAGTCCAGCTGCATGGGTTCGAAGCCCATGATGCTGGCGGCCACGGCGTCGATGGCCACCGAGTCGGCCGAGGCCAGCAGCAAGTCGGCGGGCACCGGGGTCATGGTCCGCGGACCCGGTCCGCTGCCGGCGATGGTTCCGTCCATGACCGCGAAGATGCCGCTGTGGATCTCCTTCTGGATGGCCAGCAGGTCGACCAGCGTCTGGTGGATCACCGAGTGGGTGTAGTGACGCTTTGTGCCCAGCAGTCCTCCGAAGGCGTTTTTCATGGCCCCGGTGGTGGTGGTGTAGATGTGCGTTTTCATGGTGGGCAGGTGCACGATGTTCTTGCCCGGGAAGAAATCGGGTATGCGGATTCCGCGGGGGTAGATCTTGTCGAGCACCAGCATGGGAGCGCGGGGTTCGTACAGCTGCCAGCCCATGTCGGCGGGGCGGAAGTTGTACCGCACCGGTATCTGGTACTTGTCGAGCACCCCGCGCAGCCGGCACAGGCGCTCGCCCCGTTGCGGGTTGGTTACCACGGTGTTGTTGCCCACGCATACCAGCGAGCGATGCCCGCTTCGTTGCAGGGCCCTGATCACTCCCTCCAGCTGCCAGGGAGTGGTGTTGGCGCCGGGGTGGGGCAGGTGCCAGGAGATGTTTTCCTTGAGGATGGTGGTCTTGCCGGCGGGCAGGGCCTGGTTCATGCCGGCCAGTTCGCACAGGCGCTCGATGTCGTCCAGCACCCGCTCGGGCGATGAGCGGATCACGGCGACCGTGGACCTGGTGGACATGGGACTTTCCCGGCAACTAGCGGGTGCGGTAGATGATACGGCCCCGGCTGGGATCATAGGGAGAGAAGGCCACCCGCACCTTGTCTCCCAGCACGATCCTGATGTAGTGCTTGCGCATCTTGCCGCAAACGTAGGCCAGCACCAGCGGCCCCCCTTCCAGCTCGACCCGGTACATGCCACCCGGAAGGACTTCCTTCACCGTACCTTCGACTTCAAACGATTCCGCTTCCTCGCGCTTTTTCCGCACCTGCAAACCTTCCGTTGGTTGTCATGAACCTGAGGCTTCGAGGCCGCCAGGGGCCTACATCCTACACGGCCGGTGCCAGTTGTCAAGCCCGCTGACGATAAAGGTCGGTCCCGCCCCGCGGGGGCCACGAAGTTGACAGCCCCGGCACACCGGGGCTAGTCTTCTAACAGTTGCACGAACAGGGGTGTGGACCATGAAAAGATCCGTTTTACTCAGTTTGCCGTTGCTGTTGTGGGGAGGATTGCTGCTCGCTCCGGCACCGGTCCGGGCCCAGGCGGTGCCGGCAGCATTGCGGGGCAGGGTCTTTACCAGCCCCCAGCCGATAGAGATACCGTCATCGGCCCGGGGAATGTTACGCAAGCTCAAGCGCCAGGATCGCGTCCTGTTCAAGCGAGATGCCGAGGGCCGGTGGACCATCCACTTCGTGGCCTTCTTCCGCAAGCCGCTGCCAGTGGAGCAGATGGGAATCGTGGTGCTCGACCCCAAGCAGGAGGCGGTGGCGGTGGCCGAGGTGGCCGGCCAGAAGGGACAGACATCCCTGGCCACGCAGATCACGGTGGATTCCACCGAGGCTCCGGGCAAGAAGCACCTGCTGCGGGTGTACTACGCCAAGAAGGGCAAACCGATCGTCCTGGCAGAGAAGAAGATCGTCCTCAAGTAGCTCCCACGCCGAAGGCCATTTTCAGGAAAACGGCCGCGGTCGTGGTACACCTGCGCCGGGGACCATTTTCGAAGCATAGACAGAAGAGATCGCGGCCGAGGTGGGAAATCCAGATAAAGGGAGGCGGGAAGGAGCCCCGCCGGACTCCTTCCCCCGGGGTTGGCCTCCGGTCTCCCAGACTGCTCAGGCTTTCTGCGCCGGGCGGCGCCGGGAGCGGCTCCGACCGGTCAGCTTGCGAATCTCGTCGCGCAGCTTGTTGATCTTGCGGGTCACCGACTTGATATCGGCCTTGGTGGCCACGCCCACGGTGGCGAAGGCCTTGCTGCCCATCTCGCTGGAGAACTTCTCCACCTTCTTGCGGATGGGAGTAAGTCGGGTGTCGATGTTGTTCTCCAGCAGCTGGCGCAGGTGCTGGACCTGCTGCTCGACCTTCTTCACGGTCTCGGCCTGTACCATCTTCTGGTAGGTACCCGCCAGCCGATCGCGTGCCTTGCCCTCGATCTCGTTGAATCGCTTCTGGGCGGTGTCCATCCACTGGCGCATGGTCTGCGGCATCTCTTTCGTTACCTGCATGTCCAACCTCCTTTTCGCCTGCCGCCTCCGTACACCGGGGCGGCCGGTTTTCAGCTCTGGTCTTGTATAACCTTTCATGACCGCAACATAACGCGTCGCGTTAGAGGTGTCAAGAAAAAATGACGCGGTGGGCCAAAAAAATACTTGTACCGTTTCGGTCATGTATCTTGCAGCCGGGGTGGTGCTACATATGTTATGATGGTAGTGTCTGACGGGAGGTTCGACATGAAAGCGTTATCATTGGCCACGGCCGTGATCTCCACGGCGATGTTGCTGCCACCACCCGTGCTGGCCGGCGAGACGGTGGCTTCGCAGTACCGGCTCAACTTCGACAGAGACGTGTGTACCGCCATGGACATGGCGGCGCGTTTCCTGGTTGATACCAGCCGACCGGCCGGCACCCACGGAGGACCGGCCTGGCCCTGGCAAGTCGACGAAGGCCCCCGGGCCGACAACGTCGCCGGCCTGGCTGCCCTGGCGCTGCTCGAGGCCTATCGCACCTCGGGCAACCCGGCCTACCTGGCCGTGGCCCGGCGTCACGGAGACAACCTGGTCCGCGCCTCGTCGAGGTGGTCGGCCGACAACCTGCCCTACAAGGCCGACCTCGAGCTGCTGGCGCAGCTGCAGCGACAGACCGGCAAGGAGATCTACGGCCGGACCGCGCGCCTGGGCATGAAGGCGATACTGTCGCGCAGCCCCACCGGCGCCGACGAGGTGAGGCGCATCTGGCGGGGCCGGCAGGCGTCGGCACCCGCCCTGCTCGGCTTCGACGTGGCCCTGGCCATCCGGGCCGCCCAGGTAAACGGTTACCGGAGCTACGCCTACCAGCTGGCGGACGCGGTCCTGGCCAGTCTGCAGCAATGGTATCGGCCCGACCGCGACACCCGCTTCAGCCTGGTGTCGGCCGCCAGCCTGGCCGAGGCCCTGCGCAGGCTCGATGCCGGGCATTACCGCGGGATCGGCGATCGCTTCCGTGCCGCTCTGCTGCGTCACCAGCAGGTCAACGGCTCCTGGCAGGCCAACGAGACCCAGCCCAGCGCCTATGCCGCCCTGGCGCTGGCCGCGGGTACACCCCGCGAGCGCGAGGCCTTCCGCCGGGGCATCGAGTGGCTCAAGTCAACCATGCTCAGGCGCGGCGGCTTCGCCCTCTACAACGACTACATGCCCGAGCCCTTCGTGGGCCGGATCATCTCCGAGGTCCACGCCGAGGCCCTGCAGGCGCTGAGCCTGGCCTGCCGGCTGCGCTGAGAACGAGGATCCCGACGGTGCGCTGGTTCATCTGCCTACTGCTGTCGGTGGACACCCACCTGCTGGCGCTGGCCGGCCTGTCCCTTTCCGGCCCCGCCCGCCCGGAGGAAACACCACCGTTGCAGGTGAGCCTGCTGCACCTGGCCGCTCCCGCCGCCCGGACGGGCACTGCCGCGCCGGAGACCGGGCGCGCCCGGCGGCCCGACCGGCCTGCCCGACCCCGGGCCGCCGGAGCCCGGGTAACCATGAAGGTCACCCTGGCGAAACCTCCCGCGCCCGGTCACCGGCAACTGACGGCGGCGGTGCCGGCCCGCTGCCGACCCGACGCCCCCCCGAGCCGGCTGGCACGACGGCCGCCGCCCGACCCCGGCATGACTCCCCGCAACCACGTGGCCTCCGTTTCCGACCCCGAGGGCAACCACTCACATCCAGCCCCCGGCCCGCCGGCGGATCCCGCAGATGACCGCCCGGGCGGAGACACCCGTCCGCTGCTCGAGATTATCCAGGCTCGCATCGATGCCGTCGCCCCCCTGGTGCTGGCCGCCAGTCGGCCCTGTCCCCGGGCCCGGGGTCGGGCGCGGGTGCTGTTTATCGTTTCCCCGGCCGGATACCACCGCCGCCACCGTGTCGCCGGCATCGATCCCGGAGACTGCCGGGATGAACGCATCGAGGCCATCATCCACCTGGCCGAACCGTACCCCTACCTGGCCGGCTGGATACCGGTGTCGGTGCCGCTGGCGCTCTGACCCACCCGCCGCAGCCGCCTCCACAACACCACCGCCAACAACAGCAGGCCCAGCGACACCACCTGGCTGGTGGAAAGCAGCTCCGGGCGCTGATCGCCGAACAGATCGATCCAGGCCAGCATGCCCCGCTCCACATCACCGCGAAACATCTCGGTGAGAAACCGCCACAGCGGGTAGGCCACCAGCCAGGCCACCAGCAACTGTCCGTGCCAGCGCTTGTGCCGGCGCAGCAGCAGCAGCAGGAAAAAGATCATCAGCTCGCCGAAGCCGTCGTAGAGGGGTGTCGGGTGCAGCGGTACTCCCAACAGGTGGGAGCGGGCCACCACCGTGTGCGGCGCGGTATATATGGCCCCGAACAGGTGGGAACCACTGCCGCTGCCGTGGCAGCAGCCGGCCGAGAAACAGCCCAGCCGGCCGAAGAAGTGTCCCAGGGCCACCGAGGGAATGACCACGTCGGCGATGCGGAAGAAGCCGACACCCCGGCGCTGGCAGAAATACCAGGAGGCGGCCACGGCCCCGATGAACCCGCCGTAGAACACCAGTCCTCCCGTCCACACCTTGAGCAGGGCCAGCGGATCGGCGACGTACTCGGGCAGGTTGACCAGGATGTACAGCAGGCGGCTGCCTACCAGGGCCGCCACCAGAATCCAGAAGGCCAGGTCGAGGACGAGGTTGGCGTCGATGAACTCGCGCCGGGCCTGCCGGGCGGCTACCACGATGGCCATGACGAAACCCAGGGCCACCAGCACCCCGTAGGTATGCAACTCGAACCGGTAGCCGGGACCGGCCAGGGCCACCGCGGTGCGGGCGGCCGCGTAGAGGACCAGCACGCCGGCCGCTCCGCGCCAGGCAAAGCCGGGGCGACGCCGGCGCCACCACAGCCAGGCACCGGCCAGCAGCACCGTCAGTACTCCCTCCACCCAGCCGAAGCGAGCCAACCAGTCGGGAAAGCGAAAGGACAGCAGTACGGGAAACATGCCGCAACCGCCCGGGTAAGGCCGGCGGCCGCTTCCGGGCTAGCCGGAAGCGTCGTCGACGGGTTCGTCGTCGCCGGCGGGCCGCGAGCGCCGTTCCAGGAAGATCATCTCCACCAGCACCAGCGCCACTCCCACGCTGAGGGCGGCATCGGCCACGTTGAAGGTGGGCCAATGTCTTTCCCGGCCGCCGATATCAAGGTACCAGTCGATGAAATCCACCACCTGGCCCTGGCGCAGGCGATCCACCAGGTTGCCCGCGGCTCCGGCCAGGATCAGCGAGGCCGCCACCGGCAGCAGCCGCTTGCCGGACTCGATGCGCTTTATGAACCACAGCAGAAACCCCATGGCCAGCAGGGCGATGGTTACGAACAGCGGCGTGCGCACGCTGGCCGAGACGTTGCGCAGCAGGCCCCAGGCCGCCCCCGGGTTCTCGGCGTACTTGAGACGAAAGAAGCCGTCGATGACGGTCAGGTAGCGCTCGCCGGGCTGGGCACGCAGTTGCAACGGCCGCAGGTGCTCGACAGCCAGGTGCTTGGTGTACAGGTCCAGCCCCAGCACCACCGGAAACACCACCAGCAGGATGAGGTACTTGACCGGCAGGCGACCCGGGCGGTCGCCGCTGGCGTTACCCTCGCTCACGACCGTTCCTCCAACCGAGTCATCACCCGGGCACAGGCGGGACAGATGTCGGGCCAGGCGGTATCGCTGCCGATACCCGGGCGCCGGTTCCAGCAACGGGGACACTTGGGCAAGCGTGAAGCCTCGACGGCCACCGCCAGGCCGGCCAGGTCCTGGGCCTCGACCATTCCCGCGCTCTTTTCGGCAACCAGCTCCAGCTCTCCCACCTTGAGCAGTCCCGCCAGCTCGTCGCCGAAGGAGTGCAGTTGCCGGGCGTCGTCATCACCGGCGTGCAGCAGCACCCGGGCATCCAGTCCCGAGCGTACCCGCCCGTCCTTCACGGCCACGTCCAGCACCCGGTGCACCTCGGCCCGCACCTTGCGCAACCAGCTCCAGCGTTGCAGCAGTTGCTCGTCGCCTTCCTCGGCCCGCCCCTGCGGCAGGCGAGCCAGGTGTACCGAGTCGGGGCGCTGGGGATCGGCGGGCAGGTGTCCCCAGGCCTCCTCGGCGGTGAAGGAAAGCACCGGCGCCAGCATGGCCAGCAGCTGCCGGCCCACCTGGTAGAGCACGCCCTGGGCACAGCGGCGCCCGGGATCGGCGGGGTGAGACACGTAGAGACGGTCTTTGACCAGGTCCAGGTAGAAGGCGCTCAAGTCCACGGTACAGAAATCGAGCAACTGGTGATGAATGGCGTGGAACTGGTACTGCTCGTAGGCGGCCCAGACCTTGCGGGCCCGCTCCCGCAGGCGGGCCAGCATCCAGCGATCCACCTCGGGCATGTCCGCGGGGAAGGCAAAGCCGGCCGGGGTGAAGTCGGCCAGGTTGCCCAGGATGAAGCGCAGGGTGTTCCTGATCTTGCGATAGGCATCGCCGATGGGCTCGAGCAGCTGGCGCGAGAAGGCGATGTCGGCGGTGTAGTCGACCGAGGAAAGCAGCAGGCGCAACACGTCGGCGCCGTACTTGTCGATCACCTCCTCGGGGGATACCACGTTGCCCAGCGACTTGCTCATCTTCTTGGAAGACTCGTCGAGGATGAGTCCGTGGGTCAGCACCTGGCGGTAGGGAGCGCGGCCCCGGGTGGCCACGGCATTGAGCAGCGACACCTGGAACCAGCCCCGGTGCTGATCGGTGGCCTCCAGGTAGAGATCGCAGGGCCAGTCGAGCTCGGGCCGGTGCTCGAGCACGGCCCGCTGGCTCACCGAGGAGTCGAACCAGACGTCGAGGATGTCCTGTTCCTTGTCGAAATCTTTCCCGCCGCAGTCCGGGCAGGAGAAGTTCTCCGGCAGGAAGTCCGCCAGCGGCCTTTCGTACCAGACGTCGCTGCCCGCCTCGGCCACCGCCCGGCGCACCCCCTCCACCACCGCGGCATCCAGCAGGGAGCGGCCGCAGCCCCGGCAGCGCACGGCCGGGATGGGAACCCCCCAGGAGCGCTGTCGCGACAGGCACCAGTCGGGCCGGGACTCGACCATGTTGTGGATGCGTTGCCGCCCCCAGGGAGGAATCCAGCGTACCTGCTCGATCTGCTCCAGGGTCCGCTGGCGCAGGTTGTTGTTGTCCACCACCAAGAACCACTGCTCGGTGGCCCGGAAGATGACCGGTTGCTTGCAGCGCCAGCAGTGCGGGTAGGAGTGCGTGATCTGCTGCTGCCCCAGCAGGTGCCCGGCCGCGGCCAGGCGCTCGCTCACCACCGGGTTGGCCGCGAACACCGACTGGCCGGCCAGGTCGGCCACCTGCTCGGTGAAGCAACCGGCATCGTCGACGGGACTGAAGATGTCCAGCCCGTAGCGCCGTCCCGACTCGAAGTCCTCGGCACCGTGACCGGGAGCGGTGTGCACGCAGCCGGTGCCGGCCTCCAGGGTGACGTAATCGGCCAGGATCACCACCGAGTCACGCTCGTACAGGGGATGGCGGCAACGCATGCCCTCGAGCTGGCGGCCCCGGAAGCGGCCCGCCACCTCCGGCTGTTGCCAGCCCAGATCGCGGGATACCGCCGGCAGCAGTTCCTCGGCCAGTAGCAACAGGCGTCCTTGCTGGCGCACGAACAGGTAGCTGAACTCCGGGTGCAGGGCGATGGCCAGGTTGGAGGGAATCGTCCAGGGAGTGGTGGTCCAGATCACCACCGCCGCCGGTTCTTCGCCCAGGCCCAGGGAGGCGAACTTCTCGTCGCCGGCCACCACCGGGAAATCCACGTAGATGGAGGGCGAGGTGTGCTCGTGGTACTCCAGCTCGGCCTCGGCCAGGGCGGTGCGGCAGGTGGGACACCAGTGAATGGGTCGCAGTCCCCGCTCCACGAAGCCCTGCTTCACCAGCTCGGCCAGCGCCCCCAGGGTCTCCGCCTCGTAGTGGCGACTCATGGTGATGTAGGGATGGAACCAGTCTCCCAGGCAACCCAGGCGAATGAACTCGCGGCGCTGGGTGTCGATGAATTTCTCGGCGTAGCGGCGGCAACGGCGACGGATGTCCAGCCGCGACATCTGCCCGGCCCGCTCGCCGAGGTTCTTCACCACGTTGTGCTCGATGGGCATGCCGTGACAGTCCCAGCCGGGAACGAACGGAGCCCACTGGCCCATCATGGTGTGCGACTTGACCACGAAGTCCTTGAGTATCTTGTTGAGCGCGGTACCCAGGTGAACGTGACCGTTGGCATAGGGCGGGCCGTCGTGCAGAATGAACCTGCGCCCGGCCCGGCGGCCCTGCTCCTGGATACGACTGTACAGGTCTTGTTTCTGCCAGCGCTCCAGCAACAACGGCTCGGTGCGAGGCAGCCCGGCCCGCATGGGGAAATCGGTCTTGGGAAGGTTGAGCGTTTTCTTGTAGTCCATTTTTTCCACCTAGCGGCTGCGCCGGCCGGGGGACTCCAGGGCCGCCCGGACAGCGGACTCGGTTGGGGCAGACTAGGCGCGCCGTGGTGGATTGTCAAGGTTTTACACATGGTTGAAGGGCATAAAGCTTGCTGGTGTGACGGCGGCTGTGGTAGCATGCAAGCGTTTTCCCACGGGCCGGCGGGAAGGTGAGAACCTCGCCGGCGGGCCGGTCGTCCGAGGGAAAGGGTCACAGAAAGGAGTCCGTGTGAAGCTGCCGGCTCCATTCGGAAAGTACCACCTGCTGGAGAGGATAGCCGTCGGCGGCATGGCCGAGCTGTTCCTGGCCAAGTCCTTCGGGGCGGCGGGCTTCGAGCGCCTGCTGGTGATCAAGAAGATCCTGCCCCACATGGCCGAGGATCGGGAATTCATCACCATGTTCATCGACGAGGCCCGCATCGCCTCGACCCTGAACCACTCCAACATCGTCCAGATCAACGAGCTGGGCAAGGAGGACAACGATTACTACATCGCCATGGAATTCGTCCACGGCAAGGACCTGTCCCGCATCTACGATCGCCTGCAGCGGCAATCGCAACGCCTTTCCATTCCCCTGGCGGTGTATGTCACCAGCCGGGTGTGCGAAGGCCTGGATTACGCCCATCGCAAGGCCGACTCCACCGGCAAGAACCTCCACATCATTCACCGCGACGTCAGTCCCGGCAACGTGCTCATCTCCTATGACGGGGATGTCAAGCTCATCGATTTCGGTATAGCCAAGGCGCAGAACCGCCTGGGCCACACCACCGCCGGCACCCTGAAGGGCAAGTTCGGCTACATGTCGCCCGAGCAGGTGCGGGGACTGCCGCTGGATCATCGCTCCGACATCTTCTCGGTGGGTATCCTGCTGTTCGAGATGCTCACCGGCAAGCGCCTGTTCGGCTCGGAAAGCGATTTCGGCACGCTGGAAAAGGTGCGCAACGCCATCGTCACCCCGCCCACAACCTACAACAGCGACATCTCCGCGGAACTGGAAAAGATCATCCTGCGTGCCCTGGCCCGGGAACCCGACGACAGGTTCCAGCACGCCTGCGATCTCCAGGACGCCCTGTCTCCCTTCCTGCTGGAGGAAGGCAGCCTCACCACCGGCAAGAGCCTGGCCTCGTTCATGCGCCTGACCTTCGCCGAGGAGATCGCCACCGAGAACGACCGCCTGGCCGTGTACCGTCGACGCGGTTATCCCTGGATGGAGGGCGGCAACGGGCAGGAGCCCGCCGGCGCAGAAGAGAAGGCCAACCAGCAACCAGGCGATGGAGCCACCTTCGTCTTCGACTCCACCCAGGACGATTACACCCCGCCACCGGAGCCGGAAATGCCCGACGCCCTGGTGGCGGTTTCCGAGGAGCTGGCCACGGTGGTAATGCCGGGAGGATTGGAGCAGGCGCCAGAGCAGGAGCAAAAGCAGCCGCCGGCCCGGGAGGGCAATCGTTCCCCTCCCGCCCGGAAGACCACTTCCGGTCTCAACCGCCGTCGCGGCGGCACCCCCCCGGCCGGCCGCCCGTTGGCCGTAAGACCCCGGGTACGACGACGCTTCCCCCGCAGCGGGACCGAACCCCTGCGGGGCAGGAACCTCAACGAGCTGCGGCGTTCCCGGCAGCAGTCTTCCCGGGGCACCTGGCTTTCGTTCCTGGCCGGGCTGTCGGTTGCCGGCGCCCTGGCGGCCCTGTACCTGGTTTTCCTGGCGCCGAAAGGCAATCGGCCAGAGCAGGAGCCCGTGACGGTGGCCACCGCGGCCCCGGCAGACAGGCCGGTCGCGGCCGTCGCCTCCCCGGCCCCAGCACCACCACCCGCGCCGGTGGCGAAGCCGCCAGCCGCTTCCGCGCCACCGGCAACCAGTCCACCCGCCGCACCGCAGTCGCCGGGGGAAAAACCACCTGCCAACCCGGCAACGCCGCCCAGGCAACCGCCTGCCACGGCAGCGGACGCGGTCGCACCCCCACGCCCCGTCCCTCCGCCCGGCCCGGACGAGACACCGGCGGCGGCGAAAAAGTCCCCACCCGAGAGCAAGCCCGCCCGGCCCCGGCCCGCAGCCCCCGCGCCGCCGCCTCCGGCCGGTAAGCCGGCGCTTGCCGGCTCCTCCGGGAGAGACTCCAAGAAGGCCGCCCCGGAACGTCGCCAGGCGGTCGTCGCCGCAACGAGCACCTCCCGCACCCGGCCGCCGGCCAAGCGCACCCGCCAGGGCTTTTCCCTGCTGGTCACCAGCAAGCCGCCGGGCGCCGAGATCCTGCTCAACGGAAAACCTTCGGGGAAAACCCCCAGCAGCTTCTCCGGCCTGGATCCCGGCCGCAACTACTTTTTGGTCCTCAAGAAGCCCGGCTACAAGCCCTTCTTCCACGGCGTCAAGCCGGGCCGGCGGCAGCAGGTCAAGGTGGCGGCGGTGATGCAGCCGGGCAGCCGGGCTCCTGCCCCCGCGACCAGGTCTTCCCCGGGCACCGGTTACCTGGTGGCCAACACCCGGCCCTGGGCCCGGGTGATCGTCGACGGCAAGGACACCGGCCTGTGGACTCCCGTTCCCCCGGCCAAGAAGCTGGCCCTGCCGGCCGGCCGCCATACCGTGGTCTTTCGCACCAAGGAGGGCAAGGAGCTGAAGGTCACTGTCACCATCGAAGCCGGCAAGACCCACAAGGTGATCAGGAAGATCCCCTGATCGCCCGCCTGCCCGGGAACGACCATGAGCCGAATCCACCTCATCGTGCACGGACACTTCTACCAGCCGCCCCGGGGAAATCCCTGGACCGGTGACATCGAGGTCCAGCCCTCGGCCGCGCCTTACCACGACTGGAACGAGCGCATCACCGCCGAGTGCTACGCCGCCAATGCCCGCAGCCGCATCCAGGACGGCCGGGGACGTTTGCTGGAGGTGGTCAACAACTACCACCACATCAGTTTCGATTTCGGGCCCACCCTGTTCGACTACCTGTTGGCCCACGACCCCGACACCTGCCGGCGCATCGTCGCCGCCGACGAAGACAGCCGGCGGCGGCTGGGACACGGCAACGCCCTGGCCCAGGCCTACAACCACATGATCATGCCCCTGGCCACGGCACGTGATCGCTGGACCCAGATCCGCTGGGGCCAGGAGCACTTCCGCGCCCATTTCGGGCGGGAGCCGGAGGGCATGTGGCTGCCGGAGACGGCCGTCAACCGCGACACCCTGGACGATCTGGCCCGGGCCGGTATGCGTTTCGTCATCCTGGCACCGAGCCAGGCCGAGGCCTGGCGGCCGGCCGGAGGCGAGTGGCGACCGGGCCCGCCGCCCAGCGACCGTACCTATTTCTGCCCCACGGCGCACGGCGACCTGGCGGTGCTTTTCTACCACGCCGGGCTCTCGGCCGGGGTGGCCTTCGAACACCTGCTGCGCAACTCCGGCATCCTGGCCGATCGCATCGAGGCCGCCGCCCGCGAGAGCGACCTGGAAGGCGACCGGCTGGTAATGATCTGCTCCGACGGCGAAAGCTACGGTCACCACGAGAAGCTGGCCGACATGTGCCTGGCCCACCTGGCCAGGCGCGAGGCCCCGGCCCGGGGCCTGGTGCTTACCAACCCGGCCGCCTACCTGGCGGAGCATCCTCCCGGGCACGAGGTCCGCCTCAAGCCCGGGCGCGACGGACAGGGCACCTCCTGGAGCTGCGCTCACGGTGTCGACCGCTGGCAGCTCGACTGCGGCTGTGCCGACGGAGGCCAGCCGGGCTGGAACCAGGCCTGGCGCCGGCCGCTGCGGCAGGCTTTCGATGCCCTGCGCCGGGAGATAGATCCTCTCTACGAACGAGAGGCCCGCGATCTGCTGCGCGATCCCTGGGCGGCCCGCGACGATTACATCCGGGTGCTGCTGGGCCGGCCGCTGGGAGCGGTGGCCTCGTTCCTGGAGCAGCACCTGCTCGAACCGCGGACGGACGAGCGCCGGGCCCTGGCCTTCCGCCTCCTGGAAATGCAGCGCCACGCCATGTTCATGTACACCTCCTGCGGCTGGTTCTTCGCCGACCTGGCCGGCCTGGAGGCGGTGCAGAACCTGCGCTACGCCCACCGGGCCGCCGAACTGGCCCGGCTGGTGGCGGGCCGGCCGCTGGACGAACGGATGCGCCACTGGCTCGGCCGGGCCCGCAGCAACCTGCCCCGCGAGGGCAGCGGCACGGACATCCTGCGCCGGCGAGTGGAGGCGGAAAGCCTGCCGCCGGAAAAGGCCGCGGCCGTGGCGGCGTTGGAGCTGCTGCTAGGTGGAGAGGTCGGCCGGGTGCGTCTCGGCCGCTACCGCCTGCAGGTGCACCGGCGCGGGCAGGACGACGCCAGCGGCTACCGTTGCTGCACCTGCCGGCTGACGGTCGAGGCCGAACGTACCCGCGAGGGCGGGCTGTTCGACGTGGTAACCCTGGCCGGCCAGAGCGCAGACCTGGTTGCCCTGGTGCGCGCGGCCCGGCCCTCCCAGGTCTTGCCCGCCCCGGACGAAGTGCTGGCAGCTCTCGAGAGCAGGGGACTGGCGGGACTCGCCGAGCGCCTGGCAGGTGATTTCCCCCGGCTCTTTTCCCTGGCCGAGCTGCCCTTTGCCACTCGTAACCGCCTGCTGGAGTACTTGTTGCAGCCGCTGAGCCGGAAGGTGGACGATGGCTGCGAGCGCCTGCTGGTCGATCACGGCCCCCTGTTCGAGGGACTGGCCGGGATCGGCGTGCGCCTGCCCCGGCCGCTGCTGCTGGCATTGCAGGGGGCCGGCGAGCGGGAATTCGGCAGACTGCTCGAACGCGACCTGGAAAGCGGCGATCTCTCCGCGGCCCGGAAGCTGTACCGGCTCCTGAGCGAACTGGGTGTCGAGCTCGACGGCACCGGCCTGGCTCACCTGGCCGGCAACCACCTGCGCCGCATGTTGGAGCAGTTGCTGGAACACCCCGGCGCCGCCGCGGCCGAGCGGCTGGCGGGGCTGCTCGAGCGGCTGGACGAGCTGGACATCGATCCCGACAGCCACCGGCTGCAGGTACTGCTGGGGGAGCGGCTCGAGGGGTTGGTGCAGGGACTGCTGGACCCCGGGCGACCCGGCGGACCCGACCGGGCCGGTGCCCGGGCCCTGCTCGACCTGGCCGAGCGGCTGCGCATCGCCACCGACACCCGGCCCTGAGCAACCAACCCGGCCGGCCTGACCGCCGGCGATGACGGCCGGGACGGGGAAGGCCGGACGCTCACTCCCAGGCGGCCAGCAGGCGCAGGAAGTTGTTGCCCAGGATACCCTTTAGCTCCCGGGTGGTGAAGCCCCGCTCCAGCAGCTTGGCCGTCAACCGGGGCAGGTCGGCGGCGTCGCGCATGCCGCGCGGCAGCCAGGTGCAACCGTCCATGTCGGTGCCGATGATCAGGTGCTCGGCGCCCACCAGCTCGGCCAGCCGGCAGTAGACGTCGGCGGCACGCTCCAGGCTGCCCAGCACTCCCCAGCGCTGCTGGTACCAGGGACACATGAGCACTCCCAGCAGTCCGCCGGCCGCGGCCAGCTGCTTGACCTGGTCGTCTTCCAGGTAGCGCTGCGAGCGACCGTGCTCGCGCAGGCAGGCATGGGTGACCACCGGCGGCCGCTCCAGTTCCTCCAGGGCCTGGAAGAAGGCCCGCCGCGAGGCATGCGCCAGGTCCACCACGATGCCCAGGTGCCGGCAGGCCTGCAGCACCTGGCGGCCGAAATCGCTCAACCCGCCGTGCACGGCCGGCCCCAGGTGTCCGTCGCAGATGCGGTTGGCGATGAAGTGGGTCAGGGTGAGCAGGCGTACCCCGCGCTCGCGCAGCACCGTCAGGCGTTCCAGGCGCCGGCCGATGACGTGCCCTCCCTCCACCCCGGGCATGGCCGCCAGCTTGCCCTGCTCGTGGGCCAGGCGGATGCCGCGGGCGTTGTGCACGAAGACCAGGTCGTCCGGGTTGCGGCGCACCGTTTGCTGCAGGAAATCGAGCATGCGCAGCAGCGCCGGCCAGGCCCCCAGCCGCAGCGGCGGCGGCGGTACGTAGGCGGTGAACACCGCGCAGGTTATCCGCCCTTCCCGCAGGCGCGGCAGGTCCACGGTGTTGCGCAGGGGGTTCCACAGGCGCGGTGGCCGGTGGCGGCGCTCGAAGCGCTTGCGCAGGAAATAGCCGGCCAGCAGGAAGTGGGTGTGGGTGTCGATCACCGGCACCTGCTGGTGCAGCTCCAGGGCCTTGACCAGGCTTTCGTCCACGGCTTCCTCCGTGTCCTCCTGTATACCCCTTCCGGGCGGTGGCGACAACAGCTCCCGTCAATCCTGTACACCCACCCGCGAATGTGCTAATGACGCCCCGACGGATGAACGACAAGGCAGCCATGCTCAAGCTGGAGAAACTGTCGCGCTGGGCCGAGCGGCTGATCGATCCCCGGCTGCAGGCCCGGGTCGAGGCGCTGGACACGCGCCTGAACGAGTTCGGCGTCGATCCCTGGGGGTTCGACCCGCGCTACCTCAAGTACGCCCTGCCCCTGGGTGCGCTGCTCTACCGCAAGTACTTCCGGGTGGAGACGGTGGGCATCCGCAACGTGCCCGCCGGGCGGGTGCTGCTGATCGCCAACCACTCCGGGCAGATCCCCATCGACGGGGCGCTGATCGTGCTGAGCATGCTGCTGGAGGCCGAGCCGCCGCGCATGGTGCGCTCCATGGTGGAGACCTGGGTGCCCACCCTGCCGCTGGTATCGTACTTCTTCCCCCGCACCGGCCAGATCGTCGGCACCCGGGAAAACTGCCGGCAACTGCTCGATCGCGAGGAGATCATCCTGGCCTTCCCCGAGGGGGTGCGCGGCATATCGAAGACCTTTTCCAGGCGCTACCAGCTGCAGGAGTTCGGCCTGGGCTTCATGCGCCTGGCACTGATGACCGGCGCGCCCATCGTGCCGGTGGCGGTGGTGGGCGCCGAGGAGCAGATTCCCTCGCTGCTCGACTTCAAGCCGCTGGCTCGCCTGCTGAGCATGCCGGCCTTCCCGGTCACCCCCTTCTTTCCCTGGCTGGGCCCCCTGGGCATCCTGCCCCTGCCGGTGAAGATCAGGATCTACTTCGGCAGGCCCATGAGCTTCCGCGGCGATCCGGACGAGGAAGACGAGGTCATGATGCCCAAGGTCAAGAGGGTGCGACGCACCATCCAGCGCATGCTCCGCGACGGCCTCAAGGTACGCCGGGGCATCTTCTGGTAGGCAACCGACGTGAGCCCCAGGAAAAAAACCACCAGCAGCAGGTCGAGCCGGGCGGCGGAGCAGCGCCCCATCGTCATCGCCGGCATCTCCGGCAACTTCGGCCGCCTGCTGGCGCGGCGGCTGCACAGCGACGTTCCCTTGGTGGGCATAGACAAGCGCCCCTTCAAGGGCAAGCCCAAGGACGTGGTGCACTACCAGGTCGACGCCCGCCGGCGCCGGGCCGAGAATATCTTCCGCCACCACCGGGTCCGGGCCCTGGTACACCTGGGCCTGGTGCACCGGCCGCAGCCGGGCCGGCCATTGTACCGCGAGATGAACGTGGCCGGCACCATCAAGCTGCTCGAGTACTGCCGCCGCCACGGGGTGCCCAAGGTGGTGCTGGTTTCCACGGCGGCGGTGTACGGACCGGGACCGACACACTCGAACTTCCTCACCGAGGACACTCCCCTGGCCGGGGTGGCCGACTACCCGGAGCTGCAGGCGCTTATCGAGTGGGACATGTACGCCCAGAGCTTCTTCTGGAAGCATCCCCAGATCGAGACCGTCATCCTGCGCCCGGCACACGTGGTCGGTCCCCACGTCCGCAACGCCCCCACCAATTACCTGCGCCTGCAGCACCCGCTGACCCTGCTGGGGTTCGATCCCATGATCCAGCTGGTGCACGAGGAGGATCTCATCCAGTCCATCTTGCTGGCACTGGAGCCGGGCATCCGCGGCATCTTCAACATTGACGGGCCCGGCGAGGTGCCGCTGTCGGCCGTGCTCAAGGAACTGGGACGGCGCCCGGTACCGGTGCTGCAACCGCTGGCCAAGGCCCTGGTGCGCCGGCTGTGGAACATGGGTATCGGCAAGTTCCCCCCCGGGGAGCTGGTGCACCTGCAGTTCCAGTGCATGGTGGACGGTTCCCTGGCCCGCCGGGTGCTGGGCTACCGGCCCCGTTACACCCTGCGGCAGACCATTCGCTCGGTACTGTAGGAATCAGCCCGGATCCATTCCCCGGCCGGCATCCTGCCCGGCGCCGGCCATGGGAGTGAAGATGCGGTGGCCGGTGACGTCGTTTATCCCCACGTAGATGTCGGTGTCGTAGGTCTCGCTGAGGTGGCGCCAGGTCATCACCTGTTCGATGGTTCCCGCCCGCAGCAGCCGGCCCTGCTTGAGCAGGGCCACCCGCTGGCAGTAGGCCGCGGCCAGGTTCAGATCGTGCATGGCCGCCAGCACCGTCAAGCCGGTGGAGCGGCGGATCTCGTCGATGCGCCCGAGCAGCTCCACCTGGTGGCGAATGTCCAGGTGCGCCTCCGGCTCGTCCAGCAGCAACAGGCGGGGCTGCTGGGCCAGGGCCTTGGCCACCACCACCCGCTTGTACTCCCCCCCGGACAGCTCGCTCAGCAGCCGCCCGGCCAGGTGCTCCACCCCGGTGGCCCGCATGCACCGGCGGGCCAGTTGCCGATCGGCCGAGCCGTCCAGCTGCAGCAAGCGGTGATGAGGGACCCGCCCCAGCAACACCACCTGCTCGACGGTGAAGGGAAAGGCCAGGTCGAAACGCTGGGGAACCACCGCCAGCAGGCGGGCCCGCTGCCGCCGGCTCAGCGAGGCGGCGTCGACACCGAACAGCTCCAGCCTGCCCGCCGGGGCGGCCAGGGCCCCGGCCACGATCTGCAACAAGGTGCTCTTGCCCGCCCCGTTGGGACCCAGCAGGCCAAAGAACTGGCCCGCCTCCACCTCGAGATCCACCCCGGCCAGTACCGGCTCGCCGGGCCGGTAGGAAAAGTCCAGCCCGCCGATGCGCAGCGCGGTTTTCGCTCCTGGCCTCGTCACGGGCAGCAGGATAACACCGGCAGCGGCGGTTGCAAGACACCGGGGTGGTTTCGCACCACGGGCTGCATCCCGGCGCGGGCAGGGGCAGTCTGTTTTTTGCCGGGGGCCGGTGAATCTGCTATTTTCTGGGCATGAACGCCGTCTTTCTCTCCGGCGGAGGAGCCCGCGGGGCCTACGAGGTGGGGGTGCTCAAGGCCCTGCTGGAGCGCGGTCCGCCGCTGGGACTGGTGGGCGGTGTCTCCATCGGCGCCATCAACGCCGTGCTGGCTGCCACCGGGCAGATCGAGGAGCTGGCCCGGGTGTGGCAGGGGCTTTCCACCCTGCAGGTCTACCGCCCCCGCCTCGACCTGTGGAAGCTGCTGGGCTGGACCTCGGTCATGAAAAACCACGGCCTGCACCGGCGCCTGCGTGACCAGGTACACTGGTCCCGCCTGGCCAGCTCTTCCATGCGCATCTTCATCTCGGCCACCAACATCACCCTGCGCACCAACGAGATCTTCACCAACTCGCAGATCACCTACCGCCACGTGCTGGCCTCTTCGGCCATCCCCATCCTGTTTCCCCCGGTACGGCTGGGCAAGTACTGGTACATCGACGGTGCCTTCTCGCTGCTGCGACCGCTCAAGCCCCTGGTCAAGGCCGGCGCCGAGCGCATCTTCGCCGTCTTCCTGGCCCCGCGGCGGCCGCGGCTGCAGCCGCCGCGCAACTTGTTCCAGATGGCCGACCGGGTGCTGGAGATCATCATCTCCTCGTCGATAGCCGCCGATCGCCAGCAGATAGAAAACACCAACCAGGAGATCGAGCGCCTGGCCGCCTCCGGCTTCGATCCCGCCAACTTCCAGCACAAGCCCTACCGGCCGGTGCAGGTCATCGGCATCTACCCTTCGCGGGACCTGGGCAGCGTGGGCTCGTACCTGATCGTCTCCGGCGAGCGGGCCCGGGAGCTGATGCAGCTGGGCATGACCGACTGCCTGCGGGTGCTGGAGCGCTACGGGCTGGTCTAGGCGTGTCGAGCCGGGTTCAGGTGAAGGCCCGCCGGTGGCGGCTGCGCAGCAGCAGCAGGAAAAAGGGGCCCCCCAGGAAGGCGGTCACCACCCCCACCGGGGGCTCGGTGGCCAGCGGCAGAAACAGCAGGCGCGCGGCCAGGTCGGCCAGCACCAGGAAGGCGCCGCCGGCCAGGGTGGCGGCCGGCAGCAGCAGGCGGTGATCGGGTCCCAGCACCAGCCGCACCAGGTGCGGCACCATCAGGCCCACGAATCCCACCAGGCCGGATACCGACACCGCCAGGCCCACCAGCAGCGAGGCGGCCACGAAGATGCGCGCCTTGGCGCGCTCCACGTCCACTCCCAGGTGGGCCGCCCCGGCCTCGCCCAGCGCCAACGCGTTCATGGAACCGGCGGCCATCTGCAGGGCCAGGTAGCCCAGGGCCGTTCCCGCCGCCAGGACGGACAGGGTGGAATAGCTCTGGTAACCCAGGCTGCCCATCAGCCACAGCAGGATCTCCTGGGTCTTGCTGGCGGTGACCACCGTCTTGATGAACATGATCACCGCCGAGGCGAAGGCATTGAAGACCACTCCCACCAGCAGCACGGTGACGGTGTCCACCCGCCCGGCCACCCGCCCGGTGCGGTACACCAGCCAGGTGGCCAGGGCCGCGCCCAGGAAGGCCGCCGGCGCCTGCCAGAACAATCCCAGGCCCGCACCCCCCACCACCAGCGCCAGGGTGCCACCCAGGGCGGCGCCGCCCGAGACGCCCATTATGAAGGGATCGGCCAGCGGGTTGCGCAGCAGCGCCTGGTAGGCCACTCCCACCGCGGCCAGCGCCATGCCCACCAGCGCCGCCAGCAGCACCCGGGGCAGGCGCACCAGCAACAGGGTGGCCGCCTGGGGATTGCGGTCGACGTCCAGGGGCAGTAGCCGTCCCAGATCGGTGCCTCCCGGACCCAGCAACACCCCGGCCACCATGCAGGCCAGCAGCAGAAGCAGCAGCAGGCTCAGTACCGCCGCCAGGCGCCCGCGGGTCAGGGTCGTGCTCCCGGTTGTCCGTCGCTCGTGCACCCGGGCAACATATATGACCACCGTTATTACGGCAAGCGCCGGTGTGCCGGGTGGGCATTGCAGGTCAAGCCGACGCTGTGCTAGACCTCGGGCATGGACAAGAACCAGGCACTGGCGACATGTCCCGGACTGGCCACCGCCCTGGAGCGGGAACCGGGCCTGGGCACCGTGTTCGAGCAACTGGCGGCGCACGATCTGCTGGGCGTCTTTGCCAGGTACCTGCCGGACGCCTCCGCGGACAGCGTGGCCCGGTTTCTTTCCCACTGCCGTTCTCTCGACTACCGGCACCTGCAACGACACCGCCGGGCCCTGCGTCAACCCGTTTCCGGCCGGCTGGGCGCAGACGACGTCGCGCCGGTCGACATGGTAACCCTGCAGCAGCAGCAACTTCGCCGGCAACGGGACCGGGAGGCGGGCCGGCGTTCGTTGGAGCAGGGACGCTGGGCCACGATCGCCTTTGCCGGCGGGGCGGGGACCCGCTTCTTCTCCGGCCTGGCACGGCTGGCCGGGGCGCTCGACGCACCCAACGAACGCCTGCGCGGGCTGGAACTCTCCGCCGACCTGCCCAAGGGGGTCTTTCCCATATCGCCGGTGGCGGGGCTGAGTTTCTACGAACTCACCATCGGCCACGCCCTGGCCGCCGGGCTGGCCTGCGGCCGCCTGCCGGTCATCATGTTCCTCACCAGCAGCGCCACCCACCGGCAAACCGTCGAGTTCTTCTCCCGGGTCAACCTCTGGGGACTGCCGCCCGGGCAGCTGGTGGCCTTCCGCCAGCACGACATCCCGCGCCTGGACGAAAACGGCGATCTCATCGTCACCGACCGGCAGGGCAACATCAGCACCACCGGAGACGGTCACGGAGGGGTGTTCCGGGCCCTGCTCGATACGGCGGGCGACGGACCTTGCCTGGCGGAGCGGCTGGCCGAACTCGGCGTCGAGCAACTGGTGATGCACAACGTCGACAACGCCGCTGCCCGGCCCCTGCAGGAAGTTCGCCTGGGTTTTCACGTCAACGAGCAGGCCCTGTTCACCCTGAGCGCGGTTCGCAAGGAAAGGCCCGAGGAGAAGGTGGGCGTGCTCATGCTCCGGGCCGACAGCGGCCGCGTGGAGGTCATCGAGTACAACGTCCTCGACGAGGGACTGTGTGCCCTGCGCCAGCCCGACGGCCGGCGGCTGCTGCACGAGGCGGGCAACGCCAACACCAACCTGGTGGCCCTGTCGGCCATATCCGCCGATATCGAACCCACCCTCTACACCGGCAAGATGGTGCCGTCGTTGATCGGCCCCGTGGCCGGCAGCTCGCTGGAGATGCTCAACCAGCACCTGACCCGCCGGCTGCCGCCCGAGCGGGTGCGTGCCTACGAGATCGACCGGGCCGAGCTGTTCATGCCCACCAAGAACATCACCGGTCCCGACTCGGTCCAGACCACCACCCGGGCCCTGAGCCGGCAGGGAGCCCGGCGCCTGGGCGAGGCCGGAGCACGGGTACACGATTCGGCGCTGGTCGATCTCCACCCCGGCTGCGCCGGCAGCGCCGAGCTGGTCAACCTGGGGGTGGGTCCGGGCTGGCGGCTAGAACAGGGCAGCCGGCTGTACCTGTGCGCCGGCGGCGGGGGACAGCCGCCGCTGTCCGCCGGCGGGCTGGTACTCGAGCCGGGAGCCTCGCTGCTGATCTTTTCCGAACTGCCCTGGGGTCGACTCGAAATTGCCGCCGACCGCAGCATACGGCGTCAACCCGAGGACGCCAGCCGGGTGCAACTGGGCAAGGGCGTGCGGGTGGCACGAGGGGCGAAAGTCGTCATTCGCGCCGCGGCCGGCTCCCGGGTGAGGGTGCCGGACGGGCACGTCTTTTCAGCCGACGCGGTCATCGTCGCCGAACCGGGCCGGCCCGTCGATCTCTGAGCCGTTCCCGGTTCAGAGCAGGTAGGGAGGCAGGCCGCCTTCTTCACCGGAATCTTCCCTCTCCTCTTCGGCAACAACCCCGGGGACGGAGGTTCCTTTTTTCCGGCCCGGAGCCGAATCGCCTCCCCCCGGCCGTGCCTTTTTCGTCCCGGCCGCGGCCAGCCCGGCGGGGTGAGGATCCAGAGTCGGCGCGGATAGCCAATTCCACAGGTTTCTTACCATAATACGGCATCCAGGCGCGTTCATGTCCCACTCGTGTTCATCCTGCCCCAGCACGAGCACCCGCTCGGCGCCGTAGTTCCTGGCCGCAGTGGACAGGCTACGCCAGGAGATCTTGCCGCTGCCTTCCCTGGCCACGTCCACCAGCAGGTCCACCCGGCCGTCCTCCACCTGGCACAGACCCGTTGTTCCCCCGTGCTTCCAGGCCGCCACCTCCGTCCCCAGGCGCTCCAGCTCCCCGAACACCGCTGTAAGTCCCAGGCGGCGCGTCGAGATTGGACCGCGTGACAGCGCGGCCACCATGCCCAGGTCGCCCGAGAACACCAGGCGGCCGGCCTGGTGGCGATCCCGGCCCAGATCCTCCACCCTGTCCACCATGGATATCAACCCGGTATGCTCAATCGCGGCCAGGAAGGATCTCGTCTTGTCTATCGATCCCATACCGTGCTTCCTCATGGAGGTGAGGCTTACCGGCGATCCCGACGATTCCACCAGATAAATCGACATATCGATTAATTTAGCAACATCTCTTATTTCCCTGGCAAGAGCGATGTCGCGAAAAAGGATATCGTACAGCAGATCGAAGCAGGATCGATTGTGGTCCGGAGAATAGGCGACTGCGGGTAGTCCTCCTCGATTCAACCAGCGCCTGGCAGCATCGGTATCAACCGATATATCGTTTATTATTTCCAGTTGTTCGCGTAGCGCCAGTGGGAACAACCGGAAGACCCGGACTCCAGCGGACTCCAGTTGGCCGCCCACCAGTCGGGTGTTTGCCGATAGCGTAACCAGGACAGGAGCCTTTGTTTTTTCACATGTCTCCCGGCACCACTGCTGCCAGCCCTCGAGGTGGGCCACTTCGTCGAGCACCACCAGGGACGGATCCCGTCTCATCGACCGGAGGAAAACGCTGGCAGTCTCCCGGGTAGGGCCGGGAAGAAGGCGCGGATCCTCCAGATCCATCCAAAACACGGAGGTCCTTCCGTGTCTGCCCTGGAATCTGGCGGCCACCTCGCGGGCAAGATGGGTCTTGCCCACCCCTCGCATGCCGACAAGTGCCACCGGCACGTTGCTCGATAACGAGTCGAGGACGCCTTCCAGGAGTACCGGCCTGTATATCTTGTTATCAAACGACATATCGGTGAAAAAAACAATACAAGATCCCCCGGGGGCTGTCAATGGAACAAACCAGACAGCAGGAACTTGACAACCGGTTCCAGGAGAGAACATTTACCAAGGAGGAAAGGCAATGAAAAAACCGATTCACATCACCGACGCCAACTTCACCGAGGAAGTGGAAGAATCCAGCACCCCCGTGCTTATCGACTTCTGGGCCCCCTGGTGCGCCCCCTGCCGAATGGTGGCTCCGGTAGTGGAGCAACTGGCGGAAGACTATGACGGCCGGCTCAAGGTGGCCAAGTGCGACACCGACCAGAATCCCCAGGTGGCCACCATGTTCGGCATCAGGAGCATACCCACGGTGGTCCTGCTGGATGACGGGCAGGTGGTGGACGCCCTGATCGGGGCACGTCCCAAGGCCGCGTTCGAGGCCATGGTCGATCGCTACCTCAAGAAGCGGGAAAAGCGCCTGGCCAAGGAGGCCAAGAAGGCCGCCAAGCAGGCCGCGGCCGCCGGCTAGGTTTCCGCCGGAAAGGGGGTATGCACAGCCATGCCGATGTACGAATACCAGTGCCCCCGGTGCCAGGAGGTATTCGAGTTGCTGCGTTCCATGTCCGAACGGGACGAAGAGTGTCGCTGTCCCAATTGCGGGCACGAGGCCAGGATGGAACGCAAGTCATCGCTGTTCGCCTCGACAGGTGGTGAACGCGGCGGCGGCTACTCGAGCTGTGGCCCCAGTTCATCGGGCTTCGGCTGAGCGGTTTAGTTCTGCGCGCCGGTCGGCGCGCCGATCCCCGGTACCCGAACTCGTATCAACCTCCATCCGCCTGATGAAGTACCGCCACGGCGTCGAGGTCGAAGCCGGCACTCTGCCTGGTCGGCCAGGGATCGTACAGGGGATGGCCGAACGAGTCGCGCTGGCTGCCGTCACCCACCACGTCGATGATGCGTACCTGGGTGATCCTGTTCAACTGCACCTGTCCGGATAATACCTGCGGCTTGTTGCGCAGCACCGCCAGGTCGAACGGTGTACCGAAGCCGGCTCGGTACTTGCCGGCCAGCGAGCCTATCCTGGTGGTATCCAAGCGCTCGAAGGCACCCACCGGCCCGGGGGTGAGGCTGGCACAGTCGAATTCCACGAAGTGCCGCCCGTCGGAGCTGACCGCCACCCGCGCCAGTTCCAGAAAACCATCGTCGAGAGCGTTTTCGAAGACCGCCAGGTCGTAGCCCGGCCCGTCGGTGATGGGCGTCGCAAAGGTCACCGTCAAGCTGCCCCCACGTCCCAGCGAGACCACCCCGTCGCTGTTTCCCTCCGCCGGACCCAGGGCCTTTTCCGGGGTTCGCCACTGGGGATCGACATCCTCGCCGTACTCTACCGGTTCCACGAACCCGGTCGCCCAGGCCATGATGGCCGGGTCGTCGGCGGCCAGCGCGGTGCTGGTGGGGCTGCCGGCCGGCCCGGGATAGGCCTCCGTCACCCGGTAGTCGGCAAGGAACATCTCCTGCCGGCAATCCGTGAACCTCATCCTGGCAAACAGGCGTAGCCGGGCCGGCAGCAGATCAGCCGCGATGGTCACGCGCCCGCCGTCCCGCCACTGCGCCGGCAACGAGTCGCCTGGCTCCGCCTGGCCCACCTGCAGCAGGTAGTCGCGAGTTGTGGTGAACACGATCTCGGTACCCTGGGCGACCACGGCCAGAACCGGCCCCTGGGGCACCTCGCAGTGGTCGGGCCGGCAGGCGTCACCATCGGGCAGGTAGCCGGCCGCACAGGCGCATTCCCCACGGGGTTCCCGGCAGGTGAAGCCATGGCCGCAGCTGACCGCCGTGCCGGGCAGGCACCGGCCCTGGCTGCAGCTCTCGCCACCGTTGCAGGCCAGGCCGTCGTCGCAGTCCGCTGCCGTGCGGCACTCGTATCCGCCGCCGCAGCCGCAGGCCAGCACCCAGAGCAGCAGGCATGTCAAGCGCGGGTTCACGGCGAGGCCCCCGCCGGCCCCGCGTCCCCGGCCGCCCCCGGCAGGGCGACTTCCGGGTGCAACAGGCGGGCCAGCCGCTCGATACCCTCCACCACCCGGGGTCCCGGCCTGAACCACAAGGCCGAATCGAACCGGTAGACCCGGCCCCGGCGAACCGCGGGAATGACCGAAAAGCGCTTCCAGAAAGACGTCTCTTCCCGGCGCCCGGCCTCGCCGCCGCCGGCCATGGCGGCATCGATGATGATGTCTGGAGCCAGTCGTATCACCTGCTCCAGGGGCAGCACCGGGTACCGGGTGGGCGAATCCTCCAGGACGTTCCGCCCCCCGGCCAGCTCCACCATCTCGTGGGCGAAGCTGCCCGGACCGGCCGCCACCAGGGGCCGGTGCCCGTACAGCAGCAGCACCCGGGGGCGGGCCCGGCCGGCCAGGCTGGTGCCGATCTCGGTGATCCTGGCTTTCATGGTCGCTCGCAGGCGCGCGGCCCGGCCCCGGCGGCCAACCACCTGTCCCAGGCGCTCCAGGGCGGCCAGTATGCCCGCCAGGTCGTAGCAGGGCAGCACCAGCACCGCCACCCGCATGCGCACCAGCACCTCCAGCCTCTGCCGGCCCCCGGGGTTGGGGGTGCAGATGACCAGGTCCGGCTGCAGGGCCAGGATGCCTTCCACGCTGGGATCGATGAATCCACCCACCCGGGGAAGCTTCTTCACCGCGGGGGGGTAGTCGTCGTACCTGGTCACCCCCACCACCAGCGAACCCGCGCCCAGGGCGAACATCATCTCAGTCAGGTTGGGAGCCAGCGACACCACCCGCCTGACCGCGTGCACCGGCCGTCGCCCCAGCAGCCAGTAGGGAGCAGTGGCGGCCCGGGCGCCGGCGGCCAGCCCGGTAAGAACTACGAGCAGCAGCAACGACCGGCGGGCGCCCGCCCCGGGACGTGTCTGCGCTGGATTCCCGCATGGGGCTTTCATGGACAGCAAACATGCCCCCTGGCCGGACGGCTGTCAATGCCCGGCCGGGGGGCTCTCGCCGGAAAAAAAACCGGGCTCCCGACGAGGCGGGAGCCCGGTCGCCACGCCCGCTGTACCGACGTCAACCGCCCGTCTTGCGGGTGCGGCTCTTTCTCTCCGGGGCCACCAGGGTGGTCTTGCCGCTGGTGACGACCAGGGGACGGAGCTTTTCCAGCAGTGCCCGCCCGATGCCCTTGACCTGCAGCAGGTCATCGGCACTGGAAAAGCGCTTGTCCCGGCGGTACTCGATTATGGCCCGGGCCCGCGACTGTCCCACTCCCGGCAGCAGCTGCAGCTGCGCCTGGGTTGCGGTGTTGACGTTAACCACCCCGGAGCCCGAGGCGGCACGGGCTTGCCGCGGCGACAACACGCCCCCGGCGGCAAGAAGCAGTACCAGTACGGCCGCGAGTTTTCCGGCACTTGCCAACAACTTTTTCATTTTCTTTCTCCTTTCCGAATGGTTATCGACTTCGTTCGCTTGCCCTCACGGGCACTTGCCTCATACTTTCGTCTGCTCCGAGTTGCGCTGCCGGATCTGCAACTTGCCGTTTGTCGGCAATGCGTCCAGCAGGACACTGAAAGAGCCGTCGCGGTTGGTGAAGCAGGCGCCGATCCTCACCCAGAAGGATTTTTCCGAGCCCGCCTTGTCCACCACCGTGTAGACCTCCATCATCTTGGCCTGGCTGGCCATCGCTCCCTCCTTTCCTTTCTTTTTAGGTCTTCCCCGGGCGGGCGTGCCGATGTTCCCGGGAACCATCAACCGCCCGCACCACCGCCACAGTGAGCAATTTCCGTGCCGCCCGGAAAGCGATGACCAAGGGAGCAACAAACCCCCGCAGTTCCGGGAGATTGCCGAACAGGAGTCCCCCTCCCGGCCCGTCCGGAAGCATGCCGTCGGCAGGGGAGATTGTCCGAAAACCGGACACTCACCCCTATAATCTTCAAACTCAGTGGACTATGTCACCTACGAACGGAGGAGCACCGGCCTCGATGGTTCCAAAGCGCTGTTCGAACTTGGCGATGTTGTCCTGCAGGGCGTTGAGCAGGCGCTTGGTGTGCTTGGGACTGGAGATGATGCGCGCCCTGACCTTGGCACGCGGTTGTTGCGGCTGCACGTAGATGAAGTCGATGATGAACTCCGTCTCCGAGTGATTCACCATGGCCAGGTTCACGTAGGCACCCTGGGCGATGTCCTCGTCCAGCTGGATCTGCAGCTTGACCGGCCCTCCCTTGGTCTTGGGCTCATCTGCCATCTCGTCCTCCTTGGATTGTCATGCCAGGCCTGCATACTACCCCCTGTCGTCCGCATTGCAAACGGTGTTTGACTTGTTGGCACGGCATTACCTATAGTCGGCTACACAAAACCATGGCAGGCCGTGGCAAGAAGAAAAAAAAGACTTCCGCCTCCGGGTCCGTTGCCCGGGGTAGGAACATCTCTCGCCTGAAAAAGAAGTTCACCAAGAATCCCGCCAGCGAAGAAGACTTCGTGAAGTTGTGGGACGTCTACCTGGCGGCGGAGGCCTGGGAAGCGCTGGCGGAACTGCTGGAGGCCCGCATCGCCGCCTTGACGGATGGCGCCGACAAGGTACGCGCCCTGCTGCGCCTGGGTAACCTGTACGACGAGAAGCTGGGTGAACCCCGCCGCGCCGTCGATGCCTACCAGCGCGTGCTCAACATCGAACCACGCAACCGGCGTGCCATCTGGTCGCTGGCCATGCTCTACCACGACCTGGAGGAATGGAACAAGGTCATCGAGATCTACCTGCTGCAGATAGACCTGGCCGAATCGCCGGAGGAAAAACTGTCCCTGCGCACCCAGCTGGCGCAGATCTACGAGGAGCGCCTGCAACAGGATGACGAGGCCCTGCTGGAATACATCCGGGCCGTGCGCCTGGCGCCGGAGACCGTGCGTATCCTGCTCAACATGGAAAAGCTGGCCTTCCGTACCGCCAGCTTCCGCGAACTGCTGGCCGTCTACCTGGACGTCGTGGAGCGAGTCGAGCGCCTGGACCTGAAGATAGCCATCTACCTGAAGCTGGCCCGGCTTCACGCCGAACACCTGGACGACTCCGACGCCGCCGAGAATTACTTTCGCCGTGCTCTCGAGGTCAGCGGCGATGACACCGAGAAGCTGTTCGCCATCTCTTCCATCTACGGCGAGGACGAGGAGTGGGAAGAACTCATCGCCATCTACAGCGTGCTCATCGGTCTGGCCGACAGCCCCGCCACCAAGAATCGCCTGCGCCGGGAAATCGCCCGGCTCTACGCCGAAGGCCTGAACGATCCTTCCTCGGCCTTCTTCGAGCTGGTACGGGTTGCCCGTTACTCGCCCCAGGATCCGGGCCTGCTCGAACAGCTCTGCGAGCTGGGCCGGCAGGCCGATCGCCACCTGGAACTGGCGGCGGTGCTGGAAGACCTGGCCACCCGGATCCAGGATGAGCACCTGCTGGCCGAGCTGTACTCGCGACTGGCCCGCATTCACCTGGATGACTTGCACAACGCCGACCTGGCCGAGCAGGCGGTGGCCCGGGCCATCGAGATTCTCCCCGGCAACCAGGCGGCCCTGCTGACCAGGCTGGACATCCTCGAGGCCAGCAAGGACTTTGCCTCCCTGGCCCAGGCACTGGAGTCCTTCCTTTCCTTGCCCGACCTCGACGACGACCTGGCCCGCCAGCAGCGACGACGACTGGCCCGGGTGCTGGAGGAAAAGCTCGGCCAGCACGACCGGGCCGTGGAGCTGTACCGCAGCGCCCTCGAACAGGACTCTTCCACCGCCGCCGCGGGGCAACGACGCGAAGACATCCTCGAACAGCTCTACCGCCGGCAGGGAACCTACCAGGAACTGGTGGAACTGCTGGCCAGGCGGCTGCAGCAGACCGACGATGCCGACGAGGCGTGCCGCCTGGCGCTGGAGATCGCCGACATCCAAAAATCCCATCTCGAGCAGCCCCAGGCCGCCTTCTACGAGATCGCCCGGGCTTGCCGCCGCCTGCCCGGTCACGAGCAACTGCTGGAGGCGCTGCTCGCCCTGGCCGACGAAAACGACATGCACCAGCAGGCCCTGGCACTACTCGACGACCTGTCACAAACGGCGGGGGAACCCGCCGCGGCCCGGGTCCGCCGCCACCTGCGGCGCGTGCTCCTGGCACTGGGCCAGGAGGAGCAGGTCGAGCAGCTGTTGTTGAAGACCGTCGCCGAGAACCCTGATGATGCCGATAGCTTCGCCGAGTTGCAGCAGCTGCTGCAGCAACGGAATGACTGGCGGCGCCTGGCCGAGCTGCTCCTGCAACGGGCCTCCTCCCTGGAACCCGGGGAAGAGAAGATCGAGATGTTCTACCAGGCCGCGGAAACCATCGAGGATGAGCTGGGTGACCTGGGCTGGGCCGCGGAGGTGTTTGAAAGGATCCTGGCTCTGGAGCCGACGGCGACGGCAGCCCGAAAGTCACTGCAACGGCTCCGCCGGGAAGCGGCCGAGATGGCCGAACTCCAGGACGATCCCACCATTCCGGATGGTTCCGCTTCCGGCATGCCACCTGTCGCCAACGGCGAAGAAGCCTCTGCGGATCCGACCCGGGAGGATCGCGAGCCCACCCAGGTGACCCCCCCTCCCGGTAAAAAGGAGTCGAGGCCGCAAGCGGCAATGGACCCGGCACCAGAGGGAGTGCCTTCGCTGGAACCGGAGTACGAACCGGAACTGGAGCATGAACCGGAACCGGAGCATGAACCGGAACCGGAGCATGAACCGGAACCGGAGCATGAACTGGAACCGGAGCACGAACTGGAACCGGAGCACGAACTGGAACCGGAGCATGAACCGGAACCGGAGCATGAACTGGAACCGGAGCAT
>Ga0190359_1000189_pt1 | contig 40890 bp, 32 predicted proteins | sample 48721823_MG_FD_161269 | JGI IMG/M metagenome (GOLD analysis project Ga0190359, IMG submission 161269) | Hydrothermal vent microbial mat bacterial communities from Southern Trench, Guaymas Basin, Mexico - 4872-18-2-3_MG | ecosystem: Environmental > Aquatic > Marine > Hydrothermal vents >...
ACCGCACATATGTTTTCTTAAGGATATCAATGAACTCTTTCTGATCCTTGTTTTTATCTGAGTTGTAGTAGCGGGCCCATTCATCCTTGAGCAGCGTGAAAAATGCGATGGGAACAAAACCGAAATAGAAGGCAGCTAATACAATTTTATCTTTATCCTCGATTGAAATATCCAGATCCTGTGCCATTTTTAATCCTTCTGCAAGTCCCATGTCCAGCACTTGAAAAAGCGGCCACTGCTTTTTTTCTGATTTGAGCTCTTCAGTAATGATGATGCGCAGCACATCCTCATTGCCTTTATACAGATCAAAGATTCTCTCGATGGATAGGCGGATCAGTTCTTTTTTGTCTATTTGCACGTGCCTTTCCATCATTTTTTTCTTTCTCCGGAGAGATTCTTCAAGAAACACCTTCATGATCTCTTCCAGGATTTCTTCCTTGCTTTTAAAATAATAATAAATGAGGGCCTTGTTCACTCCTGCTTTTTGAGCGATCTCATCCACCCGGGCTCCGTCAAATCCTTTTCTGGCAAAGAGTTTTGTGGCTACCTTGAGAATTTTCTCCCGGGTTTTAGCCCGGCTTTTTTTCCTGCCGTCCGTTTCAGCACTCATTGTCCTGCACTTTTTTAACTAACTATTTAGTTAGTATCGCATTCAAATTGATTTGTCAAGCTTTTTTTTAGAAAAAAATAAATTCCGATTTGAAATTCAGTAAGCTCTCTATAACCTCGGCTCGTTCATCATAAAGGCTGGTTTTCTCTGAAGGGAGTTATCAGTGCCCCTTCTCTTTGGCAGAGGATTTGTTTTTGGCCATTAAAGGATTGGAAATCCAGTCTTCTCCGTTGCAATAAAGGACCTCAGGGAACAGTCTGGTTCTGACCTCAGCCATGACATGAGGGCTGAATTGTTCACTGACTATACCTTTCTCATAAGCCTCACGATACAGATTTTCAAACTGGTCTGCGAACCGGATCTCCTTAAGCACAAAATTAAAATCAAACTCAAAAAAAAGGCCTGATTTGGTCTCAATGGATATGGTTTCCCCCTCAATAATGCGAATCTGGAAGACAGGGTCGCGAATGAATGTTGAATTGCCGATATCTGTGCTTGGAAAAAGAATGTACTGCATCTCCGCTCCCTGGGAGAGTCCGGGAGATTTGTAATAGCCTGTCTGAGGGGAGCCTCCGCTTGTAAAATCAGGCTCCAACACAATCAGGCAGCCCTTATCATATTCATTGTTGCAGCCGGCCATCAGGATCTCTTCCTCTCCATCCAGGTCCAGATCCCAAAAAGAAATATCTTCGATCCTCCCTGAATTCCAGTATTCCCTCAGTAAGCTGCCTTGGTTATCGAGAACCCCAACCTGTGTGGGAAACATATCTATGTTATCAGATATCACCAATATTTCAGGCGGCCTGTCTTTATTAAAGTCAGCAACCTTAAACCCACGTATTTTGTATTTAGATGAGTACTGTTTTTCGCCAAAAATCATCTTCCGTCCTGGCTTAAAAATCCATCTTATTTCCCCTTTACTGCTGAAGCAAAAAAGCCTGCTTGGAGCATAATTGTAATCAACGGAAGTTTGTGCAAACAAGACTTCATTCTTGCCGTCGCGATTCAAGTCGATTATCATTATAAGGGGCAGATCCATTTGACGCTTTCCTCTTCCTCTCCTTTTGAACTGAAAGTGATTCCAGTAAAAGGCTTCATCCTGAAGGCCCCTTATATCTGTATCATAGCGCCAGATCTCTTTCCGGTTTTTGTTCAGCACCACCAGTTCTGATCCCTCGATCCTGAAATCATGGGGGTTTTTAGGCATTTGCGGCCGTATCAAAAAAATAAAGATCAAAACAAGGGCTAGGACAGGAGCAAGAAAAAAAAGATATCTCCTCCTGTTCTTGATTTCGCTTTGATTTTTTCTTTCAAACCAGGCGTCGAGGTCCTGCTTATAGGAAAAAACTCTGGACTTTGATGAATCGATGAACCTGTGCACGGGAAGCATGGAATCCTTTTCCCATCTCTGGCAAGTCCTCACATCGAAGCCCAGATAATCTGCAATTTCTTTCCAGGATATCAAAATGTCTTTCTGCTTCTCTTGGGCATCCACAGCAACCAAAATTTAATCAAATATGCCATCAAAGGTCAAGGTAAAAAAACCGGTCTCCCCAAAACATGAATTCCTTATATCATAGGCCTCTAGAAAAATTGACTATCCTGAATTATTCACGAGCCAAGGGTGCTGCCCGTCATTTTTTCAAGCTCTCTTTAATCTTAGAGAATTCAAAACCACAGATACGGAACTGAAAGCCATGGCCGCCGCACTGTACATATAAGCCGCGGCTGAGCGTTTTTGGGAGGCTCTCCTGCCGCAAACGGCCAATAAAGTTATTTATACCTTACCCATTTGATGATTTCAGGTAAGCTGGGGCGCTTTCCATACATAAGAAGCCCTACCCGGTATATCTTTCCGGTAATCCAGATCATTCCGACAGTGGTCGTGATGAGCAGCACAATGGAGCTCAAAATCTCTATGAAAGGAGGAAGCAGAACACAGACACGGAGAAGCATGAGAATAGGAGAGAAGAACGGGATCAATGAAAGCACGATTGATAGTGTGCTGTCAGGCGAACGCATCACGAACATCATCAGAAGGATGGGAATGACCAGCATCATGGTCAAAGGAGTCCCCAGCTGCTGGGCTTCTTTTTCTGAATTGACAGTGGAGCCAATGGCCGCATAGAGTGTGGAAAATAAAAAATAACCGAGTATGAAAAAGACCACAAAATAGACAAATACATACATAGGGATCGAAGGGATTTTAAATCCGGAGGCCTGAGGGAAAAAGCTGCTCATAAGAGAGCTGCTGTAGGAAGTAAGAACCACTCCGAAAACAGCCCATATAAGATACTGAGTAAGTCCTACAGCCGCGATCCCCAGTATCTTCCCTGCCATAAGCTGAGAAGGCTTCAGCGAAGAAAGCACGACCTCAACCACACGGGAACTTTTCTCTTCAATAACGCCTCTCAGAATAAGCTGCCCGTAGAAGATCAGAGTCATATAGAGGATAAGCACCAGAATATAGGAAACGATAAAAGTCCCTCCGGTATCTTCTTCCACTCCTTTTTTTGTGACTTTTTGGGTCACAAACTTAACCTCCTCCATATATCTGGAGACTTCCTCCGGGTCCAACCCGGCTTTATTTAGCCTCTTCTCAACAATGACCGCATTCAGCACCTTGTTGATGCTGCTGATTTTTTCAAAATCCGACACATTCTCCGCTGCAAACTCAACGGTTCCTCCCTCAATGATGTTTTCAGGGATGTACATGTATCCGGAAATATCGCCAGATAGTACTTTTTGATTGAGAGCATCTTTAAGCTGTCCCAGGTCAGCCGTCAATTCATAATTTTCCAGAACATACTTCAACCTTCCGTCCTTTAATTTAAAATCCATCCTGTTTTCCAGCTCCTCATATATCTCTCTGCTGGCATCGACCACTCCGATACGCTCCTGATCTCCAACAGACATCATGGAAACCAGAATAGGTACGAAGATAAAAAGCCCCATGATAACAGGGCCCAAAACCGTTCCCAATATAAAGGTCTTTGTCCTCACTATCTGAAGGTATTCTCTTTTGATGACAGCCAGTATCTTATTCATTTTTCTCCCCCACTTTATCGATAAAGATCGCATTCAAGGTGGGCTCTTTGATTTCGAACCGGCCGACCCTGACCTTTCCAGCCAGGAAAGCCAGGAATTTCTGAGGATCTGCCCTGTCCTTCAATTTTATCTCCATGTATTTCCCATAATCATCTATTTTTTCTACTTCCGAATATTCCCTGATCCTGCGGCCTTCTCCATCATATTCCAGAATGATCATATTTTTTCCGTAATCCTTTTTTATCTCAGCAAGATTTCCCTTGAGAACACTCTGTGCCTTGTTTATGAGGCATATATTGTCGCATATCATCTCTACCTGTTCCATTCTGTGGGTCGAGAAGATGATAGTCACTCCACTTTCCTTCATCTCAAGCATGATGTCCTTCAGCAGTTTCGTGTTCACCGGATCCAGACCGCTGAAAGGTTCGTCCAGAATTATGAGTTCGGGTTTATGAACCACGGTCGCTATGAACTGCACTTTCTGCTGCATTCCCCTTGACAGCTCTTCCGCTTTTTTCTCTTTCCATTTGGATAAGTCAAATCTGTCCAGCCACTCGTCAATGCCTTTTTTGGCCTCTTGGCCTCTAAATCCCTTTAGGACAGCCAGAAAAACCAGAAGTTCCCCCACTTTCATCTTTGGGTAAAGGCCCCGTTCCTCCGGAAGATAGCCTATCCTGCTTTTCATTCCCTCTCTCATTCTTTCACCAAGAACGCGGATGTTTCCTTGATCGGGGATGATGACATTCATGATCATACGTATGGTCGTTGTCTTTCCTGCTCCGTTAGGGCCCAGAAGCCCATAAACGCTTCCTTTCGGAACATCAAACGACAAATTCTTTACAGCATAAAAGCTGCCGTATTGCTTTGATATGTTCTCTACTTCAATTGCTTTCATCTCAGTTCCCTTCACTACTCTGAATTGTGCGATTTTCAGATATTATAGTGATTCCTCCTGCATTTATCAACGCCGAGAATTATTCATGCCTCATCCTGATGAATTTCAGCTTTTCCATTTCACATTCAACTGCCTTTTCTGTTATATTACAGTAAATCCCAACATGGAGTGTGCTCAATGAAAAAAGGTAAATATGTCATTATCATCTTTCTTGTTTTTTTCATTCTTCTGGCTGCTACTTTTGTTTCTTTCCTTTATTACGAATTTGCAAAAGTCCCAACTGTAAAACCCGGCTCCTGCCTCGAGATCAACCTCTCGGGGAGGCTTATCGAAAAATCTTATCCTGACTTTCTTTCCGCTTTTTTCATGCAGCAGCCTCCGCTCTCAATGTATGATATCTGGACAAATATGCGCAAAGCCAAAGTCGACACAAAAATAGACAGCATCCTGTTAAGGCTGGGGTATGTTGATGCTGACTGGGCTAAAATAAATGAGATAAGAGACCTGGTGCTGGATTTTAGAAAATCAGGGAAAAAAGTATACGCCTATATCGAAGAAGCCTATGACCTGGATAAGGAATACTATCTTGCCACAGCCTGCGACAAAATCGTTCTTCATCCGGAAGGGATGCTCGTCATCAATGGAATAGGCGGGTATGTGCCGTTCGTGAAAAAACTGCTGGATAAAATCGGTGTGGAAGCAGAGGTCGAACGGGTCGAAGAATACAAGACCGCTTATAATATGTTCACCAAAGACCATCTCACGCCTGCCCACAGGGAGATGATGGAATCCATTTACAGTGAGATTTTTTCCCTTTATGTGGAAACCGCATCAAAAGCGAGAGGAATGACGGCACAGGACTTTGAAAAACTTATTGATCACGCCTTTTTTCAGGGGGAACAAGCCAAGGAAGCCGGACTTGTGGATGAAGTCTTCTATGAGGATGAACTGCTGGACTTGATAGGGGGAAAAAACAAAAAAGTCAACAGGATAAGCCATGCCAAGTATGTAAAAACACCGCCTTCCTCGCTTGGGCTTAATAAAGGGAAAAAAATAGCACTTCTCTACGGCGTAGGCCCCATATTCACAGGAGAAGGGGCTTATTCGATTATGGGAAGCCGGACCGTCGTGAGATGGATAAGGAAAGCCAGAAAAGACGACTCTATCAAAGCCATTGTATTCCGCGTGGACAGCCCCGGCGGCTCTGCTGTCGCATCTGACTCCATATGGAGAGAAGTCTCTCTGGCAAAAAAAGAAAAACCTTTTGTGGTATCTATGTCCGACATGGCCGGTTCCGGAGGCTATCAGGTTTCAATGGCGGCCCATAAAATCATAGCTCATCCACAGACTTTAACCGGTTCCATAGGGGTCATCTTTGCCAAATTCAATATGGGAAAACTTTATGAAAAACTAGGCATTTCAGGGGAAAAAATTTCTTTCGGAGATAAGTCCGACATTTTAACCACATTCAGGAAAAGCACTGATGCAGAAAGGGCGTTCCTCAAAGAGATGATTCTGGATACTTATGATAACTTCATTACAAAAGCGGCTAATGACCGCAGCATGACAAAAGAAGAGATTGATAAAATCGGCAAAGGAAGGGTCTGGACAGGAAGCCAGGCACAGAAGCTCGGGCTTATAGATGACATCGGAGATTTATCAAAAGCAGTACAAACAGCCAAAGAGATGGCAGGAATCCCTCCAGATGAAGAAGTGGCGCTTGTGGTGCTCCCCAAAAAAGTTTCCCTTTTTGATGCTTTGTTCGGAAAACTTGCGGCCAGGGCTCAATCCAAAATCCCTGTGTTTGATAAAAAAGTACAGGACGTGCTTTCGACCATCCAGATGCTGAGAGATGAGGTGATATGGGAGCTGATGCCGTTTTGGCTCTCCCCTGAATGATAATATAGGGACGTCCCATTAGGTACCACCCTATAAAATCCCGCATTTATATACATGGCTTACAATCAAAATGCAATCAATCTTCCCTTATTCTGACTCTTAAGAACCCGATCTATAGAGGGACTTGCGTCTGCAGGATTGCGGTGGTGTATCAAATCAGAGAGAGACAATCTGGAATATTGTTTTAATATCCAACGGATTCAGTAATATAGGGTGGTACCTTATGGAGCGTCCCTAAATTAATAGGCGTAGGAGGATGGACATATATTCCTGAATTCACAGTAGCTGCAGTCGTGCCAGTCCGGCTCAGCATGAAAATCACCCTTTCTTATCCCCTGTTCGGCCTTTCTTATTTTCTCAGCCGCGGCTTCCATTTCTTTTTCGCCTTTATAAGCTCTTCCAATAATATCAGATTCCAAAAAATGAAGCCGGGTCTCTAAAAGTTCTTTTTTCTCTGTTTTTGAAAAGGAAAGGGCATAGAGGTCCAGCTGCACAGCCTCCTTTGTCTTTCTATCTGCTTCCTCCTGGTTTTTGACCTGGGTGGCTTTGAAATCAGTGATCACAGCTCCATTCTTAAGCATATCGACTCTGTCCCATCTTCCGACAAACTTGACATTCCCTTCCTTCCATTTGAATTCTTTCTCAAGATAATAGGGATTTTTCCCAGACGACTCTTCTCTTTTATAAAACAGGCGCACAGCTTTTTCACCTGCTTTTTTCTTCATTTCTTCATGTTCCCGGCTAAGGAATCCTTCGTTGATCCAGTGGTCTTTATAATATTGGACCACCTCTTCTATGCCGGGGCTTTCTCCTGACATCCTCTTCTTTAAATAGAAATGAACCGCTTCATGCATCACTCTTCCAAAAATCAGATTGTAATGAGGAAGAACAGGAACACGCATAATATGCCTGTATCTGTACTTCAGGGGGCAGGTCAGATAATCATCGACCTGAAAAAAGCTCAAGCTGATGACCCCTTTTCTTTCTTCTTCTTTAACAGGAAAAGACTGAGTATGTCTGGGAGCGTATCTTCTGATCTCCTCCTCTGCTGAGGAGCAGAGGGTTTTTTCCGGAGCTTTGGCCAGGTCCAAAGCCTCCAGAACAAAGGGGCTGACCTTTTTCAGCCGCTTTACCCCGTAATCCCTGGCCCATGTCAAATAAAGAACCCTTTTTGCTCTGGTCATCCCCACATAAAACAAACGTCTCTCTTCCTGCATGTGTATCTTGTTGAGATCTTCACTGGGAAGAGCTTCTTCCCCTGAGGAACGCTGTTTCGTAATGTCATCCGGAAAAGGGATCTTTTCTTTTCTCATTCTCCCGGGAAACCTGTCAGCGATAAGACTCACCATAAAAACTATCTGAAACTCAAGCCCTTTGGCTTTATGGACCGTCAGCACATTGACCGCATCCTCCTCCAGTTCCGCTTCAGCCGTAGCCGGATTATCACCTACCTGCTGGAGAAGTTCCAGGTGTTCGGCAAAGGATTGAATGGAGTCATCTCCTGTCAGTTCCGAAAAATCCTTTAGTTTGTCAAAAAACAAACGGATATTCTTTATCTTTATTTCAGTTTCAAGGTCTTTTTTCTCCACAAGTGACTTCAAATACCCGCTCCTCTCAAGAAACGAATACAAAACCCTGCCCGCATTTTGGGAGCTTGAATATTCCACAAAATAGAGGAGTTCATTAAAAATCTTTTTTATCTTCCGAACAGATTCACTTGAAATATCAACCGGCAGTTCGCCGCTGTCGATTTTCTGAAAGGCCTTATGCAGAGGCCAGTTTTTCCTGTACGCATAATTGGATACCTTTGTTAAATCATAGGTGCTTACACCATAGACTTCTGACAAAGAAAGGCGGAACAGGCTTTTGCTGTCCTCAAAGTCCGTCAATATCTTGATGAATGATATGAGAAGGCGTACCTCCTCCCTTGAGTAGAGCCCCCTGCTTCCGGAAAAACGAAACGGGATCTCATTTACGTTTAAAGTCCTGATAAAAGGATCCGCATCCATATTTCTTCTGACCAGAATGGCGATATCTTTGCAGCTAAAACCTTCTTTGATTTTTTCTTTTATGATCTCAGCCACTCTATCGGCTTCATGTGATGAAGTATCGAATTGAAGCTTAAATATGCTTTTCTCTTCCTGTTTTTTTGTTGACTTCAGTGATTTATTTATATCCTCCCTCACTTCCAAACGGTAGGGATTGTTGTGCTGTATCAACTTATAGGCGGAATCAAGCACGGCCTGGGTGGAGCGGTAATTTTTGTTTATGACGACTCGCTCCGTATCAGGATACATCTTGGAGAAATCCAGAATATTACTCAGAGACGCGCCTCGAAACCGAAAGATGCTCTGGTCATCATCCCCGACTACTGTGATGTTTCTGTGTTTTCCCGCCAGGAGCCTGAGCATCTGGAACTGAATGTAATTGGTATCCTGAAATTCATCCACCAGAATATATTTGTATCTATTCTGAAAATGTTTTAATAGAGAAGGCCTCCTCCGGAACAAATCCACGGCCAGCACCACCTGGTCTTCAAAATCAATTTTTCCCTGTTCTCTAAGAATCCTCTGGTATTCTCTGTACACCTTGGCTATCTCCAAGTGTTTCAAAGCTGTCTCTTTATCTGCGGGATCTTTCGCCTCTTTCTCCATTTCGGAAGCAAATATCACATACTGTTCAGGTTTCACGTCCTCCTGTTTGAGCCTCCGTATAGCCGCCAGAATTTCCTGGATATGTTTTGTGGGACTGCTTAAAGGCCTGTAAATATCCAGAGGAAACCTGAACAGATTCTCCCTGAAGAAAATAGACTGGTCCACTTCATCCAATAGCTTGAAATCAAGGGGAAGCCCGATCTCATGTCCGTAATCTCTGAGAACACTCTCGCCGAATGAATTGAACGTCGCCACATCAACAAACGAATAGCTGTAGGGAATAAGAATATCGACTCTTTCTTCCATCTCATTAGCTGCTTTTTCAGTGAAGGTGACAGCTAGTATCTGTTCCGGTCTTGCATATTTAGCAGATATCAAATACGCGACCCGGTGAGTGAGGACTTTTGTCTTTCCGGTCCCGGCTCCTGCTATGATCAGCAAAGGGCCCTGGGGGTGGGTAACGGCTTTCCTCTGTTCCGGATTGAGTTCTTTTAGCAGACCTTCCATAGGACACACCCGTATTTTACATCACGTTTTTGGAAATAAAAAACAAAGCCTCAGGACTCTATCGATTTTTCTCTCTGATTTTAGCTCTATTTTTTGACGATGACTATCTCATCCGGCTTGACCAGCCAGAGTTTCTCACGTGCCTTTTTTTCTACGGCCTGGGGATTTGTTTTGAGTTCCCTTATCTCCTTCTGCAGTCCCTGCTTTTCTTTTTCCAGCTTCTCGGCTTTCTCAATCAATTCCCGCTGTTTCTCTTTTGTTTTGTATGCATCTATCAAACCATTCTTTCCAAAAAAAGAGACCATGACCAGAACAAAAAACAAAAAAACAATCCCTGCGGTGAAGAGCCTTTTTTTGAATCCCTGAGAACCGTCCTCTTGCTTTCTCATTTATGAGATCAATCCCAATCCTGAACTAATGAGCCTTTTAAGCTCTTTTTTTGATCCTGCTTCCGCATAACACCGGATGGCAGGTACCGTTCCTGAGAAACGAAGCAGCAGCCAGTCGTCTTCTGAGAAATTGAATTTAATCCCATCAGCATCCTGTGTGCTCAGTACTTTTCTTTGACCTACTTCAGCAGGAGGATTCTTGATCAGCTCTTCCAATTTTTGTCTGATTTTTTCGGACAAATCGACTTTGACCTGCTCTCTTATCCTTTTCCCATACTTTTTGAATAATTCTGTGGTTAATTCAGAAAGACTTTTTCCTTCCGCTGAGATCATCTCTGCCACTAAAAGGCCTGCAAATATCCCATCTTTTTCGGGCAGATGGCCTTTAACCACAAGGCACGCACTCTCCTCGCCTCCGAACACTATCTTACCCCTTAAAAACAAATCCGCAAGATACTTAAAGCCAACCGGAGTCCTGTACAGCTTCATTTTATAATTACGCGCTATTTTATCCAGCAAATGAGATGTGGCCACAGAACGGCCCACTCCGCCCTTCAATTTCTTTCTGGTTATCAAATATTCCAGAAGCAGGGCAAGTACTAAATCCGCATCTACAAACATCCCTTTCTCATCGACAATCCCGAACCTGTCTCCATCACAATCCGTGGCGATCCCCATATGACAGCCTTTTTCTCTGACCGTCTTTTTTAATTCCCCAAGGTCTTCACTTCTGCAGGAGGGATTTATCCCTCCGAAATAGGGGTCAATGTACCCATGCAGCTCTTCAATTGAAATATGATTCTCTTCTAAAATCTCATCCAAATACTCCCGGCTCGTGCCGTATAAAAGGTCTACTCCTATCTTTATTCCTGACTTCCGGATCGCATCAAAATCGATTTTTTTTTGGATATCGCCCAGATATTCACTCTGCAGATCTATTTCTTCAATAAATTCAGATTTCGGGTAATAAGGACATGAACTGTACTGATCCGAAAGATATTTTATCTCCTCCTCGATCTGATCGGTCACTTCCGGCAAAGCAGGAGCTCCCGTTTCGACGTTGAATTTGAGTCCGTTGTATTCCGGCGGATTAAAGGATGCTGTGAAATTTATCCCTCCCTGCGCTTTTCTGGAAATGATTTGGAAGCATTGGGCTTGAGAGGGAGCATCCCGGTCTGTTAGGTAAACATGGATCCTGTTATGAGAAAGAACTTTGGCTGCTTCTGAAGCAAACCTTTCTGAAAGAAACCGGGTGTCATAATTGACTATGACAGAAATTTTGGAATCGAATCTTTTCTTCAAGTAATTTGCGATCGCCTGGACCACAATACGGACATTCTGAAAGGTGAATTCCTCCCCCATAACAGCCCGCCAACCAGATGTACCGAATTTAATCATGACCAACCGAACAAAAAGTAACACAAGTCTTGTCTAAAAGCAATATAATTACATAATTTTAATGGATTTCACTTTTTCTTGTCTGTCATGGGAACAAAACGGACTCCCAGTATCTCTTTTTTTAATGGTTTCCCCTGCTTTTTCTCAATCAATGTCAGTATTTGAAAAGAAGAGGGCTCTCCTATAGGAATGATCATCTTCCCTCCTTCCTTGAGCTGCGTAAAAAGAGCGGGAGGCACCCTTTTTGAAGCGCAGGTCACTATCACAGCATCATAAGGAGCGTTCTCCTCCCATCCTAAATTTCCATCTCCCCATTTAATCCGCACATGAGTGTATCCTAATTCTTTAAGAGTACAATCCGCTTTTTCCGCCAGCTCCTTTATGATCTCCACTGAATAAACCTCATCCGTCAGATGTGCCAGGACAGCCGCCTGGTATCCGGAACCCGTTCCTATCTCAAGTACCTTATCTCCGTTTTTTACCTCAACAACCTCTGTCATCAAAGCGACGATATAAGGCTGTGAAATGGTCTGCTTGGCATCGATCGGAAGAGGGTGATCCGCGTAAGCCAGGTCACGGTACTTTTCGTCTATGAACAAATGCCTGGGGACTTCTCTCATCGCTTGAAGGACTCTCTCATCCCTAATACCTCTCCTCTCCAGCTGGTTTTTCACCATTTCCTTTCTCTGGTCAGCATAGTTCTCCGGAGCCTTTTTTAGATCCGCCCTGCAGAAAATAATAAAAAGAGCAGATACAAGAAGCGCTATCAATAAGCCTGAATTATTCATAAAAAAACGGCCATGTCCCTTTTTCTTATCCACGGATTACCTTTCCCTCTTTATCACCACTATGATACACCATTCCGCTAATCCATAAAAGCCTGGATTTGATCCTGGTTATTCACGAGTCGATGGTGAAGAAGGCTTAATGGTAAAAAAGGACGACATTCATTTTTTTTTATGAATAGGTCAGGTTAAATAAAAGTATAAGCATCAAGGAAAGAAACAGTCCCACAGGTTTTCTTCAAGCACTATAAAAATGCAGGAAACATGCTCGATTATAGATATGTTATCAGCAGCTTTTATGAATAACCTGGGAAAATTCACCTTTACAGATGAGTAAAAATAACATAAAATCACCCTTAACATCGTCTTTAAGGAGGATTGACGAATCAGTCAATAAATACAAACATAAGTAAATAAATGTATATATATTTATCTAAATCCGTTATTATTAGAGGCGACTGGGTACAAAAATTTCAATATTATTTATTTGACAAAGATAAATATATTTGGTAATAAGGTACTCAGGTCAGGAAAGGTGAATATAAAAACACATGAAAAAAAATGCCATGTATCCAGGTTCCTTCGACCCAATAACAAATGGCCATGTTGATATCATAGAAAGGGGATTAGAAATTTTCGATCAAATAGATGTTGCTGTTTTAAAGAATCCCAAAAAGGACCCTCTCTTTACGACTAAAGAGAGAGTCAAAATGATCGAAAACATATTTCCTGATCAAAAAAGAATAAAGGTTTTGTCTTTTAATGGACTTCTGGTTGACTTTGCCAAGAAAATGAAATCTAGTATTGTTATCAGAGGATTGAGAGCTATTTCGGATTTCGAGTACGAATTCCAGATGTCTCTGATGAACAGGAAACTGGCTCCGGATATTGAGACACTTTACATGATGCCTGCGGTGGAATATTCTTTTCTGAGCTCCCAGCTGGTCAAAGAGGTATGCCTTTTGGGAGGCTGCCTCAAGGGATTGGTCCCCCCTTCTGTTGAAGAAAAACTAAAGGGGAAAATCAAGAAAAACCAAAATTTAACTTTATAATAAGGAAATAAAAAATGCTTGGAATCGGACAGCCAAAACAAGCTGTAGGATTAGACATTGGATCTCATTCCATAAAAGCTGTCGAGCTTAAAGCTGTAAGGGGAAAAGAGGATAGCTTTTTATTGAAAAAGATCGGATATGAGCTTCTCCCCCCTGACGCTATTGTAGAAGGAACCATAATTGACTCTGCAGCGGTTGTAGAGACCATTAAGATAATTTTTGATGAGAATAAAATATCGAACAAGAATGTCGCCATTTCCATCTCAGGAAACTCTGTGATCATCAAAAAGATATCCCTTCCTTCCATGGAAAGCGAAGAACTTGCAGAATCGATCATTTGGGAAGCCAAACACAACATTCCCTATCCCTATGAGGAAACCAATGTCGACTACGCAGTTCTCAGACCGCCTGACTATTCAGAAGATAGAAATTTGGATATACTGCTCGTGGCAGCAAAAAAAGATAAGATCGCCAACTACAGCAATGTTATCAATCAAGCCCGAAAAAACCTGGATGCTATAGAAGTAGATGTTTTTGCCCTGCAAAATGCTCTGGAACTCAATTATCCCGAGATCTTCAACAACAAAACAATCTCTATCATAAACCTGGGTGCGAATATCACAAATGTGATCATCGTAGAAAAAGGAATCCCCCAATTGTTCAGAGACCTTTCCATCGGAGGCTCGTTTTTCACCGAGAATCTCAGCAAAGACCTGAGCATCAGTTTTGACGATGCGGAAAAACTCATCAAGGGACTTCCGGTTCAGAATATTCAAGCTGACCAGTTCAAAACAGTATTAAACATGAGCATCCAGAACCTTATCGATGAAACTGAAAAAACCTTCTCCTTTTATGAAGCAGGCGAAAAAACAGGAAGGAAGATCGACTTTGTCTTTTTAAGCGGAGGACTTTCGAAATTAAAAGACCTTCGTAGCAATTTTGAACAAAAATTCAATATCAAGACTGAGATACTCAATCCATTTAAGAGAATAGAATACGATGAAAAAAAATTCGATTCTATATACTTCGATGAGCTTTATACTCTTTTCGGAGTAGCAACAGGCTTGGCATTAAGAAAAACGGAAAAATAAACCATGATAAGGATTAATCTATTAAAGCCCGGGAAAAAAGAGGTGTCAGAGGCACCCGGTGTCCCTGAGCCTGAACTAAAAGGAAAAAAACGACAGTTTCCTTATATGCTTATCTTTCTTCTTGTCATCATACTGATTGGAGCTCTTTTCCTTCTCCAAAAAAGAGAATTAAACAGTGAAAAGGCCTTATTGCAGGATGCGAAAGCTGAGAAACAAAGCCTTCAGTATGTACTGACAAAGCTCGAAGACCTGGAAAGACAGAAGCAAGTGCTGAGCAGAAAAATAAACCTGATAACCCGCTTAAAATCAAGGCAGGGAGTGGGCGTTATCATTATGGACGAACTGAGTAAAAATCTTCCAGATTGGGTCTGGCTGACAGAGCTTGATTTCAAAGATTACAACCTCTTGATTAAAGGAAAATCGCTGTCCAATAATCTGATTGCTGACTTCATCTCAAATCTTGAAGAAAACCAATACTTTAAAAATGTGGACCTCATATCCTCTACATTGAGAGAGACAAAGAACAACAAGTATCTTGAATTTTCAATGAACGCCAGCTTTGTCCTTCCCTACACTCCTATCCAGACAGAAGAAAGCGTAAAGGAGAATTCCCAATGAAAGACTGGCCCTGGTACGGTTATGTATTGGTAGCCCTTATCATCTTAGGGCTCTTCTATTTTATCCATTACAAGCCACAAAACGACGAGCTTGCCAGTATCAGAGACGAAAGAATCCGCACAGAAAAAGAAGTAGAGATGCTGAAGCAGAAAAAAGAAGAATTGGATCAAATAGAGAAGGAATTAAAGTCAATGACCGCCCAACTGGACGAACTGGAAGCCATCATCCCCGAGGAGCAAGAAATAGACGTCATATTGAGAAGGATACAGCAGCTTGCCTTTGATTCAAGGATCGACATCGTCCGGTTTACGCCAAAAGCACTTATAGCTCAAGAGTTTTTCTCAGAAAAGCCCATATCCATGGAACTTACGGGAAACTATCATAATATTGCCGTCTTCTTCAGCAAACTCAGCAACTTCTCAAGATTGTTCACCATGGAAGATTTCTCAATAAAAGCTTTAAGGGATCAAACAGACTCTCTAACGGTTAGGACTAATTCCACGGCTAAGACCTATGTCTTCCACGAAGAGGCTTCTCAGCAAGAAAAAGACAAAGAGGGGAAGTGATGAAAAAAACAACCATATTTACAATCTTATCTGTATGTTTGTTTGCCGCTTTTCTCGCCCCTGCATACAGCCAGGAAAAAACAGACCCAGAAAAAGCAGAAGAACCCAGTATAAAGCAAATCCAAAGGGAGGCTTACACCTATAATCCCGCAGGACGGCGCGACCCTTTCAGAGACCTCCTGGCCGGAAGCGAAGCGGAAGAAAAAGCCGGCACAAAAGCGGTCTCAGAAATGTCTATTGACGATGTCATCCTTATAGGCATTTTAAAAATAGAAAAAAATCTTATCGGAATTATTAGAGGCCCGCAGGGATTTCCTTTTAAAATCAATGAAGGTGATCAGTTCAATGACGGTTTCGTACTGACCATCAAAGAAAGACAGATAATCTTTCGAAAAACAAAAAACAGAGGAATTCCTTTGTCAAGACCTATTAATGTAACCAAAGAAATAAATCCAGAGGAGCGATAACATGAAAGGGAAAAAATATTTACATGCAGCCGCCTTTCTATGTATTATAACGCTTGTCAGCGGATATCCCGTCTACAGCCAACAGCTTTCAAACAGCCTGTACCTTCAGAATGAATTGAACAGTACCCGACTAACCTTAAAGTCCGAAACTCCTTTTAACGTCATCCATTCCTTTTATTCAACCGGACCTGATTCCAGAATCGTTCTGGAATTGGATATGCTTCCATCCGATCTGAACCTGCAGGCAGATCTCAGCAACAGCACTCTGATCCGGGATATTCAAGCTGTTCACAGGGAAACCACAAAGCCCATCATTCTTATAGACTTGAATCAGAAGATGCCCTATACGGTCTTTAACAAGGGCAAATCAGTCGTGATAGAAATCAACCAAGCCCAGGCTCATCTTGAAAACTATCCCCTCACAGAAGAGAACAGAAAAAAAATACAAAAAGGCATGGGTTCATCAGTCTATCTCAGAGATATCAAGGTATCTGAAGGGGATCAAAAGATTGACATAAAAGCAGAAGTGCCTGACAGCTCCGTACCTAATGTATTTGTCCTTGAAAATCCTCTCCGACTTGTAGTGGACCTTCACAACACACTGACCGCAAAAAGTTCATTCAGCCGCTCTATTAACAAATACGGGATCATTGAGTTAAGAACAGGCCAATTTCAGGTTTCAAATCCTTACACCATAGCCAGAATGGTTTTTGACCTGAAGGAGCCTGTTTTCTACACCCTTGATCAAGAAAAAGACTCTCTGAATATCTCGTTTTACAAAAACCAGGAATTCACCCTGGCTGAGCCGGCTCCGGAGGAACCTCCTGTTTCCGAGACTCTGGAGGAAGAACCCAGTTCTAAAAACGGCTCACCTCAGGACAGCATTCCGAAAGCAGAAGAAAACCATACGGAAGAAAACCATACAGAAGAAAACCATACGTTAAAAACAAATGGGGATGCGGCATCAAGCGCACCCCAGCCTCAGCAGCTCCAATATGAACCTCAAATAATTGCAGATACAGAAACCAAATACTCGGGACAGCTCATAAGCCCCAGGTTCAAAGACGCCGAACTCAGGGACGTGGTGCTTGTGATAGCAGATATCGCCGGCCTGAATGTCATTTTCGATCCGGACGTGAGCGGCACAGTAACATGTGACTTCACTGATATTCCCTGGGATCAGTTCCTTGACGTGATTCTAAAAACCAACAAACAAGGAAAAAGCATAGAGGGCAATGTTCTGCGTGTTGCTCCAATGGCCGTGCTGACAAGAGAGCAGGAAGAAATCCAAAAACTTTCTGACAGCCAGGAACTGGCAGGCCCGGTAATCGTGCAGACCTTCACTCTTTCCTACTCAAAAGCAGACGAGGTTCAGAGCCTTTTGAGCACTAAAATTTCCAGCCGGGGAGAGATCATCGTAGACAACCGGACAAATACGCTCATTGTATCCGATGTCAGAGAAAAAATGAGCCTCATTGAAAAGCTCATAGATGTCTTTGATACACCGACTCCTCAAGTATCCATAGAAGCCCGAATCGTAGAGGCGACTTCAAGATTTGTGCGGAACTTAGGTGTGCAGTGGGGATGGCAGGGAATCGCTGATCCATTCTACGGAAACCAGACCACACTTCAATTCCCTAACAAAATCCTGGTAGACGGCGCTCAGATTCCAGTAGGGATGACCACCAAAGGAATCGGGGGGCCGCTTGGGGGATATGGAATCAACCTTCCTTCTCCTGAATTCAATACTGTCCTGGGATTCTCTCTGGCAAACATAGCTGATACGTTTAGGCTGGACCTGGCTATCAGCGCTCTTGAGAGGTCTGGAACCGGAAGAATCATATCCGCGCCGAAAATAACCACTCAGAACAACCAGGAAGCTGAAATCATCCAGGGCCGGCAGATCCCTGTTCAGACTGTTGCCAATTTCACGGTCACGACCAGATATGTCAATGCCGCACTGGAACTCAGGGCAACCCCTCAAATAACCGCAGAGGGAACCATTATAATGAATATTGAGATCCAAAACAATGCTGCAGATTTTTCTAACCTGGTCAACGGAATCCCTCCCATTATAAGACAAAGCGCACAGACAACTGTCATGGTACCGGACGGAGGGACAACGGTCATCGGAGGTATATACAGAACCGAAGATTCCATAACAAGAGAAGGGATTCCATTCCTGCATCAGATTCCCATACTGGGCAATCTTTTTAAGTCATTTGCCCGTACAAAAGAAAATAGAGAACTGCTTATCTTTTTAACACCAAGAATAATTAGATAAGATAAAAGGTGCAAGACCATGAAAAAAACAATGTCTATAATCAAATCAACAATCATTTTTGCAGTCGTGATTCTCCTTTTTTCATGCAACCCCATCGAAAATGATACCAGGTCTGCAAGCCTCCTGTATGTCGAAGAAATCACCGGGACTGACATTGAAGACAATGAACAAAATTTTCTTCAATCTGATGTTGCTGTGGAAAGCGGAGAAGAGGGACAAGTCACTGTTGAAGCTGACCTCGTGTCCGCTACTCTGGGTGTTAAGACCATTAACCCGGAACCTATTTACGGAACATCTCAGTACAACAATGTTATCCTGACACGTTATGTCGTCACATATACCAGATCAGACGGAAAAAATACAGAAGGTGTTGACGTTCCCTATTCCTTTGAAGGATCTCTATCATCTGAAATTGCTGTGGGCTCGACTCAAACAATATCCATAGTCGTAGTGAGAGCCGTTGCCAAGCTGGAGTCCCCTTTGATCGACCTCAGAGATGCCAGCGGAGATGTGGTTTTAACAGTCACTGCAAAAGTGGATTTCTACGGCCATGACCTTGCAGACAGAGCCGTTTCCACAACCGGATACATAACCATATACTTTGCGAATTATGTCAATGATTAAGGATAAGAAAATGAATGAGAATAAAAATATAATAACCATTGGTTTGTTGCTCTTTTGTATGCTGTTAATAAGTTCCTGCACACGATCTGAAGTGGAAGAACCCTCTCCCTTAGGCCCCTCCACCATATCCATTGTTTTTGAAGTAACCGCCAATCCCAATATTCTGACTGCAGGTCCATCCCGCCAATCATCGATAATAACCGCCAGCCTAAAAAAATACGACGGAACTCCTTATCCAGGCAAAACTGTTTTGTTTGATATCAGAGACGCTCAAGGTCAAAAGATATACGAGGGCTTCTTTTTTACCGATGACCAGTACACTGCCAGCAGGGTTACGGACTCTCAAGGAATTGCTGAAGTGAAATACTACGGACCTAACGCTAAAGAAATCTCTACAGAAATGGAAATCTACATATACGCCCTTGTACCCTGGGAAGGTCAGGAATTTTTAATAAGCAGGGCTCCGATTTACATAATTCTATCGGATTAACACAAACAAAAGAAAAACCTGCAGCCATCTCTTATTCATAAATAAATATTGATTTTTTCGTTCTTATCTCTTTGGATATCTTTTCCAGGGCCCTATCCAGAGTGCTTCTTTCCTTTGATTTAATAATCACCTGGACCCGACTGCTGCCTCTTAACTTTCTAATCGGAGCAAACGAAGGCCCTAGTATCTCAATATGGTTTTTACTTCTCTTTAATACGTCCAGCAGCGTCCTTGATTTTCTTGCAATGGACCTCAGGTTCCTTCCGTAAAAAAGCACTTCGGCAAGAAAGGAAAAAGGAGGGTATCCCATGAGTCTCCGGTTCTTTAATTCATGCTCGTAAAAGGACGGGATCTTCTCAGACACAGCATGGTTTATGGGATAGCTGTTCGGCAGATAGGTCTGTACCAGAAATTCAGAATCCCTGTCATTTTTCACAAATGCCATTGTCTCTCTTATATACCTGAATGTCTTATAACCCGCTTTGAAATCAGCAAGCCTCAGTATGCTTTCAGGATAAAAGATCCCCACAAAACAAGAAGGCGGTAATTCGGGCATATGTGACAGCATCTGCGTCCCTAACAATATGTCAATTTTCCTCTCTTTATAGTCCTTGACTATCTTTCCTTCCTGTGCCTTTTTTACCGCGGATTTATATATGCTCTCAATCCGGCTTTCGGGAAAATTCTTCTTCAGTTCTTCTTCCAATACTTCCATGCCAAATCCGCCTCCCGGGACCATCCGGGCGCCGCACTCCGGACATTTCATTATTGCATCCTCAGAATAATGGCAGTACCGGCATATGAGCTTTTGCCCTTTTTTGTAATATGTCAACAGAGCCTCACAGTGCCTGCACTTAGGAGTATAATCGCATCGGGAACAGACCAGAGAAGAAGCATAACCCTGCCTGTTGAAGAACAGGAGAACCGGCTCCTTTTTTTTAATCCTCTTTTTGATCCCTTCTTTCATGGGACGGGATAATATTCCGGCGTGCTTCCGGCTGTCAATAATATCTCTCATGAATCTGGATTTTCGGTTTCTGTTTAAGTCGAAAAACCGATCATTCTTCTTCAATTGATACAGAAGCCCCACGGAAGGACTTTCTGACCCATAAACAAGCACTGCTTTTTCCTGTTCTGCTCTCAACCTGGCCCCTACCCTGGCATCATACACAGGGTTCTCTCTCTGATAATACGAGTCATCCTCTTCCTCGTCCACAATGATCAAACCCACATTTTCAATAGGGGACAGCAGAACGGACCGGGGCCCTGCAACCACCTTTGTTTCTCCGTTTCTGATTCCCTTCCATGTGAGTTCTCTTTGTTTTTCACTCAGCCGGCTGTGGAGGAAAGCTGCATTTTCTCCCAATTTTTTTTTAAATTCATTCAAAATCCTATCCGCAAACTCTATTTCCGGAACCAGAAAAAGAGTCTTTAAGCCCGATGCTATGGCCTCCTTTATCAGAGCCATATAGATAGGCTCTCTCTTTTCTTTTGCCGCCGCGATCAGAAAGGAACAAAAGGCTCCTTTTCCAAGGGCTTTTTTTATCCTATCTGCTGTCTCTCCTAATGTGCTGTCAAGCGAGTAATCCATCTCAAGCTGGGCCGGTGAACTCCTTTTAACACTCCATTCTCTTTCAAGAGGCCTTCTTAGTTCTCTTTGCCTTTTTAGCAACCCCTTTTCCTCCATCCTTGAAATAAGGGAAGACAATCCGTTCGCTTTCAATTTTCTGCGGAGATAATTCTCAGTATAAGGTCTCTTTATTAAGCTCTTTAGTACTTCTCTTTCTAAGCCGCGGCATGTTTCTTTCTTTAGATATTCTTTCCCTTTCTCACAGACAGCCAGTACCACTCTCGTCTTTATGGTATAGGAGGGGGGAAGAGAAATCTGTAAAACCTCTCCCCAGGAAGAGTAATAATGATCACTCAGCCTTCTTGTAAAAGAAAGAAAAGAAGCGGAAAAAATAGGATCCGCATCAAGGAGCTCCTTTATTTCTTTCAATGCAATGTTTTTTAAAGGAGCTCTTTCGGTTACGGCTATGACATAGCCTGTCAGTAAATTCTTTCTAAAGGGGACAAGAACTCTTACGCCTTTTTTTATTTCTTTTCCATATTTCTCAGGAACGACATAAAGAAAGCTTTTCCTCAAAGGGACAGGAAGGACCACCTCGGCAAACAGGCTCATTTTTTGCCTAAAACAGCCATCACCTTCTGCATATCCAGCCACACCATTTTCTTTAAACTCCGGTCTTCCTCGTTTCTTACCAGATAAGAAGGATGAAAGGTCGGCATGATGCGGATGCCCTTATAGGTGTGGAATCTCCCCCTGAGAGATGTGATCCCAGTTTTCGTATTTAGAAAAAATCTGGTCGGAACATTACCAAGTGTTACAATGACTTTTGGTGATATCAATTCGATCTGCTTGAACAGGTATCCTTTGCACGCCTCTATCTCATGACTTTTAGGATTGCGGTTTCCCGGAGGCCGGCATTTAATCACGTTGGTTATATACACACTTTCCCTTTCGAACTTCATCGCCTTGATAATCTTGGTCAGCAGCTCCCCTGCCCTTCCCACAAACGGCTTCCCCTGAAGGTCTTCATCTCTGCCTGGCCCTTCACCTACAAACATCAAGTCTGCATCGATACAACCTTCACCGGGCACCGCATTTTTTCTGAGTTCTGCCAGAGGACACTTCCGGCACTGCCTTATTTCCTGTTCCAGAGAAGAGAAGACTTTTTTCTTTGATAAATCCCCGGCGGGGAGGCTTTTATCACCCGGAACATAATCAATGCCCAGTTCCCGCAGATAATCCAGATTTCCTTCGATCTGCGCAAGTAATCTATCGATTTTTTCTTCCAATGACGGCCTCGACTTCATCCATAATAATTTTGCTTATTTCCAGCTTGCTTTTTTCGCCGGTGCGGATCGTTTTCCCATCCCGGTGAATGATGGTCACATCGTTCCGGTCAGATTCAAATCCGATTCCTTTTTTCGAAATATTATTTGCCACAATGATATCAAGATTTTTTTTAACAAGCTTCTTCCGGGCGTTTTCTTCAGTATTCTTTGCCTCTGCAGCAAAACCCACTACAACCTTTGTTCCTTTGTTTTTTCCAATTTCACTTAAAATATCTTCGGTCCGGCTGAGCTTCACTTCCAGCGGCATGGAATCCTTTTTTATCTTCCCGGAAATCTGCTTTGGGAATTTAAAATCGCACACAGCTGCAGCCATTATGATAATATCAGAACCGCCGGCATATTTTTCAACCTGTTCCTTCATCTCCTTTGCTGTTTCCACGGCTACGGACTTAATTCCGGGATTAGAGATAAGGTTGCCTGGGCCTGAAATAAAAATCGTTTTAGCTCCTCTTCTTTCAGATTCCCCGGCAAGTTCAAAGCCCATTTTTCCGGAAGATCTATTGGTTAGAAAACGCACTGAATCAAGATATTCCCGTGTAGGCCCGCCTGTAACCAAAACCGTCATTCCCTTTAAACTCCGGCTCTTCCTTATAAGAAGCACTCCTTCTTCCACTATTCCGGAGACCGGAGCCAGCCTCCCGTACCCATGGTCCCCGCACGCAAGATAACCTTTCTCAGGTTCTATGAATCTGACTCCAGCAGCCTGCAGTTTCCTTATGTTGTCCTGGGTCTTGCCTTTCAAAAACATCTTTTCATTCATAGCAGGGGCAACAAGCACAGGGCATGTTGCGGCTGTATAAAAAGTCGTTAAAAAATCATCAGAAATACCCGAAGCCATCTTTCCAATGACATTCGCAGTGGCCGGAGCAATGACAAAAAGCACGGCCTCTCCTGCAAGCGTGACATGCAGTATGTCCTCTGAAACGCCATCATTAAAAAGATCCATAAGGACTTTATTCCCTGTCAGCGCTTTAAAAAGGAGTGGCGAAATAAACTTTGAAGCATTCTTTGTCATCAGGACCTGGACATCGTATCCTTTTTCCTGGAACGAACGTATGATCTCACACGACTTGTATATACTGACGGATGAGCTCACTCCGAGAATTATCTTACTCATCATAATCCCTCTTGGCTTCATTAAAGCTCTGCACAATGCGGCCGATCTCTTTCTGCTTTATCTCTATACGGCACCTTGCGCTCAATACAATAGACACCAGTTCCTCTGATGCTTTCTCAATGTCATCATTAACAACAATAAAGTCGAAGTCAGGATAAGACCTGATTTCCTTTTTTGCTGCTTCCAGCCTCTTTTGAAATGACTTTGGAGATTCATCACCCCTGTTTTTCAGCCTTTTTTTCAATTCTTTATAACTGGGAGGAAAGATAAAGATAAAAACAGCTTTCCTATATCTATCCATCAACTGATGGGCACCCTGAACATCGATATCCAGTATAAGGTCTCCCTGCAGTGCCTTTTTCTCAATTTCCTTCCGAGAAGTCCCATACATGTTTCCGTGGACAACAGCCCATTCCACCATCTTGTCCTCTTTGATCATACTTTTGAATTCATTTTCAGAAATAAAATAATAATCTTCTCCGTTTCTCTCTGAAAATCTCTTCTTCCTTGTGGTGTGCGATACGGAAAACTGAAGATTTTTTATCCTTTCCCTGGCTTTATGGACCAGCGTCGACTTCCCGCATCCCGATGGCCCTGAAATTATAAAGAGCATGACAACTTTCCCTTCGAAGTCAATAATAACAAAAAACAAAACTCATTTCACTAACCTGACCTATTCATAAAAAAATGGCGATGTATTTATTATTCATCCCTTTATTCCAAATTTCTGACCTGCTGGCGAATGCTCTCCAGTTCACTCTTTATTTCCAGACAGTACTTCGTAACTTTTATTTCCTGTGTTTTGGAATTAATCGTATTGGCTTCCCTTAAAATTTCCTGGGATGTAAAATCCAGCTTTTTCCCAACAGGCTCCTTTTCCTCATCAGAGAGAAGGCTTTCAAACTCATATAAATGGGACTTGAGCCTCTGGATCTCTTCATCCAGGTCATATCTTTGAGCATAAAAGGCTGTCTCCTCTGCTATTTTTTCGTCTGAAATCTCACCATCCAGTCCTAATTTTTCAATTTTTTCCAATAGTTTTTTCCTGATAACAGAAGGCTGTTCTCCAGCCAATTCCTCTATCCTGGTGACCGCCCTGTTTATTTTACCCACATGTTTTTCTATTCCCTTGAGCAGCCGCTTGCCCTCTTCTCTCCGCTCTTTTAAAAGCACTTCCAGCGTGCTTTTAAAAGCAGCTTCCAAAAATTTGACCTCTTTCTTTGAAAAATCACGTCTTCTCCATTCAACCAAATGGGGAATATCAAATAAATCCTCCACACGGAGTTGAATTTTTTCCTGTATATCCGCATCCATTTCCCGCATTGAATCAGAGATTTTTCTTAAAAGATTTTTGTTAAAATGAATGTCGAGAAGAGAAGAATCAATAAAATCTATCTCCATAAATACATCCACCCTTCCTCTGTATATGCTTTTTTTGCATATTTTTCTCAGCCTGTCTTCGATGTCACCGAACCTGTCCCCATGAAAATTCCAGTCAAAGTACCGGTGGTTAAGAGTCTTAATGGTCATGCGAGCCGAAAAATGCTCGTGTTCCATTCTGTTTTCTGCATATCCTGTCATACTGCTGATCAAGGCAACTCCCCCTGCGCTTCAGGAAACTGAAGATCATAAAGTTTTTTGTATATGCCGTCTTTCAGGCAGAGCTCTTCATGTGTTCCTTCTTCGACAATTCTTCCCTTGTCCAAAACCAATATCTTATCCGCATTTCTTATCGTAGACAGCCTGTGCGCAATGATGAAAGTGGTCCGGTCTTTCATAACATTTGTCAGCGCTCTCTGAACCAGGCGTTCTGCCTTTGTATCCAAAGCAGAAGTGGCTTCATCAAGAATCAAGATCGGCGGATCTTTTAACAGCGCTCTGGCTATGGCGATCCGCTGTTTTTGCCCGCTTGAGAGAAGGCCGCCTTTTTCCCCTATAAAGGTCTCATATCCTTTATTTAAATTCATAATGAACTCATGAGCCTCAGCTGATTTGGCAGCGGAGATGACCTTTTCCATAGGAACATCATCCAGTCCATAAGCAATATTATTTCTGACTGTATCATTAAACAATATGAGCTCCTGAGTGACAAGTCCTATCTGGGACCTCAACGACCGTAACGTGACGTCTTTTATGTCAATGCCGTCCATCAGCACCTTCCCGGCATCAGGATCGTAAAAACGGGAGATGAGATTGACAATGGTTGTTTTTCCTGCTCCGCTGAATCCGACAAGAGCCACTTTCTTAGAAGGTTTTATAAGAAAGTTTATGTTTTCAAGAACAGCCTTGGAATCATTATAGCTGAAATAAACATGATCAAACTGTATTTTTCCCTTTACAGGAGGCAAAGGATAAGATTTTTTATGTTCCGTTATCACCGCTTTTCTGTCCAGAACTTCCAAAACTCTCTCATGACAGGCCACTCCCCTTTGAATGACATTATTGGCCCGGCTTATTCTTTTTATGGGCGTATACATCATAAATATGGCCATGACAAAAGCGCCGAAGTCACCGGCGCTGATCTGCCCGTTGGCTATTCGATCCGAACCCACCAGCAGCACAAACGCTCCCACCACACCTCCTATAAATTCCATAAATGGGGAAGACATGCTGCTTATCCTGGCGAACTTCAATCCCTCCAAAAGGTATTCCTTTGTGCTTCTCTTGAATTTTTTGAATTCGAACTTCTCCATGGTGAAGGCCTTGACGATTTTATTCCCGGTGATGGCTTCATGCAGCAGATTGTATATTTCCGCCATTTTTATCTGATTCATTCTTCCTATCTTCTTGAGCTTCCGGCTGAAAACAACGAGCGGAACGAGTGCAATGGGAGTTATGATCAAGGAAGCCAGCGCCAGACGCCAGTCAATGATAAAAACTCCCACTAAAAGGGCCAACAGGGTGAACACTTCCTGAAGCATATCTTTGGCGCTTCCGGAAAGAGCCTCTTGGATCTTGTCCACATCATTGGTAAGGCGTGACAGCAGCTCCCCTGTGGCTTTCCTGTCAAAATAGTCGGACGACTGATAGAGCAAATGGTTGAAAAGTTTGTTTCTCATATCCCTCGCGACTTTCAACCCGATGGACTTCATAAAAAAAGAGGACAGGAACGTGAACAATCCTTTCCCGAGAATAACAATGATTAAAATGAGGGGGAGATAGGTGATAAGCTGTTTGACTGAAAGGCCGAACAAATTGAGAAAAACGTCCATGAACCGGGTTTTTTCCGGAATCTCCCCGGGCGACATCTTAAACATATAGTCCATGATAGGCTGAACCAGATTGACAAAGACATAAGTGAAGAGAGCAACGAACATAGTGAAGACAAACGTCAGAACTAGTTTTTTCTTTTCACTGAAAAGGAGCTTAAAAAGCTGGTAGATTTGTTTCATGCGGTGCTTTTCTCATCCGATATCATATTCAAAGCTATTTTATATGCGTTTAATGCCGAACCGACCATCAAGTTGTCTGCAGCAGCCCAGATCCAAAAACTGTTTGAAAAAACAGCATCCTGCTTGATCTGCCCTATAAGAATACTTTCTTCCCCAGCTGTTAGAACCGGAGAAACCGGACATTCCAGTGAAGGGGAATAGACTTTAAAAAGACTTGATTTTCTGTATGTTTCCTCAAGAGATTCGATATCCGCTTTTGTATCTAACTCCAAATGCATCATGACGGAATAACCATGAAAAACAGGAGCCTGAACAAGAGAAAGGCTTATTTCATATTTCTTCATAACCCTTTTAATTTCGGATAAAATCCGCCTTTCTATTACCGAGAATCCGGAGTCATCAACAGATGCGGATTGTGATAAAAGATTAAACGCTATCTGTGCTTTAAAAACCTTTTTATCACAGGATCCTTTATTCAGAATATCCGCACTCTGACCGGCTAATTCCTCTACGCCCGATTTTCCAAAAGCCGATACAGGCTGCAGGACAAAGGCCACTGTCTTAACTACTCCATAATCTCTAGCAGCCTGCATAATTATATGCGAGACCATAATGGTGACAGGATGCGGATTGGCTACCAGGTGCCTCTCACTTCTCGAAATTTCATCATCATTTATGCCGCTGACAATAACAGGGACTTTATGGTTCTTCCAAAAAGCTCCGCTTAAGTCAATGGCAAAGACTTTTTTACTTTCAGCCTGAGACCCCATTCTCCGGCTTGTTTTTTCATCTCCCGCCAGAAAAAGCAAATCAATCCTTTCAAGCAAAGTATCATCCACTGAACGAATCACCCTGGGCTCACCGTTAAAATGAGTCAGCTTGCTGTATTCTTCCTTGACATCCGGATCAAAAAACTCGGCTTTTTCTATGGGGAATTCTTTTTTGCTCAGAACACCCATGATCTCCTTTCCCGTCATGGAGTCAGTCCCGACAAGAGCAATCCTTGGTTTGTATTTTACGTCCATCATTAATCATTAAGAGATTTTTTGTATTCGGAAATCATCCAGTTCATCTTGTCTTTTAATGTTAGTTTCTTCTTTTTTAATTCTTTTTCTCTGAGTTCTTCCTCATATGAAAGAAGGGATTTTTTCTTTAAGCCGTCCAATGTTTTTTCATATTCCTTATGCAGCTCAACAGCTTTTCTGAAATCCTCATCCTTATCGAATAATATTTTCTTGATTTCTCTCTCATCCATCAATTTCTTCTCCAGAAAAAGAATATCACAATGGGTATATGATTTCAATCATAACAAGAATCCGCAACAGGCAAAAAACAAACAAAAAATGTTGTTTTTTTAAGATTAAACGATTGACTTTACACGCAGGGAAAATTATACTTGTTTATCTGTCCTGGCGAGGTAGCTCAGACGGTAGAGCGAGTGACTGAAAATCACTGCGTCGGCGGTTCAATTCCGTCCCTCGCCATTCTCTTCCCTAAAAGCAAACCAATGTGAACCTCAGATGCGGCTTGTGCTCTCGACTTTCAGGCAGGCTGGCTCGTTCTGAAGTCATCCGCAGGCGAGCGGGCATGGTCCCTCGCAGAGGGGAGCGAGCCGAGGAATAAGCTGAGATTCCTCGCTGGGGAAGATCAGCGGGCTGAAGAATTAGCTTGCCTGATGAAAGTCGGAAGCGAGGAAGATTATTCTATCTTGATATCTTGAATGATTTTCTTGAACTCAGGACGCTTCAAAGCCAGTTCAATCGTGGCTTTAATATATCCGGCTTTATCTCCGGCATCATATCTTCTTCCTTTGAAGAGATATCCGTAGACCGGCTCTTTTTCCAGAAGAATTTTTATGGCATCAGTGATTTGAATCTCACCCCTGTGGTCAGGCTTTGTCTTTTTTATGGCGTCAAAAATATCAGGATTAAACACATAACGCCCTATGATCCCAAGGTCGGAAAACGCTCTTTCAGGACCCGGCTTTTCAATCATATCCTTCAGCCTGAAAACACCCGGTTTGACTTTTTCAGGATCAATGACTCCGTACTTACTGGTTTCTTCTTTATTGATGCGTTTCAAAATGACAACTGATGAACCATATTCCTCATAGATACTGATGGCCTGCTGAACAGCAGGGATCCGGCAGTCAAATATATCATCGGGAAGCAGGACGGCAAAAGGCTCGTCCCCTATGAATTTTTCCGCCATTAATATGGCATGTCCCAATCCCAACGCCTGCTTCTGCCTGATGTAGCAAAACTCTGCCAAATCGGATATTCTCCGGACCTCTCTGAGAAAGTCTGTTTTCCCTTTGATCTCCAAAAAAGATTCCAGTTCCGGGTTTTTATCAAAGTGATTCTCAATAGCAGATTTTCCCCTGCTTATAATAACACAGATGTTCTCTATGCCCGAACTGACCGCTTCCTCAACGCTGTACTGAATCAAGGGCTTGTCTATGACCGTAAGCATCTCTTTTGGCTGGGCTTTGGTAGCAGGCAGAAAACGGGTGCCGAATCCGGCTGCGGGAATAACTGCTTTGCGTATTCTCATGCCTCCTCCTGTTTCCTGCTTGTCCTAAACAAACTACACCATTTCCTTAACGAGAGCAAGATTTTGATGAACCTGGCAAGACAAAAACAGCTAAAAAATCATTCTCAGATTACGAGCTCCCTAGCGACTACCATCTGTAAGAAACGGAAATGCCGGGAGTGATGATGCTCATATTATAAATCCCGGGCTGTTCGTTCTCCGGGTCATTCACATCCACGTTTCTTTCTTTAGCCATTAAATACTCCAGCATGGCATCGATGTGAAGGCCGTTGAGCCTGTAGCCCACTCCAAAGGTGACCCCATTGAAGTCATAATTAGGAATAAGGACGTTCATGGTTTCATCGGGAGCAGGACCCGGGTCATAATAATATCCGGCTCTGAACGCAAGCTTGTTCAAGAGATATTCTGCACCGAATCTGATCTGCACGCAGTCACTCCATTTCAGCTCCATGACATCTGCTGCCGTGCCTGCCATAGCGACCTGCCAGATAGAATCAGTGAATTCAGTCTCTAATTGGTCAAGTTTGGCCCAGTTTGTGTACTGCGCATCCAGTGTAAAGGTCAAATTCTCTATAGGATGTAAAGAGACTCCTCCTGCCAGCCACATGGGATACGTCACCTCTCTGTCAAATTCTGATTCACCGGGATATCCTAAAGCACTAAAATTGGAAATAGATGCTTCTCCGGACATGCTGATCTTGGTGGGGGTTCTGAATGTAAGCCCTAAGCTGAACATATCGCTTGGTTTGACCAGTACTCCTAAAGTCGCCCCAAACCCCCAGCCTGTAGAATCCTCTTTATATTGGCCGAAGTCGATAGGCAGGGCATATGGGGGCATCGGCAATTCCAATAATGCGCCGCCTGCCCATCTGCTTAAATTAAAAAAGCCGTAGTTGATGTTGAGCGAAGCTCCCACTGAAATCATATCGCTCACTTTGTAAGCAGCCACAGGGGAGATGGTCACAATCCCTAAAAAGCTTTTGTTATTATAGGCTTGGCTCTGGAGAGGAGACAAAGCGCTGACAAAAAAGTCAGAACCGTTCCATTCTGCGCCGATACCTGAAGGGGTGTACACTCCTATGCCCACGACCAGCTTTTCTGTTAGGGGGTGATAATAGGCGGCAATACCTGAAGGATACATCTTTGATTTGGCCTCAGCATCAATAAATGTGCTTCCGCCGAATGTCAGTTCATAGGTAGCTGTCGGCATAATCAGGTCGCCTGAAAACCCCAGCATATTCTTATCGAAACTCGCAATTCCTGCAGGATTCCAAAAAATCGCGCTGTAATCATCTGCCAGCCCTACAAAAGCGCCTCCCATTGAAATGGCTCTTGCACCCAATCCATTCAGGTTCAATCCATTGGCCATCAATAGAGGTGAAGCACATAATAACAGCATAATAGGGCATAAAACAATCGCTTTTTTCATTTTATCCTCCTTCAACAATTACTAATCTATTTACTCTCTTCATTCCTTTTTGTCAATTCATTTAAATACAGCCCTTTTTTCAAATTTCAAGTCCCCCTTACTGTCAACGTCAATGAGGACCTTATCCCCGCTTTTATAGCTCCCCTCCAGTATTTTCAAGGCAAGCGGATTTTGAATATCTTTTTGAAGAGTCCTTTTTAAAGGCCGGGCTCCGTAAACAGGATCAAATCCCCTTTCCGCTAAAAGCTGTTTTGCGGCTTTGCTTAGGTCTATATCGATTTTTTTTTGTTTCAGCCTTTTCCTTAGTTCTTTTATCTGGATATCCAGGATCTTCAGTATCACATCCTGTGACAAAGCTTTGAAAATGATCACTTCGTCCACTCTATTTAAAAATTCAGGCCTAAAATGGTGATCAAGGATTTCTCTCACCTTGTGTTCCATCTTCTCAAAATCCTGGCTCATTTCCTTGATTACCTGGCTTCCGAGATTTGATGTCATAATAATGATGGTGTTTCTGAAATCAATGGTCCGGCCCTTTCCGTCCGTCAACCTTCCGTCATCAAGGATTTGGAGTAAAATATTGAAAACATCATTGTGCGCCTTTTCTATCTCATCAAGAAGAATGATGGAATAAGGCCTTCTTTTAACAGCCTCGGTGAGCTGTCCTCCTTCTTCATACCCTACATATCCGGGAGGCGCCCCGACCAGTCGTGAAACAGTATGCCTTTCCATATACTCGGACATATCCAGCCGCACCATTGCTTTTTCATCATCAAAAAGAAACTCCGCAAGGGCTCGCGCCAGCTCTGTCTTTCCGACTCCCGTGGGCCCAAGAAAAATAAAAGAACCCAGGGGACGTGTTTCATCCTGAATTCCAGCCCTCGCCCTCCTTATCGTGTTTGAAACAATGCTCAAAGCCTGATCCTGTCCGACCACCCTCTTTCTCAGCTCCTCTTCCATTTTTATCAATTTTTCTACCTCACCCTGCAGCATTTTCGATACAGGTATGCCCGTCCACTTCGATACGATCTGAGCGACATCTTCTTCATCCACTTCTTCTTTGAGCATTTTCTCCTTTTTCTGTATTTCCGCCAGTTTTCGTGTCTTTTCCTCTATCTCCTTTTGGATTTCATTCAGACTTCCGTATCTTATCTCAGCCACCTTCTCAAGGTCGCCTCTCCTTTCTGCATTCTGCTCTTCGACTTTCAGTGAATCCATCTGCTCCTTAAGCCTGTTCACAGACTCTATCAATTCTTTTTCTTTCTGCCACCTCAATTTTATGGCCCCGGCTTGTTCCCGGGTCTCAGAAAGCTCTTTTTCCAGTTTCTCCCGCTTTTCCTTAGCGCTTTTATCTTTTTCCTTTTTCAAGGCTTCCTTCTCGATTTCAAGCTGCATGATTCTCCTGTCCAGCTCATCGATCTCTTCCGGTTTGCTGTCTATCTCAATCCTTATCCGGGAAGCCGCCTCATCTATAAGATCTATGGCTTTGTCCGGAAGGAAACGATCCGTGATATAACGCTCTGACAGAGTCGCCGCCGCAACCAGCGCTGAGTCCTTTATTTCCACACCGTGGTGGACTTCATATTTTTCCTTCAATCCCCTCAATATGGATACGGTCTCGCCGACCGAAGGTTCTTTCACATAGGTTTGCTGAAATCTCCTCTCCAGAGCCGCATCCTTTTCAATATACTTCTTGTACTCATTCAGGGTAGTGGCTCCTATGCACCGGAGTTCTCCCCTTGCCAGGGAAGGCTTTAACATATTTGACGCATCAACAGCTCCTTCCGCCGCTCCCGCTCCCACTATGGTGTGAAGCTCATCAATAAAGAGGATAACGTTTCCTTCTGATTCCTTGATTTCTTTCAACACAGCTTTCAATCTGTCCTCAAATTCCCCCCGGTATTTGGCGCCTGCTATAAGAGCGCCCATATCAAGAGCGATCAGTCTCTTGTTTTTGAGCGACTGCGGAACATCTCCATTGGCGATTCTTTGAGCCAGGCCTTCGACGATGGCTGTTTTTCCTACACCGGCCTCTCCGATCAATACGGGATTGTTCTTTGTTCTCCGGGATAAAATCTGGATGACCCTCCTTATCTCGTCCTCACGGCCAATAACAGGATCTATTTTCCCTTCTCCGGCGAGTTCCGTGATATCCCTGGTATAGTGCTGAAGGGCCTGATATTTCCCCTCAGGCTGGGGGTCTGTGACTCTCTGGGAACCCCTGATAGACCTTAACGCTTTCAGCACAGAATCTTCAGTGATTCCGTTTTCCTTCAAAATCCTGTATGCATCCCCGGACCCTTCTTTGGTCATTCCCAAAAACAAATGTTCTGTTGAAATATATTCATCCTTTAGAGCTGATGCCTGTTTTTTTGCCTCCTTCATGATGCCTCTCAACCTGGAGGAAAGATAGACTTCCGCAGCTCCGGATACTTTGGGGGCTTTTCGGAACACATCTTCCAGCTCCTTCTTTATGGGACCGGCATCCACGCCTATTTTGCCTATGACAGCATTAACAATATTGTCTTTCTGCTCAAGGAAAACCCATAACAGATGCTCCGGAAGAACTTCCTGATGCTCAAGCTGTTCCGCTTTGGAATGAGCTCCCTGTAATGCCTCCTGAGACATGACTGTAAATTTATTTATATCCATATCCGCACCTCACATAATATGCCAATAAAATTCACATAAGTTTTAAGCGCTATCGAAGAATCAACCTTCCTTAATCTCTTTCTTAAGCCTGTCAATCATATTCAGCGCCTCAACAGGGGTCATGGCAGATACATCACACCTGTCGATTTCATCTTTTAATTTTTTGAGCAGCCTGTATTTCTCATCTCCTCCGAAGAGAAACAATTGAGAATCATCCGTATCATCATTCTGGCGGTAGGATATTTTTGGAATCCCCTCACTGTCCAGTTCCTTTTTCTCGAGATTAAAAAGTATCTCTCTGGCTCTTTCGAGGACTGTCCGGGGAATCCCTGCCAGCTTTGCCACATGTATCCCATAGCTCTGATCCGAAGGGCCCTGAACGATTTTTCTTAAAAAGATGATATCATCTTTCCATTCTTTAACGGAAACATGATAATTTTTTATCCTGTCCATAGTCATGGCCAGCTCTGTCAGCTCATGATAATGCGTGGCAAACAGGGTCTTTGCTTTTATATGGTTGTTCCCATGAAGGTATTCGACAACGGCCCATGCCAGGCTCAAACCGTCAAAAGTCGACGTGCCTCTCCCTACTTCGTCCAGCAGTATAAGGCTTTTCTCAGTAGCGCTGTTCAATATCCCTGCTGTTTCCAACATCTCAACCATAAAAGTGGACTGCCCCAGGCTCAAGAAATCCATCGCCCCTATTCGCGTGAACACCCTGTCCACAAGCCCGATTTCCGCTTCTTCGGCAGGAACATAGGACCCCATCTGGGCAAGGATGCAGATGAGAGCTGTCTGCCTTAAATATGTTGACTTTCCTCCCATATTGGGACCTGTTATGATCAGTATCTGGTCTTTATCCCTGTCCAGATATGTATCATTAGGGACAAACGGCTCTTCATCTGTGGCTTCAATAACCGGATGCCTCCCGCCTTTGATGCTGATAACGTCTGTTGAATTAACTGAAGGCCTGTTGTAGGAACGCTGAGAAGCCAGTTCGCTCAAAGAGGTTAAAGCATCCAGGAGAGCGATCCTTGAAGCGATCTTTTGAAGCCTGGATGTTTCAGCCGCTACTTTTTTTCTTATCTCTTGAAACAATTGATACTCCAGTTCATTCGCCTTTTCCTCAGCATGAAGAATTTTTTCCTCATGCTCTTTGAGTTCCGGAGTTATGTATCTCTCGGAGTTAACAAGAGTCTGCTTCCGGATATAGTTGTCCGGGACGCGGAAAAGATTTGACCTGGTCACCTGGATGTAATAGCCGAAAACCCTGTTGTAGCTGACTTTCAGATTGGGTATTTTAGTTCTTTCCCTTTCTTTCTTTTCAATACCGGCGACAAAGGTCTTGCCGGATTTACTGACCTCTCTCAGTTCATCAAGTTCCCGGCTGAATCCTTTTTTTATGATTCCTCCTTCAGTCAATAAAAAAGAGGGCTCATCTTTTATAGCCCTGTTAATGAGAGCCTCGACATCATCCGCATCATCCCATTCCTTTTTCATAGTCTCTATGACCGTTGAATGAAAAGGTTTAAGCAGGGCATAGATATCAGGGAGAGCCTGAAGTGATATTTTTAATGACACAAAGTCTTTGGCTGTGGCCGCTGAAAGCGAAATCCGGCTGCTCACCCTTTCCAGGTCAGATATCTGCTTAAGCTTCTCTCTTATTTCATGCCGTTCAATAGTATGGGACAAAAAATCTTGAATGCCATCCTGCCTTTTCTTAATCGTCTCCAGAGATAGAGAAGGATAAAGAAGCCAGGAGCGTATCAATCGGCTGCCCATTGAATTTACCGTGTAATCAATGACATCAAGAAGGGAGTCTGAACGCCGGTTGTCCCTTAAATTTTTTACAAGTTCCAGGTTCTTTACCGCAGACGCATCCAGTATCATATACTGGCTGCGATGCATGTAAGATATGTTTTGAATAAGCGCCAGTGAGTCTTTTCTTAATTTCTTCAGGTAATAAAGGAGCGCTCCGGCTGCGGAAACAGCAAGCTCTTTATCGGCGATGCCAAAACCCTGCAGAGAACTGACTTTGAAATGTTCTTTGATATAATCAGAGGCCTGGGCTATATCAAATATCCAATCCTCTTGGGAACTTTTTAAAATTCCCTTGATTCCATTTTTAGAGAGAAGCTGCTCTATTTTCCGCTCACAGCTCTGCGGAAATATGATTTCTTTTGGTGAAAACTTGTACATTTCGTCTTTGAGATTTTTCCTGTTCTCTCCGGTGCTTTGAGTCGTGTCCATTCTGCCTGAAGACAGATCAATAAGAGCCAGCCCCCAATCGTCCCCCTGAAAAACAAGACTCATCACATAGGTGTTCTCTTTTATGTCTCCGGATTCGATCTCAACAGCTGTTCCGGGAGTCAAAACCTTGACCACATCTCTTTTGACTACTCCTTTTGACTCTTTGGGGTCTTCAACCTGCTCACAAATGGCTACTTTATAGCCGTGCTTGAGAAGCTTTGAAAGATATGAATCAGCCGAATGATGGGGTACGCCGCACATAGGAATTTTTTGCCTTGAGGTCAGGGCGATCTCAAGAATGGAGGAGGCTTTCTTGGCATCCTCATAAAAGAGTTCATAAAAATCGCCCAGTCTGAAAAAAAGAAAAGCATCCTGATGCTTTTTCTTCAGCCGCAGGTACTGTTCCATCATAGGAGTCACGGATTTATTTCTTGACATGGCTGCTTTTAACTATAGTATTTAAAATTGAGTTTGTTGGCAAGACTTAAGCCCGGATTATTCATAAAAAAACAGCTCGATTCGCAGACAATCCGGACTATGGTTTTAATTAGCCTGGATGATGAACAAGCCGAGGTTAAGAATTAAGCTATTCCTGTTAGATGAGTACTATCATGCCTCATCCAGACTTTCAGGCAGGCATACCACCTTTTTACCTTGCGAAATTCAGGTGTGGACGCGGTGACATTGAAGATTTAGCCTTCGGATGAGGCTTTTCGAGGGAATTCGGCTTGCCTCTAAGGTAAAAAAATGCTCACCGCCATTTTTTTATGAATGGGTCAGGATATTGGATTGAAAAAAAATAAACAGGGATATAGAATGTTAACCTGAATGAATAAATGGAAAGGCAAAACCGTCGGATGAGCCATCAAAACAAAATGATGACTGAAGAGGATATTAAAAAAAACAAGACCGGTTTTATTATAGTCCAATCCATCACATTACTCAGAATCCCCCTTGCGATAACATTTGCTGCTGTTCTGCTGTCATTAAGCAGTCAGGGAATGCGCTTTTACATCTCCCTGTCGATCCTGCTTCTCATCGAAGCTACGGATTTATTTGACGGCCCTATTGCCAGGCATTTCAATCTCAGTTCAGAATACGGAGCCACTCTTGACCCTTATGCTGACAGCATATCAAGATTAATCGTCTATTTTGCCATGGCGCTGTCAGGGCTTGTACTGCTGCTTTTGCCTCTCTGCATGGCATTAAGGGATATAACCGTTGCTTATTCCCGCATCCTCCTTGCCAAAAAAGGCTTTTCCGTATCTGCTAAAAAAAGCGGGAAAATAAAAGCGGCTTTTCAGGCCATAGGCGGCATCGCTGCGCTTCTGGGGCCCTATTACTGGAACCTTGTCGGAAAATGGAGTTTTTATTTTTTATCATGGACTCTGATTATCGTGACTCTGATGTCATCCGTAGAGTATGTATCCGCGGCTTTAAAAACATTTAAGAAAAATGAAAAATCCCCTAAAAGATAAAAAAATCGTTTTTCTGGATCTGGACGGGACTGTCTACCTCGGAGACAATCTGATTCCGGGCGCAAAAAACTTTTTGAAAAACCTGGATTCCAAAGGAATTCACTTTTATTTTCTCTCCAATAATTCCTCCCGTTCAAAACTGGATTATGTAAAAAAACTCTCCCGCTTAGGGATCAACACCACAAAAGAAAGAATCATTCTTTCCACTGACGGCGTCATAGACTTTCTTATCAGAAATAAGGTCAAAGACACCTATATTGTGGGTACCCGCTCCATGATGGATATGTTTGAAGAGGCCGGGATCAATCCCTGCTCGGATTCTCCTGAATATGTGGTGCTCGGATTCGATACGGAACTGGTTTACGAAAAATTAAGAAAAGCAGCGTTTTTTCTTTTAAAAGACATCCCTCTTCTGGCAACCCATCCCGACCTGGTCTGCCCTACACCTGAAGGGCCTATTCCGGATATAGGGGCCATGCTGTCGCTTTTCGAAAAAGCGACCGGGAAAAAAGCAAGGAAGGTATTCGGGAAACCCAATGTTGAGATGGTACGGCACATAATGAAAAAACACCAGGCCACTAATCGTGAAGTGGTTATGGTCGGAGACAGAATATACACGGACATGGAACTGGCAAACAGATTAAAGTGTGATTTTTTTCTTGTTCTGAGTGGAGAAACTTCGGCTGAAGAAGCGGCCCGCTTAAAGAAAAAACCCGCTGTAGTGGCAGAAAATATCGGAAAGATCCTGCCTTAACGGGGACATCCCATTAGGTACCACCCTATAGAATCCTGTTTATGTACACAGCTTACTACCAGAAAGCGATCATCTCTTGTCCTGCCTCATTGGAATCCACTCATATAGGGACTTGCGTCTGCAGGAATGCAACGGTGTATTAAAGGAAAATATTTCAGAGGGAGACAATCTGGAATATTCTTTAATATCCAACGGATTCAGTAATATAGGGTGGTACCTTATGGAGCGTCCCCAATAATTTGCTTGGCTTTCTCCAGAGACTGGTTGTCCTCAATATTTATGATGGAGGGACGCTGCTTCCACTGCCGGGATATCCTTTTCATGAGCCCGCTTAACACATTTCCCGATCCCAGTTCAGCTGTGACCTCAATCTTCATTCGTTCCAGAACCCCCATGGAACGGTACCACTGAACAGAATGAGTCACCTGCTTCTTTAGGGCATCTCTTGCCGCGTCTCCATCATTTATGACCTCAGCTCTGACATTCGATATGATCGGAAATTTGGGGTTTCTGAATTCGACCTGGTCAAGGTCATAGGACAGCTTTTTTCGCGCATTCATCATGAGCGAACAGTGAAAGGGTGCGCTGACAGGAAGCATGACCGCCTTGGGCGCTTTCACAGACTCCACTGCTTTTTCGACAGCCTCCTTTTCACCTGAAATAACGATCTGGCTTTGACTGTTCCAATTAGCGATCTCAACAACTCCGGTATCTATTCTCTTGACAGCGTTCTCAACGTCCTCATAAGAAGCCCCGAGTACAGCAGCCATGGCTCCTGTACCCACAGGCACAGCTTCCTGCATATACTTCCCTCTTTTATGAACCAGCATCACAGCATCTTCAAATTTCAGTGATTCGGCCGCGACAAGAGCTGAATACTCTCCCAGACTATGGCCGGCGGCAATAAGAGGCTCTATCCCAATCATTCTGAAGGCAATACAACTCACCACCAGAAGGGCCGGCTGTGCGTTCTCAGTGAGAGTCAATTTTGTCTCAGGCCCCTCAAAACACAGATCCGAGATCTTATATCCGAGAATCTCATCTGCTTTTAAAAAAAGTTCCTTTGCCAAAGGGGATGTCTCATAAAATTCCTTTCCCATTCCGACTTTTTGAGAAGCCTGGCCGGGAAACAGAAAAGCCAGCTTTTTCATCTCTCCTCCCGTCATTCTCTTTTTTTCCCCATCTTTCCCATCCTCAAAAAAACAAATTCCTCGCCTTTATTTCCCTCTCCCATTGAGGAAATCCAAGTACTTATCGATTCGGTTCTGGATTTCTGCTTTATTCCTTAGACTGCTTATCCATTCTTCAACCTGAATGCTTGTGGCCTTTTCCTTGACAGCTGATTCAATTTCAGGCAGCATATCGACCATCTGCTTCACAGGTTCCTGGTTGGCTTTTTGTTCTGGAACATACACCTGGTTATAATACTCCTCGATCTCTCTAAGGCTGACCACTACTGAACGGCTGAATCTATCCGATACAATTTTTTTGTATGAAAGATACTCGGCACAGTAATTCCTCAAATCTGTCAGCCCTATTCCAAAATCATTCAATCTTTCCTCAAATCCATGGTCCTGCCATCTCTCTTTCACCTCCGCCATAAAACCGTCGATTTCTATGTCATCGATATTTACATCTCCTCCGGTAAATTGGTTAACGAGCTTTTGATTGATAATATTCTCAAGCACAAGAGGAAACAAAGATCCTTCTCCTCGTTTCTCATCTGAATCCCATAATCCAAAAGCTTTTGCTATTCTCAGGTCCGTAAGAGTTATGACTTCATCATTCACCACTGCCACAACACCTTCCACCTTTTCATAAAAGCCCCATGCAGAAAAACAGAGCAGAGACGCTGCCGCAAGCAACATAAACAGGGCTGGGCAAACTGGTTTCTTTCTTTTTTTGCTCATTTTAAAACACATGACCTATGGCAATGATAACAAGAGGCTGCTTTTCCCCCTCCCGGGCATCGAAGCTCCATCCCAGTTCAAGGCGAACAGGCCCCAGAGGAGTCTTGTATCTGAAGCCGACCCCCACGGCATCCTGCAGCCCTTTAAAATCAACCTGGCTCCTTTTATAAAACACGTTTCCTTTGTCATAGAAAACAGCTCCGTAAAGGTTTTCTAACTTGGGAGTGACAGGAAAGGTCAGCTCAAAATTCACTAATATGACCGCTTTGCCGCCCACAGGTTCAAGAGATACAGGGTCTTTAGGCCCTAATTCATCAAACGAGGTGCCTCTGAAAGAATTACTTCCGCCTGCAAAAAATCTTTCATGAATGGGCATCCTCCCCATTCCCAGCCCCACTCTTGATGTCATACTGAATGTAACTTTGGGCAAAAGCGGTAAAAATTGCTGATATTTGGTAAAAAGTTTTAAATAATTCGATTCCGCATGAAACAAGGGATAAGCCCATTCTAAAACCGTAGAAGCAAAATACCCTCTCCCCGGATTAAACGAATCATCTCTTTTATCCCAAATGATGCTTCCGGAAATCGAGGTTGCTGAAAAAGGAAAATGCTGCCTGTCCACTTCTGATTCGGATATTTTCAATTCGAATAAAGAAGTCTGTGCAAATCTTAATGTGAACATAAATATTTTATTCTCATCCCTTGCTATTGGCTTTAAAACAGAAAGGCTGATGCCCCTCCGGTCGAAACTGTAACTCGTCCTGCTCTCCCGCTCAAGCCAGGCGTTAAGATAGGTATCAATAGGAATCCCGAAAAAATACGGCTGCTCCCAGGATAAAGCCGCTCTTTTTTCTCTAAGGCTGACCTGGCCCACAAGCGAGAGCTGGGCTCCTGAGCCGAATATATTCCCCCTTATGAGTTCAGCAGTCCCTCTCGGCCTTATTATACTGTCCCAAGCCTGGAAAGACCGCGGTTCGTTCTTTGTTTCCAATCCCACACCCAGACTGACATAGTGTCTCTGCCCCTCTTTCACGCTGATCAATAAATTCTCCCACCCCT
>Ga0190359_1000190_pt1 | contig 40884 bp, 39 predicted proteins | sample 48721823_MG_FD_161269 | JGI IMG/M metagenome (GOLD analysis project Ga0190359, IMG submission 161269) | Hydrothermal vent microbial mat bacterial communities from Southern Trench, Guaymas Basin, Mexico - 4872-18-2-3_MG | ecosystem: Environmental > Aquatic > Marine > Hydrothermal vents >...
GCAATGTTTTGCCTTCAAAAACCGGGCTCATATATCCCAATGCAAGGATCGCCATAATCACCACCATCAGCAGTTCTGGAAATACCGGGCGTAGAAAGGTGTTGAGCTTTTTCATGTGATTTTTTTTGATTGCAGGTTGCAAGTTACAAGTTATTTCAGCAGGCTGATGACGGACACTTTATCGGCTATGATCTCTTTCAGAACGGCAATTTTTACCCGCTCCTGCACCATAGTATCCCTGTTACGGAGGGTTACGGTATCATCCACCGGCGTCTGGTGATCCACTGTCACGCAATAAGGTGTTCCTATGGCATCATGCCTTCGGTATCTTTTACCGATTGAATCTTTTTCGTCATACTGGCAATAAAAATCAAATTTCAGATCGCTGATAATTTTCCTTGCGATCGCGGGAAGGCCATCTTTTCTGACCAGCGGAAATACAGCCAGTTTAACCGGGGCAAGTGCCGGAGGAAGTTTCAAAACAGTTCGCATAGCCATGCCTCCTTCAGCAGTAGGTGCTTCTTCTTCTTTCAGCGAAGCCGATATGATCTGTAAAAACATCCTGTCAACCCCGATGGATGTTTCGATGACATAGGGAGTATAAGAGGTATTATCATCCGGATCAAAATACTGGATTTTTCTTCCCGAATATTCCTGGTGCATTTTCAAATCAAAATCTGTCCGGGAGTGAATTCCCTCCACCTCTTTGAATCCAAACGGAAAACGAAATTCGATATCTGTAGCGGCATTGGCATAATGAGCCAGTTTGTCATGATCATGAAAACGATACATGTCGGCCCCGAAGCCAAGTGCCTGATGCCAATTCATGCGAATATTTTTCCAATATTCAAACCATTTTAACTCTTCGCCCGGTTTGACAAAAAACTGCATCTCCATCTGCTCAAATTCCCGCATCCTGAAAATAAATTGCCTGGCTACAATCTCATTTCTGAAAGCTTTCCCGATTTGTGCTATTCCGAACGGTATTTTCATTCTCCCGGATTTCTGCACATTAAGAAAATTAACATAGATTCCCTGGGCAGTTTCGGGTCTGAGAAATACTTTCATGGCACTCTCCGCCGTCGATCCGACTTTAGTAGCAAACATCAGATTGAACTGCCTGACTTCCGTCCAGTTACGGCTCCCGGATATCGGACAAACAATTTCATAATCCAAAATAATCTGTCTGAGTTCTTTTAAATCGGGCAACTCCATGGCTTTTTGATACCGCTCATGCAATTGTTGCCGTTGATCGTTGTATTTTTTAACCCGTGGATTGGTCTCTTTGAAAAGCGGTTCATCAAATGTTTCACCAAACCGTTTACGGGCTTTGACGATCTCTTTCTCAATTTTATTATCGATTTTCTCAAGGTGTTCTTCAATCAGCACATCTGCCCGGTACCGTTTTTTTGAATCTTTATTATCAATCAGGGGGTCATTAAAAGCATCCACATGGCCCGATGCTTTCCAAACGGTCGGATGCATAAAGATTGCAGAATCCAATCCCACAACCTGTTCGTGAAGCAGCACCATGGAATCCCACCAGTATTTTTTGATATTATTCTTTAGTTCAACCCCGTATGGACCATAATCATATACTGCACTCAACCCGTCATAGATTTCAGACGACTGAAATACATAGCCATATTCCTTACAGTGACTCACCAACCTCTTAAACAATTCTTCCTGATTCATAATTCAGTGTATTATTACCAGAGTCAAAAATAATTAAATACTTAATTTTAGAGGATTTTTACATTATGGAACATCAGACAGATTTTTTAGTTATCGGCAGCGGAGTGGCAGGAATGTCATTTGCACTTCATGTGGCTGAACACGGAAAAGTGATATTACTTACCAAAACCTCACTGGATGAGACCAATACAAAATACGCCCAGGGGGGTATCGCAACAGTCATGTACCAACCGGATGATTTTGAAAAACATATTCAGGATACATTGATAGCCGGAGATGGATTGTGCGATGAGCGTATTGTCCGGATGGTAGTTAATGAAGCTCCCGAGCAGATTAAAACCCTGGTGAGTTGGGGAGCTCATTTTGACAAAACGTCGAGTGGCCGCTTTGATCTCAACATGGAGGGAGGACACAGTGAACACCGTATCCTGCATCATAAAGATCAAACCGGTAAAGAGATCATACGCGCATTAATCAACCGTGTTCGTAACCATTCGAATATCAAGGTTTTTGAACATTATTTCACGCTTGAACTGATCACACAGCACCATCTTGGAGTACCCGTTTTTCGCGGGAAACCGGATATCGAATGCTATGGTGCTTATGTATTAAACATCCATCAAAACCGTATTGAAACTATTCTTGGTAAAGTTACGATGCTGGCAACCGGTGGAAACGGTTTTATCTATCAAACAACTACCAATCCTCCTATTGCCACCGGTGACGGTTTAGCCATGGCTTACCGGGCAAAAGCTTTTGTTGAAAATACTGAATTCGTTCAATTTCATCCCACCAGCCTGTACCATCCAGGAGAAAGACCCTCTTTCCTGATCACTGAAGCTATACGGGGTTTCGGAGCGATTCTGAAAACCATAGACGGTGAAGAATTCATGCACAAATACGACCCGCGTAAATCACTTGCTCCAAGGGATATAGTTGCCCGTGCGATTGATACCGAAATGAAAAACCGCGGAGATGATTATGTGCTGCTTGACTGCACCCACCTGGATACCAAAAAACTGAAAGATTATTTTCCGCATATTTTTCAAAAGTGTCAATCTGTGGGAATCGACATCACCAAAACACCCATACCGGTTGTTCCGGCAGCCCATTACTCCTGCGGCGGGGTACGTATCAATGAAAACGGTCAGACCACCATTCGTAATCTTTACGCTTCGGGCGAAGTGGCAAATTCCGGACTCCACGGCGCTAATCGTTTGGCATCCAACTCATTAATAGAAGCCGTGGTGATCAGCCATCGTGCCGCAATAGATGCTGTTCGCACTCTGAAAAGCAAGAAAATTCATCCCGGTATTCCGGCATGGAATGATGAAGGAACTTCCCTCCCCGAAGAGATGGTTTTGATTACACAAAGCATCAAGGAATTGCAGCAGATTATGAGTAATTATGTAGGGATTGTCAGATCCAACATCCGTCTGAAACGGGCGCTTGACCGGCTGGAAATTCTTTACCGTGAAACCGAAGATCTGTATGAACGCTCCACCATATCGGTAAAGCTGGGCGAATTGCGTAATGCCATCAATGTCGCATATCTGATCGTCAGGCAGGCACAACAACGAAGAGAGAGCCGGGGATTACATTACAATATCGATTTCCCCAATAAAAATAAACTTTAAAAAGGTTTGAACCCCATGATCTCCTTCACTTCACGGAGTGTTTTTGAAGCACTCTCCCGGGCTTTTTCAGCTCCCTGCCGCACAATTTTTCTCAGGTATTCTTCATCTCCCTGAATATCCGTAATCCGCTCCCGGATAGGTGCGGTTAACCGGATCAGATCATCAGCCAGCTGACTTTTCATCTCCCCGTAACGGATCTTACATTCAGCATATTGTTTACGATAATAGGCTATTACATCGGGTTGACTGGCTACCTCCATCAGTTGAAACAGATTCTGAATCGGTTCGGGTGGCGTTTGGTTTTCATGAGTCGGACCGGCATCTGTAACCGCTCTCATGACCTTTTGACGAATCACTTCAGGATCATCTGCCAGATTAAGCGCATTCCCTTCAGATTTTCCCATTTTACCCGAACCATCCAATCCCGGGATTTTAATCAACTTTCCTGAAAAACTATACCCTTTTGGTTCAATGAAAAAATCTACCCCGTAAATACGATTAAACCTCTTGGCAAATTTACGCGCCATTTCAAGATTCTGTTCCTGGTCTTTCCCAACCGGTACTTTGTTGGCTTTGTGAATAATAATGTCGGCTGCCATCAATACCGGATAAGTTAGTAATCCCGCATTCACATTTTCGGGTTGCTTTCTCACCTTTTCTTTAAATGTGGTAGTTCGTTCCAACTCTCCTACATAGGCATTCATATTTAACAACAGGTAGAGCTCTGCAATCTCAGGTACATCACTCTGAACGTACAAGGTTGCCACATCCGGGTCTATACCACATGCCAGGTATTCAGAAATTACCGTCCGCACATTCCCCTGATGATCCTCAGGAGTAGGATGAGTAGTCAGCGAATGCCAGTCGGCAACAAAGAAATAACACCGGTATTCGTGCTGCATCTGAACAAAATTACGCAAAGCGCCAAAATAGTTTCCCAAATGAAGGTGACCGGTAGATCTGATCCCGCTCAATACAACTTCTTTCATAGCTGAAATATCGTTTCAAACCTTGCCAAAGATAAGAATATCCATTGATTCACTATTTTTGATGCATGAATATATCTACAAGACAGTTAAAAGTTGCCCGGCTGGTACAGAAAGAACTGGCTGAAATCCTTCGTTTAAAAGGGCAGGAATGGGGAACCGGATCCATAATCTCCGTTACGGTGGTAAGAGTGACCTCCGACCTGGCACTGGCCACTGTTTACCTGAGTATTTTCCCGTCTTCAGATCAGGAGAAAATGCTGTCACTGATTAATAATCAGGGCCGGAGTATCCGGTTTGAACTGGGTAAAAAAATCGGCAAACAGGTCAGGATTATTCCTGAAATCCGATTCTTTATTGATGACAGCCTGGACTATGCCTCACATATCGATGAACTGCTGGAATCATGAAATTTTCTCTTTTCATCGCCCGTCGATATCTGTTTTCAAAAAGGTCAACCCATATAGCCAACCGTATCTCTCACATCACACTGGCAGGTATCGGTCTTTCTACCATGGCACTGGTGATCGTACTTTCGGTTTTTAACGGACTGGATCATCTGATTAAATCATTGTTCAGCTCCTTTGACCCGGACATTAAAATTGAAGCAAGCCAGGGGAAAACTTTTTCTTTATCAGATGATTCCCTGCATCAGATTTTAAAAATTGAAGGGATCCAATCGGTGTGTGGCACCATTGAAGGTGAAGCATTACTCCGTTACCGCGACCGCCAGACGGTGGCTACGGTGAAAGGAGTTTGTCCTGATTTTGCCCGTGTATCGGGTATTGACAGTATGCTGACCGATGGCGGGTTTACATTATCCGAAGGAGATTTACCCGGCGGAATCATTGGTCAGGATCTGGCATGGCAACTGGGCGTGGGACTTAATTTCATTAATCCGCTGCATCTTTATGTCCCTAAACGAAACAGTAGCTTTTTCTCTGATCCGGCCACAGCTTTCAGCCATCGTTATTTGTTCCCGACCGGTATCTTTTCAATTCAGGCAGATTATGATGCCACTTATCTTCTGGTGCCGGTTGATTTTGCAAAAACATTGTTTGGTTTTCATCCCGGTGAATATTCCGCCCTTGAAATTTTTCTCCGGAAAAACCAAAAAGCCGCTCCGGTAACCCATACACTTGAAAATTATCTCGGTCGTCGTTACCAGGTACTTGATTCCTACAGGCAACATGCCTATTTTTACAAAGTGATGGCCGGAGAAAAATGGATCATCCTGCTGATTCTCTCTTTCATCCTGATCATTGCCTCTTTTAATTCGATCTCTTCACTCTCCCTGCTGCTGCTTGAAAAAAAACAGGATATAGCTATTCTGCAAAGTATGGGAGCCCGCATCAGTGAAGTCCGCCGCATATTTGTACTTCAAAATTTATTCATTTCATTAATCGGATTGGCCGGCGGATTGGTATTGGGAATTTTTTTCTGCTGGATGCAGCAACATTACGGCATTATCAGATTTCCCCAGGAGGGATCCTTTCTGGTCAGCGCCTACCCGGTCAGAATAGTATTTCGTGATTTACTGTTGATATCCGGACTGGTTGGGATGGTGGGAGTAGTAACCGGATGGGTTCCGGTGACAGTGATTAAAAAACATTATTTTTCGCCGATTTCTGAAGCATAAGCAGGCTGATCTCCCCATTTCCGTATAATCTCACTCAGAATGATATTAATATCCTCCGGGGTGGTGGCCTGTAATAACCTGATCCGGGACTCCCTGAACCCGTATAAACCCTTAAAAGAGGTGGCAAAAAAACGACGCATGGATAAAATCGCACGGTATTCGTCCCTGATTGCCAGTACACGTTGAAAATGGTCACGTAGTAGTTTAACCTGTTCCGTCACGGTCACCGGCGGAAGTAATTCCCCGGTATCCAGATAGTAGCGTATCTCTCTGAAAATCCAGGGTCTGCCGATAGCCGCCCTGCCAATCATAATTGCATCTACACCATACTGTTCAAAACACCATTTGGCTTTCTCAGGAGAATCCACATCCCCGTTACCAATTACCGGAATATGCATGCGAGGATTGTTTTTTACCTCCCCGATAAGTTCCCAGTCGGCCTCTCCCTGATACATCTGCGTGCGGGTTCGTCCGTGAATGGTAATCGCCCTGATCCCGGTATCCTGTAACTGTTCGGCCACATCTTTAATATTGATACTCTGCTGATCCCATCCCAACCTGGTTTTTACCGTTACGGGGAGGCGGGTAGCTTTCACAATCTCACGGGTTATTTTGATCATCAGGGGCACATCTTTCAACATACCCGCTCCGGCCCCTTTCATGGCTACCTTTTTTGCCGGACAGCCAAAGTTGAGATCAATCAGATCAGGGTTAAATGTTTCGGCAATCCTGACTGATTCAATCATGGAAGCGATCCTGTTGCCATAAAGCTGAATGGCATAAGGATGTTCTGCTTCATCGATGTGCATCTTTCTGACCGTTTTATTCACCCCACGAATCAGTGCCTCTGATGAAACAAATTCACTGTACAGAAGATCCGCTCCGAATTTTTTACAGAAATATCTGAAAGTTGCATCTGTGACATTCTCCATGGGTGCCAAAAAAAGAGGGTATTCTCCGAATTGCAATTCACCTATTTCCATTACGAGCAAAATTAGACATAAATCCGATCGATCGGGAATTTTTGTACTTTCACTGGTTTATAAGGGAAACAGAGCACTTTGACTCGTAAAAAATCCATATATCGTTCTTCAATCTTTAGTCTTTGGCCTTTAGCCTTTAACCTTAAGTCTTTGGCCTTTAGTCTTTGGCCTTTAGCCTTAAGTTTCACCTGCTCTGCCCAGGATACCCTTCCGGCCACGCTGCAATGGTCTGAATACCGTACGTTTACCGATCCGGTAGTGACCGATTCTGCCGAACCGATGTCATTGTATTTGCGAATGCACAGTACCAGCTATTTTAAAAATAATGAGTATAAAAACGACTTTCTGACCGGTTATACACTGGTGGGAATGTATTTTGAACCGGTGTTGGAATTTAATCCGGATGCAAAAACCTCCATCTATGCCGGAGTGCATCTGTTGAAATATTTCGGCCGTGACCGGTTTGAACGAAAATTACCGGTGATCAGCCTGAGATACACGCCTAACCGTAATTTTTCCATGATCTTCGGCACATTATACGGCACCACTTCACACGGATTACCTGAGCCCATGTATGACTTTGAACAATATCTTACCAATAATTATGAAAACGGTATCCAGCTTCTATGGAATTATCCCTCTTTCAGAGGAGATGTGTGGCTTAACTGGGAACAGTTTATCCGTAAGGGGGATCCTTTTCAGGAAAAATTCACCGTAGGAGCCAACACAGAATTTCAACTGGTACATGGTAAAAAGCTGAATCTGTCGGTTCCTTTTGCCGTTCTTTTCCGCCATTGCGGGGGGGAAATTGATGCTACGAACCTGCCGGCCGAAACCCGGAGTAATTTATTAATGGGTTTCAGAGCAGGATGGGATTTTGGTACACGGTGGGTTAAATCTGTTTGGTTCGATCAGGAGTGGATTGAATTTCTTGAAATTAATCCGGGTGACCAGATAACGGTCACGAATGGCAGAGGCCGGTATACGCGGAGTGGTATGGAAACCCGGATCGGGAGTTTTGAATTAGGATACTGGAATGCCGATGATTTTATTTCACCGCATGGTATGCCATTGTTCCAGTCGGTCAGTCAGAAGTATCCGGATTTTTTTCTTTCAAAACGCGAAATGCTGATACTGAAATATGAATTTCACCGGTCACTGACTCCCTTTCTGGATTTTGCTCTGCGGATTGAACCATATTACCATTTTTACACCGGAAGAATGGACCACAGCTGGAGTTTATATCTTAAATTCAATGACCGGTTTTTTTGGGGGAAATTATAAATCTCCACGGTTTTGAAATCCAGGGCTCACCTGCATAATCGATACCTACGCGCGGTAAGGTTTGGTAATCCGAAACCTGCGGTGCATTTTCAATTCTTACAAGTTCCGAATCAAACACGCTGATCCCGTAAAATGACCGGTCTAACTGTAGCAGCCTGGTTACCCGTCCCGGTCCGGACACCTCCCCAACCCCCCTGATCAGCAATGCGTGCGGTACACCCCTGGGCGCCGTGACAATATTCAACATCCAGTGTATGCCATATACCAGGTACATATAGATATGGCCGCCCTCTTCAAACATAACCCGGTTACGGGGTGTCATCCCCTTGCTGGCATGGCAGGCCAAATCCCGGGATCCGCGGTAAACCTCAACTTCCGTAATGGGCAAACGGATCTCATTTCGGGTATCAAACCGCCGTATCAGCAGCTTCCCGAGCAGTTCCGGAGCTACTTCCAAAGCATCCCGTTGATAAAAGTCATAGGGTAATATCCCGGTTCCCGGATTATGCTTCATCTCAGTACTCTTTCCGGTCAGATTTGCTCATCCACAGTTTGAATGCTTCACCCGTCTGTGGCAATTCTATCCGCTCAAAGCGGATTTTCCGTTCGGCAGGATCCAAACCCATCTCGGTATAAAGAGTCTCATCCATAAAACCTGCCTTTCCGGCATCTTTACGGGTGGACCCATATACAACCCGGTCAATATGAGCCCAGTAAATTGCTCCCAGGCACATGGGACAAGGTTCACAGGATGAATAGAGCACACATCCTGACAAATCATGATTTTTTAAAACCTGACCTGCTGCTCTGATCGCTTCTATTTCAGCATGGGCAGAAGGATCATAGGTATCAATCACGAGGTTGACCCCGGTACTGATAACTTTACCTGCTTTAACTATCACGGCACCAAAAGGGCCCCCTCCCGCCCGTACGTTTTCACAAGCCAGTTTTTCGGCTTCTGATAAAAAATACAGATCATTCCGTTCCATCACAAAAAGTAAAAAAAGAATAAAAGAATGCGAAAAATGCCACACCCGCCTGTGTTTCAAGTGTATCTTCATTTAACATGGATAGCAGTACCGTCAGGATAAACATTAAAAAGAAATAAGTAGAGAACCGCTGTTCCAACACCGCCGGATAAATAACCGAAAACAGAAACAGCAGAAAACCCACTCCGCCGAAGGTAATTGCAAAGGTCAGAAACTGATTATGCGTCCGCAGTTGCCATTGCGGTTCTAACCGGGTTTTGATCTCCTTATACTTATCCTTAAATGCCTGGGCCACGTCACCCGTTCCCACACCGATCAGCGGGTGATCCATAAAAATCAACCAGCCGGTTCTGAGATATTCTAACCGTTGCGTTACAGAGTGACCACTAGGATTTCCCCCTTTTCGATAATTGTCGATCTCCCAAATTAATTCGTAAATCCTGTTACTGAACCGGTTTTTATTCCGGTACCTGCAATTGGCATATCCCGATTCGATCAATCGGATATCCGTTGAATCCAGGCGGTTTACTCCCACAGAATCTTTCCGGTATCCCTTTGAAGTCAGATAACGGCGAAGTGTGTAACGGATCTCCTGACCCAGTGAATCAGTTCCTTTATAATTAATTTTACTGATTCTGTTCCATGAGCGGCGCATTTCAGGTTCACAAACGTACAACCCGACAAAATGTCCGTTTTCAAGTTTTGTATTGGTTGTGTCATTCCAATAGGGATTTCCGTTTACAGTCTGATGATCCAAATGGCTGAGATCGTCCCTGACCGTATAAAACTGATCAACCTGATTACTCAGGTAGAGTAAAATCAACAGGGGTACCATGGATATCCCAACGAACAAAAACCACCGGGTCATCAGATCTTTCTGTTTGCGGGTCCAGCGAATTGCTAAAACCAATCCTCCCAACACCAAAACTACCAGTCCGGTTAACGATTCAAGCAATAGAAGAAAGCCGGTCAAAAAAGTGGCAGTTCCTACCAATAACACCCTGAAAGAAGTCTTTACACCGGGAATAAAAGCATAATAAAAAAGGATAAATACGGCCAGATCAATCATCAGGGCAAATCGAATATGGGAAATAAAAACACTGATTTCCCTGAAATTTGAAATGTGATAAGGTACAACTCCTGAAAGCACCAACAATCCAACCGCCACAGAAGTCAATACGGCAACGACAAATCCTCCCAGAAGGATTTTTTTCTCCCGTTCATTAACGGGATCAATGGTCCCCAGGATTACGGGTAGTATCAACAGGGGAAGTTTAATTTTCAAATCATGCCATGCATAGGACCAGTCCCGCGTATAGATCAATCCGGCCAAATGCATGATAAATAACAGGCAAAAGATCAAAATGGCAGGCCGCTCCCTGAAACGCAACCATTTTTCTTTGAATCTCGCCTCTGTCAACCAGGTGAGCAACAACAAGATCTGAGAAGCGCTGGCCACATATTTTGACAGGGGTAATCCCACCAGAATAGCAAGCATAAACAGCAAGTATGCCCGGCGAAAAGTAAAAATCCCCGATACAGAAGCAGACCGTTTCATTTAATAATTCAGTAAAAATAGGTTTTCCACACGTCTGATTTAATAAGTTGTCCGATTTTAATCCTGCAAATTAGGAGAAATCAGGTTTTTTTGTATAAAACTATTGAAAATGATATCTGTGGGTATCATGGCCCGGGAACAAAAATGGGCCAGAACTCTTGAGCATCTGATCCGGGAGGATGATTTCAGTATATCCGGATGGATCAATCCTGTGGCACAGGCTCAAAGTGACATCGATCAGCTCATAGATCGATCTTCCCTGATCTGGATCCCTGAAAAACTGAACGGAGATATGACGGAGGCGGTTCAGGTATTGCGTAAATCCAAACATTTATTACTCGGGTTTCCGGTAGTTGATTTTGTAGAAGAAGCTTTCCATCTTTTAAAACTGACCCGCGAAGCTGAAGTGAAGGTACAAGTCGGCCATCAGGAACGGTATCTGCCGGCGATCCGAAGCATCATTCCTTTTCTCGACCATCCCCAGGCGGTTTATGTCAAACACTATACCACACTTTCGGGGATCACTGAAACACCCCCGTGGTTTTTGCAGGAGATGGTGTCTGACCTCGGATTGATCCTTCCGATTTTGCAAGGCCCTGAAAAGAGGGTGAAGGTTCACGTCTCCCTCTCACGCAATCATCTGCCGGTAACCATTGATATCCGGATTGAATTTCATAATGGAGCATTAGCAAAATTACAATACCGGCCCATGACTGAAAAGCCCAAACGGACTATTGAAGTCATCCAGCCGGATGACATAATTGAGATCGACCTGATATCAGAAACCAGTGTGCGTCAAAAGTTACCACTCGAATCCGGCGACCGTCTACCCCGTGAAATTCTCTGGGAACCTCCCGGGAACCGCTCTGTCGGTTCATTGAATAATTCACTCCATTTTGATGACCAGATCACACAATGTATCTCCTTTTTACAAGCCTTAAAAAAAGATCATCAACCGGTTTTCCCGCTCGAAGAGGGATTTCATGCACTGGAAATTGCCCGCCAGATCCAATCACAGATTACATCCTATTGATTTTTTGTTATTGATACTCTTTGTCTGTTGAAAAATAATTGTATTTTTGCACTCCAATTCGATGGACGTTTCTCATCAATTGGTTTTTAGGGATTTAATCAAATGATCGGAATATTGTGGATAACTTAAGTTACAAAACCATTTCGGCTAACCAGTCAACGGTAAAAAAAGAGTGGATCATTATTGATGCCACCAATGAAGTACTTGGCCGTTTATCTTCAGCGATTGCCATGATTTTACGTGGTAAGCACAAGCCTGATTTTACCCCCCATGTGGATTGTGGTGATAATGTAATAGTAATCAACGCTGAAAAAGTCAGGCTGACCGGCTCCAAAATGACTGACCGGGTACATTTCTCACATACCGGGTATCCCGGAGGCCAGCGTAAAACCACTCCGGAGCAGATGTTTAAAAAGAACCCGACACGGTTGGTTGAAACCGCTGTTCGTGGAATGCTGCCTAAAAACCGACTGGGCAGACAACTTTTTCATAATTTACACGTGTACACCGGCACCGAGCATCCTCATACCGGTCAAAAACCCAAAACCATAGATCTCAGCAGTATTAAATAATATGGAAATTATTAACACCATCGGAAGAAGAAAAGCAGCCATTGCCAGAATCTATTTTAATGAAGGTAAAGGACAGATCACCATTAACAAAAAAGAGTTAAAAGAGTATTTCCCGCTGGATCAGCTTCAGTATATCGTCTTACAGCCACTGAATGTACTTGATGCTTCGGCAAAATATGATATCCGCGTGAATCTCACAGGAGGTGGAATAAAAGGGCAGGCAGAAGCACTTCGACTGGCTATTGCCCGTGCCCTGGTAAAAGTGGATCCTGAAAATAAAAAAATACTTCGTACCAATGGTTTCCTGACCCGCGACTCGAGAGTTGTGGAACGGAAGAAACCCGGTCGCCCCGGAGCACGAAAGCGTTTCCAGTTCTCCAAACGATAAACCGGTTCATCACGAAGTTAGTTTAGTATCTAAACCAGACCGGATTTCATTCATTGGACTACCGGCCGGTTGTTAAATCAGAAGGTAAACTAAAAACAATCTTATGCCAAGAACAACTTTCGAAGAACTTCTCGATGCCGGGGTCCATTTTGGTCACCTGACAAGAAAATGGAACCCCAATATGGCTCCCTATATCTTTATGGAAAAGAATGGGATCCATATCATCGATCTGCACAAAACTTCGGCCCAAATTGATGATGCCGCCGAAGCATTGAAACGAATTGCCAAATCCGGACGGAAAATCCTTTTTGTAGCCACTAAAAAACAGGCCAAAGAGATCGTCGCCGAACGGGTGAAGCAAACCGGAATGCCCTATGTGACCGAGCGCTGGTCAGGAGGAATGTTAACCAATTTCCCCACTGTCCGCAAGGCAGTGAAAAAAATGAATACCATTGACCGGATGGCTACCGACGGCACTTTTGACCACATGTCAAAACGTGAACGGTTACAAGTCTCCCGCCAACGGGCGAAACTTGAAAAATTACTGGGCAGCATCAAAGACCTCACCCGGCTCCCGGCAGCTCTTTTCGTAGTGGATATCTCAAAAGAATATATCGCTGTAAGAGAAGCCATTAAACTGAATATTCCTGTCTTCGGACTGGTAGACACCAATTCGGATCCCGAACTGATCGATTTTGTGATCCCGGGAAACGATGATGCCTCCAAATCAATAGCGCTGATTATCGATATCGTATGTCGCGCCATCGAAGAAGGCCTCAGTGAAAGAAAAGCCGAAAAAGAAAAAGAAGCTGCCACGGCTAAAAATAAAACCGAAAAGGCAGAACCTTCTGAAAAAACCGAATCAACAAAATCAGACAATAAATAACCATGGCTGAAATAAAAGCATCAGATGTAGCCAAACTTCGTAAAATGACCGGTGCCGGTATGATGGATTGCAAACAGGCCCTTTCAGAAACCAACGGAGATTTTGACCAGGCAATTGATATCCTCAGAAAAAAAGGTCAGAAAATAGCCAGTAAAAGAGCCGGACGCGAAGCTTCCGAAGGAGTGGTCATTGCTAAAACCAACCCGGATCACACTTTCGGTATCCTGTTGGTACTGAATTGTGAAACCGATTTTGTGGCAAAAAATGAAGACTTTATCCAAAAAGCACATGAAGTAGCCGACCTGGCAATTCAAAAACAATGCAAGGACCTGCAGTCATTGAAAGAATTATCCATCCATGAAGACACGGTGGATAATGAAATCATCAATCTGGCCGGTATTACCGGAGAAAAAGTCGAACTCTCCTACTTTGCCAGCCTTGAATCGCCTTTTGTGGTAGCCTATATTCACCCGGGAAACCGTCTGGCAACCCTGGTAAGTTTTAATAAAAAAGCGGACGACCTTCAGGTTGGCAAAGACGTAGCCATGCAGGTTGCCGCCATGAACCCTATCGCGGTAGATAAAGACCGTGTGCCACAGGAAATAATCGACAAAGAACTTGAAATCGGCCGTGAACAGGCTATTGCCGAAGGCAAACCCGAGCAAATCATCGATAAAATTGCACAGGGAAAACTGGGAAAATACTTCAAAGAAAATACGCTTCTGAATCAGGACTTCATTAAAGACCATAAGATTCAGGTAAAAGAATATTTGGCTCATCATGACAAGGAGCTCACGGTTAATGATTTCTATCGTTTTACCTTGAATGTCTAAGAGTAAATACCAACGTATCCTCCTTAAATTATCAGGAGAATCCCTGATGGGACAGGAATCCCAGGGAATTGATCCGTTGCAGTTGCACAATTATACCGAACAGATCATTGCGGCTCGCAATGCCGGTATCCAAATTGGTTTGGTCGTCGGCGGAGGCAATTTTTTCAGAGGAATATCCGGAGCCGGACAGGGAGTTGACCGGGTAAACGGAGATTATATGGGAATGCTGGCCACCGTTATTAACGGACTGGCATTGCAATCGGCTTTCAGAAAAGAAGGTATTCCGTGCAACCTCTACACCTCTATCCGGATGGAACCGGTAGGAGAGCTCTGGAACCGGCATAAAGTACTGGACGCCCTGAACCAAAACCATATCTGTATTTTTACTTCCGGAACCGGTAATCCCTATTTTACCACCGACACCACTGCGGCCCTCCGGGCTTTGGAAATCGGAGCCGATGCTCTTTTGAAAGGCACCCGTGTTGACGGCGTCTATTCAGATGATCCGGAGAAAAATCCCGACGCAAAACAATTTACCGAAATCACCTTTAATGAGGTGATCCAAAGAGATCTGCGAGTGATGGATCAAACCGCTTTTACTTTATGTCATGAAAATGATCTCAGGGTTATCGTCTTTAATATGAATCAAAAAGGTAACCTCCAACGTTTAATTTCAGGTGACAATATTGGTACAATCATCACAAATTGAATACATTTGTGTGGCTGAAACTAAAATGCACCCATTATGAACGAAGAGGTTGAACTGATTCTCGAAGATACTAAAGAAAAAATGCAGCGAACCCTCAGACACCTGGAGGGTGAACTGACCAAGATCCGGGCCGGGCGGGCTAACGTTCATATGCTGGACGGAATCACGGCAGATTACTACGGTACCCTGACCCCGATCAATCAAATCGCTAATATTAACACCCCGGATCCCAGAACCATTGCCATCCAGCCGTGGGAAAAAACCATGATCGAGTCGATTGAAAAAGCCATTTTGGCAGCTAATATCGGTCTGACCCCGATCAATAACGGGGATCTTATCCGGATTAATATCCCCATACTGACTGAAGAACGCCGTAAAGAACTGGTCAGACAGGTGAAAAATGAAGGTGAAAACACCAAGGTAAGTATCCGCAATATCAGAAGAGATTCAAACGACCACCTGAAAAAACTGATCAAACAAGGTCTTGCCGAAGATGCTGAAAAAAATGCAGAACAATCCGTGCAGAAACTGACCGATCAATATATTACTCAAATCGATCAGACTATTTCAGCGAAAGAAGAGGAAATTATGACTATTTAATGCCTCAACCCCTCACTGCAGTTGGTGCATATATCAATCTCTTTCCGTTTGGTAAATACCCGCTTCCGGAACCGATCGGCCGGTACGCTTTTCCATATTTCCGGTATCCTGTCAATAGTTGCATCCCCATAAGGATAACGCCCTGTTTTATCAAAACAACAGGGAAGCACCTTACCGTCCCAGGTTACTACCGGAGTGGTCCATACTCTTGTACAATGGTTTTTTAACGGATTCTTAATCTGTGTATTACCCGTATCATCCACTCGGTATCGTGCGTACCTGCGGTCTTCAGGAATCCATTGAATACTCTCCCGGTCCAAATCCAGTTGTGCACTTTTCAAAGTGTAATGATTAACGCCTGATGATTTCGACCAGTAAATAAAAGCCTCTTTTTGATGTTCATTTTGCCGGGTTACCACAAATTGCGCTTCTAGTAACGGATGCCGTTTTTTCAACTCTTTTTTCGCTTCAACTATTAAAGCGATTCCCTTTAAAACATTTTCTAACCGTCCTCCAACCCGGTACGCCTGATATACCTTTTCCGTCATTCCGTCGACACTGATGATCAAATGATCGAGCCCGCATAAAACCAGCCGTTCAGCCCAGTCCCGGTCGATCAGATTGCCATTGGTTGATACTACTGTGAAAATCCCTTTTGACCGTGCATATTGAATCATCCCGGGAAGGCCGGGATGCAGTAATGGTTCGCCCTGAAAATAACAGGCAAGATGAATTAACTTGTCACCTATGTCATCAATGATCCCCCTGAACAGGTTTACATCCATTTTCCCGGGCGGCCGGTCAAGATTACCGGCCCCCGAAGGACAATACGGACAGTGAAGCTGACAGCGGTTGGTTGGTTCGAGAGAGATGGCCATCGGTTGCCCACGGTGAAAATAATGACGTGAAATTCTTGTGAACCAGAAAGAAAAACCCAGGAGAAACAAATTCCAGATCCGTGCCATGGTGATTCGCTGCAACAGACGGAAAATTACCTGTATTTGAAAAATAATTTCCTTCATGAATAGTTACGGTGGATTTAGTGCCAAATATACAGAACCGATACCGGGGATATCAAATTTAATGACCAGAATATTTTTATTTTTGTTACCTTTTTCGGCTGTAAAAGCCTCCTTTTATGGGAAAAGATAAGTATACACTGCTGCAGCAGATTGACAGTCCGGATGACCTGAAAAAATTCGATGAATCTGACCTGATCGGGGTTTGCCGCGAATTGCGCGAATACATTATTGATGAAATATCCAATAATCCCGGCCATCTCGGCGCCAGCCTCGGGGTAGTTGAACTGACCGTAGCTCTTCATTACGTGTGCAATGCGCCTTATGACCACATTATCTGGGATGTCGGACATCAGGCATACGGCCATAAAATATTAACCGGCCGACGCGATCTTTTTCATACCAACCGTCAATATAAAGGGATCAGCGGCTTCCCTAAAATGTCTGAAAGTGAATATGATGCTTTCGGAACCGGACACTCCTCCACTTCGATATCCGCTGCGCTGGGTATGGCCGTGGCAGCCAATCGTAAAGGCGAATTCGACCGGCAAACCGTAGCAGTTATCGGGGATGGTGCCCTCACCGGAGGAATGGCTTTTGAAGGGCTCAATAATGCCGGGATTGAAAAATCCAATCTATTAGTGATCCTGAATGACAACAATATGGCTATTGATCCCAACCGGGGAGCCCTGAGCAACTATTTACTCGATATTGCCACTTCCAAAACCTACAACAAATTCAGAGACGACACCTGGAAAGCACTGGGATGGATCAGCAGAATCGGTCCGGATGCACGCCGTATGGCTCAAACCGTACAAAATGCCATCAAACAGATGATTCTGAAACAAAGTAATCTCTTTGAATCTTTTAATTTCAGGTATTTCGGACCGGTAGACGGACATGATGTCATCCATCTGGTGAAAGTATTAAAAGATCTCCGAAATATCCCGGGCCCGAAACTGCTGCATATTATCACCAAAAAAGGAAAAGGGTTCAAACAGGCCGAAATGAACCAGACCGCTTTTCATGCTCCCGGAAAATTCGACCGGCAAACCGGCGAAATCAAACCCGAACCGGCCGGAGGACTTCCACAAAAATACCAGGATGTATTCGGACAAACCCTGCTGGAGCTGGCTGAAAAAAACGACAAAATCATCGGGGTTACCCCGGCTATGCCTACCGGGTCTTCTATGACCTATATGATGAACAAACTGCCCGAACGAACTTTTGACGTAGGTATTTCAGAACAACATGCAGTTACTTTCAGTGCCGGACTGGCAACCCAGGGAATGATTCCTTTTTGTAATATTTATTCCACATTCATTCAACGGGCTTATGACCAGGTGATTCACGATGTGGCACTGCAGAATCTCCCGGTTATTTTTTGTCTCGACCGGGGGGGGCTGGTTGGTTCTGACGGACCTACTCATCACGGCATATTCGATCTGGCTTTCATGCGTGCGATTCCCAACATGATCGTTTCTGCACCTATGGATGAAATTGAATTACGTAATCTGATGTACACGGCTCAACTTCGTAATCACGGACCGTTTTCTATCCGGTACCCACGAGGCAAAGGAGTGTGGCCCGAGTGGAAACAGCCCTTCGAGGAGATCGAAATCGGGAAAGGCCGGGTAATTACCCGTGGAGACCATGTGGCTATTCTCTCAATCGGCCATCCGGGCAATCTGGTTGCAGAAGCAATAAAAGCGCTGGCCGGCGAGGGAATACATCCTGCCCATTACGATTTCCGTTTTGTCAAACCTCTGGATGAAGAATTACTGCAAACTATTACCGAGCAATTTGATCAACTGGTTACCATCGAAGACGGTACAATTGTGGGAGGTTTTGGAAGCGCCATCCAGGAATGGGCCGCAGATCATCATTTTAAAGGGGAAATACATAAACTGGGCATTCCCGATCACTTTATTGAACATGGCACACAACAGCAACTTTACAAAGAGTGCGGTTTTGATCCCGGTAGTATCGCCCAAACCGTTCGCCAGCTTTTTGGTGAATGATTTTGTTGTATCTTTACTTCGTAATCAAATCATCCTGACCTATGACCAGTCAGATCCAAGCCGCTCTGGTTGATGATGAAGAGAACAGCCTTGAGGCATTAAGCATCTTGCTCCAACGGTACTGTCCTGACGTAACAATTACCGGAACCGCCCAAACCGTTCAAGCAGCCGTTACATTAATTGACCAACTTCAACCCGAACTGGTTTTTCTGGATATTGCACTGCCTGACGGCCTCGGTTTTGAAGTGCTGGATCAGGTGACCCACACCGGTTTTGAGGTGATTTTCACTACGGCCTATGACCAGTATGCCCTGAAAGCGTTTGAATTCTCCGCACTGGATTACCTGTTGAAGCCTATTGACGCGCAAAAATTACGCGATTCTGTTGAGAAATACCGTAAATCCAACCATTCCACCACCCTGCCCGAACGAGTGTCAGTTCTGCGCGAAAACCTGACCGATAAAACCGAACACATCATCCTGACCTCTATGGATGGTTTTGAAGTACATAAAATATCCGACATTATTCGATGCGAAGCCAACGGCAGTTACACGGTTTTTTATCTAAATAACGGACGTAAAGTAATTACTTCCAAAACATTGAATAATTTTGAGAAACTTCTATCCGATCTCTGTTTTGTGAGAGTCCATTCAAAACACCTGATCAATCTTGAATTTGTGAAAAAATATATCTCGGGACGCGGAGGGTATATCGTGTTTGAAGACGGAACCCAGGTTGATGTAAGCGAACGTAAGAAAAAAGAGTTCATCCGGAGAATGAAAGAACACGCCAGAAGCACATGAGTAATTTTCTTATAATACTTTTTTGTTTTTTAGCTATTGATTAGCTTCGTTTTTTGTAACTTTTGAAGCCTTTACCGGGAAAGAATGATATCAAACCAATAAAATAAATTGTCTATGAAAAAAATTACACTACTTTTTGCACTGATGCTTTTCTTCTCTGTGACTTTTGCCCAAAAGTTTACAGTCAATGAAAATGCAGGGCTGGTTGACCGGCATTTATACAAACCGCTGGTTAAAGAAGCCCCAGCTCTCAAAACCGAAGGAGAAATATTTTACTCTGAAACATTCGATTTCAAAGACTCCGAAAACCCCAGGGGATGGACCCTGCCGGAAGGCTGGAATATTGTGGATGAAAATGATATGGGGCATTACTGGGTCTGGCGCGCCGGGACCGACAGTATCAAAGGAAAATACACTTTTGAGCCCGGTCACCGTTATTCTAAAACGCCTGAAGACGGTTATTTTGTCTTACCCATGGACGAATATAACTATGTGGATGGAGTGAGTACTTCAAACGGTGGTCACGCCTGGTTTCAGATGGCGCCGATCGACTGCTCCGAACACCCCTCTGTTGTGATGAAACTTCGCCAGTACTTTAGAAATTGCTGCGGATCTACTTACGTAAAAATCTTTATCAGTAACGACCAGGGCGTCCACTGGGCCGAATATAATATGGCCTATGGTACCACCACGAATGTGTTTTGTAAAAAACCTATCGTCGAAGTAAACATCTCCGAAGTGGCTGCAGGAATGCCGGATGTCTGGGTTAAATTCGAATGGGACAACAACAGTCATTATTTCTGGTGCATCGATGACTTTGAACTGATGGAGGGATACACCAATGAAATTCAATTGACCGATTCATGGGTGATGATGTCTGACCTGTATGATGATGACAATGATGAAGGCTACGTATTCATGACCCCCCTGTCACAGATCAATGGCGTGCTGGGTGGATGTACCTTCAAGGGAGCTTTTGTGAATGCCGGTAGAGATGATCAATACAACTGTCACCTGAACGCCCAGATTTTCAAGAACGGAACTTCGGTATATAACGAAAACTCCGAATCAAGAGATATCTGGTCACTTGACCGGGATACCTTTGACATTACCACTCCTTACTTCCCGGATGACTACGGCACCTATAAATTTACCATGGAAGCAAAACAGGATCAGGAAGATGCCGTTCCGTCAAATAACAACTACATGGATTTCTTCAATGTCACAGACAGTGTGTATTCCATAGCTGACTGGGATTATGAAACCTATTCCAGTACCGCCTCCTGGGGGAATAATGACGGCGACTATCTGGGTATTCTCTATGACATTACACAGGCTACCGAAGTAAACTCCATGTCTGTATTCATTATGCAGCGACCTGAAAATCCACAGGCCAGTACACAGGTTGGCTACGGTTTCCAGTATTTTATTTTTAAATGGGATGAAGAAGCTCAGGACTGGATCGAAATGATCTCTGCCGAATACGGTGAAGTTACCGAAGATAACCTGAATACCTGGATCACCATGCCGATGGATAAAGACGGTGAATCAGAATTCATGGAACCGGGCCAGTATATCGCTGCCATTCAGGTATGGCACGGTGGAGGAGCAGGCCCTGACAATAATGTGTACCGGTTTACCATCGGTTCTGACCTGGATCATAAATACAATAAGGGGAAATCACTCTTCAAACTGATCTCCGGAGATGTCTGGAACGTCAATGATACCGACCTCTCCATGATCCGCCTGAATCTGAATTACACCGGCGCTCCTACTACCGGTTCGGTTACATTTAATGTAGATATGACCCTGCCGATCACTAACGGGTATTTCCATCCCGACTGGGAATTTGTGGATGTAGCCGGCACCTTTAATGACTGGGGCGGCTCCGCACACATGGAAGATCCGGATGGTGACGGGATTTACACGCTTACTATCAATGATATTCCTGTTTTCCAACAAATTGAATATAAGTACCGGATCAATGGAAACTGGGATACCTCGGAATTTCCGTTAGGCGGGCCAAACCGTACCTACATCACTTCCTACTGGAATGAACTGAATGATGTGTATAATAACGGCGTCAGTATGGGTGTTAATACAGATCCCCTGACTAAGTCTGTCACGGTGTATCCTAACCCAAGCAACGGGATCTTTACCCTGAACGTACAGAATACCCGTCAGGCCGACCTGAATATCCATATCGCCAATCTCAACGGACAGGTGGTTTACGAAAAACAGATCAAAGGAGTGCTCTCACACGAAGAAACCATCGATCTGAGCGGTTATGCAAAAGGTATCTATTTCCTCAGGGTGAACGACCAGGTGAAGAAACTGGTGGTGAAGTAGAAGTTTGAGGATATTGGATGTTGGATATTAGATATTAGATGTTGGATGATTAATAAGGGCTCCGTATCCAGAGCCCTTTTCTTTGTTGCCAATTACCGGTAATTTCCTTATTTTCGCACACCCACACCCACACCCACACCCACACCCACACTCACACCCACACCCACACTCACACTCACACCCATCTCGCCCATCTCGCCCAGGTGGCGGAATTGGTAGACGCGCTGGTCTCAAACACCAGTGAACGCAAGTTCGTGCCGGTTCGACCCCGGCCCTGGGTACTATACTGCCTCTTGAATGATTATTTTCTATCTTTGTTTTCAAAAATCCAATCACTATGGGAAAAGGAGATAAAAAAACTCGTCGCGGTAAATTATTCAGTGGAACTTACGGAGTAAGAAGACCCCGAAAAAAAACACAATCCACTCCCGTAAAAACAACCCAAAAAACCACAAAAAAGAAATAGCCGCAACCGGTTATTTGCAATTTTCATGTCATCTCTCTCAAAACAGGAACTCATTGACCGGCGCTATTTGCGTATGGCCCATATCTGGGCCGAAAACTCTTATTGCATCCGCCGTAAAGTCGGTGCTCTGATTGTCAAGGATAAAATGATCATTTCAGATGGTTATAACGGTACCCCTACCGGATTTGAAAATGTGTGTGAAGATGCAGAGGGAAATACCAAACCTTACGTTTTACATGCCGAGGCAAATGCCATCACTAAAGTGGCTAAAACCAATCAAAGCTCCGAAGGAGCCACTCTTTATATTACTGCCTCACCCTGCATTGAGTGCGCCAAACTGATCATCCAGGCCGGGATCCGCCGTGTGGTTTACTCTGAACCATATCGAATTGAGGATGGTCTCAATCTGCTGCGGCGTGCGAATATCGAAACCTGCCTGATTGAAACAGACCATCCACCGGCATCCGAATAATGAAACATAAAAATACACGACTGGCCATTTGGCTTCCCCTGATACTGGCATTGATGCTGGTCACCGGTGTCTTTATCGGTAATTCGCTGAAAAACAACACGGTCAGTCAAATGCCCCTGAAGGTATTTACTACATCCGATAAAATTAGTACCATTCTGAACTACATCCAGCAAAATTATGTGGATCCGGTTAACCGCGACTCGCTCACCGAGGAGATCATCCGCCCGCTTCTTGAAAAACTCGATCCTCATAGTTTTTACATTTCTGCCAAAGACCTGCAGGCCATCAACGAAAACCTGAGAGGCAACTTCGATGGTATCGGAGTGCAGTTTAATATGATTGATGATACCGTGATGGTGATCCAGCCTGTTAAAGGCGGTCCCTCAGAACAGGCAGGAATCCTGGCAGGCGACCGGATCGTAACGGTTGACGGAGATACCATTGCAGGAGTGCATATGCCGCAAGATTCGATTGTAGCCCGACTGAAAGGACCCAGGGGTTCAAAAGTTGTTGTGGGGATACACCGCAAAGGAGTTCCTGAATTACTCGATTTTGAAATCACCCGGGGAATCATACCACTTATCAGCGTGGACGTATCCTATATGATCGACGATTCAACCGGTTTTATTAAAATTTCAACCTTTTCACAATCTACTTATAAAGAGTTCACCGAACACCTGCAACAACTGAAAGAAGCCGGATGCCGCAATCTTATAATCGATCTCAGAGGCAATCCGGGAGGTATCATGGAACCGGCTATCGATATCGCAGATGAATTTCTCGAAAAAGAAAAATTAATTGTGTACACCCAGGGCCGGGCACGCAAACGAATCGATTACAAAGCCACCTCGAAAAATCTGGGTCAGGATCTCTCTCTGGCAGTGTTGATTGATGAAGGATCCGCATCTGCTTCTGAAATCCTTGCCGGGGCACTGCAGGATAACGACCGGGCATGGATCATCGGGCGCCGGTCATTCGGAAAGGGCCTTGTGCAGGAACAAACACAACTGGGAGATGGTTCCGCACTGCGACTGACTACTGCCAGGTATTATACACCAACCGGAAGATCTATCCAGAAACCGTATAATCACGGACTGAATCAATACTACATGGATATTGCCTCCCGGTTCAAACATGGAGAATTCATTACTGCCGACAGCATTCATTTTAACGACAGCCTGAAATATACCACCCCCGGCGGCCGTACCGTGTATGGCGGCGGCGGTATTATGCCGGATTATTTTGTACCCTATGACACGACCGGAATTACCCCGCTGTTTATCCAATTGAACCGGGGCGGACTGATTTATCGTTATGCATTGCTGTATGTGGATCAATATCGTGAAATGCTGGACACGCTAAAAACAGCGCGGGAAATTGACTCCACCCTGGAACGGCAAGATGCGGCGGATGCTTTTCTAACCTATATCCGTCAAAAAGGATTTCATCCTTCTAAAAACGAATGGAAATCCTCTTTTCTGATCATCAATACCCAACTTAAAGCATATATCGCCCGCAATCTGATTGACAACCCGGGGTTTTATCCTATTATTCAAACTATAGACCAGACATTGAACCGGGCGGTTCGGTTTTTAGAAACGCAATGAAAAGTTTAGAGATTTAGAAGTTTTAAAAAATGTTTTAATCATTAAACTTTCTTTCTTATTGTCTGTCAAAAGAACAAAACCATTAAAAAGAAAAAATTATGAAACAGAAAAGAATGAAAGTGAGCTTGCTAAGCATGACCTTGGTAGTCGCACTGCTTGGATTAAGCATGAATGCATTCGGCCAGCGTGGTGGAATGATGAAGAGGGATTTCCCCCGGAAAGCAAACCCGCAACAGGTCGGAATTGAGATGTTAAAAAAACAACTGACTGAAGAACAGTTCAATCAGATCACGGAACTTCGCGATCAGCATCTGGCTGATATGAAAACTATACGTCTTCAATTAGCTGAAAAACAGGCTCACCTGCGCACTTTGCTGGGAGCTGAGCAACACGATTCAAAGGCAATTGACCGGACGATCGATCAAATCGGGGCATTAAAAACCCAAATGATGAAGCAGGGCGTTGCACATCGTGAAGCAGTGGCTAAAATCCTGACACCCGAACAGCAAAAACTCATCCGCAGTCATTTCTATGGCAGAGGAATGGGAATGGGCATCAGCGGTCAACAGGGGATGCGCCCCATGAAACCTATGGGTCAGTTCGGCCAGGGACGTGGCGGACAAAGATTTTATCAGCGACAAGGACGTGGTGGTCGCCGGTTTGGCGGCGGATGGAACCGTTGACCCGGAAGTAACTTTTAAGAAGTGAGAAATCAGGATGCCTCAAAAGGGCATCCTTTTTTTGTCGCTATATTTGTACTTCTGTCAATTCAGCAAAGCATCATGATTATAAACAGGCCTTTCAAATTTGCCCTCGTTTTAATTACCGGATTAGTTCTATTACAACCCGTTTTCTCCCAGGAGAGTGAAGAGATCGAAATCGTAGTTACCACCGATATTCATGGTGCCCTGTTCCCGGGAAACTGGTATCATAGCGGTACCATTCCCGGTTCAATGGCCCAGGTAGCTTATTGGGTCAATCGTGAACGGAAGCAGGGCAAAACACTGATCCTGCTGGATAACGGTGACCTCATCCAGGGCGACCCGGCAGTCTATTATGCCAACTATATCCAAACCACACATCCGAATATTGCAGCCCGTATTTTGAACTATATGCACTATGATGCCGGAACGGTAGGGAACCACGACCTTGAAGCCGGCCATGCCGTGTATGATGCGATGGTCAAACAGCTCCATATGCCCTGGATGGCTGCCAATGCATTGAAAACACCCTCAGGAATACCCTATTTTGAACCTTTTACCATTATCAATCGGGCAGGTATTAAAGTAGCAGTAATCGGACTCACAACCCCGAAAGTGCCCGACTGGCTTCCCCCTTCGTTATGGTCTGGGATTAAATTCGCCGATATGATTGAAACCGCCCGTAAATGGGTAGGTTATGTGCAAAAAAAATATCATCCGGATCTGTTGATCGGACTCTTCCACAGTGGAGTGGATCCCGGTTATAACAACGCTTCTGCCGGTGACTACCTGAATGAAAACGCCTCCCGACTGGTGGCTGAACAGGTACCGGGTTTTCAAATCGTATTTGCCGGTCATGACCACCGGCATCATGAAATGTGGGTTGTCAATACAGCCGGTGATTCGGTTCTTCTGCTGGATTCAAAAAGCCGTGCCAGGGAAATTTCAATAGCCGGGATCCACTTGATCTTTACCTCTGCATCCAATACCCGGGTGATCAAGAAAATTTCTGTTACCGGTACGCATGCCTCCATGCAGGATATACCTCCGGATTCGCGGTTCATGGATCACTTTCAGGGATATATAGATTCTGTATCCATTTTTATCAATCAACCGGTTGCCACACTGACTGAAGCGATTAACAGTGAAGCTGCATATTTCGGTCCGAATACCTTTATAGATCTGATTCATAAAGCCCAACTCGATCTGACCGGAGCCGATATTTCTTTTGCCGCTCCGCTCTCTTTCCGTTCCTATTTACCTGCCGGCCTGCTCCGGGTGAAATCACTTTTCAGCCTCTACCGGTATGAAAACCTGCTCTATACCATGAAATTAACCGGCCGGGAGATCCTCGACTACCTGAATTACTCTTATGCACTTTGGATGAATCACATGGAGGGTCCGGATGACCCATTATTAAGAATGGAGAAGCAATCCGACAGCAGCTGGCGTTTCAAATCAGCCTACTACAATTTTGATGCGGCTGCCGGTATTGAATATACGGTGGATGTAACCCGGGAAAAAGGGGATATGGTACAAATTCTCCGCATGGCAGACGGCATCCCTTTTGATCCGGATAAATATTATACGGTAGCACTTAATTCCTACCGGGGAAGCGGTGGGGGTGGTCATCTGACCCGTGGTGCCAAACTGGATCATACTGAATTACAAAACCGTGTTCTATCTACATCCAAACAGGATTTTCGTTATCTGCTGATGCAATGGATGAAACAACAAAAGGTGATTAAGCCCGATATCATCAGCCGTTGGCGTGTGGTTCCTGAAGCATGGATTAAAACAGCGGCTGCCCGTGACCGTCAAAGACTCTTTGGCCGGCAACTTCCTTAAATCCGGGCCAGGAACGATCGCAATCCGGCTAATGTTTTTGCCTTCTCTTCAAAAAACCCCATGTGGCCGGAGTAATCAAGTATCCATCGTTCAGAACCTGCGGGTAACTCCGTTTGTAACGAAACGGATTTATAATCAATATGAGTGTCATATCTCCCGATGAGTTGAAAACAGGGAACCGGAGCTTCTTTTAATACCGCCGACCGGTCCGGCCGCTGCATCATGCCGCGAATTGCTCCAATAATACCTGAATCATGCGTGTTTCGGGCAATCCCCTGGGTAATTTTAATCTCCCGTTCGAATGCTTTACGATTTTGCGGAGCAAATAACCCGGGAATGTTTTGATTGACCAGGAGTTGTTTTTTCCCTTTGGAGACAACATCAATTTCACGTTTGCGTTTTTCAAGCACTTCAGGACCATCCGAATGAGTATGACTGTGAAACAACGCGATACCTGTCAGGCGCTCGGGCCATCTCTCAAGAAATGCTAAAGTAGCATACCCACCCAGGGAATGGCCCGTTAAAAAAACACGGTCCATATCCAAATAATCCAAAACGTCCTTAACGGTATCCGCAATTAATTCCATTGAGGCTACAGGTTCTGTGAGTTGTGATTGTCCGTGCCCGGGAATATCCAGCACGATCACCTGATGATCACTAACCAGGTCCGGAATAAATTCGGCCCAGATATCCATGGATTCAAGGTATCCATGTAAAAACACAAGCGGTAAACCCGATCCTTCATAACCGATTCTTACCGTTTTACCCATCAGTTGAATAGTTTTGATTTTCATTGACATTTTTCTAATAAAAAACTTATTTTGAAACATTTCTTTTCAAAATGGAAAATTATAACTTTACCGAATTCTAAACCGTATTTCCAATGGCATATTTTTTAAATTCTTCAATCGGGAAAAAATTCCTCGTGAGTCTTTCCGGTTTGTTTCTCATTTCTTTTCTTTTTGTGCACCTCACAGCTAACTCGATGATCCTGTTTGATTCATCCGGCGAACTGTTTAACCGGACAGCTCATTTCATGGCAACCAATCCGATCATCCGTGTAGTCGAACCGATTCTGGCTATCGGTTTTATCCTCCACATACTGTACACGGTGATTCTGACCATTCAAAACTGGATGGCCCGACCGATCGGTTACCATAAACAACAGCGGGCTTTCAGCAGTACCTGGTCATCCCGGAATATGATCTGGTTAGGCTTGGTAATATTGGCATTTCTGATCATTCACATTGCCAATTTCTTCTGGAAAGTCAAATTCACGGGAGATCCGTTGTTGGGAAAAGTTGATTATGATGGAGTTGAAATGGAGAACACATACCATTTGGTCACTACTTTCTTTATTCAATGGTGGTGGATTGTTGCCGTGTATGTGATCGGAGCCGTTGCACTGGGTTTTCATTTAACGCATGCCTTCTGGGCTGCTTTTCAAACCCTGGGGTGGAGTGATAATTGCTGGAGAAAACGGCTGAATGCACTCGGACTGGTTATCAGCATTATTATTGCCGGTGGATTCGCCATCATACCGCTGTGGGTCAAAATAGCTTCGATGATATAACAGAAAAAAACTGAAATATGAAATTAGACGGTAAAATACCAGCCGGAACCATCGCCGAAAAATGGTCGAATTACAAAGCTTCGCAAAATCTTGTCAACCCGGCTAACAAGCGAAAATTTGATGTCATTGTAGTTGGCACCGGCTTAGGGGGTGCATCGGCTGCCGCTTCATTAGCCGAACTGGGATTCAAAGTAAAAATTTTCTGTTACCAGGATACGCCCCGTCGCGCACACTCTATAGCTGCACAGGGAGGCATCAATGCCGCTAAAAATTACCAAAACGACGGTGACAGTATATACCGTCTCTTTTACGATACCGTAAAGGGGGGAGATTACCGGTCACGCGAAGCCAATGTGTATCGTCTGGCCGAGGTCAGCAACCAGATCATCGACCAGTGTGTGGCCCAGGGAGTTCCTTTCGCACGTGACTACGGAGGTTACCTGGCAAACCGGTCATTTGGCGGTGCGCTGGTCAGCCGTACCTTTTATGCGCGCGGACAAACCGGGCAACAACTGTTGTTGGGAGCTTACGGTGCGTTGAACCGGCAAATTGCAGCCGGTAATGTGACCCTGTACACCCGTACGGAAATGATGGATCTTGTGATGGTAGACGGACATGCTCGGGGAATTGTCACCCGTAATTTACTCGACGGCAAGCTCGACACCCATTTTGGTCATGCCGTAGTACTGGCTACCGGAGGATACGGCAATGTCTATTTTCTATCCACCAACGCCATGGGATCCAATATAAGTGCCGCCTGGAGAGCCCATCAGAAAGGAGCCTTGTTCGCTAACCCCGCCTTTGTACAGATTCATCCTACCTGTATTCCCGTGCACGGAACCGCCCAGTCGAAACTGACCCTGATGAGTGAAAGTCTTCGTAACGACGGCCGTATCTGGGTGCCTAAAAATAAAGAGGACGCAGAAAAAATACGTGCCGGAAAATTAAAGCCGGTTGATATTCCCGAAGAAAACCGTGATTACTATCTTGAACGAAGATATCCGGCATTCGGTAACCTGGTACCCAGGGATGTGGCATCCCGGGCCGCCAAAGAGCGGTGCGATGCCGGCTACGGAGTAGGAACAGGCAAAGCAGTGTACCTGGATTTTCAGGATGCCATTAAACGGCTCGGCAAAGATGTCATTGAGGCCCGCTACGGTAACCTTTTCCAGATGTATGAAAAAATCGTTGACCACAATCCGTATGAAACACCCATGATGATCTATCCCGCCATTCATTATACCATGGGCGGCCTCTGGGTGGATTATGAATTACAAACCACCATCCCGGGTTTGTTCGCGATTGGAGAGGTTAACTTTTCAGACCACGGAGCCAACCGCCTCGGTGCTTCAGCCCTGATGCAGGGCCTGGCAGACGGTTATTTCGTGCTTCCGTTTACCATCCAGAATTACCTCGCCGACCAGTTGTCACTCAAACGGATGGACCCTGCTGAACATCCTGAATTTAAAACCGCACTGGAGCAAACCAGAAGTCGCATTGACAAACTATTTAAAATTAAAGGAACCCGTTCGGTAGATTCAATCCACAAAGAGCTCGGACATATCATGTGGGATCATGTGGGAATGGCCCGCACCAAAGAAAATCTGGAAGCCGGTATTGAAAAAATCGCAAAACTTCGCGATGAGTTCTGGCAGAATGTTCATATTCCGGGCCGGGATGACACCATTAATCTCGAACTCGAAAAAGCAAACCGTTTAGCCGATTTTCTTGAATTGGGAGAACTGATGGCCCGGGATGCTCTTCATCGTGAAGAATCGTGCGGGGGTCATTTCCGCGAAGAGTACAAAACAGAAGAGGGTGAAGCCTTGAGAAACGATAAAGATTTCATGTATGTCGCCGCCTGGGGGTATAAAGGAGCAGGCAAAGCACCCGAATTGAATAAAGAACCTCTTTCTTTCGAATATATTGAAGTTAAAACCAGAAATTATAAATAGTCACGCGCTATGGATCTAACGTTAAAAGTTTGGCGGCAGGCCGATCGAAAAAGCAAAGGAAATTTTGAAACATATCAAATAAAAGATATCTCTCCTGACAGCTCGTTTCTTGAAATGCTGGATGAGTTAAATGAACAACTTATCCGTGAAGGGATAGAACCTGTGGCTTTTGACCATGACTGCCGTGAAGGGATCTGCGGTATGTGCAGCCTTTTTATTAACGGCCGGGCTCACGGGCCGGGTCATGAAACCACCACTTGTCAGCTTCATATGCGCAAATTCAAAGACGGGGATACCATTGTCATTGAACCCTGGCGGGCCGGAGCATTTCCGGTTATCAAAGACCTGGTGGTTGACCGGAGTGCTTTTGACAAGATCCTGCAGGCCGGCGGATTTATCTCGGTTAATACCGGCAACGCCCAGGATGCAAATGCCATTCCGATAAAAAAATTTCAATCCGATGAGGCCATGGATGCCGCTGCCTGTATCGGCTGCGGAGCCTGTGTAGCTACCTGTAAAAACTCATCCGCCATGTTGTTCGTAGCTTCAAAGGTTTCTCATCTGGCACTACTTCCACAAGGGAAAGTAGAAGCTGTCCGGCGTGCGAAAGCCATGGTAGCCAAAATGGATGAGTTGGGCTTTGGTAGTTGTACCAATACCGGCGCCTGCGAAGTCGAATGCCCGAAAGGGATCACACTAACCCATATTGCCCGCCTGAACCGCGAGTTTCTTTCGGCCAACCTGAAACCGTAAGGAAGACTTAAAGCTAAGGACTTTTATACTTATAAACCTTTAATTTTTCATCATTGTTTCTTCTACCTCTGCCACCGTTTTCGGTACCGGTTTGCCAAGCACCCGGTGGCCGGTGTCTGTGACCAACACATCGTCTTCGATCCGGATACCTCCAAAATCTTTGTATTTCTCAACCTCGCTGTAATTGATGAAATCCGTATGTAACTTTTCGGCTTTCCATTGGTCGATCAGTGCCGGTATAAAATAACAACCGGGTTCAACGGTTAATACAAATCCGGGTTGCAGTTCACGCCCGAGTCGAAGAAAAGCCAGACCAAACTGCTCTGCCCGTTTGATTTTATCGTCATAGCCCACATAATCTTCACCCAGGTTCTCCATGTCATGTACATCCAGTCCCATCATGTGCCCCAGTCCGTGCGGGAAAAACAGGGCATGGGCGCCGGCGGCAACCGCTTCATCCACATCCCCTTTCATCAGACCGATCTCTTTTAATTTTCGGGTCATCACCGTGGCGGCCAGCAAATGAACATCGCGGTAATTCACACCCGGACGGATGGCCCGGATACCTTCCATATTGGCAGCCAGTACCGCCTCATACACCGGCTTTTGCCGGCTGTCAAACTTCCCGCCGACCGGGACGGTACGGGTCAGATCGGATGCATAATGCAGGGCCGTTTCGCATCCGGCATCGGTGACCATCAGCCGTCCTTTAACCAGTGTCTGACTGTGATCATGGTTATGCAGGGTTTGACCGTTCATACTGAGAATCACCGGAAAAGAGACCGGACCCCCGTGAGCCATGGCGATCCCTTCAATGGTACCGGCGATTTCCTGTTCAACCGTCCCCGGATGAGCCATTTTCATGGCGGTAGTATGCATCAGGTATGCCGTATCAATTGCTTTTGAAATCTCTTCGATTTCATAAGGATCTTTTATCGATCTCTGAGCCACTATTCCTTTGATCAACACTTTTGATGAACGTTCTTTTAACTGTGCAACCGGTATCCCGAGCAGTTTTTCGAGTTCGATGGCTGTTTCACCCCGGTAAGGAGGCAGAAAATGCACCCGACGACCTGCATCCAGAGCTTTTTTGATAAACTTCTGCAGGTCACCGTAAGGCGCAGTGTTTTTCACTCCCACCTGCTCAGCCCGTTCACTGATTGCGGGCTGCGGACCCATCCAGATGATGTCGTCCATATCCACATCATCCCCGAAAATCCAGTCCTCACCCGAATCGGCATTCAACACTCCGGCCAGGCCCGGATGATCCAGGCCGAAAAAATAGAGAAACGAACTGTCCTGCCTGAAATGGTATTGATTGGCAGGATAATTAAAGGCGGCATCTACATTGCCCGGAAAGAGCAGCACTCCGCTGCCCAATGTTTTGCGCAATTGTTCTCTGCGCTGCTGATACACTTTTGATGGAAACATCTGTATTAATTTTTATCCAACGAAATTAATCCAATTGTTTCAAGATGAAAACCCGGAAGCGGATTTTCACTCCGGTTTTTGTAAATTGGATGCAAAATAATATTTATCGTGCCATACAGGAGAATACCCACTACCGATGCTGCCCGGATCCGTGCCCTGAAAGCTGCAACCGGTCAGGCCGAACAACTTCCGGTGAATGAACTGGCATTCCATTCGCGTTACCTGCATCCGTTAAGAAATGCCACCAGTCAGCTTGAAGGGGCGCGCCACCAGCAAAATACCGCCCGTGCCCATCTGCTTGAAACCATTGCCTCAAATCAAGCTAAATTGCACAAAACCAAAATGTACCTGTCTCATTTCATCCAGGTATTTAATCTTGCGGTGGCAAGAGAAGAGATCCCGGCCAACGCAAGAACCTTTTACGGTCTGGATGAGGATGATGCGCACGTGCCTCCGATGACCAGTGACGAACTGGTCTTTGAATGGGGTAAAAAAATAATTGAAGGAGAATCAAAGAGAATTTCTTCAGGTCATGTACCCATTATGAATCCCACTATTGGTAAGGTGAAAGTATGGTATGACCAGTTCAAAGAGGGGTACTATAACCAGCAAACGGCGCAAAGCTCCTATCAGCGAGCCAACCAGAAAATGGCTGAAATCCGTAAGGAGATCGATCAATTGATTGTTGCCGTCTGGAATGAGATAGAAGCGTATTTCAGTCACCTGCCGGATAAAGAAAAAAGGGAGAAAGCATCGGCATACGGGGTGGTCTATATTTGGCGAAAAAACGAACCTGTCAGTTAACCGGCTGTTTCTGCCGGCGATAAAAAACCAACAGCATAGCAATGGTCAGCAGCAGGGCGGGCAGTGCCCAGATCCAGGCGTTTGTTTCATTACCGAGGTGTTCAATATCGGCGGGACTGAACCGGTCTTTCATAAAATACACCAGTGAGACGGGGATAAAATTGTTCAGAAAATGGGCTGCAACCGGAAACCAGAGATTCCCCGACCAGTAAAAGAGGTATCCGAACAGGAGTCCGAGTCCGAATCGAGGCAAAAATCCGTAAAACTGAAGATGCAGGGCTGAAAACAGGATAGCCGTAATCACAATGGCCCAGTGGGGATTTTTAAACCATTGCCCTAACTGCCGTTGTATCACACCACGAAACATAAACTCCTCTCCAAAAGCCGGGATCAGCGCAATCATAATCACATTGATCAGATACGTCCCGAAAGAACCGGCGGCCAGAAATTTTTCAGTCAGTTGCCCGGCCTGTTCTTCCGTGGCTTTCATCCAGTGTTCGATTCCGCTCATAAACGAAGGCAGTTGCAATCCTTCATTCCAGATAGCGAGCAGGTTGAATACCGGCAGCGACACCAGCAGGATCAGCATCACAAGCAACAGGTCAGAACCGGCGGTGTTGGTACGAAGGCCAAGGTATTTAAAAGGTTTACCTATCGCCAGCAGACCCACAATGATGGGCGGGATCACAAAGAGAGCCAGGGCCTGGGTGATCTGGATAAATTTTAAAACACCCAGGTTAGCCGGGTTGTTCATATCGAGCAGACCCATCCACTCATTAACCGGTACCCGGTAAACCATCACCCCGATAATCAGGGCTGCGATCATCACGAAAAAAAAACTTACGATGGTAATCAACAGCATGAAAATCAGTTGCACGGCCGGATGAAAGTTGCTGTAGAGATTTTTATTCATCAGGCGACAAAAGTACAAAATCCCTGAAGAAGGTGATTAGTGCCGCGGCAAAAGACTCAGTCCCTCTTCAGTCATAACCCAGGTTTCACCCACCATTTGTCTCGACCAGCGACCCTCGGTATTGTCAATTGCATAGAGATAATAACGGATAGCGGGGTCAAGATAAATACGGGTACCGACCGGAAGGGTGATTTTTAAATCGATTTTTTGCTCCCGATATTTGCGTTCATCGGGCAGATAAAACACGGGGTCAATGGTCAACAGGGTATCCGTTAAATGATAAGCATATTCGATTTCACCGGCCCGGTTGCGGGCTGAAGTGAATGTTCCTCCCTTGGCGCGTTTGGTTATTTCAAGAACAGCCCGGTCATTTTTACCCGGTACCAGCATAATACGCGGAATACCGGCCAGCCGGATGTCGCCATGCAAATCCGTCACTAAAAAATCATGATAGCTGCGATGCTCGTTAAAGTTAAACAGCCCCTCCGGTTGTGAAGTGGTAGTCAGGTATAAATAATCTGAAGGCGGGATTTTCAATGTGTCTGTTTCTTTCACCGAAGTGGAGGTGGCAAACTGACTGGCTTCGCTCATGCCGATCACAGCTATTACAATCAATGCAATGACCCATGCCGACAGGCTGCTTAATACTACAGCCCGGTCATTGGCTCTGAATCGAAAGAGTAATTTAACGCCCCCGTACACCAGGGCCAGAACAGGTACTATAATCAATATCAGCAGGCAAATAGCCATAATGATCCCAACGGTATCATCTACAAACAGATTCACGATCTCCCAAAAATTGATACCCTGCAGATCCCATCCGAAATCAAACAGCCATAAGCTGCCGGAGACCAGGGTACCGATGAGTACAACCAGCAGTGCCACACCGGTGATGACAAAGACAAACCCGACGATCGCCCCGATAACTTTCAGAAAAAACAGGATAACCTGTCCCAATGCATAAAACAAGCTCCCCAAAGCACTCCGGTCCCGCGAGCGGTGGTGGCGTGGCCGGGGAGGAGGGGGTTCTGCCGGAGCGGCAGCCCGTCGTGCAGTTCTTTTGGCCCGCTGTTTCTGATAGCGTTCTTTTAACTGGTTGTATTCTCTTTGCACAGATCGTTCAATATTTGAGATATTGATCAGTTCTCCGCGCATCTCCATTTTTTCAGACCTTGTTCTGGCTTCGGGAATGGCAATCCATAACAATAAATAGATCAGCAATCCCACTCCGTAGGTCAGGGTAAATACGATAAAAACAATTCTGATAATGACCGGATCAATATTCAGATATTCTCCCAATCCGCTGCAAACTCCTCCGATCACTCTTTGATCCGGATCCCTGAACATTCTTTTAGCCCCCCGGTCACCGGTTTTTTCTGCATTGGTTTTTTCTTCGTCATCGGCCATTTCACCGATCTCTTCAGGATCACCCAATATGCCGATGGCGGTATCCACATCCGACAGGGTAATGGCATCCCGGGCTGCAGGATGTGCCTGCTGAAAAAGCTCCGCCAGCCGGGCTTCAATATCGTTCAGTATTTCAGATCCCCCTTCGGTATCTCTGAACCGTTCCTGTAGTTGTTTCAGATATTGATCGAGTTGTTCAAAAGCATCCTCCTCAATATCGAAAGCCAGTCCTGCCAGGCTAATTTTAATGGTCTTTTTCATCTGCCTGATTTTTTGGTGATTGATGAATGGATGCTACTGCTTTAACCAGATCTTCCCACGAAACATCCAGCTCTTCGAGGAAACTCCGGCCCTGATCGGTCAGCCGGTAATATTTTCTGGGAGGTCCCTGCGGTGATTCTTCCCAGCGATAACTCAATAATCCGGCATTTTTCTGGCGTGTTAACAGGGGGTACAGTGTCCCCTCCACGACAATGAGTTGGGCATCTTTTAATCGTTTAATGATATCAGGCGCATAGCAATCCTGTTGACCCAGAATGGTCAGAATACAGTATTCCAATACTCCTTTTCTCATTTGTGCGGTAATATTATTTTTACGTGATGTATCCATAATTATCCTTTAATATCTTTTAAGAGAGCCCAGTCCGGATACCTCTTTTTCTATCACCGGATCACCCCGGTATTTCACCGAACCCACACCCGAGATTTGTACATCAAGTTTATCCTGCGCAAACACTTTTGCGCTACCGGCTCCCGAGAGTTCGATCCTGACCTCATCCGATATTAAATCCAGTGCATTAAAATCACCGGCTCCCGTTAATGTCAGAGTCAATATTTTAGTTTCCCCCTGCAACTGACAATTTGAAGCACCGGAAAGATCCAGTTTTATCTGTTTGCATTGCAGTTCCATATTCAACTCAACCGCACCTGATCCGATTACCACAAGTGAAGGGATTTTTAACACTTGTTGGGTAGTACATTTGACGGCACCTGACAGGTCCATCTTTTCCAAATCTCTGACGGTCAGATAGATATTTTTTTTCTTTGCCCGGATGACATTACGTTCAGTTTGAATAGAGAGTGTTTTACCGTACTGATTAATCCGTAAATTATCGAACAAATTTTCATCCATTTCAAATTTCAACGCCGGTTTACGTCCCTGCAACAGAAACAAATTGAAATTTCCTCCGATTTCAAGCCTCGAAAATGATTTTACATCCCGGTCTTGTGTTTGAACCACTCCGTTGCCCACAATTCCCATTTCACATCCGGTGAACAGAGTCCACAAGACAATAACCATCATCCATCCGGCAATTTTTTTTATCTGTTTCATGCTGATAATTTTAAAAATAAGCGGATCCTGTGCGCATCTCCCGTATCTGCTCCGGGGTTTGAGCCAGCGGAAGAGCAATCCATAATACAATATAAAGGAGCAGACCAAAACCCAGAAAAAGGGCAATAATAAAGAGGATCCGGATTAACAAAGGATCGGTATTAAAATAATAGGCCAGTCCGCTGGAGACTCCTCCGATGGGTTTATCATCCGGATCGCGGTACATTCTCCGGTGGCGTCGTCCGCCTGAATAGGAAGTAGATTGCCATGAAGTATCTTCCTGCTTTTTTCCACCCATTTCATGTGGCTTTCCCAGAATTTCCAGTACTTCATCAACATCCTCCAGATTAATGACTTCACGTTGCGGTTTAAGTCGTTCGGTGAACAGTTCCGACATCCGCAGTTCCAGGTCATGGATGATTTCCCGACCATCGGGAGTAGCAGCAAACTGATGTTCTACGGCGGTCAGATACTCTCTGAGCCGTTCGTATGCATCATCATCGATATGAAAGATACTTCCTGCCAAATTGATTTGAATTGTTTTTTTCATCGGGATAACATTTATTAAAGTACCTTCTAATACATTATTATTTCCATTGCAAAGATATATAAATTTTTTGGTATCTTGTTTAACATAGTACTAAAAATATAATCTTCACATTTTCAATGTGCTATTTTAATAATCAGTCTACCAATTCAACCCAACCGTAAGGATCTGCCAGGTCGCCGGTTTGAATTCCGACGAGTGTTTCGTATAGATCTTTTGAAACCGGGCCCGGTTGGTCCTGGGTACCGTAAGAATATTTTTTTCCGGTTTCTTCATCGGTAATAGAGCGAATCGGACTGATCACTGCGGCGGTGCCGCATGCTCCCGCTTCTTCAAAAGTACCAAGCTCTTCCACGGGGATATGCCGCAGTTCAATTTTTAATCCTTTATCCCGTGCGATTTGCTGCAGGCTTTTATTGGTAATGGATGGCAGAATGGAGTGTGAATCAGGGGTTATATAGGTATTATTTTTTATCCCGAAAAAGTTAGCCGGACCGGCCTCATCAATATATTTTTTCTCATGCGCATCCAGAAAAAGCGAAGAGGCAAAATCTCCTTCATGGGCCTCTTTCAGCGCCTGCAAACTGGCGGCATAATTACCTCCCACCTTAAGATGACCGGTTCCCTGCGGGGCAGCCCGGTCATGTTTGCGTGTGATCATCATATCTACCGGTTTAAATCCCTCTTTAAAATAGGGCCCTACCGGTGTCACAAAAACAACAAACGTGTATTCGGAGGCAGGTTTCACACCCACTTCGGCTCCCGATCCGAACAGCAAAGGCCGGATATAGAGTGACGCTCCGGTTCCATAAGGAGGTACATATTTTTTATTTAAACGGACGGCTGTTGTGATGGCCCGGTAAAACAGCTCTTCCGGCACTTCAGCCATTAAAATCCCTCGTGCAGACTGTATCATTCTGAGGGCATTGTCACGCCACCGGAAAAGCCTGATTTTATCATCCTTTCCTCTGAAAGCTTTCATCCCTTCGAAAGCTTCCTGACCGTAATGCAGACCGGTAGCGGCCATATGAAGATTGAGGTATTCCGAAGAAGATATTTCCAGCTCACCCCATTGGCCGTCCCGGTAATAACAGCGAACGTTGTAATCGGTTTTCATATAACCGAATGGCAGTGATTTCCAGTCTATATTTTTCATGATCTGATCGGTTTTTGTTTGAAATTTTAAAGGATTAAATGTACTAAAAAAGTGTATATTCCCCTTCAAAAAAAGATGATTCGGGAATTGCTTTTTGCCACTAATAATCTTCATAAAATCAAAGAAGTACGCGATCTTCTCACACCCGGTTTCAAGGTTTTGGGATTGCAAGATCTGCCTTTTACCGGAGAGATCCCCGAAACAGCTCCGGATCTTGCGGGGAATGCACTGCAGAAAGTCAGGTTTATTCATGACCGTTATCCTGTCAACTGCTTTGCGGATGATACCGGTCTGGAAGTAGATGCACTGCAGGGCGCACCGGGTGTGTTTTCTGCCCGTTACGCCGGTGAAAATGCCACTTATGCAGACAATGTAGAAAAGTTATTGGCAGCCATGAAAGAGTTCCGTGGCCCGGAGCAACGTAAAGCCCGTTTTCGTACGGTAATCGCCCTGATTTTAAATGACCGGGAGTATCTTTTCGAAGGGAAAGCAGAAGGGATTATTCTTGAAGCACCCGCCGGAACCGGTGGGTTTGGTTATGATCCTGTTTTTCTGCCTGTTGGATTTACAAAAAACTTTGCTGAAATGAGTCCGGATGAAAAAAATGCCATCTCACACCGGGGCGAAGCAATACGTAAACTGGTGAGTTTTTTACTTGAAAACCGGTAGCAGAATACTAAATTTAAAAGAGGAGAGTTTTTTGTAAAAGATGTGATGAGGCAGGGGGGGAGAAGGGGGAGAGGGTTGAGAAGGGGGAGAGGGTTGGATTGATTGAATTAGTTGAAGATGAGGAGTTTACTACATATTATTTTGTTTGGGATCTGGTTATGGCCTGTAGCGGTTTCAGGGCAGTCGAAGATTGGGGAGTGGACCGACCATCTGCCATTCAGTAAAGCAATTGATCTGGTTGAAGCAAATGGCAAAATTTACTGTGCCACTCAAAGCGGTCTGTTTTCTTACGACCCTGAATCAGGCAATTTGCATAAATGGTCAAAGGTATCCGGGCTTAGTGATGTCAACATCTCGTGCCTGGCTTACAGTGCCGATCACGACATGTTGGTAATTGCCTACACCAATTCAAATATCGACCTGCTTCACAGGGGTCAGATCTTTAATATTTCCGACATCAAACGTAAACAGATCACCGGCAACAAGCGGATCAACAGCATTTTTATTTACCGTGACAAAGCGTTGTTGTCCTGTGGTTTCGGGATCATTGTATTGGATCTGGTTCACAAAGAAGTAGCTTCAACTTATTATATGGGGCCGGACGGTTCTCATATTGAAGTGTTTGAAACCCTGGTTTTCAATTATGACTCCATCTTTGCCGCTACTGAAAAGGGGATTTTCAAGGCATTTGTCCGCAATCCCAATTTAGAAAATTACCGTTTTTGGCAACTGGTGCCTGCTCAACCGTTCCCGGGTGAATCATATACAGACATCGCTTTTCACGAAGGGCGGTTATGGGCCGTTCACCGGTCAACAACCGGAAGAGAAGACAGTATTTATACCTATAACGGTTACCGCTGGAAATGGTTCCCGTGGTATTTCAAAGATATCCGAAAAATGCATTTTATTCGAGATAACTTAGTGATAATCAGTGAGTTTCAGATTAATGTCTTTTCTCCTGAAGGCGAACGCCGGTATCATTTGGCTGATTACAGTTACTCCTGGATGAATGCGTATGATGTGTTGCTGGATGAATCGGATGCTTTCTGGATCGCCGATCAAAATAACGGATTGCTTTATACCCGTGACCGCGAAAATTTTGAACATATCCGTCCCAATGGTCCCTGGGACCGGAAAAATTTCAGTCTTACGGTTGCAGATGGTGACCTTTGGATAGCAACCGGGGGATATGATGCCTCCTGGAATAACATCTGGAACAACAGCGGGGTATCGGCCATGATCAATAGTCAGTGGATAACCCTGAA
>Ga0190359_1000191_pt1 | contig 40844 bp, 32 predicted proteins | sample 48721823_MG_FD_161269 | JGI IMG/M metagenome (GOLD analysis project Ga0190359, IMG submission 161269) | Hydrothermal vent microbial mat bacterial communities from Southern Trench, Guaymas Basin, Mexico - 4872-18-2-3_MG | ecosystem: Environmental > Aquatic > Marine > Hydrothermal vents >...
AAGTTTCAAGCATTTTCAAGTGATTCTTTCAGCCATTTTACTTGGGGGACCCAAAAAGACCATTACGTCAGGAATTCGGTTGATGCAACCCAGATGTCATTTTTCCAATATTCATCGTTTTGTAAGTCGGTATAAATGGAACATCGTTCCAGTAATCTGTTCTCTTTTAAAAATGATAACAAAGAGGCTCAATCTATCAAAACATTTCATATTCGCTTTGGATGACACCTTGATACCCAAATATGGAAACAAGATTTTTGGCAGAGGCTGTCATTTTGATCATGCATCGAAACCAAATTCTCCAAAATATATTTTGGGTCATAATTGGGTTGTGCTGGGATTGCTCTATTATTGGGATATGTTTTCAAAATGGATCTGTTTCCCGTTGTTCTCTCAATTGTTTATTCCGAAGAATCAACTGGAGGAGAAAGTGCAATATAAAAGCAGGATTTCCATAGCCATTGAAATGATCACCAGGATTCAACTGTTTTTAAATCAAAGCTTTACTTTGGTTGCTGACGGGCTTTACGCAAAGAGACAACTTGTACGATTCTGTATTGAAAAAGGAATCACTTTGATCAGTCGTATGCGAAATGACGCTGTTCTGTATTCCTTGCCGAAGGCTTGCAAACCCAGAAAACGGGGGCGCCCCAGAAAATATGGAAAAAGATTGGGAAATCCCAAAACATTTGGCGCTGATCCAAAAGGATTTAAAACGATTCGTCTCAAACTGTATGGCGAGCTTCATAATATCAACTACAAAACAATGATTGCTATATGGAAGCCGGCAGGTGCTCCTATCAAATTATTCATCGTTCGTTTCGATGATTCAAAAGCACTGTCCTATTTCTTTTCAACGGACATATCCACTTCTGTTGAACGGGCACTTACCATTCTTGCTGCACGTTGGAGTATAGAGACCCTGTTCAGTGATTTGAAAGAACACCTGGGTATGAAGGATTGGCAGGTGCGAGTTCAAGGTTCTGTCATGCGCTCTGTACCATTGACTTGTGTTGCAACATCTCTTTTGATGCTCTGGAGCATGTTGGAGGCAAATCAAAAGGCGCCTGAGTTCTGGGATATTCAACCTTGGGTTTCTCAAAAATCATCTCCAAGCATGTTTGACCTAATGAATCAGTTTAAAGCAAGGTGTATTTCAAAATCTATTTTTGACATTTTCAGGGACAAGGGCATAGAGGCCCAAAAATACAGGCAAATTGAGACGATTTTGAGACGGGCAGCGTAGATTTACCCTTTCTATCTGCCCAAATAATAAAAACTTGAACATTTCAATGAACAAATAACTTCTTAATTTGAGAAGACTTTAAAATGGTATCTCTCTTGATTAAAAGTGCAAAAGTGCAGTTAAAATAATAAGTTGGCACTTTAATATCTTGCCTATTTTATTATATCAACTCCCATATACTCTCGTAAAACTTCAGGAACGACTATGGTTCCCTCGTCTGTCTGGTAGTTCTCAATTATTGCAATCACGGTCCTGGGAAGTGCTACTCCGGATCCATTTAATGTGTGAACATACTCAAGCCTTCCCCCTCCCCTTCTCCTCATTCTTATGTTCATTCTTCTTGCCTGAAAATCTTCAAAGTTCGAACACGATGAGACCTCCAGCCATCTATCTATTCCAGGCGCATATACCTCAACATCATAACACTTTGCTGCCGAAAAAGAAAGTTCCTGCGTTGCCAACAATAAGACTCTATACGGAATCTCAAGCAGCCGAAGAACCTCCTCTGCGTCTCCTAGCAGCGACTCCAACTCATTATATGAATCCTCAGGAGCCACAAACTTTACCATCTCAACCTTATCGAACTGATGAATCCGCATCAGACCCCTTGTCTCTGCTCCATACGATCCCGCCTCTCTTCTAAAACAGGGAGTATATGACACATAGTAAAGAGGCAGATCATCTTCCCTTAATACCTCTCCTCTGTGAAGATTGGTAACAGGCACCTCGGCAGTCGGTATGAGAAACAGATCATCCTTTTCTATAAGATACATATCATCTTCAAGTTTTGGAAGTTGACCCGTACCAAACATCGTCTCCCTCTTTGTAATAAAAGGAACAGAAACCTCTACATAGCCGTGCTTTTTAACATGGAGATCTAACATAAAATTTATAAGTGCCCTTTCAAGACGTGCCCCCAGATCATTAAAAGAAACAAAATGTGCCCCCGACAGTCTGCTCCCTCTTTCGAAATCCAGAATTCCCAATTCTGCGCCAATATCATAATGAGCCTTGACTTTAAAATCAAACTCTGGCAACTTCCCCCATTCTCTAACAATTTTATTCTCCTTCTCTCCGCCTACTGGAACAGATACATGCGGAACATTCGGAATAAAAATTTGAATCTCTCTTATTTTCTCCTCAATCCCTTTTATTTTGTCATCAAGGTCCTTGATTGCCTTTGATACATCTCTCATCTCATCTATTTTTGATGAGCACTCTTTACCCTGACTCTTCAGCCTTCCAATCTCCTCAGAAACTCTGTTTCGCTTAGCCTTAAGTTCATCTGCTTCTTTTATTAAACTTCTTCTCTCCTCGTCAAGCCCAAGAAGTCTGTCAAGGTCCGCCTTCTCCCCCTTGACCTCTATTGCCCTTCTTACCTCCTCTGGATTTTCTCTAATAAATCTAAGATCCAACATCTCAAAGCTCTCCAAATTTTACTACCCTGTAAATTCAACAATTCTTTCAGTAATGTAATTAACCGCCTCCTCTTTCAATTCAGGATACATTGGTAGTGATAATATCTCCTTTGATACACTCTCTGAAACAGGTAGAGAACCCTGTGGAAACTCATCACTATGAAAAGCTGGCTGAAGATGAAGAGGCACTGGATAATGAATAGCAGTCGCAATTCCTGCCTCCTTTAAATGAACCTGAAGCGCGTCTCTATTCTTTACTCTTATCGAATATTGATGAAATACATGTGTGTTTCCTTCTTTAATCACAGGAGTTACAACATCCGCATCTTTAAGGAGCTTAGAATAGAGTGCTCCCTTTTCCTGTCGTGCCTTGTTCCATTTATCAATGTACTTCAATTTTACCCTTAACACAGCCGCCTGGATAGCATCTAACCTACTGTTTACACCTACAACAGAATGGTGGTATCTGCGATCTGAACCATGATCTCTGAGCATACACAATCTCTTTTTCAGCGATTCGTCAGAAGTTAAAATCATTCCGCCGTCTCCATAGCCTCCTAAATTCTTTGATGGGAAAAAAGAAAGGCAACCCATTTTTCCAAGACTGCACGCCTTTTTCCCTTTATAGAGTGCTCCAACTGCCTGACATGCATCCTCTATTACAACAAGACCATGTTTGGCTGCAATTTCATTGATTCTATCCATGTCTGCACACTGACCAAAGATGTGTACTGGAATTATTGCCTTTGTTTTATCTGTAATGGATTGTTCAATTTTATCTACATCTATTAGATAGCTGTCCTGTTCTATATCTACATAGACTGGTCTTGCCCCAAGAAGTGCGATGACCTCTGCGGTTGCTACAAAAGTAAAGGGCGTTGTGATTACTTCATCACCAGGCCCAATGCCTGCAGCCATTAGAGAGATCTGCAATGCATCTGTTCCAGAGTTACATGCAATCCCAAACCTTGCCCCGCAATATTCTGCCATCTCACTTTCAAACGCCTCTACATTCGGTCCCATTATAAATCTTCCACTCTCAACCACATTAATAACCGCCCTGTCTATCTCTTCCCGAATCGATTTGTACTGTTCGATTAAATCTACCATTGGAATGTTCATTTCTACTCCTTTCTTAAAATTTTCTTATTGACCATCCCCACGAAGCATTACATAAAGTGTGATCAATATTATCTTCAAATCCATTCTTAACGACATGTTTTCAAGATAAAACAAATCGTACTCAAGCTTCTCCTTAACATGTTCTATCGACTGATCATAGCGTCCCTTTACCTGAGCCCATCCCGTAATCCCCGGTCTTATTATTAGTCTTCTTTTATATAGTGGGATCTCCTTAGAGAACTTTTCTACAAAATGAGGCCTCTCTGGCCTAGGCCCTACAAGAGACATGTCTCCTTTCAATATATTTACAAACTGCGGTATCTCATCGAGCCTGAGCCTTCTCATGAATCTTCCAAATCCTGTTACCCTTGGATCATTATAAGATGCCCATACGGGACCTGTCATTTTCTCTGCACCATCTACCATGGATCTAAACTTTATCATTCGGTAGATCTTTCCGTCCTTTCCCACTCTGTCCTGAACATAAAAGATCGGCCCCTTTGAATCGATCTTGATCAGTAATGCAAAAAGCAGCCACAAGGGTAAAAATCCTATGAGAATAAACAATGAAATCAAGATGTCTGTTGACCTCTTAACACCCACCTCCCAGGGCTGCATCAGATGCGGCAAAAGCTCGATTAGTGGAAATCCATAAACCTGATTCGTCTTTACCTGGCCAACTATCAGGTTATATAAATCGGGTACAATCTTCATTCCTACCTGTGTGTTGTTGCACTGTCTGATAATCTCCTCAAGGTTTCTCTCTGATCGATGGGACAGTGCTATCAGTATCTCCTGTACAGAGACTTTTTTTATTATCCTGTGAAGCTCTCCTATATCCCCCATAACAGGCACGCCCCTGTAGCCATCGCCTGGTTCTGTTTTCTTTGTTTTTATAAATCCTATCACATCATATCCCAGAGCTGGAGCCTTCAGCACTTCATCATAGAGATTCTTTGCCTTTCTTCCACATCCCACTATCAATGCTCGTCTTCTACCTATTCCTGCTATCAGCAGTCTCCTGTGAATAGTTCTGAAAAGAATCCTTGCGCTTCCCTCCATTAGAAACATCATCCCTAAATAGGAAAATATCATAGAACGGCTTAGATAAAAACTTGAATCGAGACTTCTGCCAATATCAAAAGTAACTATTAATATAAATACTCCTCCCACAATCAGGGCTTTAAAGACTGTTAAAACCTCATCAGTCCTTGAACGTGTAAACCAGCTCATGTAGAGTCCAAAGAAAACAAATATAAAAAACCAGAAAATAAACACTACAAGAACAAAGAGAAAAATATTTCCAATAGATTTTTCTAGATCTGGCATGTATTCTCTCTGCCATATCAAAAAAACAGACACAACAACAATAAAGTCTATCAGAAAAAGTATCAATCTTTCAACTCTTTTGGACATATTCCTTTACCTTATAGGATCCCATGTGGATATCTCTTTTCCTCTTAAAAAATCGGCAATCCCCACTATAGAGGCTAATCCAAGCAAGCAGATGTAGTATGGCACAAAAAACCATCCCGGCAGCTTGGAGTTATCTTCGAGCAATCTGCCTACAAGTGCAAATAACAGAAAACTTAGTTGAAGACAAAAAATAAATAAAACATAATGTGTCCTGATCTGAATAGCAGAAACCGTAAAGAGCAAAATAAACAACAGTGGACTCAGCCACCTTAAAATTTTGTGTGAAAAAATCTCAAAACTTAGGAATCTGTTTCTTATCGGACTGAAAAGATGGCTGTGGCGACACAGGCTCCTCAGACTCCTACAAATGATTCTTCTCTTTCTTAAAAACTCTTCCTTAAATGCCTTTGATGACTCCTCAACAGAGACAGCCCTCGGTTCATAGACAACCCTCTTTCCAGAAGAGACAATTTCCAAAGGCTCAATAAAATCACTTATTATGTCCTCTTCCAGCTCCACATAATCCGACCTTCTCACTGCATAGATAGATCCATTTGCTCCCAGTATTGTTCCAGCAGAATCTTCCTGTCTCTTAATGAACTTCTCATACCTCCAGTAAATACTCTCTTCCTTCCCCACAGTTGTGCCCTCTGGATTCACATAACTAAGCTCACCCGAAACACACCCAACATCTTGCATCTTGAAATGTAATACCAGATTTTTTACAGCATCGGGTGCATAAAAAGCATTTGCATCTGAAAATATTAAAATTTCTCCTCTGCTTTCTTCTACGGCCATGTTCTGTGCAGCAGTCTTTCCCTTTCTTTCTGGAAGAGAAATCAATTTAACACCTCTATATTTATATTTCGCAACAATAGATTCTGTTGAATCTGTTGAGCCATCCGACACAACTATTATCTCCATTTTCTCAGAGGGATAGTCGATCGAGATAGTGTTCTTCAGCTTCCTCTCTATAACTCTCTCTTCATTCCTTGCTGGAATTATCACAGTTACAAAAGGACAATAATCTCCATCAAAACTGCTCTCTTCCCTCCTTCTCATCCTAGCCACAACCCAGATGATTAGTGGATATCCAATATATATATATACCTGCAGAGAAAAGAGTATCCAGAACAGTGTAATAAAAGTAATCAAAGCCGCCTTAATCTCCAACCTATTTTTTTTACTAGTGCTCTCATTCTACATATTTGATCCCTGGAATAGCCGCAGAATCTCTCTGCATAATCTTTAAACTTTTCCACACCTGTCAATAAGTGCAAAAGCTTAAGCTGCAGAATATGATAATCATGATAGAAAAAGCTGGCCGGATTACTCCAGTCACTTTTTAAATCATATTTTGACCAGAAACCTAAATCATACTCTTGAACAATGGCCTCAAGTGTCTCTACTCCTTGATTCCAGCACCTCAATGCTTCACTGTGCTGTGCAAATATCCACAGATCTCTCAAACCAAGTAATGCAGTAATAAAACCGTTCAGCACATATGAGGGAGGAGATGAGGGATATTCCTCATAAAATTGATAAATCTCACCATATTTTGTTCTTACACCACCTGAACCCACGTCTCTGGTAAATGGTATGAATGCCTTGACCGCTGCATCAAGAAGCTGCTGTTCTTTTGTTATAAGCCACATTCTTAGGAGAAGAGAAATTCCCAGTCCCTGTGACATACAAGAAATCCATCCCTCTTTTAAATCATAGGTCTTCAAATAAAAATCGTAATTCCACCCTCCCATACTCTCACCACTCCCTATCTGGCTCCTGCATGCCCATTTTGCCTGAATGACTGCCTTGTTCAGATAGGACTCTTCTCCTGTCTCGATATATTTTTGATATGCAGCAATCCCATAATTAAATATTGTTATCGGATAATATCTCCAGCCATATCTTCTGTTGATGTATTGAAGAAATACGCCTGAGCGATCGAATATGCCGTCATATTCTACCTTGGGTCTAAGATCGATGTAATAATTTACAGGATTATCTGGATCTATATCTTCAACAATCGAGTGGGGTATGTGTGCATAATCTCTTCTTTTAAGAAGAGGATTTATTATACTTAAAATCGAATTCTTTAAGATCGCATCATCTATCATCTTTCACCTCTTTAGCACCCTGTGGTAAATCCTCTCCATAGATGATGCATTACTCTCCCATTCATATCTGTCTTCAACAAACCTTCTTGCCTCTCTGCCCAGTTTTTTTCTCAACTCTGAATCCTCTATTAAAAGATCCAGCTTCTCGGCAATCGCCTCTGAATCTGCAGGTGGCACTAAAAATCCTGTTCTGTTGTCCACAACTACCTCTGACAGTCCACCAACATTCGATGCAACAACAGGCAAACCGCAGGCTGCAGCCTCTACAGCAGCAACCCCAAATGCCTCTGAATCGACAACAGACGGAACCACAAAGATATCCATGCCGTTTAGATAAGCAGGAATCAAATCGTTCTGAATAAATCCTAAAAATCTGACCCTTTTCTCTATCTTCAATTTCTTACAAAGAAGCCTAAGAGATCTTTCTCTTGAACCCCTGCCAATTATTACCAATTCAATATTATCTCTTCTCTCAGAAAGTATACTGAATGCCTTTATTAAATACTCTATTCCATATTTTTTCTCGAGTGTTTTTACAATTCCAATGACCGTGAAATCTCTCTCTTTCCTCTCAGCAGGCTTGAATTTTTTCATATCTACACCAAATGGTATTGTCACTAATTCTGTGTCTCTTTTTAAAAACCTTCTAGTCTCCTCTCTCAGGACAATGCTCGTTGAGGTTATATAATCTGCACTATTTATTGTAAATTCAAGAATCTTTCTGTGAAGAGCGGATCTGTGGGGAAAATCAAACACGTCTCCTCCCCATGTGGAAAGAACATATGGTCTGTATCCAGAACATGCGCCAAGAAAACCATAAGAGCTTGCCCAATGTGCATGTAGTATGTCTGGAGAAATTTTTTCTATTATCTCCCTTATTGCTCTGACATAAAACATATATCCGATTTTTTCAACAGAAGATGCAGATGGACTTATCCTTATGGGAAACCATCTCTTTATTGTATGTACTCTTACTCCCTCTATCTCTGAATCCAAAAATGTTACAAGATCTACCCGGTGTCCTCTCTCGGCAAAGAATCCAACCCACTTTTTAGTATGAATGTTCTGTGCATCAGCAAGATAACAAATCTTCATGTCGCACGATACTCTCTACCTATAACTTCAAAAAATTCCATTATAAATGAAAAAAGAAACGGAAAAATAACTGTGTATAAGCATATCTCCACAAATGGCAGCATATTAAAATAGAAACCAAAAAATGAGAGAGTCAAGAATCCCAATATAAATGAATATAACATTCTTACTGCCGGAGAACTGGTCTCTTTTGCAGCCAGTGATGCAATCATATATGAAAAAAGCCCTGTGAAAAAACAGTAGATAAGTGTCATGTACGGACCGATATATGCATACAGAGTTCCAAACATTGTGAAAACGTTTGAGCTGTGAAAATATTTATAGATATTAGAGACAACCACCCAGTTGTGTATTACTATATCCACCATAGAAGGCTCTCTGTGTAAAAATCGAACAATATTTATTGGAACTGCAAAGACCTCTTTATATGTATACAGTGGATATGCAGAGCTCTTCAATATCTCACTAAATCCTATTGGGCCCCCAAACAAATATGTAAAGAAATGGTTGAATAAAAAGCTCTGTACTTCTGAAGAAAGAGCATGACTTATACCAAGAGCACTGAAACCTACTGAGTATGATATGTCGAATATCAGATATGCCAAAACCGAATAAAAAAGAAGTTTTTTAAAGTTGAACCTGATCAATCCATTATAATAACTGTAGTATAGAGAGGCAAGAATAAGAACTATAATATGGTATTTAACCTGACGTATGAGAATTAAGCCAACAATCGCAACGAGTATTGGAATAATCCACCACCTCTTTTTATGAATGTAATCTGCAAACAAAAATACAAATGCTGGCCTGCCAAAGAGCATTATGTGTGAAAGAGCCCCAGAACCATATTCATCTCTGAACTGCTTGGTCATCAATTGATACAATTCAAATCGATTCATCAAATTGACAAAATGCAAGACTGCTGCAGCTATTGCGACAAGCGCAAGAATAATATAGAGCGGCCTGAAGCGGTCAAAAACTTCCAATCTCTCTTTCTTAACAGTAAGGTTCTTTCGATTTGAACCCCTCATTCTAACAGCCATTCCTCCCAAACAAAAGAAAACCATACATAGCACAACAAAAAGAATGCTCTTAAGGCTCACACCAAAGAAACCAAAATGTCGTCCTATAATATTTATCATACACACAACAACCGCATACGGCCACGCCAGTACTCCAAATGGCGATATTACTGTACCCAGTCTGCTGTATTCCCAGCAACTAATTGTAATGCAAAATATCAATATAATAAACGAGCCTGCAATATACTCCATACCTGCCCTCTACTTAAAGAGCTCTATTGCCCTTAAGACCTCATCCCTTTTTACATAATCGAGCCGCTTGGATTCTTTAAGAAGATTCCTGCACAATAGCAGACATTCATCCATGTTAGCCTTATATTTTATCATAAACATTGGTATTATATATATAAAAGAGAGAACACGCCATATCCTGAAGTACCATCTAGGATAATATGTCTTCATGTCAATGTAACGATTTAAAAGAGCAATATATGCATGGGCCAGTCTGTTTCCAACAAACAGATTGTCCATTGTTGCAGCAACCTTATGAAATATCTTTGATCCCATCACTGCTGCCATACCAATTCTATTTTTTTTCATCCTCAGACTAAACTCATAATCCTCTTCTCCAAAAAAAAATCTTTCTGAAAGAAGACCGTATTCTTTAAAAATCTTGCTTCTTGCAAACAGTCCACATCCGGTTATAAATGTAATCTTTTTAAAATTATTTTGCCTCACTTCACTACATCTCTTATCTGAAAAATAGTACCTCTTACTCCCTCTCATCGTCAGTCTTCCCCCACAGTTCCATATCCTGTCCGGTCTGTCATAGTAACAAATCATCGGTGTTGCTACATGATATTCTGTGTTATTGTTTAAAAAATCGGACAATCTCTTCAGACAGTCGCTCTCTACTGTAGTATCGTTATTCAACAGCATGATATAATCAAAATCGTTACTCAACGCATATCTTATTCCAACATTACATCCTCCTGCATAACCCAGGTTCCGACTGTTTCTAATCAGTATGATTCTATCAGAAGAAAATCCTCCATGCATTTTATGACTGTTAATAAACTCAACCCTTACCTTGACCTCCTCTTTTCCATAAGGCCCAACTACTACTCCTATTCTTCCCTCTGACCATTCCATCAACCTTTCCAGAGAGTCATCCTCAGAGCCGTTTTCTACAAGTACAACACTAAATCTTTTATATGAACTCATCAAAAGCGATGTAAGACACTCTATTGTATCCTTCCACCCATTCCAGTTCAGAACTACTACTGCTATTGAGGCTGAAAAATCAAAACCTTTCTCTCTGTTCTTCTCCCCTTCTGCTCGCAAAAAATCAACCCTCCCTTCTCTTTATCAGCGACCTCAACAGCTCTTTCTCGCTATTCCCTGCCAACCTGTTCCATGCAACCCAGAAGAATACAACAACTACCATTAAACCAACAAGAGATCTCATGCCAAGAGATGAAAATATTTTATTGTTGATAAAAAGCGTACAACCCAAAAAAAAGAGCATCACCAGTTCTAACCCGATCCGTTCTCTTTTAAGTGTACTCAAAATATTGGGATAAAATTTATAGTAAAGGAGCGAAAAGTCAAGAATTATTCTAACCATCCAGGCAACTGCAGCTCCTTTGATCCCAAACAATTTGATCCCAACAAAGAGAAGAACAATATAGACTGGAAATTCCAATATGTGAAACTTTGCGGGCAGATCGGGCCTTCCCGTTCCCTGAAAAACGGTAAACGGAACATATGCCAGTGCATTGATAGCTATACCGATTGAAAATATCCTGAATATGGTTGTACTCTGGTGCATAAAAGATTTGCCAAGCCAGAGAGATAGTATGTCTCTTGAAAAAAAGAATAATAAGATAGATGCCACTCCTGTGGATATCAGTATGATCTTTATTGATCTGCTCATTAGAATTGCCGTCCTGTTATTTTGCGATCCGAGTGCACTGAATTCAGGAAAAAATGTCGTCATGAGTGCAATCGATATTATACGAAGCCTATAGATTGCCTCAAAGGGTGCAGAATAAAACGAAACATCGCTCATAGAAAGAAATGCTCCAATGAATATACGATCCATATAAACGAGCAGAGGACTGATTATGCCCGAAACGGTTACCCACCCTCCATATATCATCATCTTTTTTAATGCAGGGGTCTCTATTCTTACAGGAAATAGTCTTGTCCTGAAAATCTTAATACAGATGTAAAAATAAACAAGCGCAGCACAAATGCGTGTTACTATTATCAAAAGCACAACTGTGGACAGATCATATTTAAAAAAATATGACATTGCAGGAATCAATAAACTAACAACAGTTGTAGGAACATAAACAAAATTCACAAGATCGAATCTCTGTGCCGCACCCAGGATCCCCTTCATGCTCAATGAGAGAAGAATAAATGGAAGTGCAATACCAAGATATATGAAAGAGAGTTCTGTTTCCTTGACATATAGATCTGGAACATTCAGTATGTTTGTAATTAAAAAATCCTTTGTCAGAAGGATTATCAGTGCTCCTGCAATGCCAAATAGAAAATTGAGTCTTAAGGAAATCCAGAAGACAGAAGAGAACCCATTGTCCCTTTTGCTCAGGCTCTCTGCAGCAAACTTTGTAGAAGCCCTTGATATTCCGAAATCCAAAATGCCAAGATATCCAAGAAAAATCCATACTATTGAAAGTATGCCAAAGCCATCTGTTGTAAGACCCCTAATAGCAAATGGGATTGCCACAATACCTACAACTGGAGGTATAATCATTCCCATTAAATTTAATAGACTATTCTTGGCTAAAACGCTTCCAGGCGTAAATCCCCTGCTGTTCATGTATTCATTCTTTTCTATTGAGGGTTTTAAAGATTTGCCTTATTCCCGGCTCAACGTATATATAGAGAAAACAAAACACAAGACTCATAAAACTAAAAAATACAACAATAAGAACTCTCTTTGGCCTGCATTTTTTTATCGGAAGATTCGCCCTGTCGAGCACCTGAACAGTTGGTGTGTCTCTTACCTCTCTTATCTTTGCCTCTTCATATTGAGGAAGAATAAACTCCAAAATTTTCTCCTGAAGCACAACCTCCCTGAAAAGTCTGAGATACTCCATTGCCAATCCTGGAGCCTCTTTAAATGATAAAAAAAGCTTTGTGTTGTCTCCCTTAGATGTCAGGTCATAATCTTCCTTACCACCTATGAGCTCTTTGTATCTTTTTTTCAGCTCTGCTAGCTCACTCCTTGCCCTTATGACATCCGAATGGCTCTGGCCAAAATATCTCTCTAGGCTGCCAAGCTCAACCTCCTTTACAATTATCCTTGCCTTCAACTCGGCAGCAGCGGACAAAGAGGCCGTTGTCTGCTCTGGAAGAGCAACAATACCGTGTTTCTCCTGAAAGGCTGTCAGGGCCTCCTCAGCCTTTCTCAGGTCTTCTAAATTCTTGTAATACCTCTTCTCAATGAATATCCTTGTGTTACGAGCCCTTTCAGATCTTAATCTGGAATTTACCTCATCCAGCTTCTTTATAAAAAATTCTGCCATCTCTCTGGCCAGTTCTCTTGCCCCATCAATGCTTGTTCTTGAACCAAGTGCAGGGGCTCTTGCTTGAACACTCAATGTTATTGTTCCTTCATCATCTACAACCACCGAAACATTCTTTCTAAGGCTCTTTATTGCCTCTTCAATATTTCTGCTCCTGTATCTTTTTATCAGGTCGAACTCTTTTACAGCCGCTTCCATAACGGTTCTGCTCTTCAGAATTGCAATGAAAATATCCTTCTCTTCTGTGCCACCAAAACTCAAGCCCAATCCTTCCATCGAAAAATTACTTAGAACCGATGATATTCCCAGACTTCTCTTTTCTGGAACAGGCGGCATTATTGTTGTAGAGGATCTATACCACTTCGGTAAAACAAAACTAACTGCAATAGAAATAAAACAGACAGAAAAAAATACAATAAGAATATATTTTCTTCTTCTGTAAAAAATTAATAAGTATTCCAAAAACCCCTTATCCCTTTTCATTGTTAAACCCTCTCGACGATTTGATTTTGTATTATTTTCCAAAAAAGCCTGCCGCCTTGGCTGCAAGTATCAATGATGTTATTGTAGGGATGATTGTAATGTACACAGAAAGTCTCTGCCACAAGGAAGGATTTAGATGAACCACGTCACCTGGCTCCACAACAACATCGGGACCCTTCTGGCTCTCCCCTGTTCTTACATGGTAGACCTTTATGCTCTTAACGTTTCCTGATCTGAAATCCCCCCCGGCCATTCCAGCATAATCGATTGCCTTCAAATTCATTGCATATGGGTAGGCACCTGGTCTCTGCACTGCTCCCTTAACATATACATACTGAGACGGAAGTACGATTCTATCTCCCTTTTTTATAATAAAATCAGAACCGTTTCTTCCCCTCTCTGAAAATGGAAAAAATTTCTGTGCCCCCTCTGCTGACCTTAATACCATTATCTTTGTAATTTCCATCTTCCTGCTCAGAGCCCGGATTCTTGTAAGGAAATCCAGAATCTTCTCATTGTTAAATATTGGATAGATTCCACTAAGCTCGAGATCTCCCTCCACCCTGACCAGACCTCCATCAAGGGGAATCTGCGGTACAACTATAATGTCTCCCCCAGTTACATAGATATTCTCTCTCAAGTCACCACTCTGGTTAAATCTGTCCAGATCAAAAAAATCTCTCCTGCCGTCCACATGACGAATCTCTATCTTTCCTGTCCAGGCCCATTCTGTAACACCCCCTGCTTCTTGTATCAACCCAGAAACCCTGTCTACTGCCTGAGCAATAAAGGTGCCCGGATATCTTACCTCGCCCACAACATGGACGCGAAAAAATCGCAGGCGTTCAAGTGTTATTGTTACCCTGCTGTTTGCGTATGCCTCTGAAGCCCTGCTAATTACCTTCTCCCTTACACTGCTCAGCGACTCTCCTGCAACATCTATATCACCAATAGAAGGAATGGAGAGCTTCCCTCCAGCCGAAACCGTAACAGGGAGCTGTAATTCAATCCCTCCCCAAACGTTAAAGGAAAAAACATCACCAGGTCCAACAATATAATTGTCAGGATCCACAACACCTTCGAGTGCATCTATCTGCGAAAATCTTTCCCTCAACCTGGCCTCCCTTTCCCTCTTCAGCTCATCAAGCTCCTTTTTACTCATATCCTGCTTGAAGAGATCTGGAAACTCTATCGACTTCGGAAGCCTCTTTTGTTTCTTTTGAATATCTGTCCTGTCCTGTGTCTGGGCTTGAACAGATGCTCCCAAAATAAAAATCATACTAAAGATTATTAATCTCTTCACACAAACTCCTATTATTTACTACTTGTCTTTCAGGCCTTGACGATCTTCTCTCTGCAATGAACAACTTCTTCGGTGGCATTTCTTGTATCAATTACAAGCCTTGCGTTCTTTACAATCATTTCATAATCGTAACAGCCGTGAGCAGTAGATATAACAATAGCATCATACTCTTTAATTTTATCTGGATTTAAATCGACACTCTTCATGTCGAATCGATACTTACGAACCCTGGGCATTACAGGAATATAAGGGTCGTTGTAGTCGACATTTGCGCCCTTTTCTCTAAATATTTCTATCAATTTAAGGCTTGGACTCTCTCTCGTATCGTCAATATCCTTTTTATATGCTACTCCCAGTATTAGAATCTTCGATCCCTTTATGCTTACTCTGTTGTTGTTCAGCGCATCTACAGTCTTCTGAACAACCCAGTAAGGCATTTGAGTATTTATCTCTCCTGCAAGTTCAATGAATCTTGTCGGCATATCATACTCTTTTGCCTTCCATGTAAGATAAAAGGGATCTATGGGAATGCAGTGGCCTCCGAGTCCAGGTCCTGGATAAAAGGGCATAAAACCAAAAGGCTTTGTTGATGCAGCTCGAATTACCTCCCAGATATCTATTCCCATTCTGTCGAGTATCATCTTCATCTCGTTTACAAGAGCGATATTCACGCTTCGAAAAATATTCTCCAGAAGTTTGGTTGCCTCTGCTGCCTGACTTGAAGATACTACCACCGTCCTGATTACGATTTTATCATAAAGCGCTTTTGCACATTTCAATGCATATTTATCATTTGCGCCTACAACTTTTGGAATATTGCTAGTTGAATATTTGGGGTTGTTCGGGTCCTCTCTCTCAGGAGAAAACGCAAGAAAGAAATCCTTTCCATATTTTAATCCCGATCTTTCCAGTATCGGCCTCATAACCTCTTCTGTTGTTCCAGGCCATGTAGAGCTCTCCAAAACAACAAGCTGACCCTTTCTCAAATATTTCGATATGGTCTCTGATGTATGGACAATAAAACTCAAATCGGGCTGGTGGTGCTTATCCAATGGCGTGGGAACAGCAACCAGAATGCAATCTGTCTCCTTTAACAGTGAAAAATCTGATGTGGCATCAAACAATCCACTTTTAATTGCATCCTCTATGCTACTATCTGATATGTGTTTAATGTAGGTCTTTCTCTTTTTAAGAGTTCTAATCTTGGCCTCATCTATATCAAAACCAATAGAGTAGAATCCTCCTTTAACAAACTCAATAACAAGAGGCAGTCCAACATATCCAAGGCCTATGACTCCCACTCTTGCTTCTTTATTGATTATCTTTTTATACAGGTCCATTTTGTTCCTTAAGGTTTATTTTAATCACAAATCTTGATCATATTGAGTTCTATAATACTCCAGATATTCTCCTGATTTAATCTTCTCCCACCACCACCTGTTGTCGCAATACCACTGTACCGTCTCCTCCATTGCCCTCTCAAACGAGTGTGATGGCTTCCACCCAAGTTTTTTAATTTTCTCTATATTAAGTGCATATCTCCTGTCGTGTCCCTTTCTATCCGGAACAAAAGTCATAAGAGTCTCTGGTTTATTTAATTTCTTGAGTATCATCTCTGTTATTTCAAGATTATTTCTCTCATTGCCTGCTCCTACATTATAGACCTCTCCATCCCTGCCCTTCTCCATGACAATCTCGATTGCCTCACAATTATCTATTACATAAAGCCAGTCTCTAACATTTTTCCCATCACCATAAATCGGCAAATCCTTATCCTCAAGGGCATTTGTTACAAACAGTGGTATTAACTTTTCAGGATACTGATAGGGGCCAAAATTGTTTGAACTTCTCGGAATTACTACGGGAAGTTTATAGGTCACATAATATGAATATGCAAGCCGATCTGCCCCTGCTTTTGAAGCAGCATACGGGCTCGAGGGCATTAGGGGATCATCCTCTCTGAACAGGCCCTTGTCAATGCTTCCATATACCTCGTCTGTGCTGATCTGAACAAAGCGTTCAACTCCATGTTTCCGAGATGCCTCGAGCAGGACAAAGACACCAAATATGTCTGTCTTTATAAAATCATCGGGCTTTCCGATGGAGCGATCCACATGACTCTCTGCAGCAAAATTTACCACAACATCTATATCCTTTATCAGGCTCTCCACAACTGTTTCATCACATATATCCCCTTTTACAAACCTATATCTTGGATCGTTCTCAACATCTTTCAGGTTGTCAAGGTTGCCAGCATAGGTAAGCTTATCGAGGTTTATGATTTCAACATCCTCATGCTTCGAAAGCATGTAACGTATAAAATTGCTCCCTATGAATCCTGCTCCTCCTGTTATAAGAAATCTTTTCATATTATATCTATCCCATCTTTATTTCCCAGTCATATGGCACTTCATCAGAGTCGTATGGTAGACGAAACTCATCCGGTTTGTCATAATCATATGGCTCTGTAACACAGTTTACAACTATTGCCTCCTCCTCTCCAATACACTTCCAGCCGTGATAAACACCCTTTGGGATGTGAACAAGCTGAGGATTATGCTCCCCAATGAAAAATTCATTTATCTCACCCTTTGTGGAAGACCCCTCTCTATTATCGTAAAGTACAAGTTTCAACATTCCTTTAACAACACAGACATTATCATCCTGTTTCTTGTGATAGTGCCATGCCTTAATAACGCCTGGATAGGTTGTGGTCATATAGACCTGACCGAATTTTTTAAACAACTCATCGTCACAACGCAGAATCTCCATGAGCCGGCCTCTTTCATCCGGTATTACTCTGAGGTGTTTAATCTTAACATCTTCAATCATTTAAGTTGCTCCTTTATTTATTTAATCAGTAATCTAATAAATATATTAACAAATGTCAATACATGAAGATATCATATGCATTCTACAATTTCAAATCATCTTTTACGGCAAATTTTTCGGAATGCAGAACAACATCGTGTTCCCCTATGTTTTAAAGCAATTCTTTCTTCAAAAAAAGAAGACAGGAGGCAGTACCCATAGAGAAGGCTTCAGTTTATGATTTTTTTGTGATCGATTTCACATGGTGTACGAATGTGTCGACTCAGTAAAACTACTCTTAGATAAGTCTCTATACAGTCTTGACATCTGCCTGCCACTTTGGATTCTTGGGAGCCCTGATGTGCTCTTCAAGTCCCCTCATAGAACCAGTGGATCATATCTTTAGCCCCGTTTACGTACTGTCTTTAGAGTTGTGCTAAAAGTCCGTGCACTCCATGCTATCTGGTATAGCAAGCCATCTTACCTCGGACACTATTTATCTTTGCCTTGATGTATCTATCGGATTTATCCCATTGTCTTCTCCCTGTCTTTATGTTTGAGAATAAAAAGAGTTTTATTGGCCGTCAATTACTTCTTTAGAGTCCATGGGAGGATACCACCGCTGTAGAGACCAACTCCTCTAACCATTTCTCAGGCTATTCCCTCAACCCTATATGACTCTTTTGCCCAAATACCTTAAGTTTTTTTTACCTCAATATATGTACAACCATTTTCATGAACTTTTACGATCCAAAAAAATAACTGCCTTGACTTTTTCCAATATTATGATTATAATTTTAAGTTTAAACTGTCATTAATTAAAAGGATAGTCATGAAAGAAAAATCGGACATCAAAAAAGCCATAGTATGCAGTGTTAAAGATAACCGATCCGGTCTTCAAGATGACTGGTGGACACAGATATCTCCCGACATCTGGAATTCCAAGGGATCGTATCTTCTTGATATCTCGGGCGTACAGTACCTTGACATGTGTGGTTTCTTCTCAACTGCTCCTGTTCGATACGACCATCCCCAACTGAGAAAAAAATCTTTTATCGAAAAAATCGGCCGTGCTGCTATCTACCGTCCTTCTCTGTCGGATTTCTGGACCAGAGAATTTGCAGAGTTTGTACAGACCTTCCGAAATCTTGCGACTCCTCCCTATATGCATCACTACTTCTTTATTAATGGAGGAGCCCTTGCTGTGGAGAATGCCCTTAAGGCATCCTTCGACTGGAAGGTTAGGTTGAACATGGAAAGGGGAAAGATAAAAGAGGATCCACAGGAACAGCTCCAGCCTCTTGGAACAAAGATAATATGTTTCGAAAATTGCTTTCATGGACGGTCAGGCTATACGCTTTCTTTGACCCATACGAGTGACCCAAGAAAGTATAAATACTTCCCAAAGTTTGACTGGTACAGAATCGAACCGCCTGTTCTTACCTTCGATTCAAACGGTAATGTTTCTAACGAAAAACAGGTAGAGGAGCAGCACAGATCAGCAGTAGAAAAATTGAGAGAAATATTGGAAAAAGATGCAGACAACATTGCAGCAATCATAATAGAACCGATTCAGTGCGAAGGAGGAGACAGGCATATCCCGATCGAGTTTTTCTCAGACCTCCGCAGGCTAACAGAAGAATTCGACATAATTTTGATTTACGATGAGGTTCAAACAGGATTTGGTGCAACAGGAAAGATGTGGGCTCACCAGTATTTCAGTAAAGATGCGATTCCTGATATCGTGGTATTTTCCAAGAAGTCCCAGGTTGGTGGTCTTATGGCAAACAAGGATAAATTCTCAAGGGTCGAGTACAATGTATTTGGAAACCACGAAGAGTGTAAGAGCAGATTAAACTCAACATGGGGGGGAAATCCTGTCGACATGGTACGCTCCTCAGAACTTCTTAAAATAATCGACAAAGAAAACCTCCTGGAAAACGCAAGAGGAGTTGGAAGTTACCTTCTGAAAGGAATACAGCAGCTCTGCAAACAATTTCCAGATATAATAGAAAATCCGCGTGGAAGAGGCATGATAATTGGATTTGATTTAAAAAATCCAGAAAAAAGAGGCAGCCTCTGGCAGCTTCTCTATGAAGAAAGAATGCTCTGTCTTTTATGCGGCTCTAAAACAGTCAGGCTTCGCCCCCATCTCGATCTTACAGAAAAAGAAGCAGAAGAGGCCCTCTCGATATTAAAGAGAGCTCTTAAAAAAATGTGAGGATTTATATTGACTACCTGTTCTGAAAAAGGTACGCTCTATCTTGTCAGTACACCAATAGGCAATCTCAAAGACATCAGTCCAAGAGCAGTAGAGACACTTGACAGAGTCGATCTCATAGCGGCCGAAGACACGCGCCATACAGGTCTTCTGCTTAAGCACCTTGGAATTAAAAAGTGCCTAGAAAGTTATCACGATCACAACAAAACTAAAAAGTCGCCAGGGATACTGAAACACCTCATGTGTGGAGAGTCGGTTGCTGTTGTGACAGACGCTGGCACTCCAGGCATCTCAGATCCTGCCTACTATCTAGTAAAGAAGGCAATTGAAACTTCTATCAGAATAGTCCCAATACCAGGACCCAATGCAGCTATCACTGCCCTCGTTGCTTCAGGTCTTCCTACAGATAGATTCGTGTTCGAGGGATTTCTTCCAGTAAAAAAGGGAAGAAAAAAAAGGCTCCTGTCTCTTTCCAATGAACAACGTACAATAATACTGTATGAAGCTCCTCATCGTCTTCTCAGGACACTGTCAGATCTGCTAAATTATCTTGGCGACCGAAAGATAGCCGTATGCAGGGAGCTGACAAAAAAGTTCGAACAGATACACAGAGGATCAATATCGGAGATCATTGAAGAGTTCTCAAACAAAAAGATTCGAGGAGAAATAGTACTAATCGTGCAGGGCACTGTTAAAAACAAAAGGAAGAGTAATGATTCCTGAGAGAATAAAACAATCTTACCTGTCACTGCTAGATCCAATCGTATCGCTCTCCATAAAATTAAAGGTACATCCAAACACCTTCACCACTCTCTGTTTGCTTGCAGGTATCTATTCCTTTTTTCTGTTTTCTGTAGGCTCAATCCGTCTCGGCTCTCTGATGATTATACTCTCAGGAATCTTTGATAACATAGATGGAAAGCTTGCAAGAAAGAGTGGAAAGGTAACAAAATTCGGGGCCCTCTACGATTCTACAATGGACAGATACTCTGAAACATTTATATTCTTTGGCATTGCCTACTTTTTTATAAAAAATCACCTGTACCTGACATCTATAGCGGTCGCAGTATCTCTCGGCGGATCGTTAATGATTAGCTACGTGCGGGCAAGAGCAGAAAGTCTTGGCTTTGACTGCAATATCGGTCTCCTCCAGCGAGCAGAACGAATCGTTCTTCTTGGGATATTAGGTTTCATCCATCTTTATGGTCTAATCGCAGCAATTTGGATAATTGCAGTACTTTCGCATATAACCGTAATTCAACGAATTATTTATGTATGGAAAAAAGATAGAAAAAATCAATAGAAGGAGATTGCAATGCTACGGCACATATTAAGAGCAAAAATTCACAGAGCAATCGTCACTGGTGCCGATCTCAACTACGAGGGTAGCATAACTATAGATGAGACCCTCATGAATGCTGCAGGAATTCTTCCTCATGAAAAGGTTCATGTGCTTAATATTGCTAATGGAAAACGGGCCTGGACCTATGTAATAAAGGGTAAAAAGGACAGCGGCGAAATAATAATGAATGGCGCAATTGCACGACTTGTCCAGGTGGGAGATCCTATCATAATACTCTCATATGGATTGCTTGAGGAGGAGCAGGCCCGAAGGATCAATCCCATAGTTGTTCTTGTTGACGAAAACAATAAAATAATAAAAATTAAAAAATAATAAGAGCAAACAACTAATCTGGAGCACCAATGGCCAGTAAAAGATCACACGGTATTTCATTTCTGAAAACCTCTCTTCCTGCGGCTATAGACCTGGCCTCTCAACCTGTAATGTGGTTAGTAGAGGCAGTGTTTATCGGTAGGCTCAGCGCGGCTGCATTAGGAGGAGTTGGCTTTGCACTTCAGATTATACTGGTTACCTGCACGCTTCTTCTTACCCTGGTAATGGGCTCTATAATTTTAATAAACAGGCATCTTGGATCCAACAACAGATGGGAGGCCAATCACATATTAGGTCAGACAATAATGGCAGGCTTCCTTCTATCTATTCCTATAGGTCTGATCTGGTACTTTGGATCCCCTCTAATCTTTCAAATAATAAATGAACGTTCCGCTCAGTCAATATCCATCTCTGGTATAAGGTCGGGCATACAGTATCTCCAGATAGTAGCCATTTTTACACCAGTAATAATAACAAACTTTGTTGCTGTGGGGTTGATAAGGGGATCGGGCGATACACATCTCTCGATGATAATAAATATCTCAATGAACATTACAAACATAATACTCACACCAATACTGATCTATGGTCTTTTTGGGTTCCCTCGCATGGAGGTCAAAGGAGCTGCGATTGCAGTAGCCATATCGCATACATTAGGATTCTCCATGACCCTCTTCTATTTGAGAAGAAAAACCTCCACAATCTTTCTCTCGTTTAGCGAACTCACAACCCCCAAACTAAGCTCTTTTAAGAGTCTTTTCAAGATGGGTCTGCCCACAACGGTCGAGCAGCTCGTATGGTCATTCGGCCAACTAATAGTAACCATGTATGTGGCCCTCATAGGTATCTCTCAGCTTGCAGTACATCAGGTCTTCTTAAGAATCCAGGGAGTTCTATCCATGTTCTATCTTGGTTTTGGAATGGCAGCAATGACCTATATGGGGAAAAACTTAGGTGCAAACGACCACATCATTGCAGAGCGGACCAGCAAGATTACACACAGGGTTGTATTCATCTTTGGAATAATAATCCTTGTACTGATAATCGTATTTTCCGGCACGCTTCTCCATCTCTTTTTTAGAAAAGAAGATGTAATAATATATGATAAGAGTTACAGAATACTTTTTACAGTGTTCGCATTTGTGCAGTTTCCAAAGGCCATGAATACTGTCATTTCAGGAAACCTTAGAGGAGCAGGAGACATAAAATGGATCATGTGGATGACAATCATCGGAGTGTTTCTATTTGAGATTCTCTCAAACTGGATAGGTGTTTTCTTTTTCCATTTTGGTTTGGCCGGAATCTGGTCTGTGCAACTTGCAGATGAAATCTTTAAAAGCAACATGAACCACTGGCGATTTCGCGGCGGCAAATGGAAGCTGATAAAACTATGAACAGTTTTGAAAAAAAAAGAGGCCTTTTGATTTCCTTTGAAGGAATCGATGGTTCTGGAAAATCGCTCCAGGCAAGGGCCCTGAAAAAAAATTTACAGAATATGAATTATCCTGTTGTTCTTGTTAGGGATCCTGGAGGTCCTCCTGTTTCAGAGAAGATAAGAAAGGTTCTCTTAGATAAAAAAAACCGAACCATTACACCTATGACCGAGCTTCTTCTCTACTGTGCAGCAAGGTCTCAGCTCGTAACCGAATATATAGCCCCTGCTCTCAAGGAGGGCAAAATTGTGATAACAGACAGGTTCATAGATTCTACAATTTCTTATCAGGGATATGGTCGATCCATTCCGATTTCATACATAGTGGAAACAAACAGGCTCGTATGTGGCAACATCCTTCCAGACAGGACCTATGTTCTCGATATTTCCTGGGATGAGTCGATCCGAAGAATGGGAAAGATTACTATAAAAAAAGATCGCATGGAAAATCAGATGAAACACTTTTTTGATAAAGTTCGTAAAGGATATCTTACAATCGCAAAACAGGAGCCAGAACGAATATTACTATTAAATGGAGAAAAATCTATCAATGAACTTGAAAAAGAAATTTTTAAAGATGCCTTAATGTTTATAAAGAAGTTTAACATTTAACAGGAGATCCTATCATGATAAAATTAAGAAAACATCTACCTCTAATTCTAATCTCTCTTCTCTTACTGACCGGCTCGATTCTTTGGACAAACGCTGTTAGCAGAGAAAACATCTATACAAAAATATCCAAGAACCTCAGGCTCATAGGCGAAATATTTAAAACAGTCTCAAGTAACTATGTCGATGAGGTAGATTCTGAAGAATTCCTCAGGGCAGGCATTAACGGCATGCTCAATACATTAGATCCATATACAAATCTAATTGAAAAAGAAGAGGGTAAACACAGGCTACAGGTAATTACAAATGGCAACTATGGTGGTGTTGGAATCCTGCTTACCTTCAGGAATAACTTAATTACTGTAGAAGAACCCCCATTTCCCGGCACTCCTGCTGCAAGGGCTGGCATAAGAGAGGGCGATATAATAGTCAAAGTTGATGGTGTTCCAACTGAGGAGCTTGGCTTTGACACAACTGCACAGAGGATTCGCGGTCCTGTGGGAACAGAAGTCACACTTACAATACGCAGAGAGGGAGAACCAAAGCTTCTTGAGTTTACTCTGATTAGAGCACAGATAAAGGTCGAAGACGTCAGATACTCAGGAACGATAGATGAGAAAATCGGATATATTCAGCTATCCGGTTTCTCGAAAAATGCCCATATCGACCTTGCAAGGGAAATTCAAAATCTGAAGAGAAGAGAAGTCAGGGGGTTGATACTGGATTTAAGGTCAAACCCAGGAGGACTTCTCGATGCAGCCGTCAGGGTTTCTGATCTCTTTCTCCCAAAGAACAGAATAATAGTTTCAACAAAGGGAAGATCAAAGAGATCTAACCATGTATTTAAATCAATAAACGATCCCATATATGGAGACGGACCGCTGATCGTTCTGGTAAACAACCTCAGCGCTTCTGCATCAGAGATCGTTGCTGGCGCTATTCAGGACAATGACAGAGGAATAGTCATTGGCGACACCACTTTTGGAAAGGGTCTTGTGCAGACAGTCGTACCTCTCTCCCCATCAACATTCTTAAAGATTACTACTGCAAAGTATTTTACTCCGAGTGGAAGATGCATACAGTCTCGTACATACTCAAGATGGGAAGATAAATCAAAAAGAGAGAAGGATAATAGACTCTTCCATACGCTTTCCGGCAGGCCTGTAATAGGGGGGGATGGCATCGTTCCAGACATAGTAATAACCCCTCCCTTTGTCAGCAACATCTTGATCGATCTGACCAGAAAGTCGATGTTTTTCAATTTCGCAGTCCATTACGCAGCCTCTTCTAAAACACCTCCAGACTCCAGCCTGAAGATAACCGATGAAATATTAAACAGTTTCTATCAGTATCTAAAATCAAGATCATATGAATATCACCATCCAATAGAACAGAGCCTCTCTGTTCTTGAAAGAGAGATTGAGAAAGAGGGGTGTGAGAAGAATCTAATCAATGAAATCGAAAGACTGAAAAAATCTATAAACAGTATTGAAAAACAGATCATGGTTAAAAACTCCGATATGATTAAAAGAATATTAAGACGAGAACTTGCTTCCAAATACTTTGGAACAAATCGCGGGATAGAGGTCTCTCTTGAAGAAGATCCAGTAGTGAGGGAAGCGGTAAGACTGATCAAGGATAAGAAAAGTTATAATGAAATTTTGAACGTAAGATGATAACATCATTTGCTATTTACTTTTTAATTGAGTATATTTACAAGATTTTTACAAAAGCACAGGAGGTATAGTTTATGGCAAAGAAATTCGTCTATTTTTTCGGCGGAGGACATGCTGACGGTAAAGCTGAAATGAAGGACCTTCTTGGTGGAAAGGGTGCCAATCTTGCAGAAATGTCCCGACTGGGCATCCCCGTACCCCCGGGATTTACAATTACCACAGAAGTGTGCACCTATTTCATGAAATCGGGCGGCAAGTATCCCTCTGTATTGGAGAAAGAGGTCGATAAGGCTATCAATAAAGTAGAGAAATTAATGAATCAGCGCTATGGTGATCCCGACAATCCTCTTCTCTTTTCTGTTCGTTCCGGTGCACGCATTTCTATGCCAGGAATGATGGAAACGGTTTTAAATATCGGGCTCACGGAAAATACCATTCCTGGACTTATTTCAAAAAGCGGTAATGAAAGATTTGTATATGACGCCTATAGACGCCTCATAATGATGTATTCAGATGTAGTCATGGAAAAGGCCGCTGGCTTTACTCCCAGGGAAGGAGAGGGGATCAGGGAACAGCTTGAAAAAGAGATGCAGAAGATGAAGGATTCCAAGGGTGTAAAAAACGATCTGGATCTTGATGTAGACGATCTAAAAAGACTCGTCAAGATATTCAAGAAAAAGGTAAAACAGCTCTTGAAAAAAGATTTTCCCGACGATCCTCATGAGCAGCTCTGGGGTGCAATCTCTGCCGTATTTCAATCATGGAACGGGAAAAGAGCCATATCCTATAGAAGAATAGAAAACATTCCTGATGAATGGGGCACTGCTGTTAATATTCAGACAATGGTCTTTGGAAACATGGGCGAAAACTCAGCCACAGGTGTTGCATTCACCAGAGATCCATCAACAGGTGAGAAGAAATTTTATGGTGAATTTCTCGTTAATGCCCAGGGAGAAGATGTTGTTGCCGGAATCAGAACCCCTCAGGCAATCAATGAGGAATCAAAATCTGAATCATCGAAACACCTCCCGTCTCTTGAAGAGTTAATGCCAGAATGCTATGCTCAGCTTGAGAAGATAAGGACAAAACTCGAGAAGCACTACAGGGATATGCAGGACCTCGAGTTTACAATTCAAGATGGAAGGCTATTCATGCTCCAGACAAGAACTGGTAAAAGAAATGGTGTTGCAGCCATTCGTATTGCAGTAGAAATGTGCAAAGAGGGTCTAATCAACGAAAAAGAGGCCATAATGAGAGTCAGGCCCGACCAGATCGATGAGCTGCTCCATCCAATGCTAGATCCAAAATCTGAGAAAAAAACAAAACCAATAGCCAAGGGGCTGCCTGCAGGTCCTGGAGGTGGAGTAGGAAGAATAGTCTTTACTGCAGATGATGCTGAATCATGGGCTAAGAAGGGAGAAAGCGTTATCCTTGTAAGGGATGAGACGAGTCCTGAAGATGTACACGGTATGCGAGCTGCTGCTGCGATACTTACTGCAAAGGGCGGTATGACCAGTCATGCTGCTCTAGTGGCACGCGGCTGGGGAAAATGCTGTATAGTAGGATGTGGAGCATTAAATATCGACTCATCTAAAAAGGTGCTTTCTGTAAATGGTAAAACCTTAAGGGAGGGAGACTGGATATCACTCAACGGAACCATTGGTGTTGTATATGAAGGAAAGATTGATCTTCTTCCTGCAGACCCTGAGAAAAATGTCTATTATAAGACCCTAATGTCATGGGCAGATAAAATTAGAAAGCTCGGCGTACGAACAAATGCGGATAATCCTGCAGATTCTAAGCTTGCCAGAACATTTGGCGCAGAGGGTATCGGGCTGTGCAGAACCGAACATATGTTCTTCGGCCCAGAGAGAATCAACGCTATGAGAGAGATGATTCTTGCGGATGATGAAAAGGGCAGAAGAAAGGCTCTGAAAAAACTCCTGCCGTTTCAGAAAAAGGATTTCATAGGTATATTCAAGGCCATGGATGGCCTGCCTGTTACAATTCGCACGCTCGATCCACCTCTCCATGAATTTTTACCTAATGATCCTGCTACCCAGAAGGAAATGGCAGATCAGATTGGAGTTGATGTCAAGAAAATAAAGGAAAAGGTTCAAACTCTTCACGAACTGAATCCCATGCTTGGTCACAGAGGCTGCCGACTCGGCATCACATATCCAGAAATCACAGAGATGCAGGCTCAGGCCATAATCGAAGCCGCATGCACAGTTGCCAAGAAAGGAGTTAAGGTATTTCCCGAAATCATGATACCTCTCGTTGGTACCGTAGAAGAGCTTGAAAACCAGAAAAGAGTGGTTAATGATATTGCTGAAAAGACGATGGATAAGATGGGTATCAGGGTAAAATATCTTGTAGGAACAATGATTGAAATCCCCAGAGCAGCATTGACCGCAGATCATGTTGCAAGAGAGGCAGAATTTTTCTCCTTTGGTACAAATGATCTTACACAGATGACATTTGGCTACAGCCGCGACGATGCAGGTAAATTTCTTCCTGAATATATAGAAAAGAGAATTCTGCCTGCCGATCCATTTCAAACCCTTGATCAGACTGGTGTGGGTCAGCTCGTAGAAATGGGAGTTAAAAAAGGAAGATCTACCAGGCCCGATTTAAAGGTTGGTATCTGTGGTGAACATGGAGGTGATCCTCAGTCTATCGATTTCTGTCACAGGGTTGGAATGAACTATGTAAGTTGTTCTCCCTTTAGAGTGCCAATCGCCAGGCTCGCTGCTGCTCAGGCGGCTATAAGAAACAAGTAAAAGAAGATTAAGATTATAAATTTTACAATACAGGGGCAGTAGCACCTGCCCCTGTATATCTCCTTATTAAAAATAATCTTATCTATAAAAATCAATCCGAATAAAATAAACATTAAATTTACACCTATTTAATGTTTAAAATCCGATCTGCATCTATCAAAAAAGTAAATGGAATCACTATTATTGAAAATCTGAACAAAAAGCCATTGGATTTAAAATTTAAACTTGTTAAGAAAAATCATATCGGAAAACCTATATGGACCAGATGAATATGTTTCTGGTTATATAGTCGATATTGCTATTAATAATGATTTTAATAATATTTATACTATCATAATAACCGGCTGACTTGTTGCTAATCCAGCTATACAGAGCATTAACTTTCGTTACTGGTTCTCAAATAGATTTAATGACTAACTCTAAAACTTTCTCCTTGACATTCATGTCAATTTTGATAAATTGTCATCGCAATAAGAGGGAACATGTTGATGTGGATAAGTGGTGGATTATTTTGGTTAATCGCCTTTTTTCCCTCTTTATGATTGAAACTTATAGAGATATATATTTATTATTATTTATTTATTTTCCTTCGTAACATATTGTAAAATAATTATATTACATATTATTTAAATTGAACAGCTGGTCTTTTTTAAACAATAGGGGTCTTTAATGAAAACAAATGTGGATAACTCATCCGCCTTTGTGGATAACTCGAGTCCTGAACACGTCTGGAACATGTGTCTTAAAATCATAAAGGAGAAGGTAAATCCTCAAACGTTTCATACCTGGTTTCTTCCTATTGTTCCTGTTAAACTGGAAAATCGAAATCTGACCATTCAAGTTCCAAGCCAGTTCTTTTATGAATGGCTTGAGGAGCACTATCCACACGTCATAAGATCTGCACTGTTCCAGATACTCGGTGAAGGAGCCACACCATATTATCTTGTTAAAAAACACAGCGAAGAAGAAGATGTTTCGCAAAGCGATGTTTTCAAGGTTCAATTTAATACCAACTATTCGGATGATGAGACCCATTTAAACTCCAGATATACATTTGAAAAGTTTGTAGAAGGAAGGGGCAATCAATTTGCAAAGGCTGCCTCTCTTGCTGTTGCAGAGGCACCAGGAAAAACATCTTTTAATCCATTAGTAATATATGGTGGTGTAGGTTTAGGCAAGACCCACCTTGTCCAGGCAATCGGAAACTTCTCCAAGAAAATTAAATCTGCAAAAAAAATAAGGTATGTTTCGAGTGAAAAATTTACAATCGATTTTATAAACTCAATACAGAACAACTTCACTGCTGAATTCAGCCGTATATACCGAAACGTTGATCTCCTACTTGTAGACGACATCCAATTCTTTATGAGTAAAGAACGCACCCAAGAAGAATTTTTTCATACCTTTAATGCTCTTCAGCAAAAAGAAAAGCAAATAGTACTAACATCAGACCGTCCTCCCAAGGAACTCAGAGGTCTTGAAGAAAGACTCCTATCAAGGTTTCAGAGCGGTTTAATAGTAGACATTCAGCCCCCAGATTTAGAGACCAGAATCGCTATACTTCAACAAAAGGCGGATGAGGACGAGATAGATCTTCCCATGGAAATAATTGAATATATAGCATCAAATATAACTTCAAACATACGAGAACTCGAAGGGGCACTTATTAAACTACTTGCATATTCATCATTAAGAGGTGTAGATATAACACTTGAACTTGCAAAGACAGTATTAAAGGATATTGTTATCAGAAAGCATCAAAACATATCTATTGAACAGATTCAGAAAGTTGTATGTGAACACTTCTCAATTCCTGATGATCTTCTACGGGGAAAGAGCAGAAAACAGGAGATAGTCTTTGCAAGACAGATTGCAATGTACTTATCAAAGGAACTCACCAGATATTCTTTAAAGAGTATAGGCCTACATTTTGGGGGAAGAGATCACACAACTGTAATTCATGCAGTAAGATCAATAAATAAAACATTAAAAGACAGCAAAGTAAAGAAGATAATAGAAGACTTAAAAAAGAAAATAGAAATCGCAACAATGTAATTAAGGTTAATATCATGTTAATAGTTAGTGGATTCTCTTTACCTAAAATAAATCATATTATTTCAATATTTGTTCTTAACAATTTATTAACATCTATTCCACAAAGGATATTCTTCTGTTGAAATTATAAGTTTCTATTATTTATATATTTAATGAATACATATTTTAACAACAACAACTATCCACATTCCTATTTTTACTTGTATATTTTATATTAAATATTTAATTTATATATTAAATCAATAGGAGGACATAAAAATGAAATTTAATATTTTTCAGAGTCATCTCATAGAATCTCTTAACAATGTTGCCAGTGTAATTCCTAGTAGGTCTACTGCAACGGTTCTTGAGAACATTCTATTTGAACTTAATGATAATAATCTAAAAATTACTGGAACAGATCTTGAGGTATATATAACCACCGAGGTTGTACCGGATAAGATCGAGAAGCAGGGGTCTGTAGCAATACCGGCAAAGGTACTGTTAGAGATGATTCGTTCGCTACCGGACATACCAATTCAATTTGAGATTGGCGATTCTAACAGAGTAAACATTACTACTGACAGGGGATATTATCAGATTACAGGAATTTCAAAAGAAAATTTCCCTGAACTTCCTGTATTCACAGAGGAAAAAACAATTGAATTAAAGAATATAGTACTCAAGAGAATGTTTGAAAAGACTATTTTTGCAGTATCATCTGAGGAGTTGAGACCTGCTCTCATGGGTGTATACATGCAGGTAATGGCAGACGAACTTAGAATGGTGGCAACAGACGGCCATAGATTATCAAAAATAGTGGACAGGAGTTTCAGCTTTGATGATGCGCCTAAAAAGATGATTATTCCACCAAAGGCTGTACAGATTGCAATAAAAAATTTAGATGAAAAAGGATCCACAAAGATTACAATAGATGAACATGTAATATGTTTCAACTTTGACAGCACAAAGCTTTATACAAGGCTTGTAGAAGGAGAGTATCCAGATTATGAAAAGGTAATACCAAGAGATAACGATAAGACATTAAAGGTCAATAAAGATCTACTTATGGATTCTGTGAAAAGAGTATCGCTTTTTTCCAGTTCATTAACAAATCAGGTAAGATTTTCTCTTTCATCCGATAAGCTTGTAATTTTTAGTGAAAATACAGATACTGGCGGCCAGGCAAGAGAAGAACTGGAAGCAGAATATTCTGATGAAGAAATGGAAATAGGATATAATGCTCAATATATCATGGATATACTTCGTCATATAGACAGTGATGATGTAACTTTTAATTTAAAGAGTCCTGTTAGAGCTGCTATTGTAACCCCAACTACACAGCTCGAAAACGAAGAATTTTTTATGCTGATTATGCCAATAAAAATAAGCAGTTAATCATGAAAAGAATAGGAACTGTAATTGAAAATACTATCAAAGAATTGGAGATAGAACTTCCTGTTAGACGCCATCAGGCAGTTACAAGATGGTCTTCAATAGTAGGTGAAAAGATATCAAAAGTAACAAAACCAGAGAGAGTAGATGGAGATAAAATATTTGTAATAGTCAAAAACAGTTCCTGGAGGAATGAACTGATATTTCATAAACAGAAGATAATAAGAAAATTAAACAACCAATTGGGCAGAGGAATAATAAAAGATATAATTTTTCTATAGCACAGAGAGGTAAAATGAATCAGGAAAAGTATGATGCAAGAAAGATAGTTGTTTTAAAAGGGCTGGAGGGAGTGAGAAAAAGACCCGCGATGTATATTGGAGATACATCGACAAGAGGGCTTCACCATATTGCGTATGAAGTAATAGACAACAGCGTTGATGAGAGTCTGGCTGGCTATTGTGATAAAATAAAGGTAGTAATACACAAGGATGATAGTATAACTATTAGTGATAATGGAAGGGGTATACCAACAGACATACATCCGGTTCAAAAGAGACCCGCACTAGAAGTTGTAATGACCACACTTCATTCTGGTGGTAAGTTTGACAATCAAACATATAAGATTTCAGGAGGACTGCATGGAGTTGGTGTTTCTGTTACAAATGCCCTGTCTGACAGATGTAAGGTAAGAGTTTTTAGAGATGGTAAGATCTTCCAGCAGGAATATGAAAGAGGCGTGCCTTTATATGACATGAAAATAGTAGGAAAATGTAAAGAGAAGACAGGAACAGAGACTACATTTCATCCAGATCCTACTATTTTTAAGAAGAGAAAATTCAAGTTTGAGATTCTAAGTCACAGGCTTATGGAATTGGCATTTCTTAACAAGGGTCTTAGAATCTGGTTAAAGGATGAGAGAAGTGGAGAAGAGAAAATATTTCATGCAAAGGGAGGATTATTAGAGTTTGTAAAATATCTTGATGCAACACGAACACCGATTCACAGAAGGCCAATATCAATTGAGAGCACCAGAGACAACATTTGTGTTGAGATTGCATGCCAGTATAACGATTCTTACCAGGAGAACATTTTCAGTTTTGTAAATAACATTCCTACAACTGAGGGTGGAACACATTTGGTAGGATTTAAAGCCGCTCTTACACGGACCCTAAATTTTTATGCCCAGAGAAATGGACTGTTAAAAAATGGTATGAGTTTAACGGGTGAGGATGTCAGAGAGGGACTTACAGCAGTGATTAGTGTTAAGGTACCTGAGCCGCAGTTTGAGGGACAGACAAAGACAAAACTCGGGAACAGCGAAGTAAAGGGGATCGTGGAATCGATAGTTGGAGAGAAACTCTCTGAGTATTTAGAAGAGAATCCTTCAATATCAAAGAAGATAATACAGAAGGGAATCAATGCTGCAAGATCGAGGGAGGCGGCAAGAAAGGCAAGAGAGTTAACAAGAAGGAAATCTGTGCTTGAGACAGATACTCTTCCAGGAAAGCTTGCAGATTGCTCAATAAAGGATCCCGAACACTGTGAGCTGTATCTTGTTGAGGGAGATTCTGCAGGAGGGTCGGCCAAACAGGGAAGAGACAGACAGTTTCAGGCTATCCTTCCTTTAAGAGGTAAGATTTTAAACGTGGAAAAGGCGAGCCTTGAGAAGATCCTGAACAACGAAGAGATAAAGACAATGATAGCCGCACTCGGCACAGGTATAGGATCAGAGGATTTCAATATTTCAAATTTAAGATACGGCAAGATTATAATAATGACCGATGCAGATGTTGATGGCTCTCACATAAGAACTCTTTTGCTGACATTTTTCTTTCGTTACATGAGAGAGCTAATAGATAAGGGGCATGTCTACATAGCCCAGCCTCCGCTTTACAGGATAAAGAATGGTAAGAATGAGATATACGCATTTAATGAAGAAGAGAGAGCCGAATGCATTAACAAGCTTGGCAAGGAGGGTACAACGGTTCAGAGATATAAGGGACTTGGAGAGATGAATCCAGAACAGCTATGGAAGACCACCATGGATCCTGAGAAGCGCACAATTTTAAAGGTCACAATAGATGATGCTGTAGAGGCCGATCACATATTTTCAGTACTCATGGGGGAGAAGGTTGAGCCCAGAAGAGAGTTTATTGAAAAGAATGCAGAAGCAGTTCAAAACTTGGATGTATAATTAAATAGGGATTGTTAATGACAGAGAGAAGAGAGAAAATAATACCGATCTATATTGAAGAGGAGATGCAGACATCTTATCTGAATTATTCCATGTCTATCATAGTATCGAGGGCACTTCCAGATGTAAGGGACGGATTAAAACCCGTTCACAGGCGGATACTTTATGGTATGCATGAACTAGCTCTTCATCCAAACAGGCCGTACAGAAAGTCAGCGAGAATAGTTGGAGATGTACTTGGTAAATACCATCCGCACGGAGATGCAGCGGTCTATGATTCTATGGTACGAATGGTACAGGAGTTTTCTCTTCGCTATCCTCTGGTAGATGGACAGGGAAATTTTGGTTCTCTCGATGGTGATGCAGCAGCGGCAATGAGATATACAGAGGCGAGGCTTACACCAATAGCAGAAGAGATGCTGAAAGATATAGATAAAAGAACTGTAGATTTTGTTCCCAATTTTGACGAGTCCGATAAAGAGCCAAAAGTACTGCCTTCAATGTTTCCAAACCTTCTCGTAAACGGATCTTCAGGAATTGCTGTTGGAATGGCAACAAACATACCGCCACATAATTTGAATGAGGTTGTAGATGCACTAATAGCATTGATCAACACCCCTGAGATAAAAATAGAAACGTTAATGAAATATTTGAAGGGTCCAGATTTTCCCACAGGAGGAATCATATATGGCAGTGAGGGAATCTATGAGGCATACAGGACAGGAAGAGGCAGACTGAAGGTCAGGGCAAGAACAAGTCTGGAGAAGGGCAAGGGAGGAAGGGATTCGATAATAATAACAGAGATTCCATATCAGATAAACAAGTCAAATCTTATAACATCGATTGTAAATTTAGTAAAGCAGAAGAAAATAGAGGGAATATCTGACATAAGAGATGAGTCTGACAGAGACGGAATGAGGATAGTAATAGAATTAAAGAGGGATGCTCAACCGAGAGTAATATTGAATCAACTATATGTTCATACACAGATGCAGACGACATATGGAGTAATACTTCTTGCTCTTGTAGATGGAAGGCCGAGAGTTCTGACCCTGAAAGATATGCTGCAGCTGTTTATTGACCACAGACATGAGATCATTCTTCGTAGGACTCAATTTGAGCTTGAAAAGGCAGAGAAGAGAGCTCACATCCTTGAAGGTCTGAAGATAGCTCTTGATCATATAGATGAGATTGTTCAGCTCATTAAGAAATCGAGAAATCCAGAGACGGCAAAGAGTGGGCTGATGCGAAGATTTGGTCTTTCAGAAGAGCAGGCAAAGGCAATATTGGATATGAAGCTGCAACGATTGACGGGTCTTGAGAGAAAGAAGGTTGAGGAGGAGTATTTAGAATTAATAAAGAAGATAGAGAGATTCAAATTGATCCTGTCCAGCGAACAGAAACAGATGCAGCTAATTAAGGATGAACTCATTGAGATAAAGGAGAAGTATGGTGACGAGAGGAGGACAGAAATTGTATCAGATACTGAAGAGTTTAACATAGAGGACATGATAGCAGAAGAGGATATGGTTATAACAATAACACACTCTGGATACATCAAAAGATTTCCAGTTTCCGGCTATAAGAGACAGGCCAGAGGCGGTAAGGGAGTCATTGGAGCCAACATAAGAGAAGCGGATACGATCGAACACCTTTTTATTGCATCTACACACCATTATGTGCTTTTTCTTACAAACAAGGGGAGATGTTACTGGTTGAAGGTTTATGAGATGCCGCAGGCAGGAAGGGGCTCACGAGGAAGATCGATAGTGAACCTCTTAAGGGTAGAAAAAGATGAACAGATAACAGCAATACTGCCTGTGAGGACATTTGAGCAGAATAGAAATATTATCATGGCAACAAGGAGGGGTACGGTAAAAAAATGCAGTCTCTCAGACTTCAGCAATCCAAGGAGCGTTGGAATTAATGCAATAAACCTTCGACCTGGAGATGAGTTAATATCGGCAAAGCTTACAGATGGAACTCAGGATATTATATTGGGCACTAAAAAGGGAAAGGCAATAAGGTTTCATGAATCGGGTGTGAGGGTCATGGGTCGTGCAGCAGCCGGTGTAAGGGGCATTACACTTTCAGAGGGGGATGAGGTTGTTGGTATGGTGGTTGCAAGTAGAGAAGACACCTTGATGGTAGTAACAGAGAGTGGTTATGGGAAGAGGTCTTTAATCTCAGACTATCGAATAACAGCAAGAGGAGGGAGAGGAGTTGTAACACTTAAGATAACGCCCAAGGTAGGCGATATGCTAGCAATCATGGATGTAATGGATTCTGATGATCTTTTGATAATAACATCAAAGGGTCTTGTTGTACGGCAGAAGATAAGCAACATTAAGGTAATAGGTAGAAACACACAGGGAGTTAGACTGATAAGGCTTCAGGAGGGCGACAGGGTTGCAGATGTTGCCAGAGTTATAAGAGAGGAGAGAGAACAGTAGGAGTTGGGGAGAAAAGGATTTGAAATTTTAGACCACACTGCAGATGTTAGATTGAGAGTGTGGGGTAAAGACTTGAGGGATATTCTTCAAAAGGCAGCAGAGGGAATGATAAATATAATGATGGATATAGAAACAATAAGAGAAGAGAAGGAGGATGAGGTTCGGATCGAGGGAGCAAATCCAGAGGAGCTGCTTTTAAAGTGGCTGAGAGAGATCTTGTTTAAAATTGAGAGCAAAGGAATGGTTTTCTCTAAATTCCGTATAAAAGAGGATAATTTTTCCTACATGAGTTGTGATAAGTACTGGTTTTACGGTTTATTATATGGAGAAAAATATAACAGTGCGAGGCATGATATTTGCACAGAGATTAAAGCAGTTACAAGGCATGGTCTATATGTAGAAAAGAGAGGAGACAATTGGGAGTCAGAGATTCTGTTTGATATTTAGAGAGGGTCATCGTTATGTGGGAAAAAGATACTGTTCAGCTTACATCAACTCTTAAAGAAAAAATTCTTGAGGGGAAAGAGAGGATACAGGGCAGAAAGATTCTTAAAGATGATAAGATACCAGATTTCATTAAAAATATATTTGCAAAAAAGATAGAGAAATTTCTTGTTTCAGAGAAGCCCTTTACCATTCGTCCGACTGCCCATTTTGAAATTAATTCTGATGATATAGAGAGAATAAGTTCAAGGCTCTACGACATATTGAGAGAGAGAGCTGTCTTTAATTCCAGAGAGGTGGAGTACATTCTAGATGAGGCACTGGTACTGAGGTTAAACTATATTATCAAACCAGTAGACACAATGCGCAGGCTTCTTTTCAATGATAATAAAGATCGAATAGAGACTTCAAAGATAAAACAGATTCTAACTTCCTACAGTGAAATACTCCCATATTCAGAAATGTTGATACAAGAATGCACAAAATTAGATTCAGAATTTTTTAAGAGAGAAGAATATGATAATATCATGGCAGAAATTCTTCAGAGAATGGGTGGTGAAGATCCAGTAGGTTTTATATTGAAAGATTTCTCAGTACTAACAGAGTTTTTATCAGAGATTAAGAGTGAAAGAATATCAAGGGTTGATGGAAAAACAATACAGAATTTTTTAGCAGATAGAAACCACTGGAATTTCAGAAGGGCAGTAGAAGTTGAGATGAAACTTGGCAAAGATGAGTTTGATGCAGAAGAACTGAAAGTGACGCTTAAGCGATATCTTGAATTTAAAGAGGAATTTGAAAAAGGAAAAACAGAGTTGATAGAAGAGGTTTCTACTGAGCAGAAAGAGGAGGTAGCAGAAGAGGAGAAGAAACCGACTTTTGAGGCTGTTGAAGAGGAGGGATTGGAGGGATGGGAACTGGATGAGGTCGTTGTAAAGGAAGATGAGAAGGAACCTGAGGAGGTAAAAGAGGAGAGGCCAAAAGCAAAAAAGATGAGGATAATCCGCAGGGATCAGATTTTAGAAGAAGAGGAAGAAAAGAAAGAAGATCTGGTATTGGAAAAGCAGCAGGAGAGCCCAGAAAGAGAGGTGTGGGGGGGACTAAGAACATTAATCGATAAGAAGACAGAAAAGAGCTTTATAAAAAAGTTGTTTGGAGGGGATGAGCAATCATATGCACAGTTAATGGAAAAACTGGAAAATGCAGAAAGCTGGAGAGTTGCAAAGATACTGATAGACAACGAGCTGTTCAAAAGAGATGTCGATCCGTTCTCCAGGGAGGCAATAAAACTTGTTGATATGGTATACACAAGATATTATCCAGAAGAAGGAATAGGAGAGAGATGATGAAGATATTTTATAAGATTATACCCGTATTTTTTGTCTTATTAATTGTTACTGTGCTTATTTCAGGGAAGAAGAGAGAAGATGAAAAAAAGGGTATAATTACATATACAGAAGGACAGGTCAAGTCAAAGAATCCTGAAATGGAGAACTGGAGAGACGCATTTGTAAATACAGAGATATTCTCAGGGGACAAGGTAAGAACGTATAATAGATCGAGAGCAGAAATTGATCTTGTGCAGCTTGATGTTATACGACTGGCCCCACAGACTATTATAGATATTGTAAAACTTTATGAAGAGACAAAGGATCGGAAGATAAAGACAAAAATAGATGTCAAGCAAGGTGAGATTTGGGCCTCTATTCATGAAATCGAAATGGATACAGAGTTTGATGTGTCTGCACCGATTGCAGCTGCAGCCATTACTGGAACCACATTAAGATTCAGAGTAGAGGCTGACTCTACGACAATATTGAAAGTATATAAAGGCGAGGTGCTTATTACAAATGCACCAGAGAAAAAAGACCTGAAGCCAAGGTCGTTGATACCACATGAGATTCCCGGCCCCACAGAAATTCCTGGACCGAGAGAGGTAACAAAAGAAGAGTGGCTTTATATTGTTCAATCAATGCAGCAGGTAAAGATAGATAAGAATGGCAAGATCATATCAAAGGGAAAATTCAAGGCAGATGATGTTGACGAAAAGACAGACTGGGTAAAGTGGAACAGAATGAGAGATTTACAAAGGAACAAGAAATTGAGATAAAAAAACCCGAAAATTAAAAATTAATATAATCCCTTCAGAGAAGATTGAAGGGATTATTTTTTAATGAAAAATGAAGAAAGAAGATACGAGACATAAAATTGCACTCATCGGTTTTCCATGGGACAATCACTCAAGTTTCATGAGAGGCTCTTCCCTTGCACCAGTAATTATCAGAGAGGCATTTGAATGTAAATCAACCAACAAGTGGAGCGAGTCAGGAGAAGATCTAGGCAAACAGGATTTGATCCTTGATGTTGGAGACATTGATCTGTCTTCCAATAAGGATGGATTTAATAAAATTAAGGAAACGATAAGGCGGGTTTTAAAGTATGACATTCCAATTATCTCACTGGGAGGAGATCATTCAATAACCTATCCGATAATAAAAGGATTTCATGAAAAGTATAAAAGTCTTCAGATTCTTCATTTCGATGCTCATCCCGACCTTTATGATGAGTTGAATGGAGATAGATATTCACATGGATCTCCATTTGCAAGGATAATGGAAGAGAGGCTCGTCGACAGGTTAGTTCAGGTAGGAATAAGAACAATGAATGGACATCAGCGTGACCAGGCAGATCGGTTTAGAGTAGAAGTTTATGAGATGAGAGATCTAAAAGGCTACAGGAAATTGAAATTTAACAAACCCTTATATATCTCATTTGATATAGATGTGCTTGATCCTGCATTTGCTCCTGGTGTTTCTCATTTTGAGCCAGCCGGAATGACAACTAGAGAGGCTGTAGATATGATTCAAGGTGTAGTTGCTCCAGAGATTGTGGGAGCCGATATTGTTGAATATAATCCAAAAAGAGACATCAATAAAGTTACGGCAATGGTTTGCGCAAAGATACTAAAAGAGATTATATCAAAGATGTTGGAGATAAAGAGCAACAAAAATAGGCGGTTCTAAATAAGAACCGCCCAATTAGTGGTTTATCAAAGGATCTGTTGCTATTTTATCCTTCGATGTCTATCGATTTATTAACCATAATCAATTGTTTCATTCCTGATATAGTATTCATTTCCCTCATGAAACCGTCTCGATTTTCAGGAGTGTTTTTCTTAAACATCACCATATAGGTTACTTCCATATCTGGTTTTCCAGCAGGCCTTACAATATTGACAAGGGTTACTTCCTGGAGATATTTTTTCATTATCCTTTCGACTGCAGACTCATCGATCTGTTGAGACCTGATCATTTTTATGAGATAGTCGATCTTCTGAGAGGATCCAAAGTTAATACGATATACGATGAAGAACAACAGGCTTATGAGCAAACAGGCAGTTATTCCAAGTTTGTAGTCTTTTACTCCTATTGCCATACCGATGGCTATAGAATAGAAAACAAAGCCTATATCGAGCGGGTCCTTTATTGGAGTACGGAATCGAATAATAGAAAGAGCCCCGATAAGGGCAAATGCTCTCCCAACAGTATTGCCGATGACCATCATCACAGTACATGTAACAACAGTCAGAAGCACGAGGTTTTTAATAAAGGCCTGAGAGTGGGAAAAGCCCTTTTTTGTGAAGTGATAGGTTGTGGCAATGAAAAGTCCCAGAATAAATGAAAGAATAATCAGAGCGATGTTTGTTATCATTTACAATGTCTCCTTTTTATTTTATCAATTAAGTTCATAGGCCAATCTGTCGATGCTGAAACAGTATTTAGAAATCGATTCATAATCTAAGCTCAGTTTCTTTACCATGTTGTGAAGCCAGAAGGGAAGAAGTGTTCGGACTTTGATCTCAAGGATAATCTTACCAGGAAAAACAGAAGACCATCCGATGGAGGGGTCTGCAAAGGTGGAGTAAAACTTCTGACTCATTACAGATCTGTCAAATGTAATTCTTACGGTATCATCGTTTTCTGCTAGATAGGCTTCGCGTTCATATAGAATGAATGCTGCAGGGAAGAGAATGTCACAGTTGCAGTGGTAGATCATCTCTTCCATGATGGTTCTATCCTCGAAGTCCTGGCTGAGAAATTTATCGGGCGGTCTTAAGAAATTGTTGTCCATGAATTCTCTGAAGTCTGAACTTGCCATTTTAACGCGGAGTTTATCGATATGGCTTTGGTCCCTCTTTTTTATTTCTGCAAAAAAATAATCTGCATCAAAGAAATTCTTGCTGTAACACCTCATTCTGATCTTGCGTCTGATCTTTTTGCCGGCCATCTTTTCTTCATAATATGCCCTTGAAGGAGAGTCGAGATAGAGGCC